>Ga0308157_10000110_pt1 | contig 337415 bp, 298 predicted proteins | sample PhyBR1_FD_201035 | JGI IMG/M metagenome (GOLD analysis project Ga0308157, IMG submission 201035) | Phyllosphere microbial communities from UC Gill Tract Community Farm, Albany, California, United States - DLSLB.R1 | ecosystem: Host-associated > Plants > Phyllosphere > Unclassified | place...
AACAACCACTTCGACATCTCGCTGGCCATGTTCACCCACGTGGCCGCCGCCGTGCCCGGCAAGGTCACGGCCATCGACACGCACTGGATCTGGCAGGACGGCCAGTACCTCACGCAGAACCCGCTGCAGATCAAGGGCGGTTTTGTGGGAGTGCCCAAGACTCCCGGCCTGGGTGTGACCGTGGACCGCGAAGCGCTCAAACGCGCCAACGCCCTGTACCTAGAACACGGCCTGGGCGCCCGCGACGACGCCATCGCCATGCAATACCTGATCCCCGGCTGGAAGTTCGACAACAAGCGCCCTTGCATGGTGCGCTAAGCACCGCTGTCTGATACCAACCACCCCAACCTCCACCACAGGAAATCAGCTATGAACCAGACCATCAGTCGCCGTCGTTTGCTCCAAGGTGCCGGTGTCTCGGCATTGAGCGCGCTGGGTGCAGCAGCGGGAGCGCAATCCTTCGACTTCCGGCCGAATCAACGCTACCCCGACCCGGCGGTCTACCTGCTGGATCCAAGTTTTGCCAAATACCGCATCTACAGCAGCACGGTCGAACAACTGGGTACGGGCATGCGCTGGGCAGAAGGGCCTGCTTACTTCCCGGAGACGGGCACCCTGATTCTTTCGGACATTCCTAACAACCGTCTGATGCGGTACGAGGAAAAAACGGGCCGCTTCCTGGTGCACAAAGAAGGCGTGAACTACGCAAATGGCAACACCCGTGATCGCCAAGGCCGGCTGGTGACCTGCGAGCATTCCATAACGCGCCGCGTGGTTCGCACAGAAAAAAATGGCAGCACCACCGTCTTGGCAGATCGCTTTGAAGGTAAACGCCTGAACGCGCCCAATGACGTGGTTGTGAAATCAGACGACAGCATCTGGTTCACCGATCCGCTGTTCGGCATCAACGGGGAGTGGGAAGGTTCTCGCGCCACCCCTGAGCAGGCCAGCACGAACGTCTACCGTATCGACAAGGACGGCAGCCTCACCGCCGTGGTCACTGACATCGTCAACCCCAACGGCCTGGCTTTTTCGCCAGATGAGAAAAAGCTCTATGTGGTTGAGTGGAAAGGCACACCCAACCGCAGCATCTGGAGCTACGACGTATCTCCAGATGGACGCAAGCTGTCCAACAAGGTCAAGCTGATCGATGCAGATGGCCCAGGCGCACTGGATGGTTTTCGCGTGGACCGCGATGGCAATCTGTGGTGCGGCTGGGGCTATTCAGGCGCAGTTGCGCTGGAAGCCTCCGACATTGGCGGCGGCATGAAAGCTCACCTGCCGCTAGGTCGATCTGAAGAGATGGATGGCGTCAAAGTTTTCAATGCGCAAGGCAAACCCATTGGTTTCATTCGCTTGCCAGAACGCTGTGCCAACCTGACTTTCGGCGGCCCCAAACTCAACCGGCTCTACATGGCCAGCAGCCATTCTCTCTATGCGCTTTACGTCGAAGCACATGGCTCCGTGTGAAACACATCACTTCCAATCAAGAAATGCCAGCTATGCAACAACATCACAACCTCATCAATGGCCAATGGACTGCAGGTCAAACCGTTGCCTCCAACATCAACCCCAGCGACCTGTCCGACGTGATTGGTGAGTACGCCCAAGGCAATGCTTCAGACGTAGACGCCGCCGTCTCCGCAGCTACGGCTGCCTTCCCAGCCTGGAGCACATCGGGCATTCAGGCGCGTTCCGATGCACTGGACAAGATCGGCACCGAAATCTTGGCACGCAAAGAAGAATTGGGCGATCTGCTGGCGCGTGAGGAAGGCAAGACCCGCGCTGAAGGTATTGGTGAAGTGGCCCGTGCAGGGCAGATTTTCAAGTTCTTCGCGGGCGAATGCCTGCGCCTTTCCGGTGAAACTCTGCCTTCCGTGCGTCCCGGCATTGGCGTGGAAATCACGCGTGAACCCATTGGCGTGGTCGGTTTAATCACACCCTGGAACTTCCCCATCGCCATCCCCGCCTGGAAGATTGCACCCGCTCTGGCATTTGGCAATTGCGTGGTGTTGAAGCCTGCCGATCTGGTACCCGGCAGCGCTTGGGCGCTGGCCGACATCATTCACCGCAGCGGCATTCCCGCCGGTGTCTTCAACTTGGTGATGGGCCGTGGCCGCGTGATTGGTGAGGCTTTGGTACAGCACCCAGGCATTGTGGCCATCAGCTTCACCGGCTCGGTGGGCGTGGGCCGCGGCATTGCAGCAGCCTGTGCGCAAAATGGCAAAAAAGTCCAGTTGGAGATGGGCGGCAAAAACCCACAAGTGGTGCTGGATGATGCCGACCTGGCCCAGGCGGTTGAGCTGTCAGCGCAAAGCTGCTTTTACTCCACCGGCCAACGCTGCACGGCGTCCAGCCGCCTGATCGTGACCGACAAAATTTATCCCGCTTTCATCGAAGCACTGCAAGCCCGCATGGCCAAAATTAAGGTGGGCGATGCGCGCGCTGCGGGCACCGACATCGGCCCTGTAGTCAGCCAAGCCCAGCTGGAGCAAGACCTGAGCTACGTGGAAATCGCCAAGGCCGAAGGTGCAGTGCTGGCAGCGGGTGGTGGCCGTGTGGCCTGCCACACCGGCAGCGGCAAGGAAGGCTTTTACATGCAGCCCGCGCTGCTGGTGGACTCCACAGCAGGCATGCGCATCAACCGCGAAGAAGTATTTGGCCCAGTGGCCAGCGTGATCCGCGTGCGAGATTACGAAGAAGCTTTGTCGGTGGCCAATGACACAGAGTTTGGTCTGTCAGCCGGCATTGCCACCACCAGCCTCAAGTACGCCACCCACTTCAAGCGTCACAGCCAAGCAGGCATGGTGATGGTGAATTTGCCCACAGCAGGTGTGGACTACCACGTTCCATTTGGTGGCCGCAAAGGTTCGAGCTACGGTCCCCGAGAGCAAGGCCGTTATGCGCAAGAGTTCTACACCACGGTCAAGACAGCCTACACCTTGGCTTAAACGATAAGGAACTTCTCTTTGACCGGGCCTTGTGCCCGGTTTTTTATGTGCGGCGCTACACCGCGAAGCGCAAAGCACTGCCAAGAGCAGCTAGTGGTGCAGGGCCTGCATCGCGCATTCATCCGCAGCAGATGCCACCACGGATATTCCCTCACACTAAGACATCTGGTTTTCTGCCCTGCATAGATACAGCTGTGACATACGCCCTGCTGACAGGCTTGACCTTCCCATCATGTCAATCTTTACGCTGCAGGCTATTGCAATCAGTGTGAGTCCACAGCATGAACCAGCCCCATCCAAATAAGCGTCCCTTCGGAATGTCGGCCATCGACCTGCCCGTTGAAGGCATGACGTGTGCCAGCTGTGTTGGTCGGGTAGAAGCGGCATTGCGCAAAATGGCCGGTGTTGGCCAAGTGTCGGTCAACCTTGCCACCGAGCGGGTGCATATTGAGCCAACGGGCTGTATCGACATCCTGGCGCTTGTGCAGGCCATCGATAAAGCGGGCTACACAGTTCCTGCACATACGACAGAGCTGGCCATAAGTGGCATGACCTGTGCCTCATGCGTGGGACGTGTGGAACGCGTCCTCAAGCACATACCCGGCATATCAGAGGCCAGCGTGAACTTGGCCACCGAGCGCGCCATCGTGCGCGGTATCGCGCCCATGGCACATGTGCTTGCTGCGCTTGAAAAAGCAGGCTATCCAGGCCGTGCAATAGATGCTCTTGCACCGTCCTGCAGTAACGTCACAGCACCAAAAGATGCAGAGCGGGCAGCGCTGCAAAGCGATCTGCTGTTGGCAAGTTGTTTGGCACTGCCGGTCTTTGTGCTGGAAATGGGAACGCACATGGTGCCCGCCATACACGACTGGGTCATGACGTCACTGGGAATGCAAAACAGCTGGCATCTCCAATTTGTACTGACTACGCTCGTACTGCTTTTCCCTGGTCAACGTTTTTATCTGAAAGGCATTCCAGCTTTGCTGCGCTTGGCGCCCGACATGAACTCGCTGGTCGCGGTTGGCACATTGTCCGCCTATGCCTACTCGGTGGTGGCCACCTTCCTGCCCCATGTGCTGCCAGCAGGCACCGTCAATGTCTACTTCGAAGCCGCCGCGGTGATTGTGGCCTTGATACTGCTGGGCCGCTTTCTGGAAGCGCGTGCCAAAGGCCGCACCTCCCAAGCCATCCAAAGGCTGGTGGGCCTGCAGCCTAAGACAGCGCACGTCATACGCGAAGGCCGCTCGACAGACATTCTCATCGCTGAAGTAACCACGGACGACACGCTCGAGGTGCGCCCCGGTGAGCGCATCCCCGTGGACGGTATCGTGCTGGAAGGGTGCAGCTATGTGGATGAATCCATGATCACCGGCGAACCCATTCCCGTCGAGAAAATGGAGGGCAGTGAATTGGTAGGGGGCACCGTCAATCAAACCGGCGCATTCACCATGTCTGCCACTGCCGTTGGTGCACACACGGTCTTGGCACAGATTATTCGTCTGGTAGAGCAAGCCCAGGGCGCCAAGCTTCCCATTCAGGCACTGGTCGACAAAGTGACGATGTGGTTTGTCCCAGCCGTCATGGCCACTGCATTGTTGACATTCATGCTATGGCTTGCTTTGGGCCCATCGCCTGCCCTGAGTTTTGCCTTGGTCAACGCTGTGGCGGTACTGATCATCGCCTGCCCCTGCGCCATGGGTTTGGCAACCCCCACCTCCATCATGGTGGGCACTGGACGTGGCGCAGAACTGGGGATCTTGTTTCGCAAAGGGGAAGCCCTGCAACTTCTCAAGAGCGCCCAAGCAGTTGCTGTCGACAAGACAGGCACCCTGACTGAAGGTCGTCCCGCATTGACCGATTTGGAAACGGTGGAAGGATTGCAGAAGCCACAGGTTTTGGCCTTGGTGGCTGCTGTTGAATCTCGCTCAGAGCACCCGATTGCACGCGCCATTGTGCAAGCAGCTGAAAATGAAGGGCTCACAGTGCCAGCGCTGACCGGATTTGAATCCATCACAGGCATGGGAGTGCGGGCTACGGTCAATGAGCAGCGCGTTGAAGTCGGTGCCGACCGCTATATGCATTCATTGGGTTTGGACGTTCAAGTATTTGCGCCGACTGCAGAGCGTCTGGCCACCGAAGGGAAGTCTCCCCTGTATGTGGCCTTGGATGGCCAGCTCGCAGCTATCATCGCCGTCGCAGACCCGATCAAAGCAACTACCCCCAGCGCCATCACTGCGCTGCACGCACTGGGGCTCAAGGTGGTCATGGTCACGGGCGACAACGCACGAACCGCGCAAACGATTGCCTCCCAGTTGGGCATTGATGAAGTGATTGCGGAAGTGCTGCCTGAAGGCAAAGTCCACGCGATTGAGCGCCTAAAAGCCCATCACGCTCATGTCGCCTTTGTGGGCGATGGCATCAACGATGCCCCCGCCTTGGCCGCAGCAGACGTGGGTATCGCCATTGGAACCGGCACCGACGTTGCCATGGAGGCTGCCGACGTGGTGCTGATGTCTGGGAATCTGCAAGGCGTTGCGACGGCAGTAGCCCTGTCCAAAGCCACCATCGGCAATATCCATCAGAACCTGTTCTGGGCCTTTGCCTACAACACCGTGTTGATACCCGTGGCCGCAGGAGCCCTCTATCCAGCCTATGGCTTATTGTTGTCACCCATCTTTGCAGCAGGTGCAATGGCTTTGTCCAGCGTTTTCGTCTTGGGGAATGCACTGCGATTGCGCGCTTTTACAGCACCGCACGTACCCAATGCTCGCACTGAATAAGACGACGAAGGAGTTCCTATGAACATTGGGCAAGCCGCTAAAGCGACCGGGGTCTCAGCCAAGATGATTCGCTACTATGAATCGGTAGGCTTGATCCCCCCTGCCAGCCGCACGGATTCCGGCTACCGCGCGTACGCCGATGCAGACGTGCACATGCTCCGTTTTATCCGCCGTGCGCGTGATCTGGGGTTTTCGGTCGCAGAGATCCACGATCTACTGGGTTTGTGGCGTGATCGTTCGCGCAAAAGTGCTGATGTGAAGCGTTTAGCACAGCAGCACATTGATGATCTTCACCGGCGCATCCAAGACTTGCGACAAATGGCTGACAGTTTGCAGGCGCTCACCGCCTGCTGCGCAGGGGACGAGCGCCCAGATTGCCCGATTCTTGAAAATCTTGAGAGTCCCGCCATCGTGCAATCCGGCCCCTCCGCCAAAGGCCACGCTCGCTCGAACTTGCGCCACTGAGACCGTGGGCAGGCAAAACACTGCAACAGCCCACGGCTCAACGTTGATTCATGCTCAGTTGGCATGTGATGCATATGCTGCAGTTCAGATTCGCCCTATAAAGAACGGCTGGAACAATAAAAACCTACCGCTATGCAACATCACCGCCTGCCCTGACAGAGCGGTGATGGTGTTTCAGAGCGCTTCTGCTGGGTAACCTGCCTCCGCCAAAACTTCGGCAATTTCCGCTTGTGCAGCAGTCGTCAGAACTTGCACCCGGCGATGAGGCGCATCCACGGTCACTTGCGCGTTGGCATCGACCGATTGAATCGCTTTTGTCACGCTGCGCGCGCAGCCACTGCAAGTCATGCTATGGATATAGAACTGCATAAAACCTTCTCAACATTGGGATAGCCTCAGCTTTAGGCTTACCACCGTGAGAAGGTCAAGCATCGATGGATGGTGCACGGCCCACTCACAAAAGCATGTGACGCTCCATAAAATCGCATATGCGTTTCTTGCCTCTGCGATTGAGTTCCATCGACGCAAGCAGGGGCATCGCATGAGGCTTCAAGAATGGGGCCGACCTTCCTCACATCACGGTCAGTTTTAAGAAACGGCGCGTATAAAAAACGCTGATGGCTGGGAATAGCGCGAAAAGACCAAAAAGCCATAGCGCTGCAGACCCTAAGGCCGCTGATTCCGTCTGTGTCCCCACCCCTATGGCATTGACCACCAGCCCGACCAGCGCGGCACCCACGGCCATGCCATACAGCTGTACGGTGGTGATGGCCGAGGCTGCGACATCAGCATCGCTATGGTCCGCACTGTGCATGATGGCGTTCAGCACATGGGGCCAAGCCATGCCCACCCCTAAACCAATGCATGTCAGCGCCAGCGCACAGGCACCCAAAACCCAAGGGGCTTGCATCGGCATGACCAACGCCAGCACTGCCAAACCCACGGCTCCCATGCCAGGGCCAACCACCAAAAGTCTGCGGACTGTTGACCCTGACTTGCCTGAGAACAAAATCGATGCCAAAGACCAGCCTCCTGCCAGCAAGGCAGTGACGTAACCGGCCGTGAGCGGCTGAAGGCCATGCAAATGCTGCAGGAAGTAGGGAACAAAAATCTCCGTCATGCTGCCCATCAACAGCAAAGCCACGACCACATAAAGCTTACCCAGTGGATGCTGCAGCGAGGCGCCCCCTCGCGGCAACAACTTGGCAGTTGCGCTGCGTTCAATGTGCAAGGCCCAAACCCCCACCGCAAGTCCGGCTGCCACGCACAGCGATTGCAACGCCACCCCAGAAAGCACGCTGGCCGCTGCAATCAATAAAACGGACAAAGCCAAAAGTGCAATTTGCCTGCCCGCAATCCCACTCGCCGCTGCGCTGCTTGGTAGCAGCATGCGTTCTGGGCGTAACTGCCGACACACCAGCAAAATCTGCGCTGCCAGCAGCGGCAGCAAGCTCCAGAAAGCCCAGCGCCAGTGACCAGACTGTGCAAAAAGCCCGCCCACCGCAGGCCCACTCAAAGTTGCAATACCCCACATGCCCGAGACCAGAGCAATGGCACGTGGCCACAGATAGGGCGGAAACACCATGCGGATCAAGGTATAGCTCAAAGCACCCATAATGCCGCCGCCCAACCCTTGCACCGTGCGCCCCAGCAGCATGGCAGGCATGCCCGTGGCTGTTGCACATACGAGAGTACCCAGCGCAAACACCAGCAAAGCGCCCACCATCGTCGCTCTTGCCGTACTGGACGCCATCAGCTTCACTGACAAAGCCGCGCCAATAATCGAGCCCACCACAAACAAAGTAGTACTCCACGCATACCACTGCAGCCCTCCAATTTCTTGTACGACCGATGGCAGTACCGTGGTCACGATGTGGACATTAATCGCATGCATGGCGACAGCACCTGTCAATGCCAGTGCAGTCAGCCCATGGGCTCGCCCCAGCAACGCTCCCCAAGTTCCCAATGGTTGTTGTGCTGCGTCCATCGCGGCATCTGGTGACGTTGTGCTTGTCATCTCTTTATCTCGCCCTAAAATAATGCAAGTATTCTCTTTGAAAATAAGAGGTGACAACCAATAAACAAAGCAATTACTTTTATAAATAAATGCCATTACACCTGCCACCACCTGATGCACCATCTTCTGTACGCATGCTGGAAGTGATGAAACGCTTGGCTCCTGTCAGTACCAGCACGTTGGCCCAAACGCTACAAATGACGGTGGAAGCGGCACGCCAGCAAATCAACAAGCTGGTGGAGCAAGAGTTGGTACAGGGGGAAACGCAAGTTCCTCAGGGCGCGGGCCGGCCTCGGCAGCTGTGGACATTGACCACTGCTGGGCAACGCTACTTCCCCGATGCACATGCGCAGTTGACCGTCCAGTTGATTGGCTCCATTCGCAAGCTTTTTGGCGAAAGTGGAATGGACAAATTGATTGCAGAGAGAGAATTAGAAGCACGTACCCGCTACACCTCTGCGTGCACCGCAAAAAATCTACAGCAGCGTTTAGAGCAACTGGCCAAAATTCGAACCTTAGAAGGCTATATGGCACATGTGCAAGCCGACGGCAAGGACTGGCTGCTGGTGGAAGACCACTGCCCCATCTGTACCGCGGCTGAAAGTTGCCGTGGGTTTTGCAGGTCCGAGCAAGCCCTGTTTCGGGAAGTGCTGGGGGGCTTGGCCATTGTGCAGCGTGGGGAATACCTTCTAGAAGGTGGGCAACGTTGCGTGTATCGAATTCAGCCCATCGAGAAGGCGTCCTAGTTCCTCGTCAAAGCAGAGTACAACGCATCATTGCAGGGCTGTTCCAGTGCAGAACACCATTTATGGATTGCGTTTTCATCTCCATGCACATGGCGTGGATCTGCAGAGAACGACAATGTCTTATGAGCTCCATAAAAAATGCCAACGCCTCCCATCCTTATGACGCACTGACCCTCGACTGCGTATTGGATGCACTCTATGCCTGCGGTCTGTGCCCAGACGGTCGCTTACAGGCGCTGAACTCTTATGAAAACCGTGTTTATCAAGTTGGCTTGGACAAGCCCGTTGGCGGACACGACAAAGTGGTCGCTAAGTTCTACCGGCCAGATCGCTGGAACGAAGCGCAGATTCAAGAAGAGCACGATTTCGCTCAGGAACTACTGGATGCCGAAGTGCCCATGGTTGCGCCTTTGTCGTTACAAGGAACCACGGTGCACCATCACGCTGGTTTTGCTTTTAGCATCAGCCCTTGGCGCGGCGGCAGGACGCCTGAGCTTGAAGACTGGGACACCCTGGAATGGATTGGCAGATTTCTAGCGCGCATGCATGCGGTAGGCGAGAGAAAAATGTTCCTTCATCGCCCTTCGTTGAACGCGCAGACAATGGGACAGCAGCCCATGCAATGGCTGCTGCAGCATGCAGACATTCCACACCACCTCTGCAATCCATGGCGGTCTGCTTGCGAAGCAGCATTGACCCAAGCTGCGCATGTGCTGCAATCGTCTCCTTGCCGCTCTATTAGCCTGCATGGCGACTGCCATCCTGGCAATATTCTGTGGTCACCGCTGACTGAGGATGGCCACGGGGGGCCCCATTTTGTGGATCTGGACGATGCACGCATGGGACCGGCCATACAGGATCTCTGGATGCTGCTATCGGGAGATCGCATGCAGCGCAACCAGCAACTTTCTACCTTGATAGAAGGCTATGAGCAAGTGCGTGAATTTGACCGCAGGGAACTCGCACTGATAGAGCCGCTGCGGACATTGCGTTTGATTCACTACAGCGCGTGGTTGACACAGCGTTGGCGTGACCCTGCTTTTCCTCGCGCCTTTCCTTGGTTTGGAACCGAAGCCTATTGGCTGGAGCAAACCACCATTCTTCAAGGTCAGATGGAGGCCATGCACAGTGAGCCCTTGCAAATCTAAATACAGATCAGCACTTCTTTAGAGGTATTACCACTTGGGTCCAATGCGGCAGAAGCTGAATTAAAGATTTGCAGAGATTGTCTTGTCGCAAATACGACGCAAAAGGCGGCGACGAATTAAGCCACTGACAGGTCGAATCAACCACCAATATGGGGTGAATTTACGCAGCGCGCGTGCATCTGTGCAATGCACGTGCGTCTCCGTCATTAGTCTGCATCGCCCTTTAGCGAGCACCTCTACGCTGAAATTGAGCACCAGCTTGGCCAGATGAGCCTCTTCGTACTGCGCGAACTGGGCTGGCGGATCTGACACTCGCACAAGCCCGTAGTCGCTTTGCCAGAAACGTCCGAGCAGACCAAACGCCAATTCGCAATCTTTGTCACGCCCCAGCGGCATGAAATCTTCAAACCCAAACGCAGGACGAGAGTGCAATCCGCTACTGGCACCCAGCGAGCCAAGCACACGATCAGGCAGCTCGCGCAGCCAGATGAATTTCTTCGTCCATGGGTCGTCCATCACATTGGGCAGCAACACGGCATCAAGCAACTGCTTCGCTGAGGCAGTGACAACGATTGCATGGCGCTCACGGAATTGGAACACCGGAAGATAATGATTGATCAGTTGCATCTTGGCTCATTTAGATACCGCGCAATGGTGCGATGGCGACATGGTTCCAAAGATTTTCAGCATCAGGCTTGCTACTTCATCCGCAAAAAGTCTTGACCCAAATATTTTGAATAAAAACACGCTGTGCATTGGTGAAATTCAAAACCAATGCGGCATCTTCCATGGACCGCATTGGTACTTGATTTCCCCCACGCTTATGGCGACTTGGCTGCCTCCGTTGGTGTCTGTTCCATCCACCCGCCACCAAGCACCTTGAACAAGGTGACCAAGGCAACCTGTCGTTGGGTGCTGGTTTCAATCAACGTGATTTGGTTCGCAAAATCATTGCGTTGCGCATCGAGATACCGCAAATGACTGTCTACGCCGCCTTTCCATCGCGCCTCTGAAAGGCGAAGTGATGCAACGCCCGCTTTCGCCAAAGTTTCTCGCGCCTCCTCTTCACGACGCAGGGTGTTGGCTGCCACCAAGGCATCCGCAACCTCACGGAAGGCCGTTTGCACCGTTCCTTCATACGCAGCCACAGAACTATCGCGGCGCAAGGTCGCAATATCCAGATTGGCACGATTGCGTCCAGAATCGAAGATCGGCAGTGTGACCTGCGGCATGAATGACCATGCGCGTTGCCCGCCTGTAAACAGGTCTGAAAGCTCTGCACTCGACGAACCAAACAACCCCGTGAGCGAGATACGCGGAAAAAATGCCGCACGTGCAGCGCCAATGCTGGCATTGCGTGCTTGAAGTCGATGTTCAGCAGCTCTGATGTCTGGACGGCGCATCAAAAGTTCAGAAGGCGTTCCAGAGGCAATATCTTGAAGCAACAGTTTCTGAGCACCCGGTGTGGCAGGAAGTGCAATCGAGGCATTGCCAACCAGCAAGCCCAAGGCATGACCTGCTTGCTGCACTTCTCGTTCAACACGCGCTTGCTCAGCACGCGCTTGGGCTGCAAGCCCTACTGCATCCTGATAGTCCAGTGCAGTCGCCGTACCTGCTAAGCGTCGCTGCTCCATGAGGTGCAGCCCTCGCTCGCGCGATTGCAGCGTCTGTGCTGTCAGTACAGACCTTTGGAGTGCACCTTCTCGTGTCAGGTAGGCTTGGATGACCTCAGCCACCAAACTGATTTGCACTGAGCGCGCAGCCTCATCGGTCGCCAAATAATCTTGGAGAGCAGCCTCCGACACATTACGGACACGCCCCCATAGATCCAGTTCGAAGGCAGCCAATCCCACACCAGCTTGGTATGTCGACTGCGTCTGCGCTGCACCAGTGCTACTCAAGTCAGCAGGCATGCGCTGGCGCGTACCATTCGCCTGAAGCTCCAGACTCGGCACACGGTCTGCCCGCTGCACCCGGTACGTGGCGCGCGCAGCCTCCACATCCAGCAGCGTTTGACGCAAATTACGGTTATTGGTCAGTGCTTGTGCAACCAGGCTTTGAAGCGTTGCGTCAGTTACGAACACTCTCCAGTCCAGCTGCGTACCTAATGGCTGCATGATTGGCTCTTCAGCAGACGTACTGGTGGCGTTCCACTGTGCTGGCAGCGTGACCTCGGGGCGCTGGTATTCAGGCGCGAACGAGCATCCAGCCAGCAGCAAACTCAGTCCAAACGCGACAGTGCGGGGAGTAAAAATAGTCATGGCGTTCAATCTCCTTGAACAGAGTCTGTTGACGAGTGATTTGCAACAGATGGCGCTGCGCTAGTGTTGTCTTCGCCAGCATTTCGCTGCTTAACGCGTGACAGCACCCAGGCAAAGAAGATCGGCACAAAAATGACACCCAGTGCAGTGGCAGTAAGCATGCCGCCGATGACCCCAGTACCAATGGCGCGCTGACTGGCTGCGCCAGCACCTGTGGCAATCGCCAAGGGCACGACGCCCAGAATGAACGCCAATGAGGTCATCACAATGGGTCTGAAACGCAGGCGCGCTGCCTCAATCGCGGCTTCCGCCAAGCCCATACCCTCTTCACGCAGTTTCTTAGCAAACTCCACAATCAAAATGGCGTTCTTGGCAGCCAAACCAATGATGGTGATCAGGCCCACTTTGAAGTACACGTCATTAGGCATTCCCATCACCGCTACGGCCAGCACACTGCCCAAAGCTCCCACCGGAACGATCAGCATGACGGACGCAGGAATGGCCCAGCTTTCATACAAAGCGACAAGCAGCAAAAACACGACCAGCAGCGACAGTGCAAGCAGCACGGGAGCCTGCGAACCGGCCATACGCTCCTGCTGGGAAAGCCCGGTCCATTCGTAGCCAACACCGGCAGGCAGCTCTGCCATGATGCGTTCTAGCTCTGCCATCGCCTCCCCGGTGCTTTTGCCTGGGGCTGCGTCACCGGAGATTTTGAATGCGGGATAACCGTTGTAGCGCGAAATCTGAACCGGCCCAAGCTCCCATGCCGTAGTGGCGAATGCCGAAAGCGGTACTTGCTCCCCACGGGCATTGGGCACGTGCAGAGCCAACATGGACTCTGGTGTCATGCGGCTGTTCATATCCGCTTGTACAACCACGCGCTGCAAACGCCCTTGATTGGCAAAATCTGCCACTACGGCAGAGCCGTAGGCAGTCGACAGGGCCGCGCTTATGCTGGCGTAGCCCACACCTAAGGCCTCAGCCTTCTCACGATCAATGTCTAGGCGCAGTTGTGGTGCATCCTGCAACCCTTCCATCATGGCGTAGAGAAACACGGGCGAGGTATTCGCTTTATGCAACAGTTCATCGCGTGCAGCAGTCAGCACATCGCGCCCCACGCCGCCACGATCTTGCAGGCGCAGTGCAAAACCACTGGCATTACCCAGGCCATCAATCGGCGGTGGCGAAACCGCCATCACGGTGGCATCGGTCATACCGGCGAAGTGGGCATTGAAGGCTGCCACTTCATCATTGGCCGTTTGCCCTGCGCCACGCACTGACCAATCTTTCAGTGTCGGAAAACTGAGGGCTGCGTTTTGCCCTGTACCCGAGAAGCTGAAACCCATAATCATGGTTGTGGATTCAGTCGCTGGGCGTGAGAGCAGGTAATCCTCAATCGATTTCACAACACGTTCGGTACGCGCATGGGTTGCACCAGGGGGCAACTGCACGTCCACGATGTAATAGCCTTGATCTTCAGATGGCACGAACGACTCTGGCAGTCGCATGTACACAAAGGCCAGCAGACCCAAAATTACCAAGTACACCAGCATGTAACGCCCACTGCGTTGCACCAACCGCGTGTTCAGCCATGTGTAACGCTCCGTGAGTGCACCAAAACGTTGGTTGAACCAACCAAAGAAGCCTTTCTTCCCACTGTGGTGTCCTTTGGGAATAGGCTTAAGCAAGGTCGCGCACAACGCTGGCGTCAGCGTTAGGGCCAAGAATCCCGAGAACAGAATGGACACCGCCAGCGAGAGCGAGAACTGCTGGTAAATCACGCCCACCGAGCCACTCATGAAAGCCAGTGGCAAGAAAACGGCAGACAGTACCAGCGTAATACCTACGATGGCGCCCGCAACTTGGCCCATCGCCTTGGAGGTTGCAGCACGTGGAGACAAGCCCTCGTCAGCCATGATGCGCTCCACGTTTTCAACCACCACAATCGCGTCATCCACCAAGATGCCGATGGCCAGCACCATGCCAAACATCGTCATCATGTTGACGGAAAAACCCAGCACGTACATCACGGCCAGCGTGCCAGCCAGACACACGGGCACCACAATGGCAGGAATCAATGTGTAGCGAAAGTTCTGCAAAAACAAGAACATTACGACAAACACCAGCAACGCAGCTTCCACCAAAGTCATGATGACCTTGTTGATGGCCACATCCACGAAACGCGATGTGTCATACGGAACAGCGTAAGCAATGTCTGCCGGAAATTCCTTGGACAACTCTGCCAACCGCACCTTGACCACTTCGGCTGTCTGCAACGCATTGGCTCCAGGAGCTAGCTGAACCGCTGCCCCCACTGCTTTCTTTCCGTCGTTGAGCATCTCGAAGCTGTAGTCTTGCCGACCCACTTCAATCCGCGCCACCTGCCCTAAGGTCACCTGCGAGCCATCTGCATTGGCTCGTAAAACAATACGACCAAATGCTTCGGGGGACTCCAGCATGCCCTGCACCGCAATCGTGGCCGACAGCTCCTGCTCTGTATTGCCAGGGCGACTGCCAAAACTGCCTGCTGGTACCTGCACGTTTTGAGCCGCAATCGCTGCGTTGACATCCGCCACCGACAGGCCAAAGCCCAACAATTTCTGCGGATCCACCCACACACGCATGGCCGCTTCTGCAGCAAAGAACTGCACCTTACCCACACCGGGCAAACGACGGATCTCCGGATTGATCTTGCGCGCCGCATAGTCAGCCAGACCTACAACGTCCTTGGTGGAATTACCGTCCTTGTAAGTCAGGCTATAAATCATCAGAAAACCAGAACTCGCCTGCTCAATCTGCAGCCCTTGCTGCGTCACCGCAGCGGGCAAGCGTGATTCTGCTTTCTTGATACGGTTCTGAACATCCACCTGCGCTTGGTCAGGGTTGGTGCCAGGCGCAAAGGTCGCAGTGATCTCCGCCATGCCCGAGGAGCTGCTAGACGACTCGTAATACATCAGCCCTTTAGCGCCGTTGAGCTCTTCCTCGATCACGCTAGTGACCGAGTCCACCAGCGTGGCTGCAGAGGCCCCGGGATACGTGGCGGCAATCGACACTTGGGGAGGCGCCACAGTCGGGTACTGCGAGACCGGAAGCACAGGGATAGCGAGCAAACCCGCCAGTGTGATGAAAATAGCGACCACCCACGCAAAATTGGGTCGATCAATGAAGAATTGAGGCATGTCGAGTGTTGCAGTGCCGTGCAGGCCCTACTGGCAAGGTTGAAGCTGCAGTGCACGATCCGAATGACAGATGTGCATCACAGCTACAGAGTTTTTTGTTAATGAGGCTGGCTGACCAAGCGCGCTCTGAGCTTGATGGCTCTAAGCTCCTTCAGCCTTGCGGCTGGGTGGGGGCTTCAACAGGATCAGCCTGCCCTCCAGCAGGCTCTTTTGGCTCGGTCACCTGCACCTTGGCACCGGGGCTGGCATTGCCCCCCACCACCACGCGGTCACCAGGCTGCAATCCTTCCGTAATACGCCACTGCGCACCATGCATAGAGCCAGTGCGTACCGGCCGTGCTTGTGCCACATCGTCTGCACCTACCACCACGACCTGCGCACTGCCATCCGCGCTGCGTTGCACAGCACGCTGAGGCACCAGCATGGCTTGTGGGTCCACACCCTGCTCAGCGGTCACACGCACATACATGCCCGGCAGCAACATACCGTCTGCATTAGGGAATTGCCCACGCAAAAGCACCTGCCCCGTATTTCTGTCCACCGAGATGTCCGAGAAGAGCAATTGCCCTTCTCGCTTCTGCTCCACACCATCCACTGACAACGTAATCCGCGGCTGCGTAACCTTCGGATTGCCACCCGTTTTCTGTGCTGCAGCCACCGATGCACGCAACTGCAGGGCATCAGCCACCGGTTGGCGAAAGTCTGCGTACACCGTATCTATTTGCTGAATGATCGCCAGTGGTGTCGCCTCGTTCTGCCCCACCAGCGCACCTTCCGTGACCATCGCACGTCCGATGCGGCCCGAAATCGGTGCCGTTACCGTTGCATAGGTCAGGTTCAAACGCGCGGTCTCCACCTCTGCTTGGGCCGACTGCCGAGCTGCCTGTGCGGTCTTCATGGCTGTCTGTGCCGCATCAAAGTCTTGCTGACTCACAGCTTCAATGGCCACCAAGGGGGTGTAGCGCTTGACCACTGCCTGTGCATCACTCAGCGTAGCCTCAGCCCGGGCCAGCTCCCCTTGGGCCCGCGACAAAGTTGCTTGCAAAGGGGCAGGATCAATGCGAAACAGCACCTGCCCCTGCTTGATATCAGCACCCTCCTCGAAATTGCGTGTGAGCACAATGCCCGCCACCCGCGCCCGCACTTCCGCCACACGCACGGCTTCAATACGGCCGGGTAGCTCACTGGTCAGTGTTAGCGCACGCGGCTGAACGGTGACCGTTTCAACGAAGGGTGCATCGGGCGCAGGAGGCCCATCTTGGGCCTGCCCGCAGGCGACCAGCGCGGCGCTAGCCAATATGGAGAGAGGCAGCAACCGCCGCTGAGTGCTGGAAATGGTCATCACGAACCTTCAAAATCATGAACTTCTAAAGTCACGTATGATGACAAAATAAATAAAATGAATCAAATAAGTTTCAAAAACCTTGATTCAAGCAAGAATTACATCCTGAGACTTGTTAATTTGAATCTTTTGTGAACCAATTGATTGAATAAAGACTATTCGCAGAAAGCATCTCCCACCATGAATGCCCGCACCTCCCCGGAAGCCGATGACTCACGAATACTCGCTGCTCTAGCGCTTGCGATGGTTGATCATCCGCGTGCAACGCTCCAGGAGCTGGCACAGGCTGTGGGAATTAGCAAGGCCACGCTCTACCGTTTTTGTCGTACCCGCGATCAGCTCATCCAGCGGCTTACCACGCATGCGATCTCTGCGATGAACCAAGCAACGGAGGAATCGAACCTTGAAACAGACCCTCCTGCGGTTGCGCTGCGCAAACTGATTACCAATCACCTAGAGCACCGGGAATGGACCGCTTTCATCACCCACTTTTGGAATGATGTTGCACGGGAAATGCCTGCAGAAGTCATTGCCGAGTGCGAGCTCAAAATGGATGCTTTTTTCCTGCGTGGGCAGCAAGCTGGTATTTTTCGCATTGATGTCACGGCGGCCACACTCTCCGAGCTGTGGTTCAGCGTAGTCATTGGAATGGTCGACGCCGAGCGCCGTGGCCGCGTGGCACGCGCAGGACTCGCACTCGTGATTGAGAAAATGTTTTTAGAAGGCAGCGGTGCGCGCTGATATGCAACAACGCTGGTTTTGACGATTGCCTTCGAAAATTTTCCGCACTTGCCAAGCAGCGCACGACAAGTGCGCGTCCACTATATTGCTACGTTCAAAAAACACCTTGCTGTCCGGGGAGTCGTCGCGATGTGTCATCTGCTGCATACTCCCCGCAGCATCAAAACCAGCATGCAGGGCTTCTCTAAAAAAACACCGACTTGCTCCATGGCAAGGAGCGACCTTCCCAAAGACAGCCGCTCCTCATTCCACAGGTACTCAATGAAAAACCAGTAGCAGTGCCTAGAACCGGTAGGTGACGCCAGCGTTGATACTGCGGCCATTACCAGACAGGAAAGTAGGCATCTGCGCATTGCCCGTTCCGCGGATCACAAAGGCGCTGGCGTAAACACGGTCCGTTAAGTTGTCCACACTCACATACGCATGCCAATGCTCTTGACCTTGGTAGGCAAAGCGCAGGCCCAGCAGCGCATAGCGGTCTTGCTCCGTCCCAGCCACATTGGCATGGTTGGTCTGCGTTGCGGTGGGTTGCCAACGCAATGTAGGGCCCAAGGCCCAAGGCCCTTGACGGTACATCAGCTCTGCCTGAATCAAATGCCGAGGCACACCCGCAATGCGGCGCCCTGCGTAGTCAGCATTGCGAAATTTGAAGTCATTGAACGTATAGGCAGCTTGGTATTCCAGCGCGCCACTTGCCAGCTTGGTTTTCCCTTTGAGCCCTAATTCCAGCCCTTGATGGATGGTGCGCCCCTTGTAGTTAAAGGTACCCGAGGTCAAACCGTTGTCAGAGAAGACTTCCATCAACTCGTCTTTCAAGTGGCTGCGATAAACACTGGCAGACACTTCGCCTTGGTGGCGGCTGCCATGAAAAGCGCTGCGCACACCGACCTCGAACGTCGAGGCCTGCTGCAACTTCAACGGTGTCAGGCTGGTGCTCGACACGATCTCCCAAAAGGTTGGCGCTTCGCTGCTACGACTTAAGCTCGTAAACACTTGGGTTTGCGCCGTTGTCTGCCAGATCAACCCCAGCTTGGGCAAGGTTGAATTCCACTTTTGATTGAGTTGACTTTGGTTCACGAGGTTCTTCGCGTCACGTTGCGACTGCACGTAGCGCAAGTCACCGACGACCGTCCAAGCCGGTGCAAAACTCCAAGCCAAGGCAATATTGGCACTGCGGTTCTCAGCCTCCAGTTCGTAACGTGCGGCTGCAGGCATGCGCACACCTTGGGCATTGATCGGGTGCATGTCACGGTCCATGCTGGTGTGCGCCCAGTTCAGCCCCACGCGGTACGAGAATTGACTCAACTTGCCGTTGGTGGTCCATTGCACGCCTTGGGTGTGCCCATCGGTTGGCGATGACATGGCAGGTGAGGTAAACGTGTCATCCACTGTTTGCCAGTACAGCCCCAACACATGCTGCAAATTCTCATCGCCCCATGCTGTGCGGTTGGCCAAACGGAGTTGCTGCGTTTGGCGGTTGGGATCTCGCAAGTAGATATTGTTCGACACATCCATGGGGGTGCTGTAGTCCCCCATCACGCTGCGTGGATCCGTTTTTAAGCGGGCTTTGGGGATGACGTTGGGGATATCAAACCCCAAATCGGTGTACGCAAGGTAAGTGCGGTTCTCTACGCCCGCCGAACGCCAGCCCGCGTTGGCATGCAGGCTATTGCGCTTAGAGGCCGAGTGATGGCGGTACCCATCGGCTTCGTCATGGCTCACAAAAATCCGCCCATCCCAGTACTCGCCCTTGCCACCCAGTCCGGCAGACAGGCTTTTACGTCCAAAACTGCCGCCGTTCACACTGATGCTATTGGCTTGATCGGCCACCACCGATTGAAAATCAAGTTCACCACCCAGCGTGGTGGCCGAGGGATTTTCTGCATTGGCCCCTCTGCGCACCGCAATCAATGCGCTATTGCGTGGATCTAAGGTGCTGATGACGAAAGAACCATCGGCCTCATTCAATGGCAAGCCATCTTGCAGCAACAAGACGCCACGGTTCACCGGATTGCTCTGAATACCAGAGCCGCGAATACTCAAACGCGGTTGATCCAGCCCTCCAAAAAATTCTTGCAAAACAATGCCTGGCTCACTACCCAATGCATCTTGCAAAGATTGCAGACGGTTCTTTTCTTGTACCTGAATGAGGTTGGTGCCACCCGGCGTACGTGCCAGTTGCTGGCGTTGTGCTTGTACACCACGCGTTAGCAAAGGGGTCACCGATGCTTCTGTGCCATGCACGACAACGGTCGGCAATGCGGGAGGTGGACTGTTTTCTGCCTGCGCCAATGCCAAACTGGGCGCTGCAAACAGAGCAATAAATAAAGGCGTGCGTTGCCAAGTAGAAGTAGCCATGGTTGATGTGAAGTGCAGGTAAAAATTTAGGCGGCGTAGAACATCCACTTGGCAAGCAACACGATGCCAACCATGTGCGCAAAAACGCTGCGATGAATGTGTTTGAAATGATTGCTGTGCAATTTGCCGCGTTTGCGCAGCGTCATGGCCGTGATGAAGTGGCCAAAAACACTGGTGGCCAAAGCAATCTTGAGCCACAGCATGAGTCCGAAATGGCTGGCGAAAGGTGCTGCCAGCAAAGGGCGGTATTGAATCCATGCCATGGCAATGCCTGCACTGAAAAGGACCAGCAAAACCCAGGGCATGACTTTTCGCGCTCGTGCGCCAATCGCAATCTCCAGCGTCTTCATCACGTCTTGGGGTACTTTTTTACGAATACCTTCCAGCATGAGCACTTCGAAAAACACGGTTCCAATAAAGAACAGTGCACAAAAAAGATGAATGGTGAGAAGAATGGGGTAAGTCATAAAATGTCTTGCGAAGCGTTCAAACAGCAATCTCAAAAAGCCCTTGCGCCGTCACTTCCATGCATGTATCCACCAACTGCAGCAACTCCTGCGGCTGGTGACTGACGCACAGCAAGGCCGCTTTGGTTTGGGTCATCGCGCTGGAGCACAAGGCCGCCATATGGGTGCGCAATGCAGGGTCCAACGCACTAAAGGGCTCGTCCAGAAGCAGTAAATCCGGCTCCATGCAAAGCGCACGCGCCAAGGCCACGCGCTGCGCCATGCCACCTGACAGTTCTCTGGGCCACAGCGCAGCCACCGCTGGTTCAAGCTCAACATGCGCCAGCCAACGGTGCGCCAAGTCTTTGGCTTGGGTGAGCGTTTTGCCTTTGGCCAAAAGAGGTAGCAGGAGGTTGTCTTGCACCGTGCGCCAAGGCAGCAGCCTTGGCTCTTGGAACAACAAAATGCTGGATGCAAACCCATTCGTGACCACGCCGCTAGAAGGTAATTGCAAGCCACATGCGAGGCGCAACAGCGAGCTTTTGCCGACGCCACTGGGCCCTTGCAGCCCGATGCGCTGCCCTGGTACAAGACACAGATTGGCGTGCTCCAGCACTGCGCGCGGCCCGAAACGCAAACCGACATTGCGCATTTCAAGCATGGCGAACCTCCTGCCAGCGGCCCAGCTTGCGCTGCAAAGGCTGAAGCATGCAAAGCTCTAGCAAGCCGACAAAGGCCAGAATCAGCAACACCCATGCATAGAGTTCTGCGCTATCAAAAGTCGCACGGGCATTGGCCAGCGCATGGCCCACACCGCTGTCTGCGCCAAGCACTTCGGCCATGACAACCAAGCGAATACCGCCGTTCACGGCAATCAGCAGTGCCGCACTCAGCGGCGCTGTCAGCGCGGGAATGTAAAGGTGACGCAGCTTCAGCCAAAGGCCGAATCGATAGACATGTGCCATCTCCAGCAGCTGCCTGTCCATTTGCAGCATGCCTTTGACCGTATTCACATACAGGCCTGGCGCCGTCATCAGTGTTGCCAAAAAAATCACCATCGCGGAACCCAAGCCAAACCACAGCATGGCCAGCAGCACGACCACCACCGAGGGAATGGACATCAGCAACCAACGCAAAGGCTCCAAGGCACCGCGAATACGTGGGTGCTGCGCAGCCATCAGCCCCAATCCAAAGCCGATGCAGCAGCCCAGACCGATACCCAGCACTGCACGTTGCAAGCTGATGGCAGCGGTTTGCCAAAAGTGCGGGCTCTGAAGCAAGGGGCCCATCGCTAAAACAGCATCGTGGGGCGATGCCATCAGCAAAGGGCCAAGCTGTATCGCTGTCAGGTGCCAAGCCAACACAATGGCCAACAGGCCAACGACTGCCCACCAGCGCGAAGTTCGTATTTCCAGCTTTTGCATCATGGGCCGTAGAACTGCGCGTCAGGCAAGCGGTTGCCGATAACTTTGGGGTGTTTGCTTTGCAGCAACTGGTACAAAGCTTCTAACTGCGGGCGTACGGCAGTGGCTGGTTGGCTCTCCAGCCGCGTCACTTCAATTGCGGTTTGAATCGCAGCCACAGGCATGTGCGGCAGATACTTATGGGCAATCTGTGCGCATTGCATCGTTTGGGCTTTGCACCAAAGGGCAGACTCCGCATACGCTTTTTCAACCGCTTGGCTAAGTGCACGGTTCTCTGCCACGGTCGCGTTGGCCATCAACCCCGCCTGAGGCAATTGGGGCTGGGCGGGAAACTGCTGGCTCCATGCGGTTTCCAAGCTCTGCACACGGTGCAGTGATAACGGTGCGGCTTGCTGCTGGTTACGCCACAGCAGCATGGAGGCCATCGGTTCGGCAAGTACTGCGTGTTTGGCTTTGCCAGAGAGCATCAAAGCAATAGCATCCTGCCCAGTACGTACGCGGCGTACAGACACTTTTGATGCATCATCTTTGGCTTGGGCACTCAGCAAGGTATCGATCAGAACGTCGCCCAAGTCATGTTGAAAGGGCGATAGCAACGCTTGATCACCCAAGTCTTCAAAGCCTTTGACAGCAGGGTCGGTGCTTACCAACCAAACCAAGCCCCACACCGAAATACTGAGCAGCCGCGTTTTCTGCCCCTTGTTAAAAAGTAGCGCGGGCAGCGTGCTGGGCGCCGCACTGAAATCCAGCTTGTTCTGCGTGAGCAACGCACTCAGTTGATCGTGGCTTTCCCAAAGTCGAAACTCCACATGTTTGGCATGGCCGCGCAATGCTTGCGTTTCCACCATGTGCATCAGCGGATAGCTGACGACGGCGCCAGGGCCGCCCAGTGTCAATTGCTCCACAGGCGCTGCGCTGGCCACACCATGCGCTAGCACGACACTGCAGCACATCGCCAATGACCGGCCCAATTGGGCCAGCGAACAAGGTATTTTCTTTTGAAGCATCATCTACATGAGAATTGTTATCATTCATATAGTGACACACGCTTAAGCTCAACCCCAATGACAAATGTCAATGCACACCTGACACCAGCATCGATGGCCGAATGGCTGCACAAAACCGCTTTGTTTTCAGCTTTGGCAGAGAGTGATTTACACGGCCTCGCCTCTGGTGCGCAAGACCTGCAGCTCATACATGGCCAAGCGTTGTTTCACGAAGGCGCAGCGGCCAATCACTATTTCTTGGTGCTGCAAGGAAAAGTAGAGGTTTTCCGCTACAGCCTGGATGGTGAAGACCGGGTGTTCAGCGTATTTGGTGCGCAGCAATTGGTGGCGATTGCTGCGATGTTTATGGCCCATGGCCGTTACCCCATGAATGCGCGGTGCCAGGACGATGCACACGTCATTCGGCTGGCCAAACAGCCCTTGATGGATGTGTGTTTGCGCAATGCAACGCTGGGTCTGCAAATACTACGGCTGATGGGAGCCACGGTGTACCAGCACGTCAACGAAGTGGAGTGGCTCACTACCAGCTCTGCACCACAACGTCTGGCCCTGTATTTGATGCGGCTTTGCGAACAGCAAGGCAGCAGCATTGAGCTGCCGCTGAGCCAGCGCCAACTGGCATCGCGTTTGGGGGTGCGAGCAGAAACTTTAAGCCGCCTGCTTTCAGACTGGCAGGCCCATGGGCACGTGCTGGGCCGCGGCAGAGAGTGGAAAATTCAAAACCACCAGTATTTGAAGCAACTCACCGATGGGGCGCAGCGCACGTTCTAGCAATGATATTTGTCATGGGTGCTTGAGAGCACGTGCTTTCAAAATATGCGGATGGAAATGCATGGCCACCCGCCCACCTTTGAAAAACCTGAACTCGCTATCACGGAGGCGGACATTGCCCATCTGGTGCACAGCTTTTATGGCCGCGTACGCGCCGATCCTCTGTTGTCACCCATTTTTGACGCCCAAGTGCATGACTGGCCTGAGCACCTGCACACATTGACCAGCTTTTGGTCTTGGCTGCTGCTGAAAAAGCCTGGCTTTCATGGCAACCCCATGCCCAAACACATGCGCTTGGAGGGTCTGAGCTGGGCGCACTTTGAGCGTTGGCTGGCATTATTTAGGCAAACCACCATCGAGATGCAACTGCCACCACTGCAATCCGTAGTCGATGCCATGGCACAGCGTATTGCCATCACACTGTGGGCAAACTATCAGCAACACCATCCCACAAGCCCTTGGGTGCATGAAGTACCGAAAGACTTGGTCAGCTACAAAGTTTCCCCAGTATTTACCCAAGAGAACGTGCCTGCCGCCTTGCAATCCACGCACTCCACCAAAGCGGGAACCTGGGGTGTATTACGTGTATTCAGTGGCGCGCTGATCTTCACCGTAGATGAGCAGCCACCACGCACCATTCTGCTGTGCGAAGGAGACCAGTTACTCATCCCACCGCAGCAGCCACACCATGTATCGTTCGTGGGTGATGGCTCGTTTGTGGTGGACTTCCACAAAAAACGAGCTTTGTAAGTCCATAAAGTGGGCAAACACCAAAACCAGCGCTTGCCTTGCAATGCCTTGATCTGGCATATCGCCGCTCCGCCATCCTCCACCTTGTAGCTGCTGCAACTGCAATCAAAGCCAGAGCACTGAATGGGTAGCGGTGGTACACAGACAGCCACCGCCCTTCATCCAGCGTGATATGCACGCTTCTCAGCCATCACAATCGCCTTGTTTAAGCCAACTCACAGCACTTGGTCAGCGCAAGGCCCCGTATCATCTCCGACTTTGCTGCGTCAACTGCAAAGCATGGCGTTGTTCAGGCCTTGATGCAGCAACATCCAGTTTGAAGCCCGCCACAGCTTCCGCCAGCTGTACGGCCTGCAGCTGCAGCGACTGCGCAGCGGCGGTAGCTTCCTCGACCAGTGCGGCGTTTTGCTGCGTGGATTGGTCCATCTGACTGACGGCGCCGCCGATCTCGGCAATGCCTGTGCTCTGCTCCTGGCTGGCGTTGCTGATCTCGGCCACGATGGTAGTCACCTGCCGCACGCTCTCCACCACCTTGTCCATGGTGGCACCAGCGTCCTGCACCAGCCGACTGCCAGCGTTGACTTGCTGCACCGATTCGTCGATCAGCGCTTTGATCTCCTTAGCGGCTGTAGCGCTGCGCTGGGCCAACGTGCGCACCTCAGAGGCCACCACAGCGAAGCCGCGGCCCTGTTCGCCCGCACGGGCGGCTTCCACGGCGGCGTTCAGCGCCAGGATGTTGGTCTGGAAAGCGATGCCGTCGATCACGCCGATGATGTCGGCGATCTTGCGCGATGAGGTTTCGATGCCGCCCATGGTCTGCACCACTTGGCCCACGACGGTGCCGCCGTGCGTGGCGACGTCGGAGGCACCGCTGGCCAGCTGGCTGGCCTGGCGCGCGTTCTCGGCATTCTGCTGCACGGTCGCGGTGAGCTGCTCCATGGCAGCCGCGGTTTCTTCCAGCGAACTGGCCTGCTGCTCGGTACGCGCCGACAAGTCCTGGTTGCCGCTGGCGATCTCGGTAGTAGCCACGCGCACGGATTCGGACGATTCCCGGATACGCACCAGCACGGCGGCGATCTTGTCCACAAAGTGGTTGAAGGCACGCGCGATTTGCGTGAGCTCGTCATGGCCGTGCGTGGAGAGGCGGCGCGTCAGGTCGCCATCCCCTGAGGCGATGTCTTCCAGTGCATCGCGCACCAAAGCCAGCCGCCGCAGCGAGCGCGCGATGACGGCGCTGAGCAGCAGGATGGCGATGGTCAGCGAGACCACCACCGTCACCGCCGACACCTTGAGCAGCGTGCCCAGGGAGGCCAGCGCCTGCGCGCGGTGCACGGCGGTCACCAGTTGCCAGTCCGTGCCGAGCACAGCGTGGCTGTAGAGCAGGTAGTCAGTGCCGTTGATCTCCGTGCGCATGCCGCTGGCCGCGCTTTCCAGCTCGCGCATGGCGGCGGGCTGCAGGTTGGGCGAAAGCGTAGACACGGGCTTGAGCGTCAGAGCGGTGTCGGGATGGGTCACGATAGCGCCGGCCTGGTTGGCCAGAAACGCGAAGCTGTCGGGCGTGGGGCGGATGGAGGCCACGGTACGGACCACAGTGGTCAGCAGCACGTCGGTACCGACTACGGCAGTAGGGCTGCCCTTGGGGCCGACCGGTTCAGCAAAGGTCACGCCCACCTCGGGTGGCGAAGTGAACAGGTAGGGTGCGGTCACGATCGGCTTGCCCTCCTGCACCGCTTGCTTGTACCAGGGGCGCGAGGTCACGTCGTAGGTGTCGGGCATCGGGTTCAGGAAGATGGTGCGCTTGTCCGGAAAGCCCACGTAGGCATCGGAGAACCCGCCCCCGTCCCGCAGCGCCTGCACCACGCCGCGCGGGTCCGCCTGGTCGATGGCCAGGGTCAGCGTGTGGGTCAGCAGGCGCTTGGACTCGACCCAGTCGCCCAGCGCCCGTGCCTGCGCGGCCACCAGTTGCCGACTCTGGAGATCGACGGTGGACTGGGCGTGGCGCTGCACGGTCAGGAAATTGGCCAGTGCAAGGGCCAGCATGGCCACCGTGACAATGGCGACGCTGAGCGCGATGAGCCGGGTGCGGAGAGTGAGCTTCATGGATGGACACTATGAGCGAGGTGTAATCCATTGTCACATGACATGTGCACAGCGCGATGACAGCCACTAAAGGAATGAATACTGTCATCGGCTTGCAACACCAATGTGCTCGCAATCCCTGCAGATTTGCCTACTGAGAAATTCAAAGCATTGCTGCAGCCACATTTAAGTAAATGCAGCGTTTTCTAGAACTGCGGAAGTATTGTCCTTATCAACGCTGACTCTGATTTGCCGTTTTTCGAGTGCAGAAGTGAAACTGAGGCAAAAGGCCGACCACAACAAGACCCTCAATTAAGAACATAGTTTTCCACGTTTTGTACAACATATTTCAGCGACCACGGTGCATTGCTAAAACACTGGCCGGATTAGTTGAATTCAACTGTCTCGCCACCTCTGAATAGCTGAACACCCAACACATCCTTGCGCGGCTCTTTTGCCCGATTTGGCCCAGCACTTGGTTGAGGGGTGCGCGGCAATACGTTGAAATCTGAAGATCCTTTGTCTTCCTGAATTGTTCGAAAAATCGCCATGACCTTCTCGATGTACATGCGTGTTTCAGGGTAGGCAGGTATCTGATTCCCAGCGCGGCGGACTGCACCTTCGCCTGCGTTGTATGCAGCCAGCACCAATTCCGTTTGACCATTGAACTGACGCATAAGGTCCGTCAAATAACGTCCACTCGCTTCAATATTGATAGATAGCTGGTGCAATTTATTGCGCAATGCAGCAGCGTCATTTGCTTGCACACCATAACGTTGTGCAGTTCCCGGCATCAGTTGCATGAGCCCAATCGCGCCTTTGGGTGATATCGCCATGGGATTGAAGCCAGACTCCACTTGGGCAATCGCATGCAGTAATGCGTACTGCAAGCCATGGCGCTGCGCAGCCCCTTCCAAAGCAGAGCGGATTTCAGCACTAGGGCCAGGGTGGCTAGCAGTGAGACGTTTGGTTTGCGGCTGCAAATCTTTGAACAACAGCCGGTAGCTATCGTCCACGGCGCGCTCCGCAAAACGTGCAACACCAGCATCGTCAAAAGACACATATACATCCGCTGCATGGACAGTCAGGGACACGGCGGCGGACGCCGCGACTAAAGAAATCTTAAGCACAAGAAACGTACGGAATAGTTAAAGTAAGTGGCAATCAGCAACAATATTAATGATAATCATTATCAATAATTGATACAACACAAACATCCTTCATGCATTGCCGCTGCGGCATGCATGAAGTTGAAAGAGCATCTCCATAGAGTGTTTTTTCACCCAATAGCGCAGCCGTCAGTATGAGAGTTGAATGTGCGAATTCTGTTAGTCGAAGACGATAGCAAAGTCAGCTATTGGCTGGGCACCAAATTCAGGTCCAGCGGGCATGACTGCGTCCAGGTGGACAGTGGAGAACAAGCGCTGGATATGCTGTCCCAAGAGGCATTTGATGCCGTCGTACTGGACCGCATGCTGCCGGGCATTGATGGCATTGAAGTGCTGCAAAGACTGCAAGGCCGTACCCATCCTCCCGTCATCATTCTCTCCACGCTCGATACCGCCAGTGAGCGGGTTCTGGGTTTGCGGGCTGGTGCGGAAGATTACTTGGGCAAACCTTTCGATTTCCCTGAACTCTTGGTGCGTGTCGAGCTGCTTGTACGCAGGGCAGAAACTTCTCCGACTCGCAGTACACGACTAAATGTCCATGATCTGCAAATTGACATGGTGCGCCGCGCAGTGTCACGTTCTGGGCAAGTTATTGACCTCACCGACAAAGAATTTCAACTGTTATGCACTTTGGCCGAACATACGGGTCAAATCGTGCCCCGCGGCATGTTGCTTGAAAAAGTGTGGGGACTACAGTTTGACCCGCAGACCAATCTGATTGATGTGCACATTTCCAAGCTGCGCGCAAAAATCGACAAAACCTTTGCTACGCCATTACTCAAAACTGTTCGCGCGATAGGTTATGTCCTCGGTTAAGGCTGCACAGTCACCTAACTCCATTCAAGCTCCGCATGGTTCCGCACAATTGGTCAATGAGTGCCGCGTAGCTTGGAAGCCGTTCTGGCGTAGCCATTCAGCACCGTATCTTCCGCGCTCAGGTTCTTTGGCGCTTCTGATCCGCACCAGCCATTTCCGGCAAGCAGCTTGTTTTGCCTACTTCTTTTTGCTGGTCACGCTCTGCTCCATTCTCTGGGGTCAGCACCTGTTGGAACAGGTCTTGGTCACGCATGTCAAAGACATGGTGACCGCTGAAATACGTACCCAGCAAATGTTGGATGCCAACGGCAGTGCCGAACGACTGACGGTGGCGCTCAGTCAGCGCGAGGCATCCGCTCCGCGGCGTGAGCGGGCAACTGCTGTTCAGGCAGCAGACGGGCAACTGCTGCATGGACGAAAAGAACTGCTCTTTCCTACCTTGTGCACCGCGTCCATACCTTGCCATGGCTGGCTACGAGCACGCCAGCAGACTCCAGATGGCGTCGTGCATGAATGGCTTGCGCACTCACACGCCCTACCCGAAGGTGGTCGCTACATCATTGGATATGACATATTGCCAATGCTGGACCGCATATACCCAGTCCCGCTGGCTGCAGGCCTCAGCATCTTCATGGTGCTGCTAATCAGTTTAGGTGCTGGACTTTATTTCAGTCTGAACGGGGTTCGGCGCATCAACCAAATCCGTCAAGCCATGGGCCGCTTTGCCCGGGGCGAACTCGAAAGCCGCGTCTCTCTACAAATCCGGCAGGACGAATTCGACTTGCTTGGGCAAGATGTCAATCACGCACTGACTCGCATCAACCACCTGATGGAAGCCGTGCGCAATGCGTCCAATCACATTGCCCACGAACTGCGCACCCCCCTGACCAGACTGCAGCAGCGGCTGAGTAACATTGCTGAAGCTGCCCAAGGCGATCGCATCGTCGCCCTTGAATTGGCTTTGGCCAGCGAAGAGTTGCAGCATATCCAGAGTCTTTTCCGTACGGTCATGCGTATCAGTGAAATTGAAACTGGCCGCTGCCCGCACAAGCAAGAACCAATTGACATCCAAGCATTATTTGCTGATCTGAAGGACTACTACGATGTCCTGGCAGAGCAACGCCAGCTGACCCTGAGAATTGCGGCCAGCGCCAACGCTTCCTCGCTAATTGGCGATAGAGCACTGCTGTTGCAGGCGTTGGTAAATCTCGTTGATAACGCACTGAAATACGCCCCTTCGAACAGCACCGTCACGCTGCTTGCCCGCAAAGACTCAACACACATTTACCTGGGCGTTGCCGATCAAGGTCCGGGGATTGACGCTGAGCAGCGCGCCCAAGCAGTTCTGCGTTTCCAACGGTTGACACGTGACCGCAACATTCCGGGCTATGGACTGGGCCTTTCACTGGTTCAAGCCGTTGCCAGCATGCATGGCGGCGAACTTGTTTTGAGCGACAACCCCCGCTCACCCGCATCTACACAACGTGGACTGCTCGCAATTTTGCAGATCCCATATGTGCACGGGATGGCGATTGAATCTGAGAGGGTGAAGGATTCTTAATGATTCATTCATTGCGAATCAATCCGAAATGATTTTCAATACAACCCCTAATGCAGACCTATGCCTGCATAAAAATAGGCGCTTTCCAGCACTTCCACCCCTTCTAGGAGCATTCACAGTGACCTCGCGTATTCGACAATTCTTTCGTGATGAAAGCGGTGTGACCGCCATCGAGTACGGCATCTTGGCGGCGGCCATGGCTGCGGCCGTTGGTGTCATTTTTGGTTCAGACGGCGCCTTTATCAGCGCATTGCGCGATAAGTTCAAAAGCATCGCGTCAGACATCACCAGCTCTGGCACTGACATCAAGTCGTCGAAATAAACCTGCGGCATGACCACGACACTGACTCTTCCCCACATGGTGCTGGCGCCAGCACTGGTGTACGTTGTCGTGTCTGATCTGCTCTATCGCCGCATCGCCAACCATTTGCTTGCAGCGCTATTGACTTTTTGGCTACTGTACACAGGGCTGCAATTGCTGCAAGGCCATGCAGATATGCATGCACTCGCCATTGGCACCAGCGCATCAGCTACCGTGCTGATCACAGGCTACCTGCTGTTTGTGATGCGCTGGATGGGTGCTGGCGATGCCAAGCTGATGGCTGTGTTATGCCTATGGCTCGGCGATCAATCGCTGCTGTTTCTGATGGTAACGGCACTCTCTGGCGGTTTGCTTGCGCTGATGCTGCCTGCATTGTCCCTCTTCGAGCGTGGTCTAGGTCTGGCGTTGGTGCATCTCAATACCTGGTTGCCTCGTCCTGTCGCCATGCCTCTGCCCCATTCTTTGCGCGAGCAACCCATTCCAGGCATTCCCTATGGAATAGCAATTGCTATGGGTGCCTTGTTCGTTCTCTGGGGCAGCTTCTAGCCCCTCCTAATTCGCCACCAACGCTTCCAGCACGATGGATTTAGGCCGCTGACAGGCATTTTCACAACAACTTGATGCGAATAAAAGCGCGAATCATTAGCATTTGATATGAAAACACGTCCCTTGATCTTGTTGGCTGGTGCTATCACCTTGGCAGCGGCCAGCGCCTTGGTCGCTCGCGCACTCATGCGCCCACCACCACCTGTGACCATCGTCAAGGAAGTCCCTGCAGTTTCAGCGCAACCGCAGACCGTGCGCGTACTTACGCTCAACCGCTCAGTGGATATCGGTGAATTCATCACAAGCGAACTATTGTCTTGGAAGGAACTTCCAGCAGACGGCGTACATGCCGATCAGTTAATTGCTACCTCTGAGGCAGAACGCCATAGGCTGGAGCGCGAAATCTTTGGCTCCATCACTCGAAATGCCCTTGAAGCAGGAGCCCCCATAAGCCGCCCTTTATTAGTCAAGGCCGGTGACCCTGGTTTTCTTTCAACCGTGTTGCAGCCTGGCAAGCGCGCCGTCTCAATTCCCACCACGGTTGTTTCCAGCAATGCTGGCTTGGTCAGTGCTGGCGACCGGGTCGACATCATTCTCAATCTAAATCGCACCGATTTAGAGCCAGCCAGTGAGCATCCCAACAGCACTTTTAGCCTGCTGGCAGCTCAGACGATTGTGCACAACGTCCGTGTCTTGGCACTTGACAGCGTGACCCAAGGCATCGCACCAGAGCTAGCGCCCGAGGAAGCATCCACCGAGGAAAGTGCGAAGCGCAATTCGCGCTCAACAACAGTTGCCGTTTCCGCGACACCACCCGTTAAAAGGCGCGAGAGTGCAACGCTGGAGGTTTCGCCTGAAGAAGCAGAGCGCCTGGCACTGGCACGTGAAGCCGGCACATTGCAACTGGCACTACGTGGCTTGCGTGAAACCGCTCATGCACCATCTCTAGCGTCCAGCGCCACTAGGCTCCACGATGTTTCCAACGTAATGGGCGCGGCTCCCGGGTCCCCAGTTGCCAGCTATCGCGGCACTACGGTCACATATGAACAACTGGCAGACCGTCCCTAAGTGCCCACCATGGCCTGCGTCCCCCATCCGATGGTGATGGATCCCACCTCCGCACATCTTCCCGAAGCTCCGTCCATGCAACTCCAACCGCCAAACCTCCGTGGCATTCTCAAGATCAAGCACATCAGCCTAGGCTTGACGCTCTCGCTGGGCCTGCTCCATGCCGCACATGGTCAGCCGACCAGTTTGCCCACCATCAAGGCACAAAATCAAGCGCGGCCTAACGCCATCACACAAGCACAGCCTACCGAACAGCTGCAGCTTGTGGTGAGTCAAGGGCACCTGCTGAAACTGCCAACAGAAGCTGCCAAAGTTCTGATTGCAGACCCACGCATCGCCAACTTCCAGATGCCAGCGCGCAATCAGGTGTATGTCTTCGCGCTGGCTGCAGGCAAAACCACTCTGTATGCGCTAGACAGCCACGACAACGTCATAGCGTCAGTACTTGTCGAGGCTAAACACAACCTGCCCAACCTCAAATCTCAAATTGAACGCTCGGTTCCCGGTGCACAAATTGAGCTTGAACCCGTGCTGGACAATCGAATGATTGTGCGCGGTAAAGTGCGTACTCCGATTGAGGCACGTCAGGTTGTCGAACAGGTCCAAGCCTATCTCGATGGCGCCAGTGCAACCATCAGCCGCAGCTCGGGTGGCAACGCAGGGGGCGGCAACACCGCACGCGCAGGAAATGGCAACAATTCCACGCCGAATGTGATCAACCAGCTCAAGGTAGAACTGTCGTCGCAGGTCAACATTCAGGTGCGTGTGGTCGAAGTTTCACGCTCTCTCTCGCATGAACTCGGGTTTGATTGGGCTTCTGTCCTCAACACAAACAATGGTTCATGGGGTGTCATGACCGGCGGTGCTGCCAGCGCGTTTGCCCCCGTTTCTGCTGCCACCACATCGCTGTTCGACTCAGTTACTGGCAGGTCTTTTTCAAACCTGATCCCAGGCTCGACCACGGCTCGTCTGTCAGCGGGTGGATTCACTACCCGAGGACGCTTCACACTGGGGGGTTTGATCTCGGCGCTTTCCACCGAAGGTTTCGCAACACTCTTAGCCGAGCCCAACCTGACAGCGCTTTCCGGTGAAAGCGCAGCGTTCGCTGTAGGCGGCGAGGTTCCCATCGTCATTCTGACCAACAACAACGTTCAGATTGAATACAAATCCTACGGTGTGATTCTTCGGATGACGCCCACACTGCTGTCACCCAACCGCATCAGTCTCCACATTGCACCTGAAGTCAGTGAATTGACCGAGGACGGCGCCGTCAATCTGGATGGTTTGACCATTCCTGCATTCCGCGTACGCCGCGCGGACACCACGGTTGAACTCGCCAGCGGACAGAGCTTTGCGCTGGCAGGCATGCTGCGCTCCACCGCCGCACAGACCGTCTCTGGCGTGCCAGGGCTGAGCAGCATTCCATGGCTGGGCCGCATGTTCGAAAGCGAAGCCACACAAAAAGCAGAAACAGAGCTGGTGATCATCGTCACTGCCAACGTGGTCGACCCCGTCAGTGCCACGCAGCTGCAAGTACCTGGCCAAGGTCTGCCTCAGATCGACAGCAACCTGCCGCAACAGGCTGCCATCGGCTACCTCTACTAACGCGGACTTCATCGCTGAAATTCAGGAACTTGCCTCTATGCGTTTGTCTTCTCCTCCTTTTCTTTCATGGCGTGCTGCGGTCCTGGCCGTAGCTGCGATTTTTCTGGCAGGTTGTGAGTCGCCTCTGAATGCGACACGCGCCCAGCGTTTTGGTGCCGGCGATACAGTGCCGAATGCGCCTCGCGTCGAACCTCGTGCACTGGCTCTGGGCCTCAATACCACCCAGAACCAAGAGTCACTCACCCCTGAGTCCATGCGCGCAGTGAACGCTCTGCTGACACAGCAAGGCCGCATTGGCGATCAGACCCTGAGCATCACGCCATTTAGCGCAACAGCCGAACCCTTGGCACAGCGCCTGGCCCAAGCACTAGCACGCAGTGGCGCACGCACTCCACGTGTGGTTTCCGTGCCCACCGACGAGGCTCGACTAGCCCAAGCGGCCAGTGCTGGTTGGGTACTGGAGCTGCAATCCGAAGCACTGACCGTGGACACCACACGTTGCCAGATTGCCAACAGCAGCAACTGGACCATCCATCCGTATTACGGCATCGGCGCCCTGGGCTGTGCCAACCGGGCCAACATTGCCAGCATGGCAAGTGATCCCCGCGACCTAGTTCGCCCCCGCGTACTGGAAGGTGCCGATGGTCGCGCTGCAGTCTTGGCGATTGAGCGCTACCAGAGCGGTGAGACCCGCGATTTGATCGACATCGACTTTGAGGAATGACCATGAGTGAAGCATCCTCGCCCCAATCCACCACGGTAGCTTTGGCAGTCTTTAGCGCAGCCAAGGATATTCAGTCCATCGAAGGCCTGCTTCTGCGTCTACAACGCAAGGCAGACCTCCTCATGCCCGGTGGTATCACAGAAGCTGCCAACTGGTGTGCCAGCAATGCCAGCGCGCAAGTGCTGGTCGTCGATATCGCAGATCACCCTCACCCCTTGGCAGCTTTGCTTGAACTCGCTACCCAGTGCGGCCCTGCCTGCAGGATTGTGGCTTTGGGAGTCCAAGACGACGTTGTGCTGTATCGGCAACTGCTGTCCGCAGGGATATTCGACTATCTGCTCAAACCACTGCGCCTTGACATCCTGGCCGACACCCTTGCGAGGGCCGAGGAAGACCGCCCGCTCGGCCAAGGAGGCATCGTTCGCGCGGGCCGCACTGTGGCAGTCGTAGGCACGTCCGGCGGGGTGGGCACCAGTACATTGATCACTGCCCTGGGCCAATGGTTAACGCAAGTGCAGCACACACCCACCGTGCTCGTCGACTTTGATCGCAGGCAGTCCGATCTGCCCCTGCTGCTGGGTCTGGAAGCCGATGCAGGGCTGGCACACCTTCTGGAAGCACCGTCCATTGACCCACGCTTGCTACAGCGCACACTGCTCAACGGCAGTGTGGGAACGACCGCCTCTCGACTGCAACTTTTGGCCCAGCGTCCTGGTCCAGAAACAGCGATTGCACCAGAACGGGTGCTCGAACTGGGCGCAGCCCTGTGCCAGCTCTTTTCTCTGTCGCTGTGGGACCTGCCTTCGCACCGCCCCTGCGGCAGCGATGAAGTGCTGAGCCATGCTGATATCCGCATTGTGCTTACAGAGCTGAACGTGCAAGGCGCACGCAACACACAGCGATTGTTGTCTGACATCGGCGACGAAAGCGACGGGCAGCAGCTCTTGCTTGTCAGCAGCTCGGCCCACCACACAGGCCCAGCGGTACTCAGTGCAGAGCAGTTTGAGTCTTTCGTAGGCCGCACCATCAACGCCCATCTGCCGCATGCAGGCCCTAGCCTGGCAGCCAGCCTCCTGCAAGGTGCACTGGAGCGCAACAACGCCCCGGCTTATGCCCAAGCTATTGCAGGGCTGGGTCGCAACCTGCTCAATCTGCCAGCACAAGCCACGACAGAACCTGTCAGCGGTCTGTTACAACGCCTGACAAAAAGCCTTGGACTGCCGTCTAAGCCGCGACACGCAGCCGTCTGACGCTACCAAAACTACGATCATGATGTTGCTACGCAAGTCGCCTCCCGCTACCACGCTCACAGCGCCACCCACCCCGACGGCACAGGCGCATACCGCTGCACCCGCCATGGCTGCACAGTCACTGCGAACAGCTGCCCCGACGCCAGAGCCTGCACGCCGAAGTGCAGCACCGGCACCTACTGCGATTGCACAGACTGTCTCGAGTGAACATGCAGGTCACCGCAGAATCATTCGAGATGCGCTGTTTGAGCAGATTGACCCGCTCAAAGCGGCAGTCATGCCGCGTGAGCAACTGCAGACGCAGATTGATGCGCTGATCCGTCGTATCTGCGATGAACAACGCCTGCAGCTGGCCAGCCAAGAAGAGCAGTCAATTGCCCGGCAGATGCTGGATGAAATGGTGGGGGTTGGCCCGATTGAGCCACTGCTGCACGACGACTCCGTCAATGACATCTTGGTCAATGGTGCCGGTCAAATTTTTGTGGAACGCTTTGGCAAGCTGGAGCTGACACCGATCACCTTCATTGACGAAGAGCACGTGTTCAACACTGCGCAGCGCATCGCCACACGAGTAGGTCGGCGCATTGACGAAGCTAACCCGATGGTCGATGCCCGTCTGCCGGATGGCAGCCGTGTCAATGTCATCACCCATCCGCTGGCGCTCGACGGCACGACCATTTCCATCCGAAAGTTCATGCGGCGTGACCTGTCGCTGGAATCGCTTGCTGGCCGTGGTGCGATGTCGATGGACATGGCTTTGCTGTTGCGCCGAGCGATGGAAGCCCGGCTAAACGTAATCGTCTCTGGCGGTACCGGGGCAGGTAAGACTACCTTGCTGAATGCGCTGTCTCAGCGCATCAGTCCAGATGAACGCATCGTCACCATCGAAGACGCGGCCGAACTGCAACTGCAACAAATTCACGTAGTGCGCCTGGAAACCCGTCCAGAAAGCGCCGAAGGCAGTGGCCGTATCGATCAGCGCGATCTGCTGAAGAACGCCTTGCGCATGCGCCCGGACCGCATCATTCTTGGTGAAGTGCGTGGTGGAGAGTGTTTCGACATGCTGCAGGCCATGAACACCGGCCACGATGGATCACTGTGCACAGTGCACGCCAACACCCCCCGTGATGCCCTGTCACGGCTGGAAAACATGGTGATGATGGCCAACATGCAGCTGCCGCTGGCAGCCATTCGCCGCCAGATTGCCAGTGCTGTCGATCTGATCGTTCAAATCGAACGCATGCGTGACGGCGGTCGGCGCTTGGTCTCGATTGTCGAAGTCTGCGGCATGGAAGAAGAAGTGATTCAGACCCAGGAGCTGTTTGCCTTCCGCACCCACCCGGCCGCGCATGCGGGGCAGGTACTGGGTGAACACCAAGGCTCTGGGCTGCGCCCCAACTTCTATACCGAGAAATCTCATCTGTTCGACCAAACGTCGATCTGATCTGCTGCACCTTGCAAAGAAATCACTCTCTTTCACATGCTTGACCTGTTCACTCTGCTCATCTTTTTCATGGTGCTGGTTGGTTTTTATACCGTTCGTGCGTTAAGTCGCCGCCAGCGTAGGGAAGAAGCCGTAGCCCAGCGTATGGAACTGCTGCGCCAACAGCTTCTGCGTGAAACAGGCTTATCTACCGCAGTGCTCTCCGAAGCGGGTTCCATCGCCTTGCCCGGCATGCCTTCACTGCTTCCTGCCTGGCCTTGGTTGGGTCGCAAGCTGGAACATCTGCGCTCCGGATTGACGGCCCTGGGCTGGTACAGCAATCTGCGTACACGTCTGCTGTTCAGCGCCTGCGGCGCTTTGCTGGCGGGTCTGTTACTGGCGCGCATGACTGACACTGCATTCTCACTGGTACTGATCAGCGCACCGCTTTTGTGGCTGCTGGGCAGTGCCTGGACTTACCAAAATGCCATGGCCAAGTACGTGGCCGCACTGGCACGTACGCTGCCCGAAGCAATTGATGCCATCACCCGGATTTGCCGCTCTGGCGTGCCGCTGCAAAGCGCTTTCGGAATTGCTGCAGATCATTTGCAAGGGCCGTTGGCTGCAGAACTCAAGGAAATCGAGAACTGGCTCAAGTTGGGTGTGCCGTTGAAACAGGCCATGCAGCAATCGGCGGATCGTATGCCCCTGGCGGAATACCGCTTTTTCGCGGTAATTCTGATCATCAGCCAAGAGTCTGGGGGGCGCTTGGGCGACACACTGGAGCGCTTGGCAAGCACACTGCGTGCCCGTGCGGAACTGGGGATGAAGGTCCAGGCCAAGACCTCTGAAGCACGCGCCTCCGCCAAGATCGTGGCCCTGCTGGTACCCGGTGTTCTGCTCTACATGTACGCCAACGCGGCTGAAGACTTTCGGTTCATGTTCAACGATCCAGCAGGCATCAAGGTCATGACTTACGCCGCCATCAGCGTAGGTTTAGGTCTGTTGATTACCCATCTGATGGTCAAACGCATCCGTTGAAGACCATTCCGCTCCCCATGACTTCATCTATCGACTACTCCATCGTGGTACTGCTTCTGGTGTTTGTGGCTGCGCTGGTGCTCACTGTCTGGCTGCTGCGCCTCGAATCACGCCGCAACCCTTTGCACGAACGCCTAGGTCCTACACGCAATGACACAACGGTTCAGTCCGTCGCAGCAATTGCACACGACCACCATGCATCGCTGCACCCTGTGTTGCGCGAAATCGCTCGCCACGGTTTGAGTCTGGCTGGTACAGCACAAGATCGCAGCAACAGCGAACGTCTTCTGGCACAAGCGGGGTGGCGTCGCCCGGAGGCGGTAGGCCTGTTGATGGCTGCTAAATACAGCTGCGGTTTGCTCCTGTGCTGTGTGGCGTTTTTCCTGCTGCTGAGTCCGCAGAGCCGCACGGGTCTGACCGGAATAGCGACAGGGCTGATTGCGCTCTTCGTCGGAACCACACTGCCCGAATTGATGGTCAAAATCCGTGCCGCACGGCGGCATGAGGCACTGGCACGCAGCATGCCCGATGCCTTGGACCTGATGGTGATCTGCGCCGAGGCGGGATTGCCTTTCCCCCGGATTCTGAAAACGGTCTCGCGCGAACTGGGATTGAGTGCGCCCATCATGGCCGATGAACTGGCCTACACCAGTGCAGAGCTGCAGTTGCTGCCCGACCGTGCCGCTGCACTGCGTCACTTGGCGGATCGCACCCGCGTTCCCACCGTGGAAAGCATGGTGGGCTCGCTGATTCAGGCCGAGCGCTACGGCACGCCCTTGGCACAGGCTCTGCGCACCATCGCCGAAGAAAGCCGCAGCCGCCTGATTTTGGAGCTGGAGGAAAAGGCCGGCAAGTTGCCTGCGCAACTCAGCCTGCCACTGATGACGCTGATCCTCCCCCCCGTTGTGGCCATTGTGGCCACACCCGCGCTGATGCGCGTCATTCGATCGCTGATGCAATGAAATCGTTACGCCACTTTGCAGCCTTGCTGCACCTCCCCCCCCAACGTTCGGCAACCCTATTGCTGGCTGCTGCCAGTACGCTGCTGTCTGCATGCGGAGGGTTGACCATCCGCACCGAATCTGGGCCTGGGCCCGCCACGCGCAATACGCCGCCCAAAGCCGCTGCTGCCTCCGCACCGCCGCGTGCCGTTACAGACCCCGTGGCCGACGGCCTGCAACTGGCACGCTTGATGCGCGATCAAGGGCGCTACGAGGGCGCTACCGAAATCTATGCCCAGTTGGAGCAGCGCGGCAAACTCAGCCCACTCGAACTGCTCGAATACGCCAGCGTGGCTGCACGCGTCCAGCCCGCTCAGGACAGTTTGGCTTTGTATGGCCGCGCCCGGCGCGCCATGCGTGAATCTGCCACACCGGCTACGCCCGATGCCACCGCTACGCTGTGCAACGGGCTGGGGCGTGCACGCATGGCACTTGGTCAAAGTGATGCAGCCCTCAGTGACTTCGAATGCACACTGGCTGCGGCCCCAGACAACGTCGTGGCGCTGAACGCCAAAGGTGTATTGCTCGATGCCAAGGGAGCACACGATCAAGCCCGTGTACTGCTGCAGCAAGCCAACGAACTCGATCCGGCAGATCTGCGGGTTCTCAACAACTTGGCCTTGTCTCACCTTGCTTCTGGCGATGCGGTGAAAGCCGAGCAACTGTTGAGCCAAGCTACGCAGAGCCAGCAAACACCTTTGTGGGCCTCATTGCAACTGAATTTGGCCTTTGCCCAGTGGTTGCAAGGCCAAGAAACACGCGCCCAGCAGTCTTTGTCTGCACTGATGGATGAAAGCCAGGTACATCAAGCCTTGAGTGATTTTTCGCAGCGCCGCGCACGCATTCAGGGCGGTAGCCCACTTGCAACCGAACTGCTAGCGGCCAGCCGCCAGTGGCTGCCACTGCGCGAGAAGGCCAGTCGTGACTGAACGCCTGCATCTCTTCCGACGTTCTTCACTGCGCAAACATCACGGCGTGCTGGCGGTCGAAGCCGCTTATGTGCTGCCTGTCGTGATTGCGGCAGTCATGATGTTCATGGAACTGGCCAACATTGGTTTGACCATCAACATGGGTGCCAGCGCGCTGGAACGTGCAGTGCAGCAGTTTCGCCAAGATGGCGTCAATGCTCTGCTGCAGGGACAGGACATGCAAGCGCTGCTGCGCGAACGCATGGCCCAAGCCTCGCACAGTTACCTTGCGGAAGAAGACATTGCCACCATCGATATCGAGCACTACGCAACGCTGGATGCCATGGGAGAGGGAGACGCTGCATCCAAGGAAAACGGTATAGGCGCCAGTGCGGACATGCCAGCTTGGCGCATTTCTGTCGACATCCGCAAGGAGTTCATCACACCTCTGCCTCGTTTGCTGGGCATGGACAGCAATGCCTTCCGCTACCGCTATCAGCAGGTTCTGGCTTACCTGCCGTTGACCACTGAGGACAATCCATGATGCCTCGCCTGCATGCCCTGTTGCGCTGCAGTCGCAGACAGCTTGCGCGCTTTGGCCGCAGCAACCGTGCCACCGTTGCCGTAGAAACCGCACTGGTCATACCCATGTTGATCGGTGTAGGGGTTTTGGGCGCTGACATACAGCGCGTGCAAACCGAGCGCATCCGATTGGAGAACGCAGCAGGTGCGATGGCACTCAACTTGGCAGCACAGGAACAACTCAGTGCCGCAGGGCTGAAGGCTTTGAGCGCCGTCGCTATGCAAGGCTATGAGGCCAGCCAGCAACTGATCATTCTCAATGTCAGCCAATCTGGCCGTGTCAATTGGGCACTGCAGCGCGGTGGCGCCAGCGACCTGTGTGACGCACAAGCCATGCAAGGTCTGTACACCGGCACCCTGCCCGAAGAACCCCCTGAAGACAGTGACGGCGGCAACGACAGCAGCGATGCCAGCACTCTGTCCATGCTCGTGGTTCGTGCCTGTCGTGACACCGAAGAAATCTTGCTGACCAGTGGATTGACGATGCCATCCACGCTGGACACCACTGCCATCTACCGTGCACGCACCGCCAAGATCACATTGGACGAAACGCTTCAAAACGAGAGCGATGCCAGCGGATTGGCATACAGCAAGGAAAGCCAGTGATGCGCACTTTCAAAAATATCAAAAAAAATTGGCATATAACGCCTATGCAGCCTAAGCAAAAAGCTATCAAAAACAGAGTAAATCACAAGCAGCGCGGCGCATCTGCCGTACTGCTGTTGCTGCTGATCTCCGGCGTCGTAGCCTTGGCAGCCTACGGGTCTGACGGTACGCGCATGACGGCAAGTGCCGCCCAACTCAAGCGTGCCACCGATGCCGCAGCGCTGGCTGCCGCCCAAGCTTACGCCGCCAACGAAAGCGCAGACATTCAGGCGATTGCCGAAAAATACGTCAACGTCAACTTGGGCATGGACTCCGCGCAAACAGGTCAGCAGCTCAGCGTCAGCACAGAAACCTTCACCCACGGTAGCAATGCCGACCCGGCCGTACGCGTCACCGCCACGTTTGAAGCCACCGCTTTGCTCAAAGACACGGAGCCACATAGTGTCAGCGTTCAATCCGCCGCTGTTGCACTGCAAAAAACGCTGGAAGTTTCTCTGGCGCTGCCCAATACCTTGAGCGAGAACACCAGCAACCTGCAAACCTTGCGCCGCTTGAGCAAAACATTTGCGCGCAACTTGATTGAAGGCTACGACAGCGTCTATCTGTCACTGGTGCCCTATAGCCAGTCGGTGAACGTTTACGACGCAGACCACCCCAATCGCATCTTCCAATGGGCATCCCCCGGGGCTCTCACCCCTGTGGAACTGACTTCGCTGTTCCGCACCGGTTACGCCAGCCTGACCGACAACCGCATCCCCGACCGCCGTGCCAACCTGCTGTGCGTCTATCGTGGACTGAACACCGGCGAGAACTACTTCTGGACGCAAGCACCACAAGGCGCCCACCGCATCCACTACCGCCATGACCTGCCCATCAATGGCAGCCCCGGAGCCCCACCGATCCGTTGGAGAGGTCCCAACCCCGACTTTGGCCAAGCCACCGGCGTCAATGACACCCGTTTCATGGTTGCAGACCGCGGCTGCCCCCATGCGGCCCTGCTGCCACTGACCAACGATCTGAACAAGATCAACGCCCGCTTGGACATCATGTCCTCCCGTTTTAATACTAACTACGCGATTGCGTTGGGCTGGGCCGCAGCCAGCTTGTCGCCCGCGTTCCAAGGCACTACTGGCTGGGGCTTGACTGACGGGTTACCCAAAAAATTCAAGGCTGACAATGGCAACAGTTACAAAGCCATTGTCTTTCTGGTCAATTCCACGGACATGCTCTGGTTTGACACCGACGCCTACAACAGCGAAGTCGGAAAGCCTATCGATGGCTGTTCTGCCAACAGCTCCGGTGCCAATTGCGGGGACAACGGCATCGTCACCCGCCGCTTTGCCAGCCTCTGCGACAGCCTGCGTGAAAAAGACGTGCGCGTTTTCTTTATCACCGTGGGCAACGATGAAGCCACCGATGACGATGGCGACAAAGTGGCCAGCGCTTCGGCCTTTCGCCGCATTGCGGGCGCTGGACTGCAACGCTGCGCGGTCAACAGCAACGACCTCACCTATTACAACGGTCGCGACTTCACTGTCGCGGAAGGGCGCTTTGAAGAACGCCTGGAGCAGATCGTCTCCGAAGTGCGCCAAGCCAGTTCCTACGTCAAATTGATCGAGTGACAGCCGCCCCACACACGCAGCCGTCCTTTTCTTCCATCTTTCGCTCTACCGCCATGACCATTCGCTCTCAGCACCGTCCCTTCCGCGCTCTCGCCTTGGAGCCGCGCATCTTGCTGGATGCCGCCATGGTAGAAACCGCCAAAGAAGTCACAGAGCAATCCAGCGAAACACAGGAATCAGGCTGGATCGACCGTCCCACCCTGACTGCCACACCGGTGGACATGAACCTGACGGTGAAAGACTCCAACGACGAATTCCCGGCCATTGACCTGTTTGACGATGTCACTGTGGCGGCCAACAGCATCTTTGGCGAAGATGAAACATACGACGATGCAACTGGCGAAACAGCTGGTCGCCCACTGCGCGATCTGACCATTACTGTCAGCGCCACCGGCGCATCGCACGCGCTCGTGGTGGACGGAACCACCATTCCCCTGCAAAGTACTGATTTGCCTGGACAGACAGCGAACAACGCTTACACCTACACCATCTCGGTCAGCGGCGACACCACGACGATCACCGTCGCCATCAACTCGTCGAACATATCCACAGCCCGTACCGCTGTAGGCGCCGCAGCGCTGATCGACAGCATCGCCTACCAAGCGCAAAGTCGCGACGTGACGACGGGCGACCTCTCTGTCAGTCTCAAGCTGAACGAAAGCAACACCGATGGCAGCGCAGGCAATTCCACCTTAGGTCGTATCACGTCCACCGTTCACATCACACGTGACAGTGACATACCCGTGGGCCCGGGCATCTCCACAGGCCCAACATTGGAAGTGGGTGAGTCTTTTGATAGCGACAAAGGCTTGCCTGGTGCCGATCAAGTGACTTATTCTTCCAACGGCAAATACGCTTACACCGCAGGTGCTGGCACTTTTGCGACGTTCTCAGTCGATGCCAGCGGCCGCCTCACGCTGGTGGACAGCGTAACTGTGGCCAACCTGGGCGCAGTCGAGAGCTTGGTAGCCAGCAGCGACGGCAAATCCGTCTACAGCATGTCCACCAACGGACAACTGGTGGAAATGAGCATCAACGCCAACGGCACCCTCAGCCACGTAGGCACCCATGCAATCAGTGATAGCTCTTCGGGGAGCTTGGCCATCTCTTCCGATGGCAGCCAAGTCTATGCCGATGGCGGCGACGGCCAGCGCGGCATCAAGGTCTATAGCCGCGACACCAGCACTGGGCGCCTACTGGTCTCTCAACAGATACCTTCTCTCACGGTGTCGGGCACGGCCTACGATGCGTTAAACAACGGCACCGGCAACTACAACGGGGCAAGCGTCAGCATCAACCGCAGCAATGGAGCCAACGCCAAGGACGGTTACGACTTTTCCACCCTTTACTTCTACGATGAAGACGATGGCAGCGGTGGCACCGTGAGCTACCGAGACGGCCAAATTTTCTTTGACGACTATTCCAGCGAAATCGCCATTGCCTCCTTCGTCAACACGAACGGAACGCTAACAGTTACCTTTACCGAAGCCGTCAGCACCAAAATGGTGAGTCGGGTGCTGAATCAAATCAGCTTTCAAACCAGCGCCTCAGAAAACATCAGCATCACGCTTAAGGTGGACACCTATACCCAGAACGTGTCACTCGAAAGCCATGATTTTGCGCTTTCACCTGTGCAGCAGCTCGACAATGCCGTCCGCCAAGCCACCGTGGTTCAAGCAGGCAATTACCTTTACGTTGTCAACAATAGCGGCAACCCTATTTTTGGTGATGCACGCACGCTGGAAGTCTATCAACGCAATAGCGATGGCACTTGGTCGGTGCTGGATAACTTCACAAAGCTCGGCGCCAACTCCGATTGGGGAAGCACAACAGACCCCATCGTCATCTCACCCGATGGCCTGTATGTGTACGTCAGCGCGCACGACTCTGGCACGCTGGATGTTTACCAGCTGAACACGACCTCTGGCTTTCTGAGCCAAGTCAACTCCATCGCTTTGCCCGGTAACGCGGAAAACGCTGAAACCATCAGTCTCAGTGCTGACGGCAAAACCTTGTACATCGTCACCGACAACGGCAGTGCCAGCATTTATGGTGTCTCCGGCAGCCGCCTCACGCTGCAAGGCAGTGTCTCGGGCATCACCAACGGTGACTCGGCGCTGTCCAACGATGGTCTGTCGCTCATCATCGCTAATGGTCAAGGCATCACACGCTACAGCTTGGCACGCACCCTCAACTTGGGCGAGAGCATCGCTTTTGCAGACGGATTGAAGTTATCGGACAACAATTCCGACAAGCTGGCTGGTGGTGCCGGTGACTACAAAGATGCGAGCATCACCATCACGCCCAGCGTACTCAATGGCAGTTTCGGCTTTGCGGAGAACAACGGCCTGCGTCTGGCAGAGGGAAAGATTCTGCACAACGGTACAGCCATAGCCAACTTCACTACCGGCGCAGACGGCAGTCTGACCATCACTTTTACCGCCAGCAGCAGCACAGCAGTGGCCAACCAGGTGTTGCAACAAATTACCTACGGCATCAGCGATGCCAGCACAGCGGGTCTTTTGGTCGATCTGCGTATCCAAGCCAACGATGGAGAACTTACCAGCACAGCGCAAAGCATTACCCTGCGTGTCAATGCTCTGCCCACGCTAGATACCGGCGTGGCCGACGGCTACGCACTGCGTGGTGCTACCAGCGAGACTGCGTACAGTTTTACGCTGTTCCCGGGTCTGTTTGGTGATGCCGACGGTGATGTACTGACTTGGAGTGTCAGTGGCTTACCAGCAGGACTGGTGTTCGATGCAAAGACGCTGAGCATCTCTGGAATACCTCAGGTGGCTGGCACCTTCACTATCACGGTCACAGTAGCCGATGCTTCTGGAAAAAGTGCATCACTCGACTTGGCACTAGAAGTCGAGCAGATCGCAAATCGGGCACCTCAAGTCAACGCAGATGCCAACCTCACTATTGGCAACATTACGGAGAATACAAAAGGCAGCCTGACACTGGACAGGACTATTTTTACCGATGCAGACACTCGCTACGGAGACGGTCTGATTTGGTCTGTTTCTGGACTACCCCAAGGTTTTAATTTCAATCCGGAGACGTTAACGATCTCTGTAACCTCAGGCTCGGCTGGTAATTACAGCTTTACAGCAACGGTCACTGACAACGCAGGCCAAACGGCAAGCACTGAACTGACGCTTCGCATCATCACCGAAGCAGAAGCTAACAACACGGCACCATCGATCACAGCGCCTCCCAGCGCACTTACCTACAACGTGGATGGCAGCTTGGGCGGTGGCAGTTATTACGTTCAGGATATGCAGCTGTCTGCCAACAACAACATTCTTGTCGTGGTTGCGAACACAGGTGCAGCACACGCATTAACCGCTCCTGGCGCCGCATCGATCTACGTCTACAGCCGAGATACAGCGACTGGCGCATTGACTCAACTGCAAAGGTTTGTTCAAGGCACCGCTGACGATGGGAACCAGGCCAATGGAACTGAAGTGGATGGCATGGCCAACGCTACTTCGGTTGTGTATTCAGCAGATGGAAAATATCTCTACATTGCTGGCAAAAATGCCTCTGGTGAGGTCGTCATCACTGCGTTCAATGTCAACAGTGATGGAACCCTCAGCGCGACGGGATTGAGCGAGGTTGTGGGTACGTCGCAAATCACGTCGCTGACTGTCTCGGATGATGGGAGCATGCTGTATGCGGTCTCTGTCAGCAGCGTGCATGCACTCAGTGTCAGTAATGAGGGGGGCCTGACCTTGGTGGGCTCTTATGCTGCCGGCAGCAGTGCCTATGACGTCGCACTGGATGCCAATGGTCATGTTTATGTTCTGAGCGGCACATCATTGATTGTCTACTCAGCCAATAGCGATGGTTCTCTGACACAGCTGGTCTCGCAAGGTGGCATCGGCTTGAACGGGCTCAACAGAGGCTTTGCGGTGAGAGATGACGGCTACGTCTTTGTTGCGACAGCAAGCGGTGCCAGCGTTGTCACGCTCCACTACGACAGTGACGCCAATACGGTGACCCGCGTGGCATCCATCACAACAGGCAATCAAGTTTGGGGCGCTAACCTGTCTGCCGACGGAACAACGCTTTACGTAGGCAATAACACTGGCAGCCTGCTGGTCTATGCGATCAATGATGCTGGCTCGCTGACTTTAACCAGCACTGTGGCCAGCATTGGCGCTCGAGGCTATCGGATTGAAGTTTCATCTGATGGCTCATCCATCTATGCAGGTGGGTTCTTCACTGCTGGTGGCTTGTCAACCATCAAGATAACCAATGCTGTAGCTGGGTCACATACAGAGGGGCATTCAAGCCAAGTGACCTCTGCGCTGCAGCTGTCCGATAGTGAATACGATGCATTCAATGGCGGTGTTGGCAATTACAACGGTGCCAGCATCACCATCAGCCGTAGTGGCGGTGCCGATCCGACCGATGGGTTTGGACTTACCTCAGAGAATGGTTTGACGCTGAACGGCAACGTCATTTCGTTGAATAACACGGCCATTGCCACCTTTGAAAGCGTAGACGGAAAGCTGACCATCCGATTCACCGCAGATGTCAGCAAGGCCACCGCCAATGCCGTGTTGCAACAAATCAGCTACACCAATGCAAGCAAAGATCCAGGCAAGACCATCACCTTGCAGGTAACAGCAGGGGATTTGTACGCTACCAGCAGCTCCCTCGACGTAATTGTGAGCGTCACTGAAGTCAACGACGCACCCACACTGACAGCCACGCCTATTGCCGCAACTTATGTCAATGGAGCATCCAGCGGTGTGCGGCTGTTTGAAGGCACAGACATCTCAGCCGTAGAGCTGGGGCAAACGATCACCTCACTGACCTTGACTGTCAGCGGCATCACCAATGGCGAAAGCGAAACACTGACCATTGATGGCAAAGCTATCAATTTAGTAGATGGTATTTCAACAACCACAAGCGGTTACGACGTTTCTGTCACCATTTCCGGGAATGTAGCAACCATCATGCTCACCAGCAGCAACGGTCTTGCTGTCGCCGACTCGGTCAAACTGGTAAATAGCATCACTTATGCCAATGACACTGGTGTAACCAGTGGCACGCGCACGGTAACGCTGACAGCCATCCAAGACAGCGGTGGCATTGCAAATGGCGGTGTAGATACCACCACGCTGGCAATCACAAGCACCGTGACGCTGAGTGAAAGGAACACAGCCCCGAGCCTCTCCACCAATACCAGCCAAGCCACTTACACCGAAAATGGCGAACCTGCCAGCCCATTCAGTGGCACCGTCGTTTCAACGGGCGAAGACGGTCAGACCATCACCCAACTGGGCCTCACGGTGGCCGGTCTGCGCGATGGTGAGAGCGAAGTCCTGACCGTGGATGGCACAGCCATTACGCTGGTAGATGGAAAAAACTCCACCACCAGCAACGGCTACACCGTCACTGTCACCATGATCAATGGCACAGCAACCGTGACGGTGACCAGCACCAGTGGCATTCCCTCCGCAGAGATTGCAGCTTTGATCAACGGTATTGCCTATGCCAACACCAGCGAAGACCCCAGCGCGGGTGCGCGTGAGCTAACGATTACCCGTGTGCAAGACAACGGTGGTACGGCGAACGGTGGCAGCAACAGCGCTACGCCCAACATTACCGCGACGATTGATGTGCAGCCAGTCAACGATGCGCCGGTGCTGGTCTCCAAAGCAACGACAGCGGTGTACGCCATCAGCAGTAGCAGCGTAACGCTGTTTGCAGGGACATCCATTGATGTCGTGGAAAACGGTCAGTCCATCAGCGCTATCACATTGACCGTCAGCGGTTTGCTCAATGGACGCAGCGAAACGATCACTGTGGACAACAACCGTATCGCCCTAGTGAACGGCACCACCGTTACCAGCAATGGTTACAGCGTCACGGTCACTCTGAGCAGTGACGGTTCAGCCACCGTGACCATCACATCCAATGAAGGAATCGCCACCGAAAATGCTGCGGCATTGATTGACGGAATCGCCTACATCAACCTCAGCAGCACTTATACAGCGGGAGATCGCCACTTCACGCTGACTGTGCAGGACAGCGGCGGCGTTGCCAATGGCGGCAGCGATACCACGACATTGGGTACCGCTGCGAGCCTGACACTGGTAAACAATAGTGCACCGGTCTTGGGCAGCACGCCAGACAAAGAAGTACTGGTGGAAATTGAAAGCCTGACAGCCATTGCGGGCCTCCAGAATGTGACCGCCACAGTGTTTAGCAGCGATGGCAGCGCACTCTATGCCGTTTCGAGTGATGGTGCGATTGCCTTCTTCAGCCGCGATCTGAACACAGGGGCACTCGTGCATGTGGAAACTATTGCCAGTGGTTTGGCTAGCGCGAGCGATGTGCAGTTCAGCCCAGGCAATGACAGCCTTTATGTACTGGGCAATAGCGGAGAGGCAATTGCCGTGTTCTCTCGCTCAGCAATCGACGGAAGTCTTTTGTCCGCACAAGTCATCGAAACCAACAGCGTACGCGACTTCACCGTCGCAGCAGACGGCACGCTGTATGTGGTAGATGGCAACTACTCGGGCCTACTGGTCTACAGCCTAGGTGACAACGGCGAATACACGCAGGTGCAAGCGATCACCGCTTCAGCCAATACCGAGCCCTACCTGTTCACCGGTGTCGATGTAAAAGTGGTGGGTAACCATGTATACGTCATCACCAACCCGGCCTCAAGTGCGTTGGCTGACACATTGATCGTTTACACCCGCAATACCGATGGCACTCTGGGTGATGCTGTCTATCTGCGTGATAGCACGGATGCGTCCTTGATCGACCCGCTGGATCTGGCAGTTTCCGCAGATGGTGGCACCATTTACGTAGCAACGGCCCAAGGTGTGAGCATCTTCAGCTTTGAGGGTGGCGTGCTGGCGAAGGCAGGAACCATCACCGGATTGACCAGCGTTACCGCGCTTGCGTTAGCGCAGGACGGCATCAATCTCTATGTGAGCAGCGCAGACGGCATTGGTCGCTATGACGTGCGCAACACCAGCGCACCCGTCTTGCAGCAAACCCTAACGAACATCAGCTCCAGCACCGATCTGAGCGTAGCGGCCAACGGAGCGTTGGCCGCCAGCACCGGCAGCGCACTGGTGAACCTGCGCACCAGCCTGGCAGAAAGTTTGAAATCTGCGTACACCGAAAAGGGGGAGTTGCTGCTTGCAGGAAACATCACCTGGAGTGATACCGACCACGATGCCATGGAAGGAGGCGCCGGCAACTACAACGGCGCCAGCATCACCATCAGCCGTAGTGGAGAAGCCAATGCGAATGACGGTTTTGGATTGGCTACAGGCCACGGCCTGACAGTGAGTAATGGCATGATTCAACTGGGCGAAGCAACCATCGCCAGCTTTGCCGTAGACAGAGGTCAACTCACGATCACCTTCACTGCCGACGTGAACACCGCTGTTGCTAATCAAATACTGCAGCAGATCACTTACAGCAACAGCAGCAAAGACCCAGGCAACACGGCAACGCTGGAGCTTGTCGTGCGCGACGTTTATGGCGCAAGCGACAGCGTAGAGCTGGCACTGACCATCACCGAAGTCAACGATGCTCCCACCGCCATAGGAAGCACACTAAATCCCAGCTATGTAGAAGGCAGTGCAGCAGTCCAAGTATTTGATGGCAGCACTATTTCTGCCGTAGAAGCGGGGCAGCACATCACTGAGTTGCAGTTTGCTATCAGTGGACTGGCCGACGGCGCCAGCGAAACGCTGAGTGTGGACGGTACGGTCATCAATTTGGTGGTGGGTCAAAACGGCTCCACGACCAACGAACATGCTTACAGCGTGCAGTTGAACGAGAGTGGCGAGATAACGCTGGTCATTCGTTTGAATGACGGCAGCAGTGGCGAGGCAGCAGGCGTGCTGATGGACTCCATCGCCTATGCCAATATCAGCGAGGACCCCACGGAGGGCCAGCGCACGATCCGCCTTGTGGCTGTCAGCGACGACGGTGGTACTGCGAATGGAGGCAAAAACACCACGATTTTCACCACAGAACTTGCCAGCGGCGTTGATGTCAAAGCCGTCAATAACGCACCCACACTCATCAGCAACGGGGCAAACGCAATCAATTTCACCCAGGGCGATAACGCCGTTCTGTTGTTCAGCGACACCTTTGTCGAAACTGGGGAAGGTAACCAAACGATACTGTCGTTGACTCTTAGCGTGAGTGGCCTGCGTGATGGTTCCAGCGAAACACTGACTATTGCAGGCCAGAGCATTGCACTGACAACAGGCACTACCACCGTCAACGGCTACACCGTGGTAGTTAGTCTGAGCGGTGATACGGCCACCGTCGCCATCCACAGCGCCAGCGGTGTTTCGGCAGCCAATGCATCTGCGCTGATCAATGGAATTGCCTTTGCCAATAACAGCAACCTCCCGACCGAAGGCACACGCAGCATTGCGCTCACCACAGTGCGCGATAGTGGTGGCACAGAGAACAACGGCACCGATAGCACAGCACTCGCAATCGTCGCTAGCGTGAACGTTGCGAGGGTAGTTGGTGGTAACAATGGTGGCACGGAACAAGCGCACAACGGCTATATCGCTCCCACCCTTGCTTGGCCTCAGTTATCGGAGGAAGCACAGACCGAACGCGAAAATAATGCCCTGTCATCCTCTACACAAGCCAACGCAGCCTTTAACACCAGCCTGCTTACCGCCCCTTCACTGCAGCAAGCATTTGCGGATCTAACTGCACCTGTCCACGCAGCGGATTTGCTGGACACCTTGCTACCAAAGACCGGCTACGAGACACCCGAGGGCAGTGTGCAGGTCAGCTTTTCTGATGGTCAGTCATCACCATTGGTGGTGCTAGCTAGCGAGGATGGACCAACACTTCAGGCGCAAGTGGACTCCATTGCTGGGCAATGGCAACGCGATCTAGCGGGCAACCGTATGGTTTTTCAGCTGCCAGCAGGACTGATCGCCAGCAGTACCACTATTGCCACAGCACAACTGCGCGGCATCAACAGTCGACCGATTCCCAGCGGCGTACGGCTGGATCTTGCCAGCGGCAGGATCATTGCGCCAGGCTACAACGCGGCACCTGTGGAACTGCAAATCGTCGTCCGCACAGTGGACGGCCAATCTGTCACGGTTCCTGTTCGCATATCCCCAGCTGCTTCAGCACTTTCGCGTCCAGCAAGCATCGTCGACAACGGGCTCCGTGACAGCGTTACTACCGCCAAGCCTGCTTTGAGCGAACAGTTGCACCAAGGTGCCACCAACAACCTGCTGACCCAAGCCCAGTCACTACTGGAGCAACTGGCTAGCGACACAGCCGTTGTGCATGACACCACCGACCCCCGTGCCGTTTGATTCAACGTTTTTCGTATTTTTTTGCGCACTATGACCATGACCCAATTGACCAACCCAGCCGCCCTTCGTTCCGTGGCCCAACGCACCTCTGTCATGCCACGCACCTTGGCACTGACCCTGCTGGCTACCGCCGTATTGGCTGGTTGTGCCGTTTCTCCTCCAGAGCCACTGAGCAACCAAGACTTGGTCACGCAGGCCAACCGCGACCGTCAGGCCATGTTCGCCAACCAAGAACCTGTGGTTGCCCCCATCACACTGGATGAAGCCATTGCACGTGCGGTGAAGTACAACCTGCAGCAGCGCTTGGCACTCATGGAGCGGGCCTTGGAAGACAACCTGCTGGAAGTGCAAAAACAAGGCATGCTGCCTCGACTGACTGCACGTGCGGGCCTTCGTACACGTGACCGCGAATACGGTTCATCCAGTGAATCGCTGCTGAGTGGCCGTCAGTCACTGGAGCCATCCACCAGCCAAGAACGCTCTGGTGGTACTGCGGATCTGCAACTGACATGGAATGTGCTGGACTTTGGCTTGAGCTACTTTGGGGCCAAAGCTCAGGGTAACAAGGCTTTGGCAGCCGAGGAACGCCGTCGCCGGGTCGTGGCTGACATCATTCGTGAAACGCGAGCGGCCTATTGGAATGCAGTGACCGCAGAACGCCTCAAAGAGCAGGTTTCCAGCACGCTTTCACAAGCCCGTCAGACGTTGGACTATGCACGCCAAACCCAGCAGAAACGCTTGGTTGCGCCCATCGTTGCGCTACGCTACCAGCGTGACTTACTCAATATGGTGCGCCAGACAGAAGCCTTGAACAGTGAACTGGCCCAAGCCAAGGCCAAACTGTCGGCACTAATGAATTTACCCCCTGCGACGGAGTTCGCCTTGATGGCTCCAGATGCTGCAGCACTGAAACAGCCTCAGTTGGCCTATGCCCTCAATGATCTGGAAGCGCTGTCCATGGTGCACCGCCCGGAATTGCGCGAAGAAGGCTATCTAAGCCGCAATGCCGTATTGGAAACACGCATGTCATTGCTGCGTCTTTTCCCGAACGCCTCGTTGTTTGGCGGCATGAACTACGACAGCAACAAATACCTTGCACACAAGAACTGGGCCGATGCAGGGGTTCAGGTGAGCTGGAATCTGCTGAACGTGCTGTCTTGGTCGGACATCCAACGTGCTGGAGCCTCCCGAGAACAAGTGGCAGAAATGCGCCGTCAAGCATTGCGAATGACCGTGCTGACCCAGGTTCACGTTGCATGGCTAGAGCGCGAACGTGCCTCTGCAGCATTTGAACGTGCGCAAGAGCTCAGTCAGCTTCAAAATGCTATCCAGGAGCATACAGAAAATGCGGCACGCAGCAATGCAGAGACGCAACTGGAATTGGTGCGTGCACGCGTTGAAACGCTACTGGCGACACGTGCCCGTGATCTCAGCTACGCAGAGCTGGTAAATGCCCAAAATACGGTTTATCAAGCTGCTGGTATTGATCCCTTGCCAGAGTCGATTGCCGACCTGAGCATTGCAGGCCTGGCCCGTGAAATCGGTGATACCAACCGCTTGATTGAGCGTGGCCATATCGAGGTGCCACGCCTTGATGGACTGGCCTTGGCGCAGACAATCCATTCGCCCGCGCCACAATCAGCCATAGTCCGCCCGTTACCAGCTCTGCGCACTGTGGTGGGCCAACGTTGGGAGAACTTGGGCGCAATCACCGGTGGTTCCGCTGTTGCTGAACCCATTTCCGTGCCGGCCAATTCCAAGGCCCACTAAATGACCCGCAGCATCCAATTTCTTGCACAACTGACCACTGCGTTGGCAGCCATTCTTGGCGCATCCAACGCAGCAGGGCAGACTGCATCGTCAACGTCTTCTGCACTGTCTGCAACGGGTGGCATGCGCGCGCAGCTGGTCGCCGTGCGCCACGCTGTCATCTCCAGCGAGCTGGCAGCAAAGATCAGCAGTTTGCCTGTGCGTGAAGGGCAAAGCTTTCGCCAAGGGGAGACCCTTGTCGCATACGACTGCGCCTTGCACCGCGCTCGCCTGGAGCGCACGACCCAGGCAGAAAAAGCGGCACGTGAAAAACTGAAAGTGGCAGAGCAACTTGACACGCTGGGCTCCATTAGCCAAAGCGATGTAGTACAAGCGCGCGCCGCAGTATCCGTGGCGCAGGCCGAAAGCGGTGTCGAACGTGTCATGGTGCGTCGATGCACCGTCAGCGCCCCGTTTGCTGGCCGGGTAGGTGAAACCTATGTCCGCGCTGCAGAACATGTTGCCGAAGGCAAAGAGCTGCTCAGCATTTATGACGACAGCGCATTTGAGGTCGAAGCCATCGTGCCCTCTCGCTGGATGGCATGGCTCAAAGCCGGTTATCCGATGAAGATCACGGTGGATGAAACGGGTCAAACCTATGCGGCAACCGTGGCACGCATCGCGGGTTCTGTCGATCCGGTCAGCCAGACTGTCAAACTGGTTGGCCAATTAAGCAATCACCGCAACAAGGGTTCTGCCCCCTTGCTGCCCGGCATGAGCGGCAGCGTGCACATTAATCCCCCTGCATCCAAACCATGAATGCACGCTCTTCCGCAGCGCTCCATGCCACACCCAATCAGGCTCAGTCTGCTGCCCAACAAGCCACGCTGCTGGCAACACTGACCCAGCTTGGTCAACGTGCGCGTGCATGCTCTGATGTGCCGGCGCTGGGCTTCTTGATGGTCAACGACAGCCATGGACTGGCGGCCTACCGCCAGGCGGCTTTATGGCTGCGTGAATCCGGCGAGCATTCAGGTCGTATCACGGCCTTGTCAGGCCTGGCAACACCGGATCCACATGCGCCTTTCAATCATTGGCTTGCCCAGCTGATTGCACGCCATGCAGACAGTTCGGCTGGCACCATTTCCGGCCCACTGACCAAACCTGTAACCGGAGAAGATGCAGAGCAGTGGGCGGAATACCTGCCCGCACATGCCTGGTGGTTACCCATTCCGCTCGGCGCTGCTCATGCTGGCTTACTACTGCTGCGTGAAGAGCCTTGGCAAAGCCATGAAACCACCGCACTCGCGCTTGCTGCAGACACCTATGCACACGCTTGGCGTGCGCTGCGCAACACATCACATGCGCTACATGCAGACCGCAAGTGGTGGAAATTTTGGCCTCAAAGCCAGTCACGCAAACTGGCTGCACTGGCGATTGTCACGTTGGTCATTCTCCTGTGGCCTATGCGGCAATCGGTGATGGCTCCGGCAGAGGTGGTTGCCCGTGCACCTGAGGCAGTCCGGGCCCCCCTTCAAGGCGTGGTGGATCGTATTGAAGTGACGCCCAACCAGGCAGTGCGTAAAGGTCAGTTGCTTGTCGCGCTTGATGCGCGTGAGGTGCAAGGGCGTCTCGAGTCGGCGCGCCAAACACTGGCAGTGGCAGAAGCAGAACTACGGCGAGGCCAGCAGCAAGCTTTGTTTGATGCTCGCAGCAAGTCTGATCTGGCGGTGCTGCAAGGCAAGCGAGATCAAGCTGCCACCGATGTTGATTACTACGCCCAAGCACTGGCGCGCACGCAACTGCACGCAGAACGAGATGGTGTGGCTTTGTTTGACGACCCATCTGATTGGATCGGTAAACCTGTCGCTTTGGGCGAGCGCATCATGATGGTTGCCAACCCATACGATGCCGAGCTGGAAATGCAACTGCAAGTCGCTGATGCCATTGAATTCCCCGAAAAAGCACAGGTCCGACTCTTTCTGAACGCAGCCCCCGCTTCACCCATTTCTGCCACCCTTCTGCGTGTGAGTTACCGCGCAACGCCTGCTGGAGATGGAACGCTTGCTTACCGCATCAGAGCCCGCTTGGATGAATCATCCGGTACCAATGAGGTGCTGCGTGTAGGGCTCAAAGGAACCGCTAAGCTCTACGGCGAACGCACTGTGGTTGCGCTTTACCTGCTACGCAGACCTTTGGCCACTCTGCGTATTTGGCTGGGGCTGTAATGACCGCGACCTCGTCCACCACAGCGGTGGCAGCACCGGTTGCGAACAACCGTCCACCACCGACCGCCGCACTGCCACCTTTGCGCCAAGAATTACTGCTGCACAAGGCGCCAGACAGCCACGATGGAGCCCCGACTTGGACCTTGGAAGACCCAGGTCGCAACCAGTTTTTCCAGATTGGCTGGGCTGAGGCTGAAATGCTGGCTCGCTGGTCACTGCGCGCTCCGCAACGCATCGCACAAGCCATCTGCAGAGAAACGGCCTTACAGATAGATGCTGCTGACGTTGAAGAATTGGGCCGTTTTCTGGATCAACAAGGTCTGTTGCAGCAGTTGGGAGAGCAAGCTTGTGCACGCTACCTGCGCGAAGCACAGTCTCGCCGTAGCAAAAACTGGATGTCCTGGGCCATCCATCACTACTTGTTTTTTCGGATTCCCTTGCTAAGGCCTGATGCGTTGCTTGGAAAAACGCTAGGTTGGGTACGCCGTGTACTACTCAACCAGCGCTTTGCATGGCTGACCACCATGGCAGGCGTTTTAGGACTATTTCTTGTCACCCGCCAATGGGATAGCTTTACACACACCTTCTTGCACTTCTTCACTTTGGAGGGCGCTGCCATTGCGGGCATCACCCTAGCATGCACAAAGGTGCTGCATGAAGCTGGTCACGCTTATGCCGCCAAACACTACGGCTGCCGTGTAGCGAGCATGGGGATTGCCTTCATGGTGATGTGGCCCGTGTTGTACACCGACACCTCTGGCGCCTGGAGGCTTTCAAGTCGTCGACAGCGCATGGTCATCGGCAGCGCAGGCATGCTAACGGAAACGGCTCTCGCCGCTTGGGCCACACTGGCATGGAGCTTTCTGCCCGACGGCATGCTGCGCAGCGCAGCATTCATGCTGGCCACCACCACATGGTTGCTGACGCTGGCTGTCAACCTCAACCCGTTCATGCGCTTTGATGGCTATTTTTTGCTGTCCGACGCGCTCAACGTACCCAATCTCCAAAACCGTGCTTTTGCGCTGGGGCGTTGGCAACTGCGTGAATGGTTATTAGGCCTTGGTGACTCCCGCCCCGAAATTTTTGAGCCCTGGCGTGAACGCGTGTTGATCGGCTATGCCTATGCCGTATGGGTGTACCGTTTTTTTCTGTTCCTTGGTATTGCATTGCTGGTCTACCACTTTGCCTTCAAGGTCCTCGGCATTGTTCTTTTTTTCATCGAAATCGTTTTTTTCGTGATTCGCCCCATCTTCACCGAACTCAAGACCTGGACACAACGCGTTCGAGCAGGCAATGCAAGCTGGAACATGCGGAGTGCAACAAGCCTGACCCTGCTGCTGATTGCGCTACTGGCGACCGCCATACCTTGGCACACCCGTATTCAAGCACCGGCATTAGGCAGAGCAGCCCAACAAGCACAGTTGCTTTCACCAACGGGGGCTCAGCTGCAGCGACTCTTAGTCACGCCTGGACAACACGTCACGCAGGGACAACCACTTTTCGAACTGCATGCCCCCGATCTAGCCCATGAATTGGACACTCTTCAAAGCCGTATCGCATTACTACGTTGGCAACGCGATTTTCAGGGCATCCGTCATGACACCGCCATAGCCGTACCTGCTGCACAGCGTGAACTGGAGGCTGCTGAGAATCGCTTGTCAGTCCTGGTACGGCAGCAGCAGCAACTGACATTGACCGCTCCATTTACCGGGGTTTTGATGGATCTGGCAGCTCCTCTGGCCCAGGGCGAGTGGCTTGCCTCTGGAGAATGGCTGGGAACATTGGCCAACCCTGATGCTTGGCTGGTGGAGGCTTATATCGCTGAAAGTGATCTACAGCGCCTGCAGATTGGCAACCCTGCGCGTTTCCTGCCTGAAAACCCACATCAATCGGCCTGGGAGATGCGCGTGCTTGAGGTCTCTGCAACAGCAACGCGCAGGCTGCGCTCGGCACCGGAGTTGGCATCTCCGCACGGCGGAGGGATTGCAGCGGTGCGTGCACCGCCAAGTCAGCGGGGAAACAGCCCCGACGAAGAAGGCGACTGGATGCCAGAGCAGGCGGTGTACCGCGTCCTATTGGAACCCGTTGCAGCAATGACCACCACTGCCGCCAGGCAGCAAGTGGTTCGGGGCACTGCATTGATTGAAGGCGACTCCGAAAGCTTTCTGCGCAGAGCCTGGCGCCAGATCAGCGCCGTCTTGGTGCGTGAGAGCGGTTTTTGATGCTCACCCTACCTCATGACAGCAGCAGTTGCATCGCATATTGCATTGGCTTTTTCTAAAGAATCTTTAACGTGCGTTGCACAGATAGCTGCAGTAAAAACGAGACCCTCTGCATGAAGCACCGTCCATGCACGACCTCTTGCTGCTTTACAAATTCTATGACTACTGACCTTCTCCAACGCCCAGCCCTTTCGCAGCGCCTCAAGCAAGAAACTGCAGACCAGCACGAGCGCATGCATCAGCTAATGGCACAAGGTGACCCTTTTTCCAGCCGCGAGGCCTATGGACGTTTTGTGACCGCACAGTACCTGTTTCAGCGTGACGTGGAGCACCTGTTCCATGACACCGCTGTACAAGCAGCCGTTGCCGATTTGCATGTGCGTGGCCGTCAAGAAGCTTCATTGGCCGACCTTGCAGATCTCGGTATGGAAGTTCCCCACGAAGCGATTGCCAGTGACATGGTCGTCATGCCCGCCGCGCTGGGTTGGCTGTATGTCTCTGAAGGCTCCACGCTGGGTGCCGCATTTCTGTTCAAGGATGCCCAAGCAAAACTCGGTCTCTCTGCAGAATTTGGTGCGCGCAACCTGGCTGCCTATCCTGAAGGCCGCGCCGTGGTATGGCGTCGTTTTGTAGGTTCGCTAGACAACGACCAGATCACGCCAGACGTTCACGATGCCATCATCGCTGGTGCCAATGCTGCGTATGACCGCTTCGGTTCACTCTTGACGCGCTTCTTTCAATTGAACTGATGGTTTCCCCTGTAGCCCCCCACAGTTCAAAGGCCTGTTGCGCAGCACAGACCATGTCTTGCGCCGCAGGGGCTACGCCAGTCACCAGCCCTAGCCCTAAAGCCCCGGTGCCTGCGGCATCCCCAGTGGTACGAGCCTTGCTGATGGTGGTGGCTGTTTTGAGCCTGGGTGTGGCCTTGCTGGGTGTGATCACGCCCGGCTTGCCTAGTACTGAATTTGTATTGCTCGCAGCATGGGCATCAGCACGCAGTTCCCCGCGTTTTCACGCCTGGCTGCTGCGACACCGCCTGTTCGGTCCCCTACTCCAAGATTGGCAAAATGGTCGCCGCATCCGGCGCAAGGCAAAGTGGCTATCGGCCTTATCCATGTCCATATGCGCCGTGCTGATGATCATCTTCGTGCCCCATGTCTGGTCGATTGCCCTCGCCATCGGCTGCATGCTTGGTGTACAAATTTGGCTGTGGTCACGACCTGAACCAGCGTGACCATTTAAATGCGCATGAATGCTGGTGTGCACATTTCCGTGCAATGTATGTCATCAGCAGGAGAAGAGACGATGGAATAGTTTGCGCTGCATACCTTCTTCGCATTCACAGCAGTACTGCTTAGCAGCTAACTATTGAAGTAGTGATGCACCCATGGAGTCCATGCATTGGATGCTGTGGGTAGTACCTCCCGCATCACAAAGAACGTATCGCACTGAGCCCATACTCATCAAAAAATAGCGCCTAGTGCTTGCTGTGCAAGCACTAGGCGCTATTTTCAATCCCAACCAATCAGTGGCGATGTGCTTGGGATGGTGCCTCAGCTCGAGCACTGTGCGCATCTAAAGCCAAGAAGTGATGCACCACAGGACGATCCGGACCCTGGTGGTAGCGCAGCGCATCCGCCTGCAGGTCAGCATCTGCCTTAGACACGCGGCCATGCTGCCGCAGGTGTTCGGCCCAGGATTCGACCAGGAACCACTCGATCACCCGGCCCGGTTCACCCGTGTGCTCGGCCACGCCCCAGGCATAGGCCCCATCACGGCGGCGCTCCTTGGCCACATGCTGCATGGCAGCAAAGAAGGCGGGCAGGTCGCTGCGTTGCACGCGGTACTCGATTTGCACCATGACCGGACCGCGGTCGTGCGCCACGGGCTCAGCCAGCAGCGGCTCGGGCCAGTGGTTGGACGGTTGCAGGTCCGCATCTCCAGATGGCAGCTTGACGCGGTGGAAGATGAAGGACACCACCACCAGACCTGCGGCACCGATCAGCAGCGTGGTGGGCAGGCCCAGTTGGCCCGCAATCAGGCCCCAGCCCAGACTACCCAGCGCCATGGCACCGTTGAACACCATCAGGTAGATCGCCAAGCCCCGGCCTCGCACCCAGTTGGGCAGCACCGCCTGCGCTACGCCGTTGAACGTAGTCAGCGCCAAGATCCATCCCAGGCCCAGCACCAGCATCAGCGCTACGGCAGCCCACTGGGGCGGCGCCTGTGTCAGCACGGCCATCACGGCGGCGGTCACGAGCGAGGCCAGCAGCACCAAACCATCGGTATTGAAGCGCTTGCGCAGCTGGGGCAGCAGCACGGCGCCCAGAATGGCTCCTGCGCCCACAGCACCCAGCATCACGCCGTAGAAACCTGCCGTGCCACCCAGCATGCGCCGCGCCACCAAGGGTAGCAGCGCCCAGACCGAGCTGGCGAACAGAAAGAAGACTGCGGCGCGCAGCAGCACCACATGCAGCTCGCGGCTGGCGCGGGCATAGCGCACACCGGCCCGGAAAGCACCGAAGAACTGCTCGTTCAGTCCCGAGGCTTCAGCCTTGGGGCGCTTCCACCAGATGAGCGCCGCGATCACGAAGACGTAGCTCAGCACGTCGAGGCCATAGGCCGCCGACGCACCAAAGCTGGCCAGCAGCAAGCCACCGGCCGCAGGGCCTATGGCGCGGGCAATGTTGATGCCCAGCGAGTTCAGCGCCACAGCGCTCTTCAGTTCGTTGCGGGGTACCAGCTCAGGCACGATGGACTGCCACGTGGGGCCCATCAAAGCGGCGCCGATACCGCCAACAAAGGTCAGCGCCACCAGGTATTCCACGGTGAGGGTGTTCGTCTGCGCCAACACCAGCAGCGTGCCGCTCACCGCGCCCAGCAACACCTGCACACCGATGAGGAAACGGCGGCGGTCCAGGATGTCGGACAGCACACCGGCGGGAATCGCCAGCAGAAAGACCGGCAGCGTTGCCGCCGTCTGGATCAGCGCCACGGCCGTGGGGCTGGACGACAGCTCAGTCACCATCCATGCGCTGGCCACGTCGCGCATGAAGCTGCCAATGTTGCCCAGCACCGTGGCGGCCCACAGCACGGCAAAGACGGGAATGGCGAGCGGCGCGAAGCTGCCCGAGGTGTTCTGGTTTGGTTGTTTGTCAGCCACGGTCGCCTCCCAAGTCGCGCCAGGCGACGAGCAACATGCCGCCCGCCAGGCTCCAATGTTCAAAAATGCGTGGGGAGTTCATTTGTGCTCACACCGCCCAGCAGGCACAGCCGAGTGCGCCCCAGAAACCCTTGAGATCAGAAACTGGCAGCTTGCTGCTCCAAGCCGTGGCGTGCGCGTGGCCGTGCATGTTGCAGCTGCTGGCGCAGCCGCAATTCGCTGCCGCGTTGCGCATCACCGACTGCAGCGGCGCGCCTTCCTGAACGCCCCAGGCGCCGTAGCCTCGGAAGGTGCGCACGGGCGACCAATCGGGCATGGCCAGCGGTGGGGCAGACTCATCGAAGTCCGCAAACACACCAGCGCCGTAGACCACCTTACCGCCCACCACCGTGAGCAGCGACGAGGTGTCGGCGATGTCGGACTCGGGACAGGCGAAGAAGTCGCGGTCGGGCACGGTCAGGTCGGCCAGTTGGCCCACTTCGATACGGCCCTTCTTGCCCTGTTCATTGCTGAACCAGGTCACGTTCTCGGTCCACATGCGCAGGGCCTGATCGCGGGTCAGACAGTTGCGCTGCGGCGTGAGCTGCAGGCCACCCACCGTCTTGCCGGTAACCAACCACGACAGCGATACCCAAGGGTTATAGCTGGCGACGCGGGTGGCATCGGTACCGGCCGACACGTTCACGCCCTTCTCCAGCATGCGCTTGACGGGGGGCGTGGCTTCGGCCGCGGCAGCGCCGTACCGTTCGACGAAGTATTCGCCCTGGTAGGCCATGCGGTGCTGCACGGCCACGCCGCCGCCCAGTGCCGCGATGCGATCGATGGACTTTTCGGAGATGGTCTCTGCATGGTCAAAGAACCAGTTCAGGCCGGCCAGCGGCGTGTCTTCATTGACTTTCTCGAACACGTTGAGCGCGCGGTCAATGGTCTCGTCGTAGGTGGCGTGCATGCGCCAGGGCCAGCGGTTCTGCGCCAGGATGCGCACCACCTCTTCCAGCTCGCCTTCCATGCCGGGCGCCAGCTCTGGCTGGGGCTGGCGGAAGTCCTCAAAGTCGGCCGCCGAGAACACCAGCATCTCGCCCGCGCCGTTGTGGCGGAAGTAGTCGGTGCCCTGCTTGTACTGGGACGTGGACGTCCAGCGCAGAAAGTCGTCCTTCTCTTCCTTGGGCTTTTGCGTGAACAGGTTGTAGGCCAGGCGGATGGTGAGCTGGTCGGCATCGGCCAGCTCCTGGATCACGTCGTAGTCGTCAGGGTAGTTCTGCATACCGCCGCCTGCGTCGATGGCGCCGGTCACGCCCAGGCGGTTCAGCTCGCGCATGAAGTGGCGCGTGGAATTGACTTGGTAGTCGCGCGGCAGCTTGGGGCCCTTGGCCAGCGTGGCGTAGAGGATGGCCGCGTTGGGCTTGGCCAGCAGCAGCCCCGTGGGGTTGCCGGCGCTATCGCGCACGATCTCGCCGCCAGGGGGCGAAGGCGTGTCCTTGGTATAGCCCACAGCGCGCAGCGCGGCACCGTTAAGCAATGCGCGGTCGTACAGGTGCAGGATGAACACGGGCGTATCGGGTGCCACGGCGTTCAGCTCGGCCAGCGTGGGCAGGCGCTTTTCCACGAACTGGTGCTCGGTGAAGCCACCCACCACACGCACCCACTGGGGCGCGGGCGTCACGTCCACCTGGGCCTTGAGCATGGCCATGGCGTCCGCGAGGCTCTTCACACCGTCCCAGCGCAGCTCCATATTGAAGTTGAGCCCGCCGCGAATCAGGTGCAGGTGGTTGTCGATCAATCCAGGCAGCACGCTACGTCCACCTAAATCAATGCGCCGCGTCTGCGGACCGGCCAGTGGAAGAACCTCCCGGTCGCTACCGACTGCACTGAATCGCTTCTGGGTCACAGCCACTGCGGTCGCCGTGGGGTTGCTGCGGTCCAGCGTGGTGAAATGACCATTAAACAGAATCAGGTCGGGTGTAGTGGGCTGGCTCATGAATGTCTCTAAAAGTTCAACGTTGCAAAGAATGCGCCAAATTTGGCCGCAAGCAGCCCCGGTCACACGAAGGAACTCCACCGCATGGGGATACCGCGATGTCCGTAGATGCGAGATGGGGGCCTATGCATAAAAAATATAGCGCGCTCTTTAAGCCTCGTGTGCGTTAAACATGGTTTTTGCGTAAGTAATGCCAATACCGTAGCCACCACCCAACTTCTTGGCAATGCCCGTCGTCATCTCATACGTTTCGGTACGCGCCCAGTCGCGCTGCATTTCCAGCAGGTACTGCAGGGCGGTGATGGGCTGGGCGCCAGCCTGGACCATGCGATCCATGGCGCGGTTGTGCGCTTCAGTCGAGATGTCGCCGCAGGCATCGGCGATCACAAAGACTTCAAAGCCTTGGTCCAGGGCCGACAGTGCTGGACCGACGATGCACACACTGGTCCACAGGCCAGCCAGCACGATGCGGGGCTTGCCAATCTCGTTGACCTTGTTGATCACGGCCTGGTCTTCCCAGGTATTCATGGACGTACGGTCCAGCAGGGTCTGGCCGGGGAACGGTGCGGTGACCTCCTCGAACATGGGGCCCGAGAAGCTCTTTTCCGCCACGGTGGTCAGGATGGTCGAGGCACCGAAGCCAGCTGCGGCCGACGCCACCAGCGCGGCATTGGAGCGCAGCTGCACCGGGTCGATGGAGTGCGTGGCAAAGGCCATCTGCGACTGGAAGTCGATCATGATTAACGTGTGGTCATGCGGGTTGAGCAGTTTGGCACCGGGTTGGGCGACGGCGACGGGACGGGCGATGGCTGCGTTGGCGTTAGGCATGGGAAGCTCCTGAGTAGAAAAAGAAGAAACGAAAAGGGGAGAGAAGAAACCGGAATCTGCGGGGCGAGCGACGGGTGCCACCCGCCCCGGGGGCCCCTCAGTGGGGCATCGTGGGCAGCTCGTTCGGCCGCAGGTCGAACACCAGCACCTCGGCGTGGTCGCCGTGGGCAAAGCGCAGGGCGCCGGCGTCGCGGATGCGGGCGCCGTCACCTTCTTCCAGGCGCTCGCCGTTCAGCTCGACGCTGCCGCGGGCCACGTGCACATACACGTTGCGGTCCGGGCCCACGTTCAACTCGGCGGACTCTTCGGCGCCGTGGAACAGGCCGGCGTAGACCCTGGCGTCCTGGCGCACGGCCAGCGCGCCGTCTTCCCCTTCGGGCGAGATGATCTGGCGCAGGCGGCCGCGCTTTTCGGCGTCGGTGAAGTGCACCTGCTGGTAACGGGGTTCGGCATTGCGCACGTTCGGCACGATCCAGATCTGCAGGAAGTGCACCGGCTCAGCAGCCGAGTGGTTGAACTCACTGTGCTGCACGCCGCTGCCTGCGCTCATCAGTTGCACATCCCCCGAGCGGATCACCGAGCCCGTACCCATGGAGTCCTTGTGCTCCAGCGCGCCGTCCAGTACGTAGGAGAAGATTTCCATGTCACGGTGGCCATGGGTGCCAAAACCCTGGCCCGGAGACACGTGGTCATCGTTGATCACCAGCAGGTCCGAAAACCCTTGCTGGTTGGCATCGCGGTAGTGACCGAAGGAGAAGGTATGGCGCGATTGCAGCCAGCCGTGTTGGGCGCGACCGCGGTGGTTGGATTTACGAACTTCAAGCATGTCAATCTCCTAGTCATCGATTAATTTCACACTTTCTGCTGCAGGCCATTTCGACCATTTGTGCTGCATTTCGTGTTGCGATGAATGAAGTATCTGCGGTCAACATGGACTGCATGCTGAAAGAAAACGCCATTAATCATCGATAATTTCGATGATTATTTTTTATGCAAATTTCGCATGCTTAAACTCTCTCTCGAAGCCATTGAACTCGTAGACACGATTGCGCGTTACGGATCGTTCGCGGGCGCTGCCGAGCGCCTGCACAAGGTACCGTCGACCATCTCTTATGCCGTGTCTAAACTGGAAGAACAGTTGGGCCTGAACCTGTTCGTGCGCAACGGCCCTCGCGTGAGCCTTACGCCCGCAGGCGAAGAACTGCTCAAGGAAGGGCGCTGGCTGCTGGCGGCCGCCCGCCAGCTCGAGTCTCGGCTGCGCCAGATCGCCACAGGCTACGAGACCGAGATCCGCCTGGTTCATGACTCGCTGATCCCCACCAGCGCCTTCGGTGCCGATATCCAGGCTTTCGAGGCGCTAAACAGTGGCACGCGCTTGCGCATTGGCAGCGAAACGCTGACCGGTACCTGGGAAGCCCTGCGCGAGGGCCGTGCCGACTTGGTGGTAGCCGCAGGCGAAGGCCCGGCAGGTGGAGGCTACAAAGCCGTAGCCGTGGGTCAACTCGACTTTGTGTTCTGTGTGACAGCGCGTCACCCATTGGCATGCCTGGGCCGACCACTTTCACGCAGCGATCTACTGGAGCACACCGCTGTGGTCGTGGGTGACGGTGCGCGTTCGCTGACGGATCGCACTGTGGGCCTGCTCACGGGCCAGCGGCGCATCACCGTACCCACCATGCAGGCCAAGATCGAATGCCAAGCTGCGGGCCTGGGCCATGGTTTTCTGCCACGCGCCTGCGTACGGGTGGAGCTGGAGACCGGGGTGCTGGTGGAACTGCCGGTGGAGGAACCACGCGCCCCGGAAACATTCTGGCTGGCCTGGCGCAGCGACGGGCGTGGCCGCGCCCAGCAATGGTGGCGTGAGCGACTGAGCCGAGCGCTGATACCCGGCATCTTGCCGTACTAAAGGTCTCACCAGCGTGACCATGCCAGCCCATGGGGTCAGCCAAAAAGCATTGGCCAAAGCGTTCCAGGCTTTGAATTGGAATTTTTCAGAGAGGCGCAGAACCCTGCTGTTCATTGCACAGGATTGCTCATGCGCATGCAGGGTTCGAGCTTGATCCACCTCTCTTCAGTTCAGCGCTGTACGGGCTCTGACAGTATCTCGCCCCAGCCCCCACCCAACGCGCGGATCAGCCCCACGGTGGCGGTGTACTGCGCCGTGCGCACCTGCAGCGCCTGGCGGCGGTTGCGCAGTTCGCTGCGGCGCGCGTCCAGCAGTTCGAGCTGGCTCACATAGCCATTGCGGTAGCGCGAGTCCGACAGCTGCGTGGCGCGCACGGCGGACTGCACGGCACGGCCTTGCGCGTCGGCCTGTGCGGCCAGCAGGCGCAGAGCGCTCAACTGGTCTTCCACCTCTCGAAAGGCCGTGAGCACCTGGCCGCGCTGGGCCGCCACAGCGCCCTCGAGTCGGGCACGGGCTCCCTCTTCCTGCGCCGCGCGCTGGCCGCCGTCGAAGATCGGCAGCGACAGCAGTGCCCCCACGCCCCAGGAGCGCGCCGACCACTTGAACAGGTCGCCCAGCTCGGGCGAGGCATAGCCGCCATTGCCCGTCAGCGTGACGGCCGGAAACCACGCGGCCTGCGCCACGCCCACGCGGGCCTGTGCGGCCAGCACCGCGGCCTGCGCTGCGGCCACGTCGGGCCGGCGCGCCAGCACGGCGCCGGGCACGCCGGCGGGAATCACCGGCAGCGCAGCCGGCGCCGCAGCGGCGGGCACGGCAAAGCCTGTGGGCACCTCGCCCACCAGCACCGCGAGCGCATGGTTCAGCAAGGCCTCTTGCCGTTCCAGCGCCAGGGCCTCCGATTCGGTCGACGCCACCTCGGTCTGCACGCGCGCCAGATCCAGCTCGGCCACATCGCCCGCCTGGTAGCGGCGCTCCGTCAGGCGCAGTGTGTCGCGGTAGGCCGTGAGGCTCTCGTTCACCAGAGCGCGCTCGGTCTGCACGGCGCGCAGTTGCAGATAGCTCTGCGCCACATCGGCCTGCACCATCAGGCGCGTGCTCTGCAGCAGCGCATCGCGCGCCTGGGCGTCGAGCTGCGCGGCAGCGCTGGCCTGCGACAGGCGGCCGAACAGATCCAACTCATACGACACGTTCAGGCCCGCCGTACCCAGCGTGGCCGGCGTGGTGCCGTTGGCCGTGTTGGCACCTGCCTGGCGCGCCCCACCGGTGGACACGCCCACCTGCGGTGCGCGGTTGGCATCGGCCGAGCGCAGCAGGGCCCGCGCTTCGGCCAGGCGTGCGGCGGCTTCCTGCACGCTGGTGTTGCCGTTGCCGGCGCGGTCCACCAGGTCGTTCAGCACCGGGGCCTGAAAGCCCAGCCACCAGGCGCCGCGGGGCTGCGCCTCGGCAGGCGCGGCGGTGGTCCAGGATGCGGCGCCATCGGCCTCGCTGAAAGCCGCGGGCACCGGCACGCCGGCGTGCTCCTGCACCGTGGGCGCGCTCATGCAGCCCCCCAGCACCAGGGCCGCAGCCAGCGGCACCAGGCGGGACCAAGGGAAAAACATCGTTGTCATCACAAAACTCCGTCTCATTCGTGCTGGCCGCGCGGTGCGGCGATCACGGGGTAGGCCGAGGCACCGTGGCCTGCGCCCTGGTCTGCATCGGTCAGCGGCGCCGTGTGGCTGCCGTGCTGCTGCAGCGGCCGGTTGCCGGCCATGCGGCGCAGCACCACGTAGAACACGGGCGTAAGGAACAGACCGAAAGCCGTCACGCCGATCATTCCGGCGAACACCGCCACGCCCATGGCGCTGCGCATCTCCGCGCCGGCGCCGGTGGACAGCACCAGCGGCAGCACGCCCATCACGAACGCCAGCGACGTCATCAGGATGGGGCGCAGCCGCAGGCGGCTGGCCTCGATGGCGGCCTGCACCGGCGTGCGGCCGGCAAACTCCAGCTCGCGGGCGAACTCCACGATCAGGATGGCGTTCTTGGCCGATAGCCCCACCAGCACGATGAGCCCGATCTGCGTGAACACGTTGTTGTCGCCGCCCGAGAGCCACACGCCCGTCATGGCCGCCAGCAGGCCCATGGGCACGATCAGGATGATGGCGATCGGCAGCGTCAGGCTTTCGTACTGCGCAGCCAGCACCAGGAACACCAGCAGGATGGCGATGGGAAACACCAGCACGGCAGAGTTGCCGGCCAGGATTTCCTGATAGGTCAGCTCGGTCCATTCGAAGCTGATGCCCTGCGGCAGCGTCTCTGCGGCGATGCGCTCGATGGCGGCCTGCGCCTGGCCCGACGAGAAGCCGGGCGCGGGCCCGCCGTTCACGTCGGCGGCGAGGAAGCCGTTGTAGCGCATGGCACGCTCGGGGCCGAAGCTGGGCTCGATCTTCATCAGGGCCGACAGCGGCACCATCTCGCCCGTGGTGGAGCGCACCTTGAGCAGGCCCACGTCTTCCGCACGCGCCCGGTAGGCCGCATCGGCCTGCACGCGCACGCTGTAGGTGCGGCCGAACTGGTTGAAGTCGTTGGCATACAGGCTGCCCAGGTAGATCTGCAGCGTCTCGAAGATGTCCGTGACGGGCACGCCCAGTTGGCGCGCCTTGGTGCGGTCGATGTTGGCGTACAGCTGCGGCACGTTGACCTGCCAGCTGGTGAAGAGGCCGGCCAGCTCGGGCGTCTGGTACGCCTTGGCCATGAAGGCCTTCACGGCTGCGTCCATCGCGTCGTAGCCCAGCGATGCACGGTCTTCAATCTGCAGCTTGAAGCCGCCCGTGGTGCCCAGGCCCGCCACCGGTGGCGGCGGGAACATGGCGATGAACGCTTCTTGAATGCTGCCGAAGGCCTGGTTCAACTGGCCCGCGACGGCGCCGCCGCTTTGGTCGGCACGGGTGCGCTCGGCAAAAGGCTTGAGCGTGACGAACACGATGCCGGAGTTGGAGCTGTTGGTGAAGCCGTTGATCGACAGGCCCGGGAAGGCGATGGCGTCTTCCACATTGGGGTTGGTCTTGACGATCTCGCCCATGCGACGGATCACGTCTTCGGTGCGGTCCAGCGTGGCGCCGTCAGGCAACTGCGCGAAGCCCACCAGGTACTGCTTGTCCTGCGCAGGCACGAAGCCGCCGGGCACGATCTTGAACAGGCCCCAGGTAGCCGCCACCAGCGCGGCGTAGATCACCAGCATCAGCGCCTTGCGGCCGATGACGCGCTTGACGCCGCCGCTGTAGGCCTCGGAGCCGCGATGGAAGACGCTGTTGAAGCGGCGAAAGAACCCGCCCAGCACCTTGTCCATGCCGCGCGTGAGCGCGTCCTTGGGCTCGTGATGACCCTTGAGCAGCAGTGCGCTGAGCGCGGGCGACAGCGTGAGCGAGTTGATCGCCGAGATCACCGTGGAGATGGCGATGGTCACCGCGAACTGGCGGTAGAACTGGCCCGTCAGGCCGCTGATGAACGCCAGCGGCACGAACACCGCCACCAACACCAGCGCGATGGCGATGATGGGGCCGGACACTTCACGCATGGCGCGGTAGGTGGCCTCGCGCGGGGTCAGCCCCGCCTCGATGTTGCGCTCGACGTTCTCCACCACCACGATGGCGTCATCCACCACGATGCCGATGGCCAGCACCAGGCCGAACAGGCTCAGTGCGTTGATCGAGAAGCCCAGCAGGTGCAGCACGGCGAACGTGCCCACCACCGACACCGGCACGGCCAGCAGCGGAATGATGGAGGCGCGCCAGGTCTGCAGGAACAGGATCACCACGATCACCACCAGCGCCACGGCTTCCAGCAGCGTCTGGATCACGGACTTGATCGACGCCCGCACGAACTGCGTGGGGTCGTAGGCAATGCGGAACTCCACGCCCTCGGGCATGTTCTTCTGCAGCTCGGCCATGGTGGCGCGCACGTTGGACGAGATGTCCAGCGCGTTGGAGCCCGGTGCCTGGAACACGCCCATGCCCACGGCGGGGTCGTTGTTGAGCAGCGAGCGCAGCGAGTAGTCGGCCGCACCCAGCTCCAGGCGGGCCACGTCGCGCAGGCGCGTCACGGCGCCGTCGGCACCGGTCTTCACGATGATGTCGCCGAACTCTTCCTCGGTCGTCAGGCGCCCTTGCGCGTTGATCGATAGTTGCATGTCCACGCCCTTGAGGCCGGGCGACTGCCCCACCACGCCGGCAGCGGCCTGCACGTTCTGACCGCGGATGGCGGCCACCACGTCGGCGGCGGAGAGACCGCGCTGCGCGACCTTCTGCGGGTCGAGCCAGGCGCGCATGGAGTAGTCGCCGCCGCCGAAGATCTGCACCTGGCCCACGCCCTGGATGCGCGCGAGTCGGTCCTTCACGTTCAGCACGGCGTAGTTGCGCAGGTAGTCGATGTCATAGCGGCCGTTGGGCGAGACCATGTGCACGACCATGGTCAGGTCGGGCGCGCTCTTCACGGTGGTGATGCCCAAACGGCGCACTTCTTCGGGCAGGCGCGGCTCGGCTTGCGAGACACGGTTCTGCACCAGTTGCTGCGCCTTGTCGGGGTCGGTGCCCAGCGCGAAGGTCACGGTCAGCGTCATCACGCCATCGGTCGTGGCCTGGCTGCCCATGTAGAGCATGCCTTCGACGCCGTTGATGGATTCCTCCAGCGGCGTGGCCACGGTCTCGGCGATCACCTTGGGGTTGGCGCCGGGATAGGTGGCGCGCACCACCACGGAAGGCGGCGCGACTTCGGGGTATTCCGAGATCGGCAGCGCGCGCAGGGCGATCAGGCCGCTCAGGAAGATGAGCACCGACAGCACCCCGGCGAAGATGGGGCGGTCGATGAAAAAGCGGGATAGATTCATGGTGTTCTTGTCTGGTCAGACACTCCGTGCTCAGGAGGCGGTGGGCTGCTTGGCCGCTGTGCGCGCCTGCTTGCCATCGCCTGCCAGCTCGGCCTTGGCGGCCATGGGGACTTCCTGCGGCGCAACGACGGCGCCGGGGCGCACGCGCTGCAGGCCGTTCACGACGATGCGCTCACCGGCCTTCAGGCCCGAGGTGACGACGCGCAGGCCGTCCACAGGGGCGCCCAGCTGCACTTCGCGGTACTCGGTCTTGTTGCCATCGCCCACCACCATCACGAACTTCTTGCTCTGGTCCGTGCCCACGGCGCGTTCGTTGATCAGCACGGCCTGGGTGTTCTTCACCTGGCCCATGCGGATGCGCGCGAACTGGCCGGGCATGAGGGCGCCGTCGGCGTTGTCGAACACGGCGCGAACGCGCACCGTGCCGCTGCGCGCATCGACCTGGTTGTCGATGAGCTGCAGGTGGCCGGCGTGCGGCGTGCTACCGGCCGTGCCCGTGCCCATCTGCACGGGAATGCTTTCGATTGGCGTACGGGCGCTCTTGCCGGTGCGCAGGCCGTCCAGCGCCTTGGCGACGATCTGCTCGTCGGTATCAAAGCTCGCGTAGATCGGGCTCACGGAGACCAGCGTGGTCAGCACCGGGGCACCCGCGCCCGACGCCACCAGGTTGCCCACGGTGACTTCGATGCGGCCCACGCGGCCGGCGACCGGGGCGCGCACCTGGGTGTAGCCCAGGTTCAGGCGCGCGGTCTGCAGCGCGGCCTGCGCGGCACGCAGGTTGGCATCGGCCTCGCGCTGGGCGTTCAGGCGCTCGTCGTGTTCACGCTGGGCGATGGCGCGCTCGTCCCACAGGCGGCTGGCGCGTTCCAGTTCGCTGCGGGTGTACGACTGGCGGGCCTGGGCAGCCACGACCTGCGCCTCGGCACGGTCTACCTCAGCGGCGTACGGTGCCGGGTCCACGGTGACCAGCAGGTCACCCTGCTTGACCAGCGCGCCTTCGCGGAAGTGCACGGACTGCACCGCTCCGGCCACGCGGGGGCGGATGTCCACGCGCTGCACGGCTTCGAGCCGGCCAGAGAACTCGTCCCACAGCGAGACTTCCTGCTGCACCACGGTGGCCACAGACACCGGCATGGCAGGCGGTGCAGCGACAGGGGCTTCAGCGTGCGAGGACTGCAAGCCGACGATGGCGCCTCCTGCAGCGACTACGATGGTGGCAGCACCAACGGCAGCCCACCAACGGCGAGAGGAAGAAAATACAACAGAATGCGGTGCGTTCATGGTGATTCCAAAAGGTAGCACTCGTGTTGAGAGACACGAGGCAGAAAATTCCAGGCAAAACGGCGCCCTCCGGCCTATGGCACCGGAAAACAAGCAACCAGGGGGGGCCTGCACGTCCCAGTGCAGGAAAAAGGAAGGGCTGAGCGTCAATCGCGCTTGAAGTCAGTCCTCACAAATGGACAGAGAGTTCAGGACTCGCAGCCCATCAGCCTGAGGGGCGACATCGCGTGACATCGAAAAAGTGGCTGATCTGTGCCTGCACCTCAGCTGCGCAAGGGCAGGCACGGGAACCGGGCTGCAACAGAGCTTCGGGCCACTGCTGTGCCTGATTAAAGACATGGCATGTCACCGACAAGCCAGCAGCTTCGAGACGGGCAGCATAGGCCAATGCTTCGTCATGCATGGGGTCTGCACTGCCCACCATCACCAGACTGGGAGGCAATCCAACCAGGCGCTGGGCTGCACCAGGTACGGCATAAGGATGCTCAGCATCACGAGTGCAGCCCAAAAATTTGAGCCAGCCATCCGCCCATTTACAAACTGTGGCCGTACCTGTTGCTGCACGCAGCGAAGCCGTACCTACACACGGATCCAGCATAGGTGAAACCAGGATTTGCCCTGCTAATGGAGGGTGTGACTGGTCTCGTGCCATCAAGGCCACCCCCGCTGCTAGATTTCCGCCCGCTTCCTCGCCAGCCACGTACACCAGGGCTCCTGAACCCGCCAGCCGCGCGCGCTGCTTGAAGGCCCATTGCAATACGGCATAGCCAGTCTCCAGCGGTTGCGGAAAAGGTGAGAGCGGATAGGCCACGGAAACCACCCGAGCACCAGCGGCTTCCAGCAGGCTAGCAACGGTACAGCCGTTGTCCAAGTCACCGGAGACAAAGGCACCACCATGAAAATGCACCACAAGAGGTACAACTTGCCCCACCTGTTTCTTGCCGTAGACACGCACAGTAACCTCCTGCCCTGCCACTTTGAGCGTGGAGTCAGCGTAGATCGGAGACTGTGGCGAAGAATCAAGTGTGAGAGACATGGTGGTAGATGCGAACAAGCCCAGAAAGAACCGGGTGATGGCAAATGTAGCGGAGCAAGCCAAGACAATAAACCAAGCAATCGCCACCGCAGTGTTTCCAATTTCTGAACAATCACACCAGAGACTCCGTGTGAGAATTCTTCGCCTGCCAAGAGCAGAAAAAGAAACAAGGAAGAGATCATGGATCAGATCCAGGCCATGCGCCTGTTCGCGCGGGTGGTCGAAGCCGGCACGTTCACGCGCGCGGCCGATTCGCTGCAACTACCCAAAGGCACTGTGACCAAACATGTTCAGGCGCTGGAGGCACGGCTGCGCGTGAAGCTGCTCAACCGCACCACCCGTCGCGTCACGGTCACCCCCGACGGGGCCGCCTACTACGACCGTGTCGTGCGCTTGCTAGCCGATTTTGATGACATGGAAGCCAGTCTCAGCCAGGCGCGCGCCACGCCGCGCGGGCGCCTGCGGGTTGACGTGGGGACATCCATGGCACGCTTGCTCATCATTCCGCGCCTCGCGGAGTTTCAAGCACTTTATCCAGATATCCAGCTAGATCTGGGGGTGAGCGACCGTACAGTGGACCTTGTGGGCGACAACGTGGACTGCGTGATCCGCGGCGGCGAACTCGCCGAGCAATCCTTGGTGGCACGACGCATCGGCAACCTCGAATTCGTGACCGTGGCTGCACCCAGCTACATTGCCCAGTATGGACAGCCTCAACACCCACTAGACCTCGAACAAGGTCATCGCAACATCATCTATTTCTCGCCTGTATCCATGCGTCGCTATCCGCTGGAATTCCACCGCGATGGGGAGGTGCTGGAGATCGCCAGCCCTGCTCAACTGGCTGTCAATGAAGCCAATGCGTATGTCGCTGCAGTGGTAGCAGGCCACGGTATAGGCCAAATCACCAGCTACCAAGCCCAGGAGCACTTGGCGCGCGGAGAGTTGGTACAGCTGCTGCCCGAATGGGGGCAACCACTGCTACCCGTCTACGTGGTGTATCCCCCAAATCGCCACCTCAGCGCCAAAGTACGGGCTTTTGTGGACTGGACGATAGCGCTGTTTGCACAGGATCCTCACCTACAACGGGTAACCACCTGATTTGCACAATCCACTAAAACGTGCCTCCTCTAGCACCCCAATATGCAAGAGGATTCGAGCGACTTCGAAACGAAAGTTGAAACACCTTTAAGAAATCGGGGAACAACCACCTCCTATCAAGACACACGGGTAAGCGCTGAAAAAACTGTGCAGTCTCATCCCCCATTTTTGAAAGGGCTTGCTGCATGTAGCTGGTCAACGTAGCTATTGACAGCTGCAGTTTCTGTTTGCAAAAAATCTGCGATCGCTAGCGCAAAACGCTGATCCGCCACGTAATGCGCTGAATAGGTGGTAACTGGCAGCAGACCACGCGCCATCTTGTGCTCACCTTGTGCACCTCCTTCAAACACTTGCAAGCCATTCGCAATGCAATATGCAATCGACTGCATGTAGCAAGTCTCAAAGTGCAGCCCTCGAGTGAATTCTTTGCAACCCCAGTAGCGGCCGTACAAGTTATCGCCAGAACGAACGTTCAGTGCGCATGCAATGGGCTCTCCCTCCCGCTCAGCCAGCACCATGACCCAGTCAATCACACGTTGCTCATGTGCCAGCTGAAAAAACTGTTCCGTTAAATATGGCCGCGAGTGATGCTCTTCATAAGTATTGACGTAGCAAGCGTAAAAGAAGGACACATGCTCTGGCCGCAGTTGCTCACCTTCTAGCCAGCGGTAAGTGATGCCTGCAGCTGCAACATACTTGCTGTCTTGCCGCATCTTTTTGCGTTTGTCCTGGGAAAGCTGAGACAAGAAGTTCTCTGTACTGTCATAGCCCGCGTTTTTCCAGTGAAACTGAACCCCTTCACGGACCATGAAGCCAGCACGCTGCAACGCCACCAGATCTTCAGAGAGTGCAAACAAGGTGTGGACCGAGGAAGCGTGTGCTTGTTCACAGAATTGGCGCAATCCATGCGCCAGCGCCTGTCGCGCCTGGGTATTCACAGCCAAAAGCCGCGGCCCTTGAACAGGTGTAAAGGGAGAGGCAACTAGCAGCTTGGGGTAGTAGTCCAAGCCATGCTCGGCAAATGCCTGAGCCCAGCCCTGATCAAATACAAACTCGCCACGGGAATGCGTTTTGAAAAAACAGGGGACGGCACCCACCAAATGATTGCCGTGATGTAAAAGCAAGTACTGGGCGTACCACCCATGCTGCTCATGCACACATCCTGTCTCTTGCAACAGCCGTAAGTAGTGATAGCCAACAAAAGGGTTTCCCGCTGCCATCCCTTGCCATTCTTCAGAATCGACCGCTTCCAAGGTCTCTGTCACGGTCAGTGTATATGCGGTATTCATGGCCATTTTCTACAAAACAAATCGTTGCTTCGGAGGCAACGTCGCCACCGATTTTCTGCAAAATTTGCTGTCGATGCGGTGAAGCCGTCCAAACAACTCTTCTGTCCTGCAACTATTCCCTCAAAGCCACTGCAATTGGCAACCCTCGTTACACCCCCCCTAGCGCGACATCTTTCTCTTCAAGATCAATTCCACCTCTCATGCCGCGGCGTGAATCCGCAAACACAAGTGCTTCGTTGGTGCCTTCAGAGAAATCCATAACTGCATTCAGCACGGCAGTACATTCATATCAACGCGGGGAGTCCCTCGCATATCCAAACAGCTTCACTAGATCCAGTCGTCAACCAAGTGTGAAAACGAGCTATGTCAACGCTAATAGAGTCTTGGCATCACTCATTTTTTCGATTTCTATCAGAGCACTGCAACTCTGCATACGGCGCGCAATCAAAGAAGAACGCTGAAGAGATGCTGATTGCTGAACGCGGCAAACCGAGTCAAAACCAAGTTCAATCGCATCCAAAGACGACGACTCTTCCACGTCCAAGACGTTTCGCCTCGTAGCACGCGACATCCGCATCATGCAGCAAGACATCTGGGCTATCCCCAGCACCTTCGAACGTGCGAATGCCCACGCTGGCACCCACGCAAAACGCCGATTCCGAAACGGAAAAACTGTAGCCGCTGACACTTTTGACTATTTTGCGTGCGACCTCAGCCGCTTGAAGTGAATTGCACTGACGCAGCAGAACGACAAACTCATCGCCACCAATACGCACTGTTTTGTCATGCTCCCGCACTGCGCGTCGTAGTAGCTCAGAGATCTCACGGAGCACATCATCACCCACACGATGCCCCGCACTGTCATTCACTTTCTTGAAATCATCCAAATCAATGAAGAGAATGCTGTGTGGACCAGCTTCACTCGCAAAACCCTGCAGCAGAGGATTCAAACTCCGCCTATTGAGCAGGCCCGTCAATGCATCTCTGTGACTCTCTTGCATCAGGCGCTCGGCCAATGCATGCATTTTCACTTTGTCATTTTTTTCCATGCTGATATCAGCATGGAATACACAGGTTTGTCTATCCGACGTGGGCGTAACCGTAACCCGCATCCATCGATGGCGCGGCAAGGGTATTTCAAACGAAACACCTCTGAACTGCATCCCATCTACCAAAGCTGCAGAAATGGAAGGCATGGCGGAATGCCGCTCTTCCGGCGTTCCGGTGGTATTCCAGAGATCCAATACCACCTGCGGATAAGTCCTGCCCAGCGCCTCCTCTTTCAGCGAGAAACCATACATATCCACAAAGCGATCATTGGCGTAGAGGATGCGTCCTGCCGCGTCATGCATCGTTACACCATCAGCAAGCAATTCGAACAGTTGCAGTGCATCTGGAGTGGAAGCCCCAGCCACGCCATTCAATGATCCACCGCTATAGATACCGCCTTCTCCGTTAGGAAGATGGATCCACACCCGAACACGGTGACCATTCGGCAAAGTAGTGACGGAAACCTTCAATGTCCGGCCTCCATGCGTAAAGGTATAGGCGCGTCCATTCAAGCGATGGCGCCGGATGCCGTCCTGAACGTACCGATCTAGATGCTGCAATTCATCTTGCGACAAACGTGACCTATAAAAGCGTTCCAAATTGCGCGCGTAATGCTCGCCTACATGAATATTGCCCGCATGTTCTGGAAAGAAGCGCAGAAAGTAATCATTCCAAGCGATCGCACAGTCCTGCTGGTCGAACGTGCACATGGCAACTTCTAGGGAATCGAGGACAGAGGCAGTAAGGCTGTAGACCATGATTTCAAACGCACAGTGAAGCCGCTCGTAAGGCATTCACCATTCGCTACGGCGAGAGTCGCAGAACATAAAGAAGCAGTTGTCAGGCACTCAATAACACGGAGAAAAGCATCCTTATCGACAAGGCCAAATAAGTACGTACTCCATACAAAAGCCTTTCAACATCAGCCAAGATAGCTTTGATCAAGGCGATTCGTTCACCACACCGAGCAGAGGCAAAGCGTAAGCATTAGACACATTTCAAATGTCAATTCAATGACATGGAAAAATTTTCCGCATGCCAAAAACTACGGGCTAATGTGGCAAAAGCTCGACCTGTGAAGCCCACCAGCAACAGCGCCTCACGTCATCCGAATGTCACAGAACCGCAATGCCGGCCCAGTAACATTTACTGACGCCTTGAGCCTCTTTGCCCCATGCACCAGTCATCCGCCTACCTTCGTGAGTTTCGTCCGAATTTCAGCCAACCCAGCGCTGCAGACCTTTGCACAGAAACGCCAAGCATCACAGCCGATGCGACAAATGCACAGGTAATGGAAATATTCAACCTTCACCGTGACTTGGTCAGTCTTCCGGTGCTGGAAGAAGATCAACCTATCGGACTGATTAACCGTAACATTTTTCTTTCACAGATGAGCAAGCAGTTCCGTATGGAACTCTATGGTCGCAAGAGCTGTATCGCGTTCATGGACAAGGAGCCACTGATCGTGGACGCAGCCATTGACATTGAGGCGCTCACCTTCAAAACAGTCGAATACGGTGAAAAGGCACTGACCGACGGATTCATCATCACGAAAAACGGTGTATTCGCAGGCATTAGCAATGGCCTACATCTCATGCGCGTCGTTGCTGAAATGCAAGCCTCACGCAATCGACAGATCATGCACAGCATCGAGTACGCCAGCGTGATCCAACAATCTATGCTGCGCATTTCATCTGATGCGTTGAAAACAACTTGCGCCCAGTCACACATCGTTTGGGAACCCCGCGACATTGTTGGCGGTGACTTCTATCAGTTTCGCAACCATGCTAACGGCTGGTTAGCCACGGTCGCGGATTGCACCGGACACGGAGTACCTGGCGCCTTCATGACACTGATTGCATCCACGACTTTGAACCAAGCAATCGACACGCACGGCCCGCAAGACCCCGCACGACTGCTCTCCAGCGTGAATCGCAGCATCAAACAGATGTTGGGCCAAATAGATGGAAAAGATGCGACCCCCGGTTCAGACGATGGCATGGACGCCGCCTGCTTTTGGTTCGAGCCTGCAAATGGCCGCCTTGTATTTGCCGGTGCACGGCTTGCACTTTTCATTTTGAGACCTGACGACGACAACGTTGAATTGATCGAAGGTGGACGCAAGGGTGTGGGCTATGTCGATAGCGGCCTGGATTACGAGTGGAAAAACCAAGAGATCGTCCTTCCCGCTGGCACGACTGTGTTCGTCACCACCGACGGCTTAATTGACCAAATTGGTGGGCCACGTGCCATTGCATTTGGTAAACGCCGAATCCGTGATTTTTTGATTTCAACACGAGCAATGGCACCAGAACAGCTTAGCGACGCAATCCTTCTCGCTTTGCGTGAGTGGCAGGGCATTCACCATCGGCGCGATGACCTGACCTTCTTCAGTTTTCGAACCTAAAACGACTTCATATGCTTTCTCCTTTGATTGCTGAAAAGCACGGTACGTTTTTCAACTTGGCACAGCAACACCAAGTGATCTTTTATTACATGGGTTATTTTTCTCAAAATATCGTGGCCGCGATGGCTGACGCCGTGAAGCTCCAGCTGGAGGTGGCGGGTGTGGCTGGCCCAACACGACGCAAACTGTTCTCGTCATTTGTCGAAATGGCGCAAAACATCATTCACTACTCCTCTGACGCACTTACTCCCTCTGGGGCAACGAATGGTGAACTGCGCCATGGGGCAGTTTGTATTCGACGCGAGGACGATGGGAGCTTTTTGCTGCTGTGCGCCAACCCCGTAGAGCCTTCCATCGCGGACAGTTTGCGAGAGAAATTAGAAGCTTTACGACGTATGACACTGGATGAAGTCAAGCAGGCCTACCGACAGTCACTGCGAGAAGAAACGCCAGAGGGCAGCAAGGGTGCAGGTATGGGTTTTCTCACCATGGCCCGGGATGCCCGTGAACCGCTCGAATTCGATTTCGACGCGTCCACCCAGGACAGCTATCCTGTTTTTTATCTCAAGGCGGCCATTTGAGTGCCCGCCGTCCGTCAACAGATTGAGCACATCGATGGATAACCTCTACATTTCCCCGACCCCCAGTTCGCCAGAAGTTGACTTCAAATTCGATGTCCATAGCTTGTCATTGCGTGGCGAGTCCTACCCAGAGAACGCAGCCGCTTTTTACGGAGGTGTAATCTCGAGCCTCAAGGCCTACATCGAACGCCAGTGCGAGACGAAGATTGAGGTCAACATTGCCCTAGCCTACTTCAACAGCTCCAGCACCAAGATGCTCTTTAACTTGATCGAGATACTGAATGGCGCAGCAGAACGTGGAAATCGCGTGATGCTGAACTGGTACCACGATGAGGAAGACGAAACAATCCTGGAGTTTGGCCAGGAGCTGAGCGAAGATTTTGACGCTATCGACTTTCATACGCGTCCTGTCAAGGCCTCTTGAATGGAACGCACTCTATCTAGCCCACCGGATCTGTTCGACGCAGAGTCACGTGCCCTTGAGGCCGCGCGTGAGGCACAGGATCTTTTCACTACAGCAGAACCAAGTTGCCAACGTGCGTTCGACGAACTGTTTTCAGCGTACGAAAAGCTACTGCGCGAAACGCGTCGGCTCGTTCGCCGCAGTGACCGCGCCGAGCTGGAGATGACACAACTGAATTTCCGCCTGCATGAGCTGGCATCTCAGTTGGAGTACCGCGCAACCCATGATCCTCTGACGGACGTCTTAAATCGTGGTGCAGTAATCGATTTTGTGAACAACCACTTGCAGACCGTTGACCTATCTATGATCGTGCTGGACATTGATCACTTTAAGCGCATCAATGACAGCTTTGGCCATCCCGTGGGAGACAAAGTCATACTGGGGGTAGTGGCCTGCTTGAAGTCCATGGTCCCAGAGAACGCACGTATTGGCCGCGTTGGTGGTGAAGAATTCACGGTAATCATGCCCAATCACCCAGGGGGTGCATCCCTGCAAATTGCCCAGTCGCTGCGAAAATCCATTGAGGATTATTCCTTCGGTCTTAGCGATGCAAGTACGGTCACAGCCAGTTTTGGCGTAAGTTGGGTGCAACGTGGTGGAAATTTTGACGATGCCTATGGTCTTGCAGACGAAGCACTCTACGCCGCCAAACGGGGTGGCCGCAATCGTGTGGCACTTGCCCCCACGCAACTGTATCTGCAATGCAAATGAATTTGGGTGTTGAGATGCTAAGACCTGCATTGACGCCTGATTTTCTCAACATCCAACGACCTCTATCCACGACACCACAACCCCCTGCGGCATGGCGCGTTCTGGTCATTGACAACGACCCTGATGTGCATGCTGCTGCGCGCACGGCGCTTGAAGGCAGAACACTCTTCGAGCGTCCACTGGTTTTCATGCATGCTTATTCCGGTGACGAAGCGCGATCGCTTTTGCTACGGGAAAAAGATTTGGCGATGGTCATCCTGGACGTCGTGACAGAAGATATCCAATCTGGCCTTGATCTCGTCAGCTTCATTCGCCATACCGCTGGCATGAGCAATACGCGCATTGTCTTGCGCACATGCAGGCAAGGGCATGTGCCTGCATTGAGCACCCTTTTGCAACACGACATCAACGACTACCGGACCAAAGCAGAACTCACTTGTGATCGCTTGCTTGCCATGGTCGTCACTGCTGTTCGTTCTTACAAGCAACTGTGTGCAGTTGAGGAAAATCGCCGCGGCCTTGAACGCATCGTCCGATCCAATGCCTTGCTGCTGGAAGAAACCGAGCTTCAAGCATTTGCAGATGGTGTCATCGTGCAGCTGTCACTACTATTGAATGTCCCTCAGCAAGGGATTGTCTGCAGGAGACATGACCGGCACAGCCATCAATACTCCGTGATTGCCGCAACTGGGCGATTCGAGACTTTGTTGAACTTGCCTCTGCACAGCATCAAAGATACGCGTGCGTTGATGCTGATTCAACAGGCCATTGCAGGACGATCCAACGTTTACGGCGATGCTGGCGGTCTGGCCCTTTATTTAGAAAGCAGAGACGGTGCTGACCTTACCGTCTTCGTTGATATACCGCATTTGCATAGCTCACTTGACCGGCAATTGATCGACGTTTTCTGCACGAATCTCGAGACATTACTGCACAACCGCGCCTTGCTAGAACGGCTGCATTCAGATGCGTATTACGACCCTTTGGTGAAACTGCCAAATCGCGCCTATTTTGTTGAACAGGTCAATGAATACGCCCAACGGGCACCACTGAACCATATCCTCGCACTGGTTGATATCGACGACTTCAGTGCAGCCAACGATGTGATGGGGCATCGCTTTGGAGACCGCCTTCTAGAAGCTGTGGCACGCCGATTGGATGACTGTCTTGCTACCAATATCCTTTTAGCACGTCTGGGATCTGATACTTTTGCGGTGATGGGCCCCATTTCCCAAGTGTCACCACTCACACTGCTGGAATCAGTTCGACAGCCTCTGGCAATCAATGGTGTTCCCCACAAGGTTTCGCTGACCTGTGGCTATGTGCTTTTGAATGGCAACGTTCAGCCAGGCGCAGACTTGGTCAAAGATGCGACGATTGCGCTCAAGCGCGCCAAACGTGACCACCGGGGACAACATCTCCAGTACTCGGAAGACATGGGCGCGGAAGCGCGTGCACGAGCCCTCATGCTCTCAGAACTGCGCGAGGCGGTCGAGAAAGAACAGCTCTTTCTCGTCTACCAGCCACAGCTCAATCTCATGACCAAGGAACTCGTGGGATTAGAGGCTTTGCTCCGCTGGCGGAGTATTGACGGCACACTCATCGCGCCAGACCAGTTCATTCCTATCGCAGAGCACTCAGGGTTGATCGTGCCTTTGGGTCATTGGGTGCTGCGTACAGCCTGCCAGACCATGCGTGAACTGATCGACCGGGGGAACCCTCCGCTACGCATGGCAGTGAATGTATCTCCCGTGCAGTTGAAAGACCCAGGGTTCTTCGACAGCGTGTGCGCCGCCCTAGAACAGCACGGCTTAGAGGGGCACCATCTTGAGTTGGAAATCACTGAATCAGTGGCAGCACTTCCCACCCAACTGCTTAACTCCACGTTAACTGCCCTGCGCAACTTGGGCATATCCATCGCCATTGACGATTTTGGAACAGGTTATTCCTCTCTGAGTTACCTGGAAAGACTGCCCCTTGATCGCATCAAAATTGATCGAACCTTTGTACGCCAATTAGGCATACCGCAAGGGGCGCGCATTGCAGAAATGGTGACACAGCTCGGCACAAAGCTGGGTCTGCAGATTCTTGCCGAAGGCATCGAAGATGCCTTCGTCTGGGATGCCCTCATCGCCCTAGGCTGCCAGGAAGGGCAGGGATACTACATCGCAAAACCCATGGAGAAAGACTTCATCATGGCGTGGTGCATGCCAGACGAGTTGCACCCCAAAAAGTAAATTCCTCTTAGGCACAGGTTTGCTTGCAAAACTTGAGGTTCTGCCGATTACAGACTCTGTGGATTTTTCGTACCGCAAGTACCGATCTCGCACAACCAACGGGAAGAAAACCAGCTGAATCACACGGCAAGTTGCATTGTCCGGTTACGTCCGTGGCCTTTGAGAAGTCAAGCTGGAAATCAAATAACTCTCAAATGTGCCTCCTGCAGCGGCCCCGTTAGCAGGTGTTGAACCAACAGCAACTAGGTTTGCGGCTGCGTTCGGGGGCTCAGTTGGATTGAGTCTGTTGGCCTCTCAACACGGTTTGAGCAACACGCCACTCAGATTGCAGCATCGCATAAATGAACTCATCACCCCAAACACCTTCAAATCTGTCGTTTTGAATGAGATGTGCTTCCTTGCGCATCCCTAAGCGCTCCACCAGCTTGACCGAGGCGGTGTTGAGCGCATCCAGCCGTGCAAATATTCGGTGCGCGCCTGCACTTTCAAAGCCCCACGTCAACATTGCGCGGACAGACTCGGCTGCGTACCCTTGGCCCGCGTAATGTGGGTTAAAGATGTAGCCAACCTCTAACTGCAAAGATGCGAAGCTTGCAATCTTGAGTAACACCTCACCGACAATCAGACCATCCTCTTGGCGAGTGACTGCGAGGCGAAATATGTCTCCATCTTTCTCAAAAGGCGCATGCAAAACGTCAGCAAATTGAGTCATTAGCTCATCACCTTGCGGGGCCGCCATGTACAGAAAGCGATAAACGTCTGGCCTGCAGTGGTAAGCAGCGTACGCAGCAAAATCGTTATCAAGAAAACGTCTGAGTTGTAGGCGCGGTGTTTGTAAGGCGAAATGTGGGCGTGAAAGGTTCATTCGAATTGATGGCAAAAGTTCAGTCTTCTCGGTATATGCAAAAGCTACTTTACGCACGGTGCAAGCACCACAACATTGCGTGCTACCCAGATCTGAGTATCAAGCCAAGACTGCCGCAAAAGAAATCAACAGAGAAGCATCTAGCTACCTTGCCCAAGGTGTATCGATTGCCCAGGAGCATCCAACTTGATCGTCAAGATGCGACCATGCGTTGAGTCAGTCACAAACAACTGTTTGCGCTCCGCACCCCCAAAAGCCAGGTTGGTGGTCGAGCTGCCTTTCACGCCACAGAGCACTTGAACCGGCTCGGCACGGTGATTAAGCACCCATACGTACCCAAGCCCTGGATTTGCCACCAATAGATGGCCTTGCGCATCGACCGCCAGACCATCGGGGCCGCTAGGCCCGTAGGAGGTGAAGAATTGACTGACTTTGGCTACGCTGCCATCTGGCAGCAGTGGCACCCGCCACACGCAGTTGCCACGCGTCACCGCCAGATAAAGGATACGGCCATCGGGTGACAGCGCGACACCATTGGGGCTTGGAACATTATTCAACAACAAATCCAGCTGGCCGCTGGGTCGCAGGCGGTACAGCCGGCCACTGGGATCATGCAAACCGCTCTGCCCTTGGTCAGTGAAATACAGGTTGCCTTCAGCATCGAAGATCAGGTCATTCACGCCCTTGAAACTCTCGCTATTGCGGCGCTCCAAGTAGGGGGTGACAGCACCGCTGTTGACATCCAGCTGCATCAGCCCATTCTTGTAATCCGTCAGCAACAAGGTACTGGCATTCAGAAACTTCATGCCATTGGGTTCTCCGTCGTACTCAGCGACCAAGTTCCAAGCGCCCTGCGGATCGATGCGAAAAATACGGCCCCAGGGAATATCGCTCACATACAGGTTGCCCATATCGTCAAACACCGGGCCTTCCAGAAAAGAATCGGTGATGGTGCCCCCCCGATTGGCATCCGCCCACACGCTGCGCTCGCGACGGCGAAAGGACTCGGGCATGGCGCTGAAAACTTCCAGTTCACGGACTTCAGGAGATTGCAATAAAAACATAAGAGCAGCTTTCTTCTTCGCATCAAGACCTAGCTTGGTGATCGCACAATCCAACTAGGGCAACAAAATAAAATGGATGGCTCAGGACCGGTTAAAACCGTAGAGTTGCGCGGCGTTGTCCACCAAAATACGGTCCATGACTGCTTCGGATTCTGTCCAGCACTGAAGCAAGTTCACCAGATCCGTGTCGTTGACGGTGCCAGAAGCTTCTGTCGTATGCGGCCAGTCAGAACCCCACACCAGCCGCTCCGGCGCCGCCTGCACCAACGCACGGCCTAATAGCAAAGTGTCGGCATAGCTCGGGCCATGCACCACAGAGCGCATGTAAGCGCCTGAAAGTTTGACCCAACTATTGCCCGCATCCAGTAGTCGACGCAGCACACCATAAGCATGGGCCGACACGCCTTCCGCAGGATCAATGCGACCCAGATGGTCAATCACCAATGGAACCGGCAGCAACTGCAGCACCTTTTCCAGAGCGACGATCTGCTCTGGTTCGGCAAACACCTCGATGTGCCAGCCTGCACAATCCGCATGGCGCGCTACCTTCTGGGCCAGCGTCAACAGCATCTCAGCCGTGGTCGTGCCCCAGGACTGGGGGGAGACGAAGTTCACGCGCAGTCCGCACACACGGTGCGCAGCCAGGCGAGATAGCTCCTCATCACTCACCGCGGCATCGACTACAGCCACGCCGCGCGCACTGTCGCCGAACTGGTCCAGTGCATCCAGCGTGCAAGCGTTGTCGGTACCGTAAGTAGAAGGCGTAACCACCACCGTACGCGATGTGCCCAGGCGTTGCTGCAGCTGTCGGTAGGCTGCAACAGGCGCCTGCGGTGGCGTGCGCGGCCAATGGGGCGACGGCGCAAAACGCGTATCAAAGATGTGCATGTGGCTGTCACATGCGAATGGAGGCAAGGCGCGCAATGGTCGGTTAACGCCCACCGAGTGCGGCACGGGCGCGGAAAGTTCAGGTAAGGTCATCCGTATTCAGCAGCAAGAGATGGTAGAGGCCCCTGCCGCTTGCTTGTGAAGCGGCAGGGGCCAGCAGACGCCAAGCAAGGGCTGCCCCGCAGCGAAGGCACCGTCCCCTGCCCATTGCGCGCAGTGCGTCGAGAACCTGGGAAAAGCCCGCAGGGCCTCAGGGGGTGAGTCAATTTAGTCCAGATTGATGTTGCCCTTCTTCACCACCTCGCCCCACTTGGCATCTTCCTTTTTGAGGAAGGTAGTGAATTCCGCTGGCGTTGATCCCACAGCTTGGGCACCCAAGTCCAACAAACGCTGTTTGACCTCGTCTTCCTTCAGCACCTCGGTTAAAGCCTGATGTAACTTGGTGGAAACTGGCTCTGGCGTACCTGCTGGCAGGAACACACCGTTCCATTCATACGCTTCGTAGCTAGGAATGGCTGTCTCTGCTACCGTTGGCACATCGGGCAGGCGCGCTGAGCGCTGGGGCGACGACACAGCCAGTGCGCGCAGCTTGCCACCGCTCACCAGCGGATACGATGCAGCCACCGTAGCGAACATAAAGTCCACCTGCCCCCCCATCACGTCGGCAATGGCGGGCCCACCACTCTTGTAGGGCACATGCACCATGTCCAAGCTCAGTTTTTGGCGAAAAAGCTCTGCCGCCAAACGCTGCACCGTGCCACTACCGCCCGAAGCAAAATTGATTTTTCCCGGCTCCACTTTCGCCTTGGCGATCAGGTCGTTCACGTTTTTAAGGGGTGAGTCTGCCTTGACGATCAGCGCATTGGGGGCCAGCAGCACCAACGACAGGGGCTGCAACGCATTCGCCGCATACGGCATTTTGGTGAACAAGTGCGGGTTGATCGAGTGCGGCGTAGCGTCATACAGCATGGTGTACCCGTCGGCATTCGCCTTCGCCACAAAACTCGCACCGATGGTGCCGCTGGCACCCGCCTTGTTGTCCACAATCACACTGGTATTCAGTTTGGCTCCCATGCGCGTCGCCAGCACACGGGCCACGGCATCGGCCGCACCGCCTGGAGCGTACGGAACAACCATCGTAATCGGTCGATCTGGGAACGCAGCGTGCGCCACGGTGGCAGCCAGCGCACAAGCAGCGATCAGGGGTTGAATGAAACGGGGCATTGTGTCTCCTTGTTTGTAATAAGCAGTGGCGTAGAAATCAGCGTGTCCATCAATCGGCTTTGAGATCCAAGTCGCGGGCGATCTGTGTATAGGTGGCCACCTCGTGCGCCACCTGGCTGGTGAACGCTGGGCCACAGGTAGAATCGGCGTCCAAGCCCAGGCCGTGCAGCTTTTCAATGGTCGCAGCGCTGCCCGCAAAATCACGTGCCACCTTCTCCAGCTGCTGTGCAATCGGCGCAGGCAAACCGGCCGGTGCCAGAACGCCGTACCAAGCATCGGCCGAATACTTGCCACCACCCGCTTCGGCAAACGTAGAGACATCCGGCAACAGCGACGAGCGCTTGGGCGAAGCCACGGCCAGCGCCGTGAGCTTGCCGCTCTTGATCTGCGGCAGCACTGAACCCAGTGTGGCAAAAGAACTGTCAAGCTGCCCCCCCATCAGATCGGTGACTACCGGGGCTGCGCCTTTGTAAGGCACATGGTTCAGCATCAGGCCGTTGGCACGTGCAAACATCTCTGTCGCAAAATGGCCCGAGCTGCCCATGCCCGCCGTACCGGCCGTAGTGCGGCCCGGCTCCTTGCGAGCGCGGGCCATGTAGTCGGCCAATGTCTTTACCGGCAGACCAGGCCCCACCACGAGCACGGTCGGGCTGGTGGCTACCGTACACAGGGGTTGGAACGACTTGACCGCATCAAACTTCACCCGGCCGCTGTAGAGCCCCGGAATCATCGTGTGGTTGGTCGCACCAAACAGCAGCGTGTAGCCGTCGGCCGGTGCGCTGGCCACGGCCTGCGCAGCCAAGATCGTGTTAGCACCTGGCTTGTTGTCGACGATAAAAGTCTGGCCTAAAGCACGGCTGGCATGGTCTGCAAAAGCGCGGGCCACGATGTCAGTGGGGCCACCCGCAGCAAAACCCACCACCAACTTCACAGGTTTGCTGGGGTACGCGGGGGCCTGCGCAAAGCTGGTCGTGGATGCTACTGTTAGAGTAGCTACCAGCGCTTGTACAGCAAGCACTGCAGGGATTTTTTTCTTAAGCATTGTCTTTATCTCTTTCAATCCATGCGAATGCCGCTGGAGCGGATCACATCCGCCCACTTGGCCGTTTCGGTCTGTACAAAGGTCGCAAACTCCTTGGCACTGGAGCCCACGCCCTGCACACCCATTTCGGCAAAGCGCTTCTTCATCTCAGGGCTGGCAACAATCGCGCGGGTCTCGGCCTCCAGCTTTTGCAGCACAGGCGGCGGTGTGCCAGCAGGCGCAAACAGACCGTTCCACTCGTTCACTTCGAAACCTGGGACGCCGGAGCTGGACAAAGAAGGGACCTGCTCCCAGCCTTCAGTACGCTGGGCCGACGTGATGGCCAACGCACGCAGCTTGCCGCCCTTCACAAACGGGCCACTGGCCGTGGTGGCGCTGAACATCACGTCCACCTGCCCACCGATCAGGTCCGTGAGCGCGGGCGCACCACCACGGTAGGGAATGTGCGTCAGCGACACTTGGGCGCCCTGCTTGAACAGCTCACCCGCCAGATGCTGCGCACCACCGTTGCCAGCAGAGGCGTAGGTCAGCTTGCCCGGCTCGGCCTGTGCTGCGCGGGTCAGGTCAGCCACGGAGTGCAGCGGTGAGGCTGCGGGCACCACCAGCAATAGCGGCACCCGGTTGATGAGCGAGATGGGGGCAAAGTCCTTCGCGGGCTGGTACGGCAGCTTGGCAAACAGGTTGGGGTTCACCGTGAAAGCGGTGGCATCCAGCAGCAGCGTGTAACCGTCGGCCGGAGATTTGGCTACGGCAGCCGCACCAATCGTGCCGCTGCCACCCGGGCGGTTGTCCACCACCACCTGCTGGCCAAGCCGGCTCGACAGCTGCGTGGCCAGCAGGCGTGCCGTATTGTCCGCATTGCCACCGGCCGGGTACGGAACGACCAGCTTGATGGACTTGTCCGGCCAGGTATCTTGTGCCTGGGCTGGCTGCATGCCGGCTGCACCAATCACAAAAGTGATAGCTACCAGCGATTGCACTGCAAGCGCTACAGGCCATTTTTGCTTAAATCTATGCTTCATCGATGTCTCCTGTCCTGGGCTGCATATCGCGCAGCCTCTTGTGGTGAAGGGGGCCGAATTCGACGCCCGGCCCCTTGCTTGTCATCGGGCACTCCAAGCTGAAGTGCCTTGCTTGCGTAGACAGCCGCAGTTACGCGGTGGCAGGCATACGCTCCAGTACCGCCAGCAGGTTCTTGGCGGCTCCCACACCCATGTTCACGTAGGCGTCGCTGGTCACCCCGCCAATGTGCGGGCTGAGGATGAAGTGCTGCTGGCCCTGGAACGGGTGGCCAGCCGTCATGGGTTCAACCGCAAAACTGTCCAGCCCTGCCGCCATCACCTGGCCCAAGCGCACGGCCTCCAGCAGAGCAGGCTCGTCAATCAAACCGCCCCGCGCGGTGTTCACCACGATCACGCCGCGCTTGCACTGTGCCAGCGTGTCGGCATTCAGCATGCCGCGGTTCTCGGCCATCAACGGGCAGTGCAACGAGATGGCATCGGACTCACGCCAAATCGTGTCCAGGTCCACGCTCTGCACGTAGTCCGGCAGGTTCTTGGCAAACGGGTCAAAACCAATCACGCCCATGCCCAACGCATCCGCCATCTTGGCAAAGCGCAGACCAATCGCCCCTAAACCCACGAGGCCCAAGGTGCGGCCGCCCAGCTCCAGGCTTTTGTGCGTGGCTTTGTCCCAGTGACCCGCGTGCATGCGTGCGTCGAGCGCCACCACCGACTTGGCACAGGCCAGCAGCAACGCCAGAGCCTGCTCGGCCACAGCCGCTGCATTGGCACCTACGGCCGCCACCACTTCAATGCCACGCGCCTTGGCCGCCACCTTGTCGATGGTGTCCGTGCCGCTACCGTGCTTGGAAATGACCTTCAGCGACGGCGCCACGTCCATCACGGCCGCGCCCACCTTGCCGTAGCGCACGATGATGGCCACGGGATCGTGCTGCTTGCACAAGGCCACCATGTCCTCTTCGGTGGGTGTTTTGCCGGCGTAGACGATCTCGTAGCCGGCGAGCAGGTCCAGCGCCTGCTGCGCCAGATCGGCGCCTGTAACGACGATAGTGCTCACAGCGATTCCCCTTCCTTCAAAACGCCAGCAGCGCGCAGCGCGGCAGGTAGCCATTTCGATGCTGTATCGCCGCGAGCGATGGCTTCAATGCGCGCTGCTTCGTCCGCCACCTTTTTGTCGGCCAGAGCCATCATGGCAGGGGCCTTCGCGCGTTCAATCACCACCACACCGTCTGCATCACCGACCACCAGGTCACCCGGGTTCACGGTGGTGCCACCTGCCGAAATAGGGTGGTTGATACGACCGGGTACGTATTTGGTGGGGCCTGCAGGGTTGAAGCCAGCGCTGAACACGGGGAAGTCGAGGTCCAGAATTTCCAGCTTGTCGCGGATCGCACCGTCTACGATCACGCCGGCCAAACCGATCTTCTTGCAAGCGCTGAGCATCAGCGTGCCCATCAGGGCGGCAGTCTGGTCGCCCTTGCCATCAATCACAAGCACGTCACCCGGCTTGGCCAAGGCAATGGCGGCGTGGATCATGAGGTTGTCGCCAGGGCGCACTTCCACAGTAAAGGCAGGACCAGCCACCTGCATGCTTTGGTGCACAGGCGCTACGCGGGCATGCATGGTGCCGCGGCGGCCAGCCACGTCGGCCAGGATGGCGGCCTGGAAAGTGCCGGCCTTGGCAACGACGTCGGCGCTGACGCGTTCGATGTCACGGATGATTTCGGGAAGTTGGCTCATGGTGTCTGTCCGGTTGGGAAAATGAAGAAAAGAGAAGCAATGGAGAACGGATACGCGCCTTACTCGGCCTTGATGTTTCCGTCCTTGATAACCTTGGCCCACTTAGCCGAGTCGGCCTTCTGCAAGTCACCCAGTTGCTGGGGTGTACCACCCACCAGCGTCACACCCAACTTGTCGGCCAGTGCGGTGAGGGCGGGGTCTTTCAGGGCTTGGTTGATGTCCTGGTTCAGCCGCTGAACGACGGACTTGGGTGTCTTGGCAGGCGCAAACACGGCCTGCCATTGCTCGACAACGAAGTCCTTCATGCCGACCTCACCCATCGTGGGCACATCGGGCAGGGCTTTCAGGCGGTTGGCGGAGGTGACTGCCAACGCCCGCAACTTGCCCGACTGCACGTGCGGCAGCGCAGCAGCCACAGGGGCAAACATGAACTGCACTTGCTCGCCCAACGTGTCCTGCAGTGCCGGTGTGTCGCCCTTGTAGGGAATGTGAATGAAGCGTGCCCCCGTCTGCTGCTGCAGCAACTCGCCCTGCATCTGCAAAATAGTGCCGTTGCCCCCTGAGGCGAAGGCCAGCTTGCCTGGCTGCGCCTTAGCGGCGGCTACCAAGTCAGCCACCGTCTTGAATGGCTGATTCGTGCCCACCACCAGCATGTGCGGGATGGTGCCGAGGATGGCCACAGGCTCGAACGCAGCAATGTGGTCGTAAGGCAGCCTGCCCATCAGGTGTGGCGCGATGGCCTGTGGACCGATGGAAGTCCCCAGCAGCGTGTAGCCATCCGGCGCAGCTTTGGCGACGAAAGCCGCGCCGATGGTGCCGGTGGCACCCGCTTTGTTTTCCACAATCACGTTCGTACCCAGCGCCGTGCTGATGCGCTGCGCCACATTGCGGCCCAGCACGTCGGTGCTGCCACCCGGTGGATAAGGCACTACCCAGGTAATGACCTTGCCAGCAGGCCACTCACCTTGCGCCAGCGCGGGGGCTGCACACAGCGTACCGAGCAGTGCGACGCTTGCGACAGCGATCAGGTCACGGCGTGCACGGTCGAAGAAAGAAAGGGTTGTCGTGGGGACGGTCATGGCTGTCTCCGGGTGGTGGTTATGAAGAAGCAAGGGGTAAGAAGCCGTACAGCGCGGCAGGGTTGTCCACCAGCACACGCTGCAGCGCGGTGGCGTCACCGCTCTGGTGCGCCCAATCCGCCAAACGGTCAATCTGCCGGGCGTCATCCGGCATAGGCTGCACACCAGCCGAGGCTGTGGCATGGGGCCAATCACTGCCCCACAGCACACGCTGCGGCGCAGCGCACAGGTAGCTGGCCGCCAGCGCATCCAGCGCGAGGTCTTCCACGGTGTGGTGTTCACTGACGAGGTAACCGCCGGACAACTTGATCCACGCTTGCCCACCCTGCAGCAAATCGAGCAGCAGGGAGTGCGCGGGATGCCGGCCCACCATTGCAGGTGCAATGCGCCCGAAGTGGTCAAACACAACGGGCACCGGCAAGCGGCGCAACACCTCGCCCTGCGCAGCCAGTACGTCTGGCGCCATCAGCAGTTGCAAGTGCCATCCCAGCTCAGCGATGCGGTACGCCAGCGGCAGCAACAGCTCCACCGAGCCCGACACACCGAGCGACAGATTCAGCCGTACGCCACGCACGCCAGCGGCATGCAGGCGCAGCAGTTCGACATCGCTTTCGGTGCCATCGATCACGGCCACGCCGCAGGCATCAGTGCCCAGGGCGGCCAGACCTTCCAGCATGCAGCGGTTGTCGGTGCCGTAAGTGGAAGGCGTCACCAGCACAGTGCGCGTGGTTCCGATGCGCTGCTGCAGTGCACGGTAGTCTTGCACTGAGGCATCTGGGGGCAACAGTTTGGCTCCCGGCACGGCCGGAAAACGGCTGTCGTACACGTGCATGTGGCAGTCGCAAGCGCCTGCTGGCAATAACGTGCGGGGCATTGTGGAGCCCGCCGAAAAACGGACGGGCGTAGCCAAGCTGGCGCGGTACATGGCGCGGGCTCTCAGTGGGGAGGGCGAAGCAGCGTCAGTTCAGGCTAGCGCCCGAATCCTTCACAATCTTGGTCCAGCGGGGGACTTCCGCTTGCATGAGCTTGCCGAAAGCTTCGGAGCTGCCACCCAAGACCTCGCCGCCTTCCGAACGCAACTTCTCTGCCACATCGGGTTCAGCCAGCGCTGAGTTGATAGCTTTGTTTAGTTTTTGAACGATGTCATCGGGCGTCCCTGCCGGAGCCAAGATGCCAAACCATGTAATGGCCTCAAAGTTTTTGCTGCCAGACTCGGCCATCGTCGGTGTCGATGGCAATTGGCTCGAACGGCTCTTGGAAGTGACCATCAGAGGCTGCACTTTTTCATTGCGCACTTGACCAATGAGTGACGGAATCGATCCGACAAAAAGATCAATCTGCCCACCGGACAAATCCGTAATGGCCTGCGCAATCCCTTTGTATGGAATGTGACTCAGCTTGATGCCTGTCGCCTGCTCTACCTGTGTTACGGCCAAATGGGCAACCGTTCCATTGCCTGCATAGCCAACGGTAATGACATCCGGCTTGGCTTTTGCAGCCTTCAAAACTTCAGCAATTGACTTGAACGGTGTGCCCGCGCCGCTGACCATCAAAATCGGTGAAGAAGAGACCAATGCCACTGGCGTCAGATCCTTCAGAGGGTCATACGGGAGTTTTTTGTACAACGAGGGATTGATTGCCAGATTGCTGGTTTGCCCCATCACCAAGGTGTACCCATCAGGCGCGGCCTTGGCAACAGCGTCCACACCCAAATTTCCGCCAGCCCCTGGACGGTTTTCCACCACGATATTCCAGCTGGTCTTCTCCGTAACTTTTTGCGCAACAGAGCGCGCAATCATGTCGGTACCACCCCCTGGAGGAAATGGCACCAGCAAGCGGATCGGCTTGGCTGGATAGCTGCTTTGCGCGTATGCGCTGGGTGCGGCAACTGCGAATACAGCGGTGCCAAGCACCAAAGTGCAAAGACGTGCCGAAATGGAAAAGGCTCGTGTCGTGATCGTCATACGTTGTCTCCGTATCGTTTATTGATTGACCTCTTGGTCTTACGCCAAGTGGTGCACGACTTTAGGAAAAAGTTTCAACCTATACAATGACGTTTCGAACAATGAAACTCATTGCACCATGAGCAACCTTTCTGATCCCAAGCCGTCTTCACGATCCAAGACCAAATTGGATGGACCCGACACACAGGCATTCGCCATCAACGGCGTCAACTCCGGTGTTGAGCGTGAGGATGCAACCTCTTCGACCGGCAGCGTGACAGCGGTTCTCCGCGCCATGCAAGTGCTGGATGCTTTTGCCTTGGGTGAATCCCATCTGCCGCTTGCCGAGCTCAGTCGACGCTGTCAGCTCCACAAAACCACAGCACTACGCATTGCACGCACCCTTGCCCAGTCTGGATACCTGGTACAGCGTGAGGATGGGGATTGGCGTCTGGGCCCTGCAGCAGGCTGGCTAGGAGCGCGATACCAAGCGGGTTTTGACGTGCAAAACGTGCTCGAACCGGCATTGCGCGCCCTGACCGTTGAGAGTGGAGAAAGTGCAGCCTTCTACGTTCGAGAAGGCAATGTGAGAACTTGCCTAGTCCGTGTGGAAGGTCCCCAAGCGTTGCGCCACCACGCGCGCATGGGCGAAGGCCTACCACTGGATAAAGGCTCACCAGGGCGCGTCATACTGGCTTTTTCTGGAGAACCTGGAGATCTATACGAAGCGATACGCCAACGCGGTTTCCACTGGTCCATTGGAGAGCGTGAGCAAGGTGTGGCAACGATTTCTGCGCCCGTTTTTGGCAAGCACTGGCGACTTTTAGGTTCAGTTTGTGTGTCTGGCCCTGCTTCGCGCCTGCCGCAACAAAAACTTGAAGAAATGTCCAAAACTGTGATCGCTGCGGCCAACCAGCTTTCCTATGCCTTGGCAGGAAACACAGGTACATCGGCGACTTTAGTCAGAGCCAGCCACTGGCATCCTTAATGCGCATTTCAATTGGCACCAGCTTGGCACTGCACCACAGACATTCAGCCTTCGCATTCCATGCATTTGTAGATTGCAGACAACACACCTGGAGAAATCTAGCCAGGACAAAAGCGCTCCAACTGAGAACTTTTCCATAGCATTCAACACAACACCATAAAGCGCTAGAACCTGAAATTATAAGAAAAACACAGGAAATATTTCTGTGTTTACGCTTTTGGAGTGACCAAACACCGCTCTACAAACTCTCAGGAATGCGATCAATGGGTTGGCGACTTGAATGGGTGAGAGTTAGCGGTGCTTCTTAAGAAAGAGGCGTGGTTGTTGAGTACCAATTTTGGCAGCACTGGCCTTGCCAGCACTGCAGGCGGTATGCAATAGCAATTGCAGCTTGATTGCGTGGCATAGCGCACTTCGTCAAGCCAGTGCTTGCACTTTCGCCAGCTCCCACAGCGCTTCGGCCTTTTCGGACATCCCCGCGCGTTGCCTGTACATGCGAATTTCTACAGGGATATTCCATGTCTGTGGGCCTGCGCCAACCAACGAGCCATTGGCTAGCTCACTCTCGATCAGTGAGTGAGGCAACCAAGCGACGCCGCGCCCCTCGAGGGCCATGGTCTTTAGAAGCACTGCGTGATGCGCAGTGAACACTTCATGAAGGTCAGACTCTGATGTATTCCTTTCGCTACGAGGCATGCCGGGCCTCAGCAGTGACCTCATGATCAATCCTAATCCTGAGTCCTGGCTATAGGCCAGCATCGGCACTTGAGGTTTGTTTCCAATGGCATGCAAAGCTTTCCCCATGGTTCCGTCCGGGTGGGGCACGCTCACCGGCAACAGCACATCGCTTCCGAGCAAGAGCCTTGGATATTCCTGCTCATCAAGCTTGCAAGCAACCTGCTTGTGTCCATGGCAAATGACGAACTGCACCTTCCTTTGGAACATCAGGAATTCACAGCTACGGAAGCTATCCGACATAGTCTGCAACGCCCCGATGTGTAACCGCGACTCAACGCCAGCAAGCCAGCGTGGGAAAAACGTCATTGACAAAGCATGCGTCGCAGCAAACCGCAGTGTAGATTCTTCTTGATCCTTTGCTGCGCGGGCTTTGATCCTGGCTGCCTCAAGATCCGCAAGTACGCCTTCTAGCAACGGCAAAAACCGCTGACCTGCAACGGTCAATGCGGCAGGGTGTGCGCTCCGATCAAAAAGGTCCGTGCCTACCCAATCCTCGAGTCCGCGAATATGCCGACTAAACGCTGGCTGGGCAATCGCTCGAACCTCTGCAGCGCGAGAGAAATTGCCACTTTCAGCCAGTGCGATGAAGTCCTCCAGCCACTCTAAATCAAGGTTGCGATTACCGGGTCCCATGCTCTGTACTCGTTACGTTTCAGAAAAAGATAGTTGTATGCATTTCTAGTATTGGTGCATATGGACAGTCTGAGAAATGATGAAGTCTCTGATCAACAAGCCCACCAGCTGGAGACTATATATGCCATCGATTTCGAACTACAAAGGGATCATCCCTGCCATTTCTTGCCCATTCACGCCTGATCACAAGATTGATGAACCGGCCCTGCGGAAACTGGCATCTTGGCTTGCTGGTCATGATGGCGTGGTCGCCATCATGACCAATGGACACACCGGTGAAGTGTTTTCCCTGACTCCTTCCGAGCGCGCTGAAGTCACTCGAATTGTTGCCGACGAACTCAAAGGTCGCTTGCCAGTGATTTCGTCCATCGTGTGCGAAGGCTTGGCAGAAGCTGCAGAGCATGCACGCGCAGCCAAAGAAGCAGGTGCTGTGGCTCTGGATGTGATGCCCCCCCACCACTGGTTGCGATTTGGCTTCACACCAGAGCACGCACTGCAGTATTTCGAAGCCATTCACAAAGCGGCCCCGGGCTTGGATCTGGTGTGCCATGTGTACCCCGCCTGGACTCGCGCCTCTTACTCTTCACAGTTGCTTGCGCAGTTGGCCAAACTTCCTTACCTGCAAGCTTTCAAGGTAGGCCAGCGAGATATGAATAAATATGCTCGCGACATCCAGGCCATCCGTGAAGCAGACCCCAGCAAAGCCATCCTGACCTGCCACGACGAATACCTGCTGGCATCCATGGTTCAGGGCGTCGATGGTGCTCTGGTCGGCTTCGCCACCTTTATTCCTCAATTGATCATCGATTTGTGGGAGGCAGTCAAGGCAGGTGATTTGAAAAAAGCCATGGCCATACAAGCTGTGATCACGCCACTCAAGGATGCCGTTTACGGTGGCGGAGAACCGACCGGAGAAGCACATGCCCGCATGAAGGGGGGCATGTATTTGGCAGGCGTGATTGATGACGCAACGGTTCGCCCCCCTACTGAAGCCCCCAACGAAAAAGAAATTGCTGCGTTGCGTGCGGCGGTCGCTCAAGCAGGCTTGCTCAAGCGCTAAGCGTTATCTCGCTTGCCGTGGCCTGCACTGTGGCCACGGCCATGGACTTTTCTAAAAACTAAAGGAGACAAAGAACATGCAACGCAACAAAATCGCAAAATTTGCCCTAGCAACGGTTTGCTTGGCAATGGCTGGTTTCGCATCGGCACAAAACTACCCTTCCAAGGTCGTAAAAGTGGTGATCCCGTTCCCCCCGGGAGGCACATTAGATACGGTAGGCAGACAGCTGGCGCAAAAACTCAGCGATCAGATGGGTCAGCCCTTCATCATTGAAAACCGCCCTGGTGGAAACGGCGTGATTGGTGGTGATGTCGTGGCGAAGGCACCTGCTGATGGCTACACCCTGCTCTTCAACGCATCCACCTTCACTACAGCGCCCATGACGATGAAGTCTGTGCCCTACTCAGTAGAGCATGACTTTTCCCCCGTGGCTTTAGTGGCCAAAGCGCCGCTGTCTGTCGCCATTAATAAAAGCTTGCCAATCACCGATATCAAGTCGTTGATCGCTTACGGCAAAGCCAATCCAGGAAAGATGGCCTTCGCAGTGGGCTCTATCGGCTCAGCCGGGCACCTCTCCACCGAGTTGCTCAAACGTGCAGGCCAGCTGGACTATTTAATCGTTCCCTACAAAGGCACTGCACCTGCTTTCCAAGATTTGATTGGCGGGCAGATTGATGGGTTCATCGACCCCATTTTGGGCTCCTTGCAGTACCACAAGGGTGGAATGCTGCGCGTGGTAGCAGTAACGTCCGCAGAACGTGCAGCGAGTCTGCCTGATGTACCAACCGTCGGTGAAACCATTCCCGGATACGAGTTTTACAGCTGGTATGGACTGTGGGGGCCTGCGAAGTTGCCAGCCGACATCATCAAAAAACTCAATACCGAGGTCAATAAAGCAATGTCTGGTGATATGAAGGACAAGCTCAAGGAGCAAGGCATTCTGGTCACCACGGGCACCGCAGAAGAGTTTGCCAAATTCCAAAAAATGGACATGGAACGTTCTCAAAAAATCGTGACTGAGGGGAAGATTCGTGCCGAATGACACCCAGCAAGGTCACGTCGTGGTGACTGGCAGCAGTGGCGGCATTGGCCGCGCTGTCTGCGAAGCCTTGCTCAACAGTGGGTGGCGCGTGAGCGGTGTTGATTTTGCGCCCCCTACGCTTGCGCACAGCGCATTTACCCATTACCCACTGGACCTGACCAATTCAGAGCAGATAAACGCACTGGCGGTGGAGCTTGCAAGCGTTGATGCTTTGGTACATGCCGCAGGGGTACTTCGGGTTGCGCCACTTGGCAAGCTGGATGCCAGCGCCGCTGACCTGATGTGGAAAATTCATGTCAGTGCTGCAACTCAATTGGCTGACCTCTTGGTGCCTGCAATGGCCGAGCGTGGATTTGGTCGCGTGGTCTTCATTGGCAGCCGAGTTGCTCAAGGCTTGCCTGGCAGGGGGCAATATGCGGCAACCAAAGCAGCCGTCATTGCGATGGCACGCAGTTGGGCCGTAGAAGTTGCATCCCATGGAGTCACGGTGAACGTTGTCTCACCTGGTGCGACAGCCACACCAATGCTGAAAGATCCCGCACGCGCAGGAAGTGCTCCACGCATGCCTCCCATCGGCCGTTTGGTTGAGCCTCAAGAAATCGCGTCCATGGTTACCTACCTGTTGTCCCCTGCCGCGGCAGCAATCACAGGACAGAACCTCAATATCTGCGGCGGCTCTTCCCTGTCGCAATGAACTTCAACAAGCACGAGTTAAAGCAATCATGAAAATCGTCAACATCATCGAATCTACGCGCCCCATCAAATCTGATATTCGCAACGCCTATATCGATTTTTCCAAAATGACTCTCAGTCTTGTAGCAGTGGTTACAGACGTGATTCGTGATGGAAAGCCTGTGATTGGCTACGGCTTCAACTCCAACGGCCGCTATGGGCAAGGCGCACTGATGCGCGACCGGTTCATCCCACGCGTCCTTGAAGCAGATCCAACGACTTTGGTGGATGAAACCGGCGATAACCTGGACCCGCACAAAATCTGGTCTTGCATGATGACCAACGAGAAGCCTGGAGGGCACGGCGAACGGTCAGTTGCAATTGGAACCATCGACATGGCCGTTTGGGATGCTGTTGCAAAGATCGAAGGCAAACCGCTGTTTCAGTTGCTGGCTGAACGCTACGGCAACGGCATACCCAATCCACGGGTTTTTGTCTACGCAGCCGGCGGCTACTACTATCCAGGCAAGGGGCTGGACAAACTCAAGCAAGAGATGGAAAGCTATCTTGCCCGTGGATATTCGGTCGTGAAAATGAAAATTGGCGGTGCCAGCATTGCAGAGGATTGCGAACGCATCGAATCAGTGCTGAAAATCTTGGGCCAAGGACAACAGTTGGCCGTTGATGCCAACGGTCGTTTCGACCTGAACACCGCAATCGATTACGGCAAGGCACTGTCACAGTACCCGCTATTTTGGTACGAAGAAGCAGGTGACCCACTGGACTATGAGCTGCAAGCCAAATTGGGGGAGGTATACAAAGGTCCAATGGCGACAGGCGAGAATTTGTTCTCCATGCAAGACGCACGCAACCTGATCCGCCACGGTGGCATGAATCCCGAACGTGACTTCTTGCAATTCGACTGCGCCCTCAGCTACGGCTTGGTCGAATACCTGCGTACGCTGGACATGCTCAAGGAAAACGGATGGTCTCCCAGCCGCTGCATTCCACACGGTGGCCACCAAATGTCGCTGGCTATCGCGGCGGGCTTGGGGCTCGGCGGCAATGAAAGCTACCCCGACCTCTTCCAGCCTTACGGCGGCTTCCCAGATGGCGTGAAGGTTGAGAATGGTTACGTAACTCTCCCTGCACTCCCTGGCATTGGATTTGAAGGCAAGTCTGACCTAATTAAAGAAATGCTGGCACTCACTCGATAAATCAACGCCTTGAAGGCGCTGCTACATAAGGCAAATTGTGGTGAACGCCCTCCCCCAACCTCGGCTATGTCACGGTTGGGAGGGTGAGGCCGATCCATTTCAGTCAATCGTTTTAATAGTCACCAAATATGTAGTGCATTCATTTGGCGGTCAAAGATGAGAGACATCAACCGCTCGCCAAAACGCTTTATGTAGCTCATCTTGGTTTCCACCAAGCTTTGCCGGTGTTAGCCAATCCAGCGCTTCCAAGTACTTAACCCGAATCACCTGCATGCGGCATCGCTGCAAGCAAACATCGGTAGGTCAAGCTCAAAAAAAGGCCTTGGGTGAATAGCAACACTTAATACCTTCTGATTGCGAGCATCCAGTGCAGCATCTTTTTTGAAAACTAGCCACTGACTGCAACTTACCCAAAACCTGTCTTTACTAGACCGACTAATTCAATGCTCGCAATGACCACTTTGCGACAGTGACCAGTAGTTCACCAAAATATACAAGCCACGGCGGTCGCTGCATAAAAGACCTACAACTAAAGTACTTTGGCCATCTCAGACAACACACACAAGCCTAATAAGCATCAAAACAAAAAGCGCTCCAATGGAGCGCTTTTTTCATAGCATTTAAGGTAGCACCTTAAAGCCAGGCGTTTAGATATTGCAAGAAAAAATCACTCAGATGTTTCTGAGTTTACGACTTTTCAGTTACAAACCATCGCCCCGCAAACCCGCATGAATGCTAGGCCGGGGTTTACGACTTTAATTGCGAGTTTACGACTTTAATTACCCAGAATAAGACCTAAAACAACTCAGAGCTTTCACTCCACCGTCACGCTTTTAGCAAGGTTGCGTGGCTTGTCTACATCGGTACCGCGCGCTACTGCGGTGTGGTACGAGAGTAGCTGCAGCGGCACCACATGCAAGATGGGACTGAGCGCGCCGTAGTTTTCTGGCATGCGAATGACGTGCATGCCTTCGGCGTTTTCGATGTTGGTTTTGGCATCCGCCAGTACATACAGCACACCGCCGCGCGCGCGCACTTCTTGCATGTTGCTCTTGAGTTTTTCCAGCAACTCATCATTGGGGGCGACGGTGACCACGGGCATGGTGTTGTCCACCAAGGCCAAGGGTCCGTGCTTGAGCTCACCGGCAGGATAGGCTTCGGCGTGAATGTAGGTAATCTCTTTGAGCTTGAGTGCACCTTCCATGGCAATCGGATAGTGCATGCCACGTCCTAAGAACAAGGCGTTCTGGTGTTTGGCAAAGTTTTCTGCCCAACTCACCACTTGCGGCTCCAGCGCCAGTACCGATTGCAAGGCCACGGGCAAATGGCGCATGGCGGTTAGGTACTCCTGCTCCTGTGTTTCACTCAACTTGCCCTTGGATTGCGCCAGAGCCAAAGTCAGCAGGAACAAGCCCGCCAGTTGCGTAGTAAACGCTTTGGTGGAAGCCACGCCAATTTCCATCCCCGCACGGGTGATGTACGCCAGTTTGCATTCACGCACCATGGCGCTGGTGGCGACGTTGCAAATGGTCAGCGTGTTGGCCATGCCTAGGCTTTGCGCATGGCGCAGTGCGGCCAAAGTGTCGGCGGTTTCACCAGACTGGCTGATGGTGACCACCAAGGTCTTGGGATTGGGCACGCTGGTGCGGTAGCGGTATTCGCTGGCCACTTCCACATTGCAGGGAATGCCCGCAATCGATTCCAGCCAGTACTTGGCTGTGCAGCCGCTGTAGTAGCTGGTGCCGCAGGCCAGAATCAAGACGTTGTCGATGTCTTGGAAGACACGCCAGGCGGCTGCGCCATCGGCGCCATCAAACAGCTCGGGGGCAATGTTGACAATGCCTTCCAGCGTGTCGCCAATCGCGCGGGGCTGCTCAAAGATTTCCTTTTGCATGTAGTGGCGGTAGGGGCCAAGCTCCACAGCACCGCTGTGGGCATGCACTGTTTTGACCGGGCGCTGCTCAGGCAGAACGGCATGGCCGGTTTTGTCAGCAATCCAGTAGCGACCCGGCTGCAAATCCACCAAATCACCCTCTTCCAGATACACGATCTGGTCGGTCACGCCGGCCACGGCCATGGCATCGCTGGCCAAGAAGAATTCACTGTTGTCACGCCCTACGCCCAGCACCATGGGCGACCCAGCACGCGCGCCCACCACGCGGTGCGGCTCATCCTTGTGCATCACGGCAATCGCGTACGCGCCATGCAGTTGCGCACGGGCCGTTTTCACGGCGTCAAACAAGTCGCCGTTGTAGTGGCTGTCGACCAAGTGGCAGATCACCTCGGTGTCGGTCTGGCTGGCAAACACATAGCCCTTGGCCTGCAACTCGGTGCGCAGCTGTTCGTAGTTTTCGATGATGCCGTTGTGCACCAGCGCCACACGGGCAGGTTTGCCGCTGTCCACGGTTTCGCCCGGGCCGTAGCTGAAGTGGGGATGGGCATTGCGCACCGCAGGTTCGCCATGCGTGGCCCAGCGGGTATGGGCAATGCCTGCCAAGCCTTGCAGGTCATCGTGCGTCACTTGCTCCAGCAATTCAGACACGCGCGCCGTGCTGCGTGCGCGCTGCAGGCCTTGGCTAATGGGAGAACCTGCCACCATGCGGTGCACCGCAACGCCGCAGGAGTCATACCCACGGTATTCCAGACGCTGCAGGCCCTGAACCAGAACAGGAACGATATTGCGCGTAGACACTGCGCCGACGATGCCACACATAGGCGGAACTCCGAAAAGATTGGAACGAGCAGCGATGCTACGGCCAGCCATGTAAAATTTATGATCTATTTTTCAACGCTTAAGAAATTTAATTTCAACAAAAAACACCGAAGAAATTAAATTTCAAAAAAATATGAAAATTGAAACAAATTCATCAGATACCGCACTGGACTTGACCGACCTGCAGCTGCTGGATTTGCTGCAGCGGGATGCCGGCCAAAGCAATGTGCAGCTGGCAGAACACGTGCACATTTCACCGCCCACGTGTTTGCGGCGTGTGCGCCGTCTGCATGCACTGGGCCTGATTGAGCGCCAAGTGGCCATTGTGCGACCCGAAGTGCTGGCCCCCTTGGTGGGCCATGGCTTGCAAGCTTTGGTGGAAGTGACGTTGGAGCGCCAGAACGCCGAAGCGCTGGATGCGTTTGAGGCTGCCGCCGTGCACGAAGAAGGCGTCCAGCAGTGCTGGCGCGTCTCGCCCGGGCCTGACTTTGTGTTGGTGGTGGCCTGCCGCGATATGCCTGCGTACTTGGCGCTGTCGCAGCAACTGTTTACCGCGCAGGGCAATGTGCGCAATGTCAAAACCTTTTTTGCCACCAAGCGTGCCAAGTTCAGCCCGCACCTGCCATTGCTCGCCCCTCAGAGCCGTTAGCGCCAGTTCGTACAAACCAGCCAACCACAGGTGTGCGATGGAGACGAGGCGTGCCATCGCAAACAGCACCCCTCGTCCGACCTGGCGAAGCAGCGACGTATCAAGCGATGAGCGGCGACATCACAACTTGGAAATCAGCGTAATTGATAGCTGCTTACGCAAGCTGCATAAGCACTTTAAGCACTTTTCACCTCAAACACCCACCGCACCTGGCCAGTCCAAACTGACCGTACAACCTGCCCCAGGCTGGGATTGCAGGCTCCAACGCGCGCCGTGACGTTGCGCCACCGTACTGACCAAGGCCAGCCCACAGCCCACGCCGTCAAACTCGTTGTCGTGGTGCATGCGCTGAAAAATCTCACCCAACTGCTGCGCACGGCTGTCGTTAAAACCGGCACCGTTGTCCTGCACCTGCAAGCGCCACCCGCCACTGGCCAGCGGGTAAGCCTGCACCTGTACCAGCGGCTGAACCTGCTGGGCAGAGAACTTGATGGCGTTGTCCAACACGGCTTGCATCGCCACACGCAGCCATTCGGCATGCGCCAGCACGGGCACTTCAGTTTGCGTCGGCAAGACCCAGCGCACTTGAGGGTGCTGGGCTTGCAAGGCCTGCACCAGCGGCACGGTCAGTGCCAGCCAATCCACCAGTTCGGGCTGCAGCTCGGCACGGGCTGCACGTGAAATGTGCGCCAGCCCATCCAGCATGGCCGACATCTTGCGCGCAGCGCGTTCCATGGTGGCGGCAAATTCGTGTGCATCTTCGGCAGCGTGCACCGCTTGCGGTGCAGCAGCGGCCAGTTCATCGACCGATTCTTTAAGCAACGGCGCAAACGACACCACATGCCGCAACGGTGCACGCAGATCATGCGCCACAGCACGCATCCACGACTCGTGCGCTGCGTGCAGACGTGCTAAATCTGCTTGTTGCTGCGCAATCAGGGCCAGCGCCTCGTGGAGCGTGGTGGGAGTGGGTGATGGCGCCTGCTGCATGGTGATGCCTTTAGGGTTTGGGTTGCTTGGTGGGACGCTTCCAGTTCGTAATCGATACTTGCTTGCCACGCGAGACGGCCAAAACGCCAGCCTCGACCGGTTTGGTCACGGTGGAGCCACCACCGACTGTACTGCCCGCCCCAATCGTGATGGGCGCCACCAGCACGCAGTTGCTGCCCACGTGCACATCGGCCTCAATCACGGTGCGGTGCTTGTTGGCGCCGTCGTAATTGGCGGTGATGGCGCCTGCGCCGTAGTTCACGCGCTCGCCCACGGTGGCATCTCCCAAATAGGCCAAGTGGTTTGCTTTAGCACCGTCGGCCATGGTGGAGTTTTTTACTTCCACAAAATTGCCAATGTGCACCTCTTTGCCCAGTTGCGCACCGGGTCGCAAGCGGGCAAACGGGCCAATCAAGGCGCCTTCGCCCACGCTGGCACCGAGCTTTTCACCATCGATGTGCGTGAACGGATGGATCACCGCGCCCGCCGCAATCGTGGCGTTGCTGATGTGGCAGTGCGCGCCAATGCTGGCACCTTCACCAATCTCCACCTTGCCGGTGAAGATGCAGCCCACATCAATTTCCACATCCTGCGCGCAGACCAGTTGCGCGGGATTGCCGCGTACATCGTCGCGCACGTCAAAACGTGCAGGGTCTGTCAGGCGCACGCCCTGCTCCATGTAATAGCCAGCTTGGCGCAATTGGTGGGCGCGCTCCAGCTCAGCCAGTTGCAACGGACTGTTTACGCCCGCAACCTGTACCGCATCGCTGATTCGGTGCGCCACCACGTCCACCCCATCAGCCACGGCCATGGCGACGATGTCGGTCAGGTAGTACTCGCCCTGGGCGTTGTGGTTGTTCAACCGCGAAAGCCACTGCGCCAAACGTTGGGCGGGCACGGCCATGATGCCGCTGTAAATCTCGTTGATGGCGCGCTCAGCATCGCTGGCGTCTTTTTGCTCGACGATGCGCTGTACCGTACCGGTCGCGTTGCGCACGATGCGGCCATAGCCCGTGGGGTTGTCCAGCGCCACGGTCAGCAAGGCCATGCGCGTACCGTCTGCAGCCTGCACCAGATCGTGCAGAGTTTGCGCCTGTGTCAGCGGTACATCCCCCGACAGCACAATCACCATGCCGTCATCGGCCAAGGCCGGCACCGCCTGCTGCACGGCATGGCCTGTGCCCAGTTGCTGTTCTTGGCGCACAAATTTCAAATCCACACCAGTTTTTGCACTGCGGCACTGGCTGATGGTGGCCTCGACCTCTGGTGCGCCATGCCCGGTAATTACCACCGCCGAGCGGGCCTGCAATTGCACCGCCGTATCCAGCACATGCTGCAGCAACGCACGCCCTGCCAGCTTTTGCAGCACCTTGGGGCTGCGGCTTTTCATGCGGGTGCCTTTGCCGGCAGCCATGATGACGATATCCAGGGGAAGTGCGTTCTGAGAAGACATAAAGGTTCTGTGTTTGGGCCGGTCAATCCCAGCGCGAAGGTGCGCAATTATCTCGCGCTCCAGCGTGAGCGAACGTAAGCGCGTTTACAGGCCAGCGTGGACGGCACACGACAGCCCGCTTTCTAGTGTTTGATGTTCATCAGACAGAACCAGCGACAACGCTGTGATCCCATTGGAGCGCACACGGGCTTTGTGCATGCTGTGCAGCTGTTGGCGCAGCAGCTCCAACCTTATCTCCACCAACCGAAGGAAACCCCATGACCTTCATCGCCTGGTCCAGCGCGCTCATGCTGGGCATTCCCACGATGGATGCGCAACACCAAGTCTTGGTGGAATTGATCAACACCTTGCACCACGAACTGGGTCAGCCTGCACCCGACCGCACAGCCCTTGCCGAGGTACTGGAGGGTTTGGTGGATTACACGCACAACCACTTTATTGAAGAAGAAGTCATGTTCCAGCGCTATGGCTACCCGCAGACCGAAGCGCACACCGCCGAGCACAGCCAGTTCACCGCCAAAGCCATGGACTGGCTGGTGCGCTTTGAAGACGGCGAGGACATCAAGCTGGAGGCTTTGGACTTTCTCAAAGCCTGGCTGCTGCACCACATTCTGGAAGAAGACCGGGCCTATGTACCTTTTTTGCAAGCTGCTATGGCAGCGCATGTGCCCGAGGTGCGCACCGCATCAACGCCGCTTGAAGCAAAGTACTAAAAATAGCAGCCTGCGCTTTGCATTCAAGGCTTTCAGATACAAAAGCATCTGAAGTTCTTACAAATCCTGCATCAAACGCTCTTATTTTCTACCAACTAAAAAAGGCGGCTGCCCCATTGCGAGACAGCCGCCTTTTTGCAGACTGTGAAAACGGCTTAGCTCAGCGTCACGCGCGCAAACTTGCGCTTGCCCACTTGCACCACAAAAGTGCCAGCATCCAGCTTCAGGCCACGGTCGCTGACCACATTGCCATCCACACGCACACCACCGCCATCCATCAGGCGATTGGCTTCGCTCGTCGAAGGCGCCAGGTTGGCCTGCTTGAGCACCGCACCAATACCCAAGGGCGCGCCCGTCAGGCTCACTTCGGGAATGTCATCAGGAATGCCGCCCTTGGAGCGGTTCATGAAATCCTGCTCGGCCGCATCAGCTGCCGCAGCGCTGTGGAAGCGCGCCGTGATTTCCTTGGCCAGCGCCACTTTGGCGTGCTTGGGGTTGCCACCGGCTTCAATTTCAGCCTTCAGCGCTGCAATCTCCGCCAAGCTCTTGAACGACAGCAGGGTGTACCAGTCCCACATCAGCGTGTCAGAGATCGACAGCACCTTGGCAAACATGGTGTTGGCGTCTTCCGTAATACCAATGTAGTTGTGCTTGGACTTGGACATCTTGTCCACGCCATCCAGCCCCACCAGCAGCGGCATGGTGAGCACACACTGTTGCTCTTGCCCATACTCTGCCTGCAGGTGGCGCCCCATCAGCAGGTTGAACTTCTGGTCAGTACCGCCCAGTTCCAAGTCGCTTTGCAGCGCGACCGAGTCGTAGCCCTGCAGCAGCGGGTACAGAAACTCATGCAGGCTGATCGAGCTGCCTTCCGTGAAGCGCGTATGAAAGTCATTGCGCTCCATCATGCGGGCCACGGTGTACTTGGCCGACAGCTCAATCATGCCGCGCGCACCCAGCTTGTCGCACCACTCACTGTTGTAGCGCACTTCCGTGCGTGCAGGGTCCAGTACCTTGGCGGCCTGCGTGTAGTAGGTCTCGGCGTTTACCTTGATCTGCTCCGCCGTCAGCGGTGGGCGGGTGGAGTTGCGCCCGGAAGGGTCCCCGATCAGCGTCGTGAAATCGCCAATCAAGAAAATGACGGTGTGGCCCAAGTCCTGCAACTGGCGCATCTTGTTGAGCACCACGGTGTGGCCCAGGTGAATGTCCGGTGCGGTGGGGTCCAGCCCCAGCTTGATGCGCAAAGGCACGCCTGTGGCCGCCGAGCGGGCCAGTTTCTGCGTCCAGTCATCCACTGGGAGCAATTCATCCACGCCGCGCAACGTGATTTCAAGAGCTTGTCTTACAGCCTCAGTGACTGGATATGTTGTAACAGCATTTTGATTCATAAGGGTTTTTTCCAGCGCGGGGATGAGGCTCCCCGGTATACTTCGGGCTCGATTGCAGTGATGAATTCTAGTCGGCAAGCCATTTACATACTGCCCAATGGGCACTATGCTGACAGATTACGTACCCCATCGCTCACACGCTTTCCTGCCTTCAGGGTACACACCATTCCCGGGAACCCATGTTTTGACCCACAAACTAGTCTCTGCCAGCAGCGCTTTGCTCGCACAGCTGGCCCGGTCCATCCAGCGCCATCCAAAACGGCTGACGGCCGCAATTGCCGCTCTGATGTTGACCGCAGGTGGCGGTGCGTTTGCCGTAGCCTCCTTGGGCCCAGATCCCGCCGACATGCCGGTGCGCACACTGACCCAGACCATCCCCTCCTTGGTAGATGGCAGCACGCTGGCCGATTTGACGGACCTCAATGATTTCTCGCTGTACCGCACGGATTACACCCGCTCCAGCGACACACCAGAGTCCCTCCTGAAACGCCTTGGCATCGCCGACCCCAGTGCTTCCGCCTTCTTGCGCAGCAACGAAATGGTGCGCCAGCACATTTTCAGCCGCAATGGCCGCCTGATCTCAGCGGAGGCCAGCAATGACCACCAGTTGCGCAAGCTGACCGTGCGCTGGATTCAGGACGAGAACAGCCAGAACTTTCAGCGCCTGGTGCTAGAGCGCAATGCCGATGGCAAGTTTGCTGCCAACATCTCGACGGCACCGCTGAATGTCACCACCCGCTTGACCGGCGGCACCATCCACAGCACCTTGTTTGCAGCCACCGATGCGGCAGGCCTGCCCGACGCAGTGGCCGTGCAAGTGGCGGACATTTTTTCGGACATCAACTTCCACCGCCTGCACAAGGGCGACCGTTTCTCCGTCATCTACGAAACACTGGAAGCCGATGGTGAATTTCTGCGCTCAGGCCGCGTGCTGGCTGCAGAGTTCCAGAACCGCGACAAGCTGCACAACGCCATGTGGTTCCAAGAACCCGGCCAACGCGGCTCGTACTACGCGATGGACGGCTCCAGCCTGCGTCGTGCGTATCTGAGCACCCCTGTGGAGTTCTCGCGTATCAGCAGCGGCTTCTCCATGCGCAAGCACCCCATTCTCAACACATGGCGCAAGCATTTGGGTACGGACTTTGCAGCCCCCACCGGCACCAAAGTGCGTACCGTGGGTGATGGCTCGATTGAGTTTGCAGGCTGGCAAAACGGCTACGGCAACGTGATCTACGTCAAGCACGCCAACACCGCCCACGTGACGGTCTATGCGCACTTGAGCCGCATTGACGTTCAAAAGGGTCAGTCGGTCGAGCAAGGTCAGTTCATTGGCGCCGTGGGCACCACCGGCTGGTCTACCGGCCCGCACCTGCACTTTGAATTCCGCGTAAACGGTGCACACCAAGATCCGCAGACTGTGATTGCTAAGAGCGAAGCCAACGAGATCTCTGAAAAGGTGCGCAAGCAGTTCACCCAGCACGCAGAGTTCATGCACATGCAACTGGCCTCTGCCGAGTTGATTCGCCAAGCCAGCGCGCAATAAGCCTGTGCTACCCTCTCAAGGGCTTCGAGCAATCGAAGCCCTTTTTCTTTGTCTTGCCGAAGTTCTTATGAGCCCCACGCCGCTGCCTTCCCACGATTCCGAGCTTTACATTGGCCTGATGTCGGGCACTTCCCTCGATGGCGTGGATGGCGTGCTGGTGCAGTGGAATACCGCAGAGCAGATGCAGGTGTTGGCCTATGCCGCACAGCCTTTCCCAGCCGATTTGCGCCAAGAGCTGCTGGCACTGAACACGCCCGATGGCAGTAACGAACTGCACCGCGCCGCCTTGGCAGGCAATGCCGTCAGCCGCGCCTATGCCGAGGTGGTGGCGCAACTGCTGCTGCAAAGTGGCACGAACGCTACCCAGGTGCGCGCAATCGGTGCCCATGGCCAAACCGTACGCCACCAGCCGCAACTGCACGACGGCACGGGTTACACCTTGCAATTGCAAAACCCAGCCTTGTTGGCAGAGCGCTCGGGCATCACCGTGGTTGCAGACTTGCGCAGCCGCGATGTGGCGGCGGGCGGCCAAGGTGCACCGCTGGTCCCAGCCTTTCACCAAGGTGTTTTCAGCCGCCATGACCAGACCACCGTTGTGCTCAATATTGGTGGCATTGCCAACCTGAGCATTCTTCCTGCACAGACCGACGCCACCACGCCCGTCTGCGGTTTTGACTGCGGCCCCGGCAACGCGTTGATGGACTGGTGGTGCCTGCAACACACCGGCGCCAGCTATGACGACCAAGGCCACTGGGCAGCCAGCGGCACCGTGCACCCAGCACTTCTGGCACGCCTTTTGGCCGAGCCTTACTTGCAGCAGTCGCCCCCCAAAAGCACCGGGCGCGATCTATTTCACCCTGCATGGCTACAGGCCCAGCTTCAAGCCATCCCTAGCAACATCACCCCGCAAGATGTCCAAGCCACGCTCACTGCTTTTACCGCCCACAGCTGTGCCGACGCGGTGCTGCGCTATGGCCAAGGCAGCAACAGCGTGCTGGTCTGCGGCGGCGGCGCACTGAACACCGAGCTGGTGCGCCAGCTCCAGGCCTGTTTGCCAGACAGCCAAGTGGCCAGCACTGCCGCACGCGGCCTTCCGCCCCTGCAGGTGGAGGCCACGGCCTTTGCTTGGCTTGCGCGCCAATGCATGCATGGGCTGCCCGGCAATCTGCCCTTGGTGACTGGTGCCCGTGGGCCACGCATTCTTGGCGCTATTTACCCGGCATAGGGGCACACCTCAGACCAACCACTTGAGGGGCCTGACACGGCATAGCAACCCGCAGGTTTGCACGCAAGGCAACGCAAGAAATCGCTGGCCGCAGTCGAAGAACAACAAATCGAACAGCGGCAATTGCGGGCCGTGAGATCGTCGCTTAGTCGTGGGTATCGGGCGCAGGGCGTACCTGCTCGTCCGACTCCAGTTGGCTGAACACCAAGGTGGCGGCCAAGGTCATCACGCCCACCGTGACAAAGGTGGCTTGCAACGCCAGCAGCTTGTAGCCCTCCCTCGCCTGCCACATGTCGGCGTAACCTGCCAGCAGTGCACCGGCTACAGCCACCCCCATGCTCATGGCCAGCATTTGCACCATGGACAGCAAGCTGTTACCACTGCTCGCAAACTCACCCGCCATGTCCTTGAGCGTGACCGAGTTCATGGCCGAGAACTGCATCGAGTTGATGCTGCCAAACACAAACAGCTGAACCAAGATCAGCCACTGCGGCTGACTGGCACTAACCAAGCCCAGGCTGGCAATCATCACCCCCAGCAGCACTGAGTTCACCTGCAGCACGCGCTTATAGCCATAACGCAGCACGGTACGCACCGCAATCCGCTTGACCAGCATACTGCCCAGTACCGTCGCCAGCATCATGGTGCCTGCATGGAAAGGCGACAGCCCCAAGCCCACCTGCAGCATCAGAGGCACCAAGAACGGCGCCGCACCACTGCCCAGGCGCGCAAACAGATTGCCCAGCAAACCCACGCGCAACGAGCGAATGCCAAACAACGCAGGCGCAAACAAAGGGGCAGGGCTGCGCAAGGCATGCATCCAATACGCCGCCAGACTGGCCATGCCAAAGACCAACAACACCGCAACCAAGGCATTGCCCATGCCCACACCCGATAGCCCATCCAGCGCCAGCGAGACGCCCACCATGCCAAATGCCAGCAGGGCAAAGCCCACACCATCAAACGCACGTTTGGGCTGCTGGTCGTTCTTCGGCATCCACCGCCAAGCCGCCCACACGCCCAGCGCACCCACAGGCACATTGATCCAGAAAATCCAATGCCACGAGGCATACTCCACCAGCCAGCCACCCAAAGTCGGACCCAACAACGGCCCGACCTGACCAGGAATGGCAATGAAACTCATGGCGCGGATGAAAGCCTCACGCGGGTAGGCGCGCAGCACCGCCAATCGGCCCACTGGCAGCATCATGGCGCCACCCACGCCTTGCACCACACGGGCCATCACCAGAAACTGCAAGCTGGGCGCCAGCGCACACAAGACGGAACCCAGCACAAACAAGGCCATGGCCACGGTATAGATGCGCCGTGTACCAAAGCGGTCCGCCACCCAGCCGGTAGCGGGAATCAGCATGGCCGTGGTCAGGGCATAGGCCACCACCACCGACTGCATCTGCAGCGGGCTCTCGCCCAGTGAGGCCGCCATACTGGGTAGCGCTGTGTTCAGGATGGTGGCATCCAGCGTCTGCATGAAAAAGCCAACCGCAACCAGCCACAGCAAGGGTTCTTTTTCGATGGATTGCTGGCTCATAATTATTTTATTAATAGCTAAAAATGCTTGCTAGATATGCCTTGCGCGGCAATTTGAGCATAAAAAAACCGCTGACTGGCAGCGGCTTGTTGGCACGAGGGCACGGCCCCCGCATTCGGCAATCACGCCGAGAAGCTGGAGCCACAGCCACAGGTGGTGGTGGCATTGGGGTTCTTGATCACAAACTGCGCGCCTTGCAGGTCTTCTTTGTAATCGATCTCGGCACCCACCAGGTACTGGTAGCTCATGGCATCAATCAGCAACGACACGCCGTTTTTGGTCATGGTGGTGTCGTCGTCATTGGTGATTTCATCGAAAGTGAAACCGTACTGAAAGCCCGAGCAACCGCCGCCTTGCACAAACACGCGCAGCTTCAGGTCAGGGTTGCCCTCTTCAGCGATCAAGTCCGCTACCTTGTCAGCAGCGCTGTCGGTAAAGAGGATCGGCGAAGGCATTTCTGTGGTGATGTTTTCTGCAACGGCGCTCATGGGGATACTCCGAGTGTTCTTCTGAAAATCGGCTCAAATGGTACTTCAATTTGCTCAGGAATTAAGCACGCCCAGCGTTTGACGGCAGTACCAGTGTGGGCATTGCCAACGTGTACCGAACACTTGGCAATGGCGCTGAAATGCCCACAAAAAAGCCGCCAGACCCGAAGGCAAGGCGGCTTTTTTGTGGAAAGGCCACCCCGTGAGGGCTGGCCTTGCGCAAGGTCTGAAACGAATTAACGCTTCGAGAACTGCTTGGCGCGACGAGCACCACGCAGACCGACCTTCTTACGCTCGACTTCACGGGCGTCACGTGTCACGAAGCCAGCTTGGCTCAGGACAGGCTTCAGCGCTGCGTCATAGTCGATCAAAGCGCGTGTCACACCGTGACGAACTGCACCGGCTTGACCGGATTCGCCGCCACCGTGAACGTTGACCATGATGTCAAAAGCTTCGACATTGCCAGTCAGCACCAGAGGTTGCTTCGAGATCATGATAGAAGTTTCGCGGCCAAAGTACTCTTGAATGTCTTTGCCATTCACAGTAATTTTGCCGGAGCCCTTCTTCAGGAATACACGTGCCACGCTGGACTTGCGACGGCCGGTACCATTGTTCCAATCACCAATCATTCAAGTCTCCTTAGATTTCCAGAGCCTTAGGCTGCTGTGCGGTGTGGGGATGCTCAGCACCACCATAAACCTTCAGCTTCTTGATCATGGCGTAGCCCAGAGGACCCTTAGGCAGCATGCCCTTGACGGCCTTCTCGAGCGCACGGCCAGGGAACTTAGCCTGGAGGTCGCGGAAGTTGGTGGCAGTGATACCGCCTGGGTAACCGGAGTGACGGTAGTACACCTTGTCGGTGTTCTTCGTACCAGTAACCTTGATCTTGGCAGCGTTGATGATGACGATGTAGTCGCCGGTGTCAACGTGAGGTGTGTAGATTGCCTTGTGCTTGCCGCGCAGACGGAGTGCCACTTCGCTGGCGACACGTCCGAGCACCTTATCGGTGGCGTCAATCACAAACCACTCGTGTTGCACCTCAGCGGGTTTTGCGCTGAATGTAGACATGAGATTTCTCTTTCAAGAAGGTTTGAAGAATCCTTTTCTGCGGTCGGTGCTTCTTCTTAAATTCATTGCTGAACTAGGAAGCCTCTTAGGCAGTATTTGCTGAAGGCCAAGGCTTTACAACCAAGATTCAACACTTCGCCGCGGGACCCATAAAATCGCTGCGAAGCCCGCCATTATACGAAATAGCGTCCAATAGCGCCATCAGCACCTTGTGCTTGTGTGGAATTAGTCGCGCAGACTGAATTCAAACCACACTGTTAAACCCTCTGCGGCCCTGGGCCGTCCGCCCGCTGCAGCCCGGCTGCCGCACTGAAACGAAAAGAATTACGACCTATGTTCAGCTACCGCCACGGCTTTCACGCCGGCAACCACGCCGACGTCTTAAAGCACACTGTTTTGATTGCTGCCCTGCAGCACATGGCCCAGAAAGACACGGCCATCAGCGTCATCGACACACACGCCGGAGCCGGCCTGTACCGCCTGGATGGTGACTTTGCCAACACCAGCGGTGAGTCCAAAGACGGCATTGCCCGCCTGCTGGATACACCCGAAGCAGAACTGACACCCGCACTGCGCGCCTACATGCAGACTGTGCGCAACGTGAACCAGGGCAAGGGCGTGAAAACCTACCCTGGCTCGCCCTTCATCACCCAAAGCCTGCTGCGCCCGCAAGACAAACTGCGCTTGTTTGAGCTGCACCCCGCCGACTGGCGTGCGCTGGACGGCAACATGGCCCAGCTCAACGCCCACAGACAGGTGGAAGTGCTGATGGAAGACGGTTTTAACGGCGTCAAGCGCTTTTTGCCGCCGCCTTCGCGCCGAGGCTTCTTGCTGTGCGACCCCAGCTACGAAATGAAGACCGACTACGCCCGCGTCATCAACATGATTGACGACGCTTTGGTGCGCTTTGCCACCGGCACTTACGCCGTCTGGTACCCCATCATTCCGCGCCAGGATGCGCACGATCTGCCCAAGCGCTTGAAGACCATGGCCACCAAGGCTGGCAAGAGCTGGCTGCACGCCACGCTGACGGTCAAGTCCAGCAAGCTGCGCAGCGAAGTGAATGACTATGGTGATACCAGCGCCGCCAAGCGCCCAGGGCTGCCTGCCAGCGGCATGTTCCTGATCAACCCGCCCTTCACGCTGCGCGCAGCGCTGAAAGAAGCCCTGCCCCAAATGCAAAAGCTGCTGGCCCAGGACAAGAACGCCACGCACACACTGGAGTTTGGCGAGTAATTCTCAAAAACCCATTCATCGCATAAAAAAGGAGCTGCCAGCGCAGTATCTCTGGGGAATTCAAGGTGTTTTCACCGTGAATTCTCGAAGATATAAGCGCTAGCAGCTCCTTTTTTATTTTGCGTTGAAGGCAGGGTGCATGCCGTAGCCGCTTTGCGCTTGAAACTTTGAGCGTTGAGAGCATCACCCTCTCACGCCCAAGCAATCGCAGGTTGGTAATCCAGATGCAGGGATCACACAGGACTCGAAGCCCCAGGCAGTACGCCGATTAAGCCAAGGCGCTGCAATGACGCGCGACAAAGTGGGTGCGACCGGAGATCAACCTTTGGCCTGCAACAAGGCTTCGGGGCAATCGTCCTGCCCATCGTCCAGCTTGTAAATTTCGACCGCTTTCACGCCACGGCCCAGCATGCCGATTTCTTCGGCGGCGGCCTTGCTCAAATCAATCACGCGGTTTTTCGCAAAGGGGCCACGGTCGTTCACGCGCACCACCACGGCCTGGCCAGTGGATTTGCTGCGCACACACAGCTGCGTGCCAAAGGCATAGGTGGGGTGGGCGGCAGTCAGCTCATACTGGTTGAAACGCTCACCATTGGCCGTCTTGCGGCCATGAAAACCGGGGCCGTACCACGAGGCCACGCCTTGCTGGTCCACCTCGGGCAGTTCCAGCTCATACAGGCTTTGTTGCAATGCCTTGCTGGGGTCACCCTGCTTGCGCGGGGGCGGCGCGATCTTGGCCAGCAGTTCCGAACCCAGGCGCATACCCACGCGGGAGTCCGAGGGGGTTTCGCTCTTGGTGGCGATGCTGCCGTCAGTGGACGTGGCCAGGGGCGCACACGCGCTCAGCAACGTGGCCAGCAGCAGCGAAGCGGTAGGCAAGGCACGGCGGCGTGCCAAAGCCATGAAAGACAAGGCCGGATTGGCGGAAACAGACTGGCACCCAAGTGCAGGCATGGTCTAACCCTTCTAACGGTGAGCGCACAAAAAGCGCCACCCAGGTGCCAGCGGTTGGCCGCCCAAGCCTGATTACAGGCCCAGTCGGTCGCAAAGCTCCAAAGTGGCTGCGCTCTGGTTCATCGTATAAAAGTGCAAGCCCGGTGCGCCTTGGTCGCGCAACTGCTCGCACAAGCGAGTAACCACATCCATGCCGAAGGCGCGAATAGAAGTCACATCGTCCCCGTAGGCCTGCAGTCGCAGGCGGATCCAGCGGGGAATCTCAGCGCCGGTCGCATCGGAAAAGCGCATGAGTTGAGAGGAATTGAGGATGGGCATGATACCCGGAACGACCGGAGCTGACACGCCAAGTGCTTGAATCCCCTCACAAAACCGGAAATAGGCGTCCGCATTGTAGAAGTATTGGGTGATTCCGGCATTCGCGCCTGCATGGATTTTTGTTGCAAAAGCTTTCAGATCTGCCTCAGGCGATTTGGCCTGCGGATGGGTCTCCGGGTAGGCCGCCACCTCGATATGGAACCAGTCGCCAAACTCTTTGCGGATGAAAGCCACCAGGTCGCTGGCGTAGTGAAATTCACCGCCCAAACCGTAGCCGCTGGGCAAGTCGCCGCGCAGCGCCACGATGCGTTTGACGCCCATGTCCTTGAGCTGTTGCAGCTCTGCGCGCACTTTGTCCGACGTGGCCCCAATGCACGAAAAGTGCGACGCCGCCTGCATGCCTTCGGCCTGAATGTCACGCACCATGCTGAAGGTGCCCGCCTGGGTGGAACCACCCGCGCCATACGTCACCGAGCAAAACTCGGGCTTGCGCGCATACAGCTCTTGGCGCACTTGCACGTGCTTGGACGCACCTTCGGGGGTTTTGGTGGGGAAAAACTCAAAGCTGAAGGGAAAGGTATTTGCCATGTTCATCACTCCTCGCCTGCCCTCCCGGCAAGCTGACTGTCTCAGTGCTGGAAGGCGCAGGCCTGCGCCTTCCACGGTGCCGTCGCTATTGTTTAAAAGTACCGGTGCTCAACGCTTTTTGCGCTTGGGGCGCGCCGGGCCGGGCACGTTGTAGCCGTCTTCTTCGTCATCAATCACGTCAATGCGCTTGAGCTCGCGCAGCACGGTGCGCGAAACGCGCTTGGCCGCGCTGGCTGCGGGCATATCGGGCAGGGGCTCGCCCAGGTGCTTGATCTCAGCACCCTGCACAGCGTGCACAAAGAACTCGTGGTTGCCATCGCCGCCTTCAATGGCGGAATCCATCCAAGCCTTCACTTCCAGGCCCAAGTCCGCTAGACAGCTGCGCACGCGCGTTTCCACTTCCTGGAACAGGGCTGGGTCACGCACAATGCCGCCCTTGCCGACTTGGCCGGGCTGCAGCTCAAACTGGGGCTTGACCAGCATCAGCAACTGACTGTGCGGCTTGAGCATGCGCACCACGGCGGGCAGCACCAGCGTCAGCGAGATGAAGGACACATCGCCAGTGACAAAGTCAAACGCAGGGGTGATGTCCACCTCGGCATATTCGGCTTTGCGGCGGCGCTCCGTAGGTACCGTGCCTTCGGCGCGGGCCTTGGCCTTGGCGACACGTTCGGCCTTGAAGGACTCGATGTCGGTGTCTTTGGCGTCACGGCTGTCGTCGTAGTCGTCGTCCACCTGACCGCCGTTGCGCATCCACGCATAAGGGGCCTGGGGCTGGGTGTCGTTGTCTTCTTCCTCTTCCCAGCGCTCAGAAATCGTTTCTTCGCAGGCCTCTTCCAAGGCTTCTGCGGTCATGAAGCGGGCATTCAGCCCTTCCACGCAGACCACACGCACGTCTTCGCGCAGGCGTTCGTGCAACTGGCCTTGGCCCACGTCCACACCAATCACTTGCGCCGCACCGCGCTGCAGCAGGCAGTCGGTAAAGCCGCCCGTGCTTTGGCCCACATCCAGGCAGCGCAGGCCGTCCACCTTCAGGCCGGTAGCGTTCAGTGCGCCTTCCAGCTTCAAACCACCACGGGAGATGTATTTGACTTCTGCATCGTCAAGCAGTTTAAGTTCGGCACCGGCGGGGATTTCGTCGCCGTTCTTGGCTACTTTTTTCCAGGGAGCCAAGGGCGTCAAGCGCCATTCCACGCCCGAAGCAATCAGCCGCTGGGCCTGCGAACGGGTGGTGGCATGTCCGTGGTCCACCAAAAATACATCTGCGCGCATGGCGTAGTTTCCTTTTATTCACTCAAATTGGCCTCTAACGCTGATCCAGTCTGCATAAGCAGCTCTTTATTTCTTCAGATCAGCGACAGAGGTTGCAAAGCCGCAGCACTTGCTGCCGCCTTGCGCCGCCATGATTAATAGCGGTAGGTTTCAGGCTTGTAAGGGCCTTCCTTCTTCACGCCGATGTAAGCCGCTTGCGCATCGGTCAGCTCGGTCAGCATGGCGCCGACCTTCTTCAGGTGCAGGCGCGCCACTTTTTCGTCCAGCAGCTTGGGCAGCACGTAGACCTTGCCAACTTGGTAAGCGTCAGGGCGTGTGAACAGCTCGATTTGGGCGATGGTCTGGTTGGCAAACGATGCGCTCATCACAAAGCTGGGGTGGCCGGTGGCGCAACCCAGGTTCACCAGACGGCCCTTGGCCAGCAGGGTGATCTTCTTGCCATCGGGGAACTTGATCTGGTCGACTTGGGGCTTGACTTCTTCCCACTCGTACTGCTCGATCGAAGCCACGTCGATTTCGTTGTCAAAGTGACCGATGTTGCAGACGATGGCCTGGTCCTTCATGGCGACCATGTGCTCGTGGCGAATGATGTCCTTGTTGCCAGTGGTGGTCACGAAGATGTCGCACTTGTCGGCGGCATATTCCATGGTCACGACCTTGTAGCCTTCCATGGCGGCTTGCAGGGCGTTGATCGGATCCACTTCGGTCACCCATACTTGGGCGCTCAAAGCACGCAGCGCCTGGGCGCAGCCCTTGCCCACGTCACCGTAACCGGCCACGCAAGCCACCTTGCCAGCGATCATCACGTCGGTGGCGCGCTTGATACCGTCGACCAGCGATTCGCGGCAGCCGTACAGGTTGTCGAACTTGGACTTGGTCACCGAGTCGTTCACGTTGATCGCGCGGAACAGCAAGCTGCCGTTGGCAGACATCTCGTTCAGGCGGTGCACGCCGGTGGTGGTTTCTTCGGTCACACCCAGAATTTGGGCGGACTTGCGGGTGTACCAGGTGGCATCCACGGCCAGCTTGGCCTTGATGGCGGCAAAGACGATCTTTTCTTCTTCGCTGCTGGGGTTGGCCAGCACGGACAGGTCTTTTTCAGCCTTTTGTCCCAGGTGCAGCAGCATGGTGGCATCACCGCCGTCGTCCAGAATCATGTTGGGACCTTCGTTTTCGGTGCCGGCGGCGCCAAATTCAAAGATGCTGTGGGTGTAGTTCCAGTAGTCTTCCAGCGACTCGCCCTTGATGGCGTACACGGGCGTGCCGGTGGCAGCAATCGCGGCAGCTGCGTGGTCTTGGGTCGAGAAGATGTTGCACGAAGCCCAGCGCACGTCAGCGCCCAGGTCTTTCAGGGTCTCGATCAGCACGGCCGTTTGAATGGTCATGTGCAGCGAGCCGGTGATGCGTGCGCCCTTCAGGGGCTGAGCGGCCGCGAATTCTTCGCGGATGGCCATCAGGCCGGGCATTTCGGTTTCCGCGATGCGGATTTCCTTGCGGCCCCAGTCAGCCAGGTTGATGTCGGTAATGGCCGAATCGGCAGGGTTAAAGCGAACAGCAGCGTTCATGGTTTTCTCCAACAAAATGAATGAAAAACCACGTTCTGGGGAAGGAAGAGGGGTCAGCCATCTCACCGCACAGAAAGCGTGGGTGAGCGTCGTTGGCCTAGGGGCAAGGCCACTGCAAGTGACCGCCGTCTTTCCGAGCCTCACGCCACCGCTCAATCGGGGTGGACGCTGCAACGCTCCTCGGAAAGGAAAAGAGGAGGCAGATTGTAAACGAGCCGGCTGGCGGACATGCAATGCCGGGGGCTTATACGGGCCAACGCATCAAAAAATGACCGGACGAGTGCAAGGATTGAATCGGCAACGCTCCAGCACCCGCAGCGGCCGCCTTCGCGGCCCCACGCCCTACGCCTGCGGGGCCATGCGCATGGGAATGGTCACCGGCCCATCGTTCACTAGGTGCACTTGCATGTCTGCGCCAAACTCGCCCGTCGCCACCAGGCCCACGGTATGCAAGGCCTGCGCCTGCTGCACCAGGTAGTGGTACAGCCGCTTGCCGTCGTCAGGCTTGGCTGCCTGCGTAAAGCTGGGGCGGTTGCCGCCTGTGGTGTCTGCCGCCAGGGTGAACTGGCTGACGATCAGCAAGCCCCCAGCCACGTCTTGCACGCTACGGTTCATCTTGCCCGCATCGTCGGCAAAGATGCGCAGCTTCATCAATTTGGCAAGCAACTTGTCGGCCTCTGCCTCGCTGTCGCCCTGTTCTGCGCACACCAGTACCAGTAGTCCATGTGCAATCTGACCAACGGTGCGACCTTCGATGTCGACGCGCGCTTCACGCACGCGCTGCAATACAGTGATCATGATTTTTAAAAAAGAATAGCTAATTGCGCAGCTTGAATGAGCATTTCAAATACAAAACAGCATCAAAACATTCAACGTCATGCGCCGTCAGCTCTTATTTTAAATAAGTTGATGTGTTGGTCTACCGCATCACGCATGCATGTGGCTTTGCGCCCTTGCCGTAACGCAAAACAAACGCTGCCCAGCTCGGCTATACCCGCAGCCATGTGCGTACTTTTTTATTCACCATTTCAAAGTTTTGCTGGATGCCTGCGCAGCCAGACAGGGCACCACCGCTTCGACACACAAGGGTATGAATGATCCATATGCTTCCCCGTGCGCCCAGCGAAACGCCGCAGGACATCTTGCACGCCGTCGCCCTCACCACTGGTGCCGCCATGGCCTGCCTGCAATGGCCCGGCGGGCAGTGCCTGTGGGCCACCGCCGCCTATGCCAAGCTGCTGGACATGCCCACCCAAGAACTGGTGGGCAAATCTCCGCAAAACTACCTCACCCCGTGTGAATGGAATGACTGGAAGTGCGAACTGGAACGCGTGGCAGGCATGCACGTGCACGGCGCCAGCCTGCAAACCCCACTGCCCTTTGCCAACGAACAACGCATACAAACTCAGCTGATTGCCCATGCGCAGGATGGGAAGGTGCACGCCATTGTGGTGGCACCGCTGCAAAACCTGTCGTTCATGGACGCCATGCAGATGGTGCAGGAAAGCGATACGCGCATGCGCCGCTACGCCAACGCCACCAGCGAGGCGCTCATCTTTTTCCGCCACGGGCGCATTTTTGACGCCAACCCGGCAGGGGTTGCACTCACCGGCTACCCGCTGAGCCAGCTGCGCGACCGCCCTGTGCTGCACTTGCTGCCGCATGTGCTGCGCGCCAGCGCCCAGGTATTGATGGAGCAAGGCACCTCTAGCGCGCAAGACACGCGCTTGCTGCACCACAGCGGGCAAGAGTTGGATGTCGCCATGTCCGTGACCTTGTTGCCCGAGGACGGCGACCACATCGGCATGGTTGTGTTGCACGACATCACCAAGCGCAAGCGGGCCGAATCGGACATGCAGTTTCTGGCCTACCACGACCCGCTCACCCGCCTGCCCAACCGCCAGGGTTTGATGCGCCAGTTGCGTCAGGTGCTGGAACGCGCCGAACACAGCCAGCAGCATGTGGCTGTGCTGTATGTGGATTTGTACCGGTTCAAAGACGTCAACGATTCGCTGGGCCACGATGCGGGCGATAAGCTTTTGATTGAGACCGCGCGCCGCTTGCGCAGCAAGGTGCACCCGGATGACTGCGTCGCCCGCCTGGGTGCCGATGAGTTTGTGGTGGTGCTGGCATCACCGCTCACCGCCTGCCAGCCCGACTGCATCTTGCGAGAAATTGGTTTTGTGCTGAACAAGCCCTATCGCCTGAACAACAGCTTGGTGAACCTACCCGCCTGCATCGGCATCAGCCTTTACCCGGAAGACGGCAGCAGCGCCGATGCCTTGATGCTGAACGCCAGTGCCGCCATGGTGATGGCCAAGAACATTGGCCAAGGCAGCCACCAGTACTACAGCACCCACATGGATGTGCGCCCCAGCCGCTTGCTGGTGCAAGACCAGCTTTTGCGTGAAGCCGTTGAAAAAGACCATGGCCTGGTCTTGCACTACCAGCCTTTGTGGAACCTCACCACCAATCGCCTGGAAGGTTTTGAGGCGCTGGTGCGCTGGCAACACCCAGAAAGGGGCCTGCTGCCGCCCAGCGAGTTCATCAGCTTTGCCGAGTCGCGCGGGCTGATCTCGATGGTGGACCGCTGGGTCATGCGCGCAGCTTGCAAACAATTGCGGGCCTGGTGTGATGCCGGGCTGCCACCGGTGGTGGTCGCGGTCAACATGTCGGCCATCGAATTCAACCAGAGCAATCTGGTGACCGAAGTACAGCATGTGCTGTCAGACACGGGCATTGATCCCCAGTGGCTGGAGATTGAACTGACGGAAACCACGCTGATGAAACAGTCCGAACACGTTCTCAGCACCTTGACGGCTTTGCAAAAGCTGGGCGTGCGGCTTTCGATTGACGACTTTGGCACCGGTTACTCGTCCCTCGCCTATCTGAAGCGTTACCCGCTCGACAAGATCAAGATCGACCGCTCTTTCGTCAAAGACACGCCGGAAGATGCAGACGATGTCAGCCTGATCAAGGCCATCATCCAGATGGCGCACAGCCTGAGCTTGCGCGTTGTGGGGGAAGGCGTGGAAACCAAGGCGCAGTGGGATTTACTCAAGGCCATGGGCTGCGACTTGATTCAAGGCTACTACCTGTCACGCCCCATGACGGCAGAAGATGCCCTACGCTGGCAGCAACACCGCTGTCAAATGATTGCGCCACAATGAGGGATGCACTACACACCATCGCCAGCCGCTTCCTCTAGTACTGCCGCAACGGCGGTATTCACGCATGCCAAAGATGCCATTCAGCACCTGCAAACGCTGTACCAGCAACAGATACAGCATTTGCGCAGTGCCATGCAGGCGTATGTAGAAGGCCAGGACTTCCCACGCGTCGTGCGGGCGTGGTACCCCCTGCTGCGCATTCAGGCCCACAGCGTGCGCAGACCTGACACGGGACTGGCCTATGGGTTTTTAGACCACCCAGGCGTCTACGAGACCACCATTACGCGCCCCGACCTCTTCGCCACCTACCTGCACACCCAGCTTGATTTGCTGGAACGCAACCATGCCGTGCAGTTTGAGGTGGGGCTGAGCATGCAGCCGATTCCGATTCATTTTTCGTTTGCCGACAACGACCACGTGGAAGGTAGCCTCAGCGCCCAGCGTCGACAAATGATGCGGGAAGTTTTTGATCTTCCCGATCTGGCCGCCATGGATGACGGCATTGCCAATGGCACTTGGCAACCCCAGCCTGGCGGAGCGCTGCCACTGTCGCTATTTACGGCACCGCGCATTGACTATTCTCTGCACCGTCTGCGCCACTACACGGGCACCGCGCCAGAGTGGTTTCAAAACTATGTGCTGTTTACCAATTACCAGTTCTATATCGATGAATTCATTCGCCTGGGGTATGCCGAAATGGCCAAACCCGACAGTGAATACATCGCATTCATAGAACCCGGCAATGTGGTGACCCGCCGCACCGGCTTACCAGCGGCAGATGTCGATGCGCTGGGCAACACGCCACCACGCCTGCCGCAAATGCCCGCCTACCACTTGGTGCGCGCGGATCGCAGCGGCATCACCATGGTGAACATTGGCGTGGGCCCAGCCAACGCCAAGACCATTACCGACCACATTGCCGTGCTACGCCCCCACGCCTGGATGATGCTGGGCCACTGCGCAGGCTTGCGCAATAGCCAGCGCTTGGGTGACTACGTGCTGGCCCACGCTTATGTGCGCGAAGACCATGTGCTGGACGAAGAGCTGCCACTGTGGGTGCCCATTCCTGCCCTGGCCGAGATTCAGCAGGCACTACAGCAAGCCGTGGCCGATGTGGCACAAGTGTCGGAAGATGATCTCAAGCGCATCATGCGTACTGGCACGGTCGCCAGCACCGACAATCGCAACTGGGAGCTGTTGCCCGACAATCTGCCACAACGCCGTTTCAGCCAAAGCCGCGCCGTAGCGCTGGATATGGAAAGTGCCACCATCGCAGCCAATGGCTTTCGCTTTCGGGTGCCTTACGGCACACTGCTGTGCGTGAGCGACAAACCGCTGCATGGGGAGATCAAATTGCCGGGAATGGCCAACCACTTCTACCGTGAACGCGTCGACCAGCACTTGCGCATTGGCATGCGTGCCGTCGAGCTGCTGCGCGAAGGAGGGGCACAGCGTTTGCACAGCCGTAAGTTGCGCAGCTTTGCCGAAGTGGCTTTCCAATAATTTCTGATGTTCCCCTGATTCCCCCACCTACACCCGCGAACGATGCAGCTTGACTTTGCCTCCATGGCCATCTTGATTGCCATTAATTTGGCCGTCATAGGCGTAGCGCTGCCGCTCGCGATGGGGGCGCCAGTCAGTCGCGCTGCACGCCATGTTCAAGGCTACTTTCTGCTTCAGGCCCTGGGCTGGACACTGATTTTGGTTGCCAACCGCATCCGAGACACCCCCTGGGACCCTATTTTCAGCGTTGCCGCTGCCTGTGCTGCCTCAGCCGCCCAGTGGCAGATGGCCCAAACATTGCAAAGCTGGTTGGGCGCCCATCCTCTGCGCCGTGTTGTCATCGGTTTGTGCATCGTGGGGCCCTTGGGTTTTGTCTTTTTCATTGACAGCATGCCGCAGCGCATGGCGTGGTACAGCCTGTGCCACGGTCTGTCGATTGTCTCTCTGGGCTGGATGTGCCTGCGGCCACAACGCCCTGCGTCCTCGTCGTGGCGCTACCTCATGGTGGGATGCGCGGTGGTCATGGGCGGCAGCTTATTCACGCGGGCCTACTTGGCCGCCTATACCTCATGGCTGGGCGGCTTTACCCACGACGGCACCGCCAACCATATCTTTGCCGTGATTGCACAGGTTTGTGGCAGCTTGGTACTGGTCAGTATGCTGGTCGGCTGGCGGGATGAGACCAACCAGAAACTGCGTGAATTGGCCATGAACGACCAACTCACAGGCCTCGCCAATCGCCATGCGCTGCTCCAAGCTGCCCCACTGATGCAAGCCTTGGCCAAACGCCAGCAACTGCCGCTGGCCGTATTGCTGCTGGATATTGACCACTTCAAAGCCGTGAATGATCAGCACGGTCATAACGTAGGCGATCAGGCCCTTCAGCTCTTGGCAAAAACGCTGCAGTCTCAGGTACGCTCCGACGAAATGGCATCTCGCTGGGGAGGAGAAGAGTTTTGTCTGCTGCTCTACGCACAGCCCGCAGCGGTCGATGCTCTGTACCAGCGCCTTTGCGCTCTGCTCCAACATCAATCGTTGCAAGAACTGGGCTTTAGCTTGCACCTCAGCGGAGGCTGTGCCCTCCAGTCGCCCAGCAATCCACAAAGTCTGCAGCAATTGCTGCAGCATGCAGATACCGCCTTGTACGAAGCCAAAAGCAATGGCCGAGGTCGGCTGGCATTTGAGCGTACGGCCATCTCCCCAGCCCTGGCGCCAGCCCGCGCGGCACAAACCCAATCCACACCGCTCTAGGCGCTGCTGGTGCACCCAGACCACGGAAATTGCGATTTGTGACCCAGCAGGGATCGCGTGCTTTAAGCCAAGGCTGTGCCGTTGATGGCTTGTGGCGCGGCGGCTTGTTGGCCGAGCAGCGTCGCCGCTTCACGGGCGGCCACCCGGCCTTCGTCGGTGGGTATCACCCACACTTCCACCGAGCTATCGGGGGCGTGAATGGCGTAGGCCTGTTTGCCACTGGCATCTTGGTTACGCTGCGCATCCAAACGAATACCCAACCACGCCAGCCGCTCACACACATGGGCACGCAACTCCACATCGTTCTCGCCAATGCCGCCGCTAAAGGCCAGTACATCCAGCCCACCCAAACACGCCACCAGTGCCCCGGTTTCGCGAATTACGCGGTGCGTAAACTGGTTGATGGCACGCTGTGCGTTGTCACTGCCATCTGCCCGCAACTTGCGCATGTCAGCCGAAATGCCTGACACACCCAGCAAGCCACTTTGCTTGTACAGCAGCTTTTCCATCTGCGCATGGGTCCAGCCTTGCTCCAGCAAGTACAGCAGCACGCCAGCATCCAGAGAGCCGCTGCGCGTGCCCATCATCAATCCATCCAGGGCTGAAAACCCCATGGTGGTTGCCACGCTATGCCCAGCCAGAGCCGCGCACAAGCTGGCCCCATTGCCCAAATGCGCCATCACCACACGACCATGCCCGCGCAAAGTCTGCGCTTGCAGCACCGACATGATGTACTGGTAAGACAACCCATGAAAGCCATAGCGCCGCACCCCTTGCGCTTGCAAGGATTGCGGCAAAGCAAAGGCGAAATCCACTTCGGGCATGGACGCATGGAAAGCCGTATCAAAACAGGCAATCTGCGGCACTTGCGGAAATGCTGCGCGAAACTGGCGGATGCCTTCCAAGTTGTGCGGCTGGTGCAGCGGCGCCAGCGAGTTAAAACTGGCCAGTTTTTCTAGGACCTCGTCCGTCACCAGCACCGACTCTGTAAAGATGCCGCCGCCATGCACCACGCGGTGCGAGACCGCTTGAATATCGGGCGCTGCCTCCAAACGATCCACCAATGCGCGCACGCTGTGCAGTGCCACTTCAAAAGAAGAGCAACCGGTGCTTTCCACAAGCGGCTCAGAGTGCTTTTTCCCTAAATACGTCCAATCCATGCTGGGCGAACCGTGGGGCTCTAAGCCTTGGATGTTGCCGGACAAGACAAATGGCTGCACTTGTCCGTCTTGCAGAGGGTGCAAAGAAAATTTCAGCGAGGATGAACCCGCATTCACCGCCAGAATGGCCATTCAGAATCTCCTTGCCGAAGTTAGCCTTGCTTCCAGGCGTTGGCCGCCTGTTGCTTGCGTTGGTCGTGTGCGGACAGCACCGCCAGCACGCACGACGCCACACGGGCGCGTGGGCCATCGGCACGGCTGGTCAGCGCAATCGGCACGCGGGCACCCAGCACCAAGCCAGACCCGGAGGCCCCCGCCAAGTATTCCAGTTGCTTGGCCACCATGTTGCCGCTTTCCAAATCTGGCACAGCCAAGATGTCGGCTTGCCCAGCCACCGGCGAATCAATTCCTTTGATACGCACCGCATCCATCGAAATGGCGTTGTCAAATGCCAGCGGGCCATCCAGTTGCCCGTCCTTGATCTGCCCACGGTCCGCCATCTTGCATAGCGCAGCCGCGTCAATCGTCGAAGGGATACTCGGGGTGACAGTTTCTACCGCCGACAGAATGGCCACCTTGGGCACCTCAACGCCCATCACTCTGGCGAAATCAATCGCGTTTTGAATGATGTCGGACTTTTCGAGCAAATTCGGGCAAATATTGATGGCGGCATCCGTAATCAGCAGCGGCTTGGCATACAACGGCACGTCAAAACGGAAGACGTGCGACAAGCGCCGCCCCGTACGCAACGCGGGCTGTGCAAGTACCGCTTTGAGCAACTCGTCGGTATGCAAGCTGCCCTTCATCAGAATCTCGACCTCCTGGCGTGCAGCCATGCCTGCAGCCAGTTCTGCTGCGGCATGGCTGTGCTCTACCGAGACAATCTCCGCCCCCTCCAGGCTGATGCCCGCCTCTTGCGCCACGCGACGAATGCGACCTTCAGGGCCGATCAGCACCGGAACAATCAAGCCGTGGCGCGCCGAATCCATGGCGCCGCTGAGTGAACCCTCATCACAGGGGTGCACCACCGCGCAGCGCACAGCTTCCAGCGTGTCTGCACGCGCCAACAAGCCCTTCAGGCGTGCCTCGGGGTCAAACAGCTGAATCTGCGGCGCATGGATGGTGGGAACTTTGACCTTTTGTGTGGGAGGCATCAATTTGGCCTCGCCTTTGAGTACCACCTCCCCATTCTGGTTGGTGACCAAGCAGTCCATCTTGACGCGCTTTTTCTCGTCATCTTTCTCTGCCACCGTGGCTACCACCGTCAAGGTATCGCCAATACGCACGGGCTTGGTGAACTTCAGCTCTTGCCCCAAATAAATGGTGCCCGGGCCAGGAAACTGCGTACCAAACAACGCAGAAATCAAGGCAGCGCCCAACATGCCGTGGGCAATCACTCCATGGAACATGGTGGCATCGGCATATTCCGCATTCAGGTGGGCAGGATTGATGTCGCCTGACACCGCCGCAAAGGCCTGAATATCTTCCAATGTGACGGTGCGCAGCAAACGTGCGCTCTGGCCTACCGCCAGTTCGTCATACGTCACGTTTTCCATCCACTCAATGGCTGGTGCTTGGGTGTTCATAGGGAGGCTCCATCTCCGGATATCCGGACTAGACCCGCCAGTTCGGCAAGGCGTTGTGGCTCAATAACAAAGAAACGAAAAAAGCAGAGAAACCGCGCTACGCTCAATCCACGGCGTGCACGCCCGCATCCACATAAATGGTTTGTCCCGACATGCCCGATGCCGCATCCGAGCACAAGAAAGCGCTGAGCTGGGCAATTTCCTCCAGAGTGACCAAACGCTGCAGCGGCGCTTTGGCTTGGGCAGTGGCCATCAAGCCATCAAAGTCGGCAATACCCGAAGCGGCACGCGTCAAGATGGGGCCAGGAGATACAGCATGCACCCGAATGTTTTGTGACCCCAGTTCCATCGCCATATAGCGCACCATGGACTCCAGCGCAGCCTTCACGGGCCCCATGAGGCCATAGTTGGGCACCGCCTCACCCGATCCCAGATAGCTCATCGAGAGCATGCTGCCGCCATCTGGCATATGCGGCGCGCACAGCTTGGCCAGTTCTGCAAAAGAATGGCACGAAACACTGATTGCCCGGGCAAACCCTTCGCGTGAACTGTCGACCACATCGCCGTGCAGATCTTCCAACGGCGCCCATGCAATGGAGTGGATGACAAAGTCCAGCTTGCCCAACTTATTCACCGCATGCTGCACCAAGGCCTCCAGCTCGCCCGGCTCTTCCACATTGCAGTTCACCAACTCCACGCCGATGGGAGCGGTCAATGGCTCCACCCATTTGCGGGCTTTCTCATTCAGGCACGAGACCACCACTTCTGCGCCTTGCGCACGCACCAATTCGGTACAGCCCCACGCAATGGATCGGTCATTGGCCAAGCCCAAGATCAAGCCTTTTTTCCCTGCCAAGCTGAACGCTGCTGCTTTACTCATTTTCTACTCCCTCATTGTTCTTGAATGGGCGATGCACTGCTTTGCAGCACTGCGCATCTATGACTGTTTTGGCTGCGCACCCAGGTGTGCGCGAAGTGAACGCAATCCGGCTCAATCTGCGTAGCGCACCATGACGTATTCGCCTGGAGCATCAGCCAGCACATGCTCGGCCTTCATGGGTTTCGCCTTCACGGGATTGCCAGAGCGCTGTTTGATCCACTGGTCCATCGCCTCCCACCACGAGCCCTGCACCACAGGGGTCTGCGCCACCCACTCATCGGGATCGACCCAACCGTGGCCGTCCTCCACGCTGGCGATCTGGTAGCTGCGGCGTGGCCGACCGGGTTCCGACACAATGCCCGCGTTATGCCCACCTGCCGCCAGCACGAAAGTGACATGGGTGTCAGTTTGTAGATGGATTTTGTATACCGACTTCCAAGGTGAAACGTGGTCCCGCGTGGTGCCCACCACCATCATCGGCGCGTCTATATCCATCAGCGCCACCGTTGCACCCGCAAAACGATACTGGCCCGAAGCCAAAGCGTTGTTGAGGAACATCGATGTCAGGTATTCGTTGTGCATGCGCGCAGGCAAACGCGTTTGATCGGCGTTCCAGCTCATCAGATCAAAGCTGGCATCGTCTTCACCCATCAGATAACGGCGCGTATTGCGCGACCACACCAGATCCTTGGAAGCCAGGAACTGGAAAGAGCCCCCCATTTGCTTGCCCGACAGGTAACCGCGCTCATTCATGCTTTGGCGCAAGTTGGCCAGTTGCTCTTCGTCGATGAAGACCCCCAGCTCCCCAGGCTCCGAAAAGTCGGTCTGCGCAGCCAGCAGCATCACCGAACTCAGGTTCGGCATATCTACCGGGATCAGGGCCTGCTCTTTGGCCGTCAGCGTTTGCTTGCGCTGGATGCGACCCAAAGCCGCTGCCGCAATGGCCAAGAAAGTGCCACCCAAGCAATAACCCATGGTGTGAATACTGGACGCGCCGGTACGTGACTTCACGGCGGCCATAGCCTCCAGCACACCCGTGCTGAGATAGTCCTGCATCTTCAGCTCACGATCTGAAGCATCCGGGTTACGCCATGAAACGATGAATACCGTGTGCCCCTGTCCTACCAAGTACTTGACCATGGAGTTGTGCGGCGACAAATCCAAGATGTAGTACTTCATGATGCACGACGGTACGATCAACACAGGCTCTGGCAACACTTTATCGGTACTGGGCGTGTACTGAATGAGCTCAATCAGGTGGTTGCGAAACACCACTTTTCCGGGCGTGCAGGCCACGTCTTTGCCCACAGCGTACTCCAGCGGCTCCAAAGCATCTGCAGTGGTTTCTGCCTTGGCTTTTTCCGTGGCTTGCTGGTCTTGCAGGTACAACTCCAAGCCCTTTTTCAAGCTTTCTCCCCCAGTCTCTTTGGCTTTTGCCAGAACTTCGGGGTTGGTTGCGGCCCAATTCGAGGGTGCCAAGGCATCCATCCACTGGCGGGCAAAGAAATCGATCAGCTGGCGGTGGTGCCGCGTCATACCCTCAACCTGGGCGGCTTCGCGCCACCAGCTATCGCTGGCTTTAAAGCCCTCTTTCAAAGCGTTGTAGGGCCACTGCTGCCAAGCAGCATCTTTGAAGCGAGCATCGCTTTCTCCCGAGGGCTGCAAACTGGCTTGTGCTGCCTGCTGGGTCAACTGCAGCGCACGTTGGGCCAGGGTCATTTGTTTGCCCGGTGACGTCGCCAAATGCATCAACCAATCAGCGCTGGCCAGCCCCAGCGCAACGGGCGACAGCCCCATCGTGGTGGCACTTAATGCCGCACGTACACGGTCGTCCAGTGCCTGGGTTGCTTGAGCCTGCATGTCTGCAGCTTGCATGCTTGTCGGGATATTGTCGGTAGTCACATTCACCTCAAAACGGGGTTACAAGGAGTAGCAGCCAATCCCATTCTCGGGAAAACCATGCGTTCCATCAAATGCGAAGCTTTGCACCTTGATGCGCATCAAGCCTTGCACCGAAGAACGCTTGGAGATATTGACTATCTGTTTAAGCGCCTTGATTTACGACACCCCGCTGGCATGACGCTGTCTTGCAGACTCCAGCACCATGTGTGCCGCTTTCTCAGCCACCATCACCGTCGGTGCATTGGTGTTGCCACTGGTAATGCGCGGAAAGATGGAGGCATCCACCACCCGCAGGCCCTGTACGCCATGCACACGCAACTGGCTGTCCACCACATCCAGGGCGCCGGGGCCCATGCGGCAAGTGCCTACCGGGTGATAGATGGTATCGGCGGTATTTTTTACCCACTGCGCGATCTGTGCAGGTGTTGTCGCCACTGCGGAGGACACAAGCTCCTTGGCCCCATGGCGCGCCAGTGCGGGTTGCGCCAAGATGGCGCGCACCATCTGTACGCCGCGGATTGTGCGCTGCACATCTTCCTCACAAGCTAAAAATTGCGGATCAATCAAAGCTTGCGCCCATGGATCTGGGCTGCGCAAACGCACACTGCCTCGGCTGTGTGGCTGCAGCACACACACGTGGCAAGAAAAGCCATGCCCCCATACCGTTTTCCGACCGTGGTCTATCAGTTTTCCGACGACAAAATGCAACTGCAAATCAGGCTGCTGTAAATCTGGGTGGCTGCGCAAAAATGCGCCAGCCTCGGCAAAGTTGGTCGTCAAAATACCGGTGCGCTCGCGGTGCCAGTCCCAAATTCCACGTGCCATGTTCCACAGTCCTGCCCCAGACATGCCAAACGATTGTGTGAGCCCCGGTGCATCGGCAACCAACACCGCATCCAGATGGTCGTGCAAATGACTGCCCACGCCCGGTAAGTCATGTTTTACCGGCACACCGACTGACTGCAAATGCGCTGCAGGCCCAATGCCCGACAGCATTAAAACGTGCGGAGAGAGCAAGGCGCCAGCGCTCAGCAGCACCTCCCGCCGCGCATGCACCGTGTGGCGCACACCACCGCGCACGTATTCCACCCCGGTCGCACGCAACCCCTGGACTGTGTGCGCCAGCACAATCCGCAGAACTTGCGCCCCTGTTTTCACATGCAAATTGCTGCGCTGCAGATGCGGCGTGAGATAGGCCTTGGCCGCACTGCAGCGCTCTCCATTCTTTTGGGTGATTTGGTAAATGCCCACACCCTCTTGGCTGCGGCCATTGAAGTCGGGGTTATGGTCATAACCGGCCTGCACACCTGCAGCCACAAAATCTTGACTCAAAGGATTAGGCTGCTGCAAATCCGCCACGTTCAAAGGCCCACCAACGGCATGAAAGGCGCTGGCACCGCGCTCATTGTTTTGCGCTTTGAAGAACCAAGGCTTCACCTCCTCCCAAGACCATCCAGGGTTGCCTTGAGCAGCCCACCAGTCATAGTCTTGGGGCTGACCGCGCAGGTAAATCATGGCATTGACCGAACTGCTGCCACCCAACACCTTGCCGCGCGGCTGAAAACCACGGCGACCATTCAGACCCGGCTGCGGCACGGTCTCCAGGGCCCAATTGAAGCGATGGCTTTTGGCAACGCCGGCAATGCCTGCTGGGCATTGCAGCAGGCTGGAGCCATCCGAACCACCAGCTTCCAGCACACACACCTGATGCTGCCCGCTCTCACTCAAACGCCCAGCCAGAACACTACCTGCAGAGCCCGCGCCCACGATGACAAAGTCAAAGGATTCATCCATGCCGACCGCTCCCCTATGTAGAAGGCACCTACGTTACGCGGCCTGTCAAAGAATTTGGATACCATCTTCCCCGTAGAGCAATCATTAACTGGGGAGATAAAAACGTGAGCATTCAAACCGTAGGTATCGTGGGTGCAGGCACCATGGGCAATGGCATTGCACAGGCTTGCGCCGTGTCTGGCGTGGCGGTGGTGATGGTGGATATTTCGGAAGCCGCCGTGCAAAAAGGCTTGGCCACCATTGCTGGCAGCCTGGACCGCTTGATCAAAAAAGAAAAAATCACCGCTGCCGATAAAGACAAAGCGTTGGCGCGGATTCAAACCTCCACCAATTACGACGACCTCCAAGCGGCGCAACTGGTGATTGAGGCCGCCACAGAAAACTACGATTTGAAGGTCAAAATTCTCAAGCAGCTGGATGCCACGCTGCCTGCAGACGTGTTGATTGCCACCAACACCTCCTCCATCTCGATCACCAAGCTGGGCGCCGTCACCCAGCGTGCGGACAAATTCATTGGCATGCACTTCTTCAACCCCGTGCCCATGATGGCGCTGGTTGAAATCATTCGTGGTCTGCAAACCAGCGATGCCACGCACGAAACGGTCAAGGCACTGTCAGAAAAACTGGGCAAAAGCCCAATCACTGTCAAAAATGCTCCCGGCTTTGTGGTGAATCGCATTCTGGTACCCATGATCAATGAAGCCTTCTACGTTCTGTCAGAAGGCACCGCCACAGCAGAAGACATTGACGCAGGCATGAAACTGGGTTGCAACCAACCGATTGGCCCATTGGCCCTGGCCGACATGATTGGCTTGGACGTGTGTCTGGCAGTGATGGAGGTGTACTTGGAAGAGTTTGGCGACAGCAAGTACCGCCCTTGCTATTTGCTGCGTGAAATGGTGGCCGCTGGCCGCCTGGGTCGCAAAACTGGCCAAGGCGTCTATACGTACTAAAGCGCGCCACACGGGCACACAGAGGCCAGTGTTGTGCATCACAGGTGGCCAGCAGCGACTTTGTTGCTGGCCGCATTTTGTTTGGCATGCCGACCTACGCGCATCCCCGCCGCATACCCTTAGATTAATCGGCTGCAACGCGGGACACCCGTTTTCTCACACCCACTCAAGGAGAATTTATGGCCCAACAACTGGACAAAGTGCTTTACACCGCAAACGCGCACACCACCGGTGGACGCGAAGGTGCTTCGCGCAGCGACGATGGCAAGCTGGATATTCAGCTGTCGCCCCCTGGTGGCAGTGGCACGGGCACCAATCCTGAGCAATTGTTTGCCGCCGGCTATTCCGCTTGCTTCATTGGCGCCCTCAAAGCCGTGGCCGCGCGCCAAAAATTGAGCCTGCCGCAAGATTTGACGGTCGATGCAGAAGTCGACTTGGGTCCGGTGGGCCAAGCATTTGGGATTGCCGTGCGCATGCACATTCACCTGCCGGGCATGGACAAAGCCCAGGCCCAACAGCTGGTGGACACCGCCCACCAGGTTTGCCCTTACTCCAACGCTACGCGCGGCAATATTCCAGTGACCTTGACACTGGCTTAAACGCCGCCCACACGCACCCCAACCAACCTGCGGTTTTCAATTGGCATGCCGTGCAAAACCGCAGGCCATACGCCGTGGCAATCAAGGCCAGAATCCGGGGTGGCGTGTGAGTGCTCAGTGCTCAGTGCTTTACAGCACCATCAGCGCATCCGGCTGGGCATGGTAGGTCTGGGTGCGCAGATCAAAACACCCCTCAAAGTGCAAGGCCCCTGCAATATCGCTGCTGCGGTAGCGGGCCAGCCACAATGCGCTGACATCCAACGTCAAAACTGCTTCTGTGCAGCAGGTAGTTTGCAGGTGCTGCACCATCGTTGCCATCGGCATTTGGCTGGCGTAATGCCCCAGCGTGACGTGGGGCACATAACACCCGTCTGAATGGTCCGCGTACGGAGCCAATGCGTTGCGCGCTTGCTGCAACTGCAGGCTATCGACTACCGACAGATAAGGCACCGTCGTAAAACTGCCCACACCCTGCAAAGCCAGCACAAAAGGCTCCAACTGGGCCGCCTGCAAACGGTGAATGTCTTCGTGCAATTGCTGCACGCGGAATGTGGCATGCGGATGTGCGGCGCGCTCATCCATCAATCCACGGTATGCCACCGTCACATGCGGTTGCCGGTCATAACGCGGTAGCAACCACGGCTGCAGCGCAGCACGCGACTGATTCACTTGTGCCAGCACATCTGCACGCTCCAGCCGTATCACCCAGACAGCACACCATGTGCAGCCACGGTGCCACTCGACAAAATCGCGGTCTTCGCAAGCCTGGGTTGTTGCAGCATCCATCTTCACCATATGTCAGGCAGTGTGCCAGCTGGCGCTCGGTTTGCTACGTTTATCAAAACAATAGCTATGAGCGGCTTCATACTCGTGCTTTCAACATTAAACATATTTAAAAACCAATAAACACAAACGTCACCAGCTATATTTTCCAAAGACCATCGGGTAAGCACCAGTGCGCACTGCAAGCCTGCTGCCAGCTTGGCGCGGGAACATGGGAGCATGAAACTGGCTCTGTTTTCAGATATTCACGCCAACCTCCAAGCGCTACAAGCTTGCATGGAGCACGCGCGCACACAAGGCGCGACGCAGTTGGCTTTTTTGGGTGACTTGGTGGGCTACGGCGGCAGCCCCGCTGCCGTGCTGGACACCATCATGCGTGCCGTTCAAGAAGGCGCATGGATTGTGCGCGGCAACCACGATGATCTGGCGTTGCACCCACCCAGCCACATCCAGCACACGGGCGAGCAAGGCACGCAATGGACGCACGACCAACTGGCCCCCGTGCACACCCAGTTTTTGGCGCACCTGCCCTTGCTGGATCAACACGGCAGCGTGCTGCTGGCACACGCCAGCGCACACCAGCCGGAACGCTGGCCGTATGTGGAAAACAGCATCATGGCCGAGCGCAGCATGAACGCAGCCAGCGATCTCGACCCCAGCATTCGCTACGTTTTCAGCGGCCATGTGCACCAGCAATCGCTGTACTACCTGACCCCCACAGCCAAGCTCATGCGTTTTGTGCCACAGCCGGGTGTGCCCATTCCCGTGCCTGCACACCGGCAATGGCTGGCGATTGTGGGCGCATGCGGGCAGCCACGCGATGGCGATTTGCGCGCCATGTACGCCATGTACGACGACAGTGCCGCCACCATGACGTTTCACCGCATCCCGTATGACCACGCTGCGGCCGTGGAGGCCGTGCAAAACAGCGGCATGCCCAGCGAGTTCGCGCAGCGCCTGGAGCAGGGTCGATGAAAAAGCTCACACCTGGCACCGAGATTGATGGGTTTGTGGTCGAGGACTGCATTCACGCCGGAGGCATGGCCCACATTTACAGCGTGCGCTACGCACAAGCCCTGCGGCCCGCCACAGCCCCCGGCTTTCCCATGGTGATGAAAATCCCGCGCATGACAGCAGGAGATGGTGCAGAAAACATCGTCAGCTTTGAGATGGAACTGCAAATTCTGCCTACCCTGCATGGTCCCCATGTGCCGCGCTTTGTGGCCGCCGGCGATTTGGTCCGCCTGCCGTACTTGGTCATGGAGCACATGGCCGGCCACACACTGCAGCACTGGCTGGATCAGCCCACTCCACTGCCCATCACGACCATTGCCCAGCTGGGAGCTTCCATGGCGCAGGCCGCGCACAGCTTGCACCAGCAAAACTGCTGCCACTTGGACCTCAAACCCGGCAATGTGCTGATTCAAGGCAGCGGCAATGCCGTGATGCTGGATTTTGGACTCTCCAGCCACGCGCACTACCCCGACCTGCTGGCCGAAGAGATGCGCAAAGCGGTTGGCTCGCCCGCTTGGATTGCACCCGAGCAAATCGTTGGCGTACGCGGCGACTTGCGCAGTGACATCTTTGCCATCGGCGTCATGCTGTATGAACTGACCACGCGTGAGCTGCCTTTTGGCACACCCACCACCGATGGCGGTATGCGCCAGCGCATGTGGATGGCCCCCACCCCACCACGTGCCTTGCGCGCCGACGTGCCCGACTGGTTGCAAGAAATCATCTTGCGCTGCCTAGAGCCCGAAGCAGCCCAGCGCTACGCCACCGCTGCAGAGCTGGCATTTGACTTGGCCAACCCAGGGCAAGTGCCCATCACGCAGCGCGGTATGCGTCTGCGCGGTATTTCGTTCTTGGGCAAGCTGCGTCGCTGGGTCAAGGCCGCGGGCATGGAATACCATCCCAGCCCCTTGCCTGCGCAGCAAATTACTGAAGTGCCCATCCTGATGGTGGCCGTTCCGCACAAAGACGTGAGCGATGCAACGCTCTACAGTCTGCGCCAAGCAGTGGCACGGTCGCTGTCCACACGCCCCGGCGCTCGTCTGGCCGTGGTGACGGTGCTGTCGCCTTCCGCCAGCAGCACCACCGACAGCCGCCGCAGCGAAACACAACTGCACCGCACACATCTGGCACGATTGAAACAGTGGGCCCAAGGCTTGGAGATGAGCGGGCATGGCGTGAGCTACCACGTGCTGGAAGCCACCGATATAGCCCAAGCATTGGTGCGCTACGCACAAGGTAATAATGTCGGCTTGTTGATTTTGGGTGCCGCCACCCATGGTTTACAAATGCAGCGCCTGATTGCCACTGTGCCCATGCGCGTGGCGCGTGATGCGCCTTGTACGGTGATTTTGGTGAAGCAACAATTACCTTTTGAGGCGCTCAGTCAGTTGCAAACTTCTCACACGGCAATAGAAATATAAAATTTTGCGTGCACTCCCACAAAGCAGTGCAGTTTCAATATATCCAAGCACAAACAGGCCAAAGTCCCACAAGAGCGCCCCACTGCCAAGGTATACATCCCCTAAAGTTTTGCATTCATTTGCATTAACGTGCACCATGATGTGAAATTTTTTGTTACAACACCGTCATGCGTATTGCTGTTCTCGACGACGATCCAATCTTCCTGCGGCTCGTGGAAGCCACTATTCACCAAATGGGCCACGCGTCCATTTCGTTTGAAACGGGAGAAGACTTGCTGCGTGCTATGCGGCGCGAGAGTTTTGATCTATTAATCGTCGACTGGCTGCTACCGGGCCTGAGCGGCATTGAAGTGGTGCGTGCGCTGCGTGAAGCGGGTGGCTGCAAGCAACCTATTTTGTTTGCCAGCCAGCGCCATGAAGAGCAAGACATCGTGGCGGCCTTTCATGCAGGCGCCGATGACTTCATGGTCAAGCCCTTGCGTGTTCAAGAGCTCATGGCCCGCGTTACTGCTCTGATGCGCCGCGCCTACCCTGATGTGACCGCCATGCGGCTGGACTTTGAGCCCTACCGCCTGGACCCTGTGGCACGCACGGTGTACCTGCATAACCAGCCGATTGAACTCAAGCACCGGGAATACGAACTGGCAGAATTTCTGTTCCAAAACTGTGGGCGCTTGCTTTCACGCAATCACTTAACTGAAGCGGTATGGGGCAACATCACGCCCACGCCATCACGCACACTGGATACCCATGCCTCACGCTTGCGTACCAAACTGCAGTTGAGCCAGTTCCATGGCGCAGGACAGATCTATCAGCTCAGCGCCATTTACGGTTTGGGCTACCGCATGGAAATATTGCCAGCCCCCGAGCAGCTAACGGCCACCAGCTAAAAGAAAAGTACCTGCAGAATCACACTGCAGGCATGCTTTACAGCAATCGATAGTGCATTACGCACACAGCGAAAACCGTTTCAGGAACCACACTCCTATATAGCTTGCAAAAAGGCCTGATATGAGCCGCAGAAAGCGCCACATGCAGCTGTGCTTGAAATCTCGATAGTTTTCCAGCGTAACTTGTGCCAACGCACAGCTTTGTCTCCATGGATGAAAGCAGCTTTTTGGAACAACTATCACCGCTCGCCCCGCCTTCAAAGCTGTTCTCTTGCTTTAGACACTGACTTTTTTGAACACAACAATCCCACAATGCAAAAAGCGATCCCTCACACACGGATGGATTTACTATCCTACGTGGATGCTGAGAATGGTCGATCTAAGCTGTGAATCTTGGCAGACAAGCGTCTGTCTACCGAGCGCGAATTAAATACACAGCCTAGTTTTCTGCGCCATTGGACCCAAACTTAGTCTGCGAGTAAGTTCGTTTTTTCCTTGGACAACCCGTTTTAGTCATTCTTCAAGGACAGATACACGCTCTAATATCCGAAGCAGCATGCCAACTCCTTGACGCCATCCCAAACTAACCATGAAGCGACCTTTTTTCAGCTTGACCACAAAAATTGTGCTGCTGGTCGCTTGCATGGGGATTGCTTCCGCGCTCATTACAGCCTATGCCACTTGGCATATGCAGCGGATCGAAAGTCAGTATCACGAGTTGCTCGGGCAGCAAGCAGATGCCGCCAGCAAAGTGGGTACAGTGCGCCAGCATTTAAGCGATGCGTCCGCAGTCGTTCATGCGGCTCTGACGGCCAACGACGAAGATCAATTGCTACTAGAAAAAGAGCATCTCGCAAAGATACAACAGACGTTTGAGGCAGATTTATCCGCTATTTATCCGCTGCTGCCTCAGCATGAGTTGGTGCTAGACACCATCTTCACGCAAGCACGTCACATGTTTACCGCTGGCCACCATGTCATGACCAGTGCTTTACGCTGGCGCAGTGACAGTGCCTTGCTGGTGCTTTCTCAAAGCTTTATGCCGGCTTTGGAACAACTGCAGGCAGAGGTAGACGGTCTGCGCTTTGAATCGCAAAAAGTGTTTGAGCAGGCATCGCAAGACTTGGCCCATAACACCCAGAACACCATCGCCAAAACCACCTGGGCCGGTTGGCTCAGTGTGTTGTTGATTTCTGGATGGGCCGCGTGGATTGCGCTGCGCTACATTTCGCGCCCGATTGGACGCTTGACTCGCAGCATGCAGCGCATGAGCCTGCACCATTACGACACCCTGATTGCCGACCAGGACCGTAAGGATGAAATCGGCAGTATGGCGCGCACCTTGAAAAGCTTTGGTACTGCGCTGCAAGAGGCGGAAAGGTTAGAGCAAGAACTCACGCTGCATCAAAAGAACCACTTGTTGATTGAGCAATTGCAAGAATTGACCAGTGCGCTACCGGGTGCCGTTTTTCAACTGCAACTCAAACCCGGCGCGCCGCTAAAGCTGCGTTTCGCCAGCCCTCAATGGGCCCAACTCATGGGGATGCAAGCGGATGCAGATACGGGGCTTGCAGCAGCTGTAAGCGTGATTCGCCACCATGATGAGCACGCCACCGCGATTGCCGAGAAACATTTTTTCCAGAGCGCTGAAACGCTTGAACCCGTCGATTTTGAGGTGGCCATCCAGATGCTGGACGGCGTGACACGCTGGATCAAAACACGCGCCAATCCCCATCAAAATGCCGATGGCAGCGTCACATTCAATGGCGTATGGCTGGATGTCACCAAAGAAGTGACACAGTCCCTCGCGCTGGAAAAAGCCAAACGCCAGGCCGAGCAAAGTGCCCACGAAAAATCGGTACTTCAAGCCAGCATCAGTCACGAAATACGCACCCCGCTGAATGCCATCTTGGGTTTGACACAACTGCTACTGAAAGCGGACTTGCCGCAAACCCAGCGCGAACAATTGCACAACGTACTGCGAGCAGGTCAGCATTTGCGCGGCATTGTGAATGAGGTGCTGGATTTTTCCAAAATAGATGCAGGCCAACTGCAACTGGAAAGCACGGACTTCAGCTTGGAAAATGTGGTGCTCGACGTCCTGAGCATGTGCCATGAAGAGGCCAGCAAAAAAGGGCTCTCACTCAATTACAAAATGGCACGCGAAGTGCCCGACAGTTTGCGTGGTGATCCACATCGCATCGCCCAAATCTTGCTCAACTACGTGAACAATGCGATCAAGTTCACCACTTCCGGTCACATCCACATTGCGCTAAGGCTGGACCCCAGCAGCACTCTGCATCGGATTGTGTTGCACGCCAGCGTCAAAGACACAGGCCCTGGCATTCCTGCAGACCGCATGCCTTTGTTGTTTGAGGCCTTCCAGCAAGCCGACAACTCCATTACGCGCCGTTTTGGCGGTACGGGGCTGGGCCTCACCATTTCCCGGGCGTTGGCCCAGCTGATGGGAGGCTCTGCCGGTGTACACAGCAGCATTGGCCAAGGCAGTACGTTTTGGTTCACCGCTGTACTGGAACCCGCACGCATGCAAGTACACCGAGAGCATTTGCTTCTGCCCAACAATGCATGCACCGTTTCAACATGGCAGGGTCTACGCATTTTGGTCGTCGATGACAACCCCCTGAACCGTGCTGTCGCCGAAGGCATGCTGCATGCGCTGGGCTTACAGACAGAGTGCGCAGAAGATGGAGCACAAGCCGTGCTGCGACTGCAGGCTGTGGGCCCAAAATATTACAGCTGCGTGCTGATGGACATCCAGATGCCACACTTGGATGGCATTAGCGCAACGCGCGAATTGCGCAAACTCCCTGGCTTTAGCGCTCTGCCCGTGATTGCCATGACCGCGCACACAGGGATTCAAGATCAGGAGCGCACACTGGCAGCAGGTATGAACGCCCATTTAAGCAAACCGCTGCTCGAATCTGCGTTGCACGATGTGCTGCAGCAATGGCTAGGTTCATCTGCCTACCAAGCGTCAACGCTGGATTCCACAGAGCCAGCGTCTGAGCTTTTGCCGCCTGATTTTGACGCTACTGCCATTGATGCGCTGGCACAGCTCTTTGATGACCAGAAACGGCAGCAACTGGTCACACAATTCACCCATGACAGCTTGAAACGCGCCAAATTGCTGCCTGTACTGGCCGAGAGCCACGATTGGCAGGCCATGCGCGCCGAAGCCCATAAACTCACGGGTACCGCGGCGACCTTTGGGCTCATGCGCTTGGGCCACCTCTCTTCAAAACTATCCACTGCGTTAAAAGCCGCTGATTCAGAACTTGCCTCCGATCTTGCGCGCAGCATTGCGCACGCTGCAGAGATAGGGGTTGCACAGCTAGAAGCATATTGCCCCGCCGCCACGCACCAAGATTAAGGCCTGCTATGCCCTACGCAAGTTTGCTCCCCATCCATCCACTCCTGCTCTCGGCACCGCACCCTCAAAGGGTGCTGGTGATTGACGACGTGGAAATGAATGCAGCACTGATTGCCAGTGTGGTGGGCACTTTGTGCGATGTACAGACAGCCACCTCCAGCCAACAGGGTTTGGAATTGGCTGTCCAGTACAACCCAGACTTGATCTTGCTGGATGTCATGATGCCGGAGATGGATGGATTTGAACTGTTTCGCAGACTCAAAAAAGACCAGCGCACGGCACACATTCCAGTCATTTTTCTCACGGGCGTTTCCGATGTTAGCGCCGAAGAAATTGGACTCAACATGGGTGCAGCAGACTTCATTGCCAAGCCTTTCCGTACCCCCGCTTTACTGGCACGCGTGCGCAACCATTTGGAGCTGGCACACCAACGGCATTTGCTGGAACGGTTGTCGCACTCCGATGGCTTGACCGGCATTGCCAACCGCCGTTACTTCAACACCATGCTCTCACGCGAATTCAACCGCATGCAGCGCCAAAAGCAGCCACTGGCTTTGCTGATGCTGGATGTGGATGATTTCAAAGCCTTCAACGACCACTACGGCCACTTGCATGGCGACGAATGCCTGCAGCAAGTGGCACAGGCGATTGCGCAATGCTTGCAGCGCCCAGGCGACATGGTGGCGCGGTATGGAGGGGAAGAGTTTGTCTGCATCTTGCCGGAGACGCCCTTAGAGGGCGCCCTCAAGCTGGCACACGATATCCAAGTGGCGATTGCCGCACTGAAAATGCCCCACGTTCAAGCGCAAGCAGCAGAATATGTCACCGTCAGCATGGGGGCTGCAGCCGCTTTGCCCAACACCCTGGCAGATGGTCAACAGCTCTTAGCCTCTGCCGATGCGCGCCTGTACAGGGCCAAGCGCAGCGGGCGCAACCGGATTGTCAGCAGCGATTAACACGTTCCGCGCACCCGGCACTCCGGCACCACATTGCCATGGGCGTCACGCCATTGCACGCCCGTGGTGGACGGCTGATAGGGTTGGGCAGCCGGTGCTGCCGGTGCAGATTCAGCGGCAGGCTGCGGTTTTGCTTGGGGGTCGTGCAACACCGTTGAAGTGCCCACGCCCGCCCCCACACGGGCGCCACCGACTGGCACAGAAGCACCCACCCCGGCATTGCCTGTCACCTGCCCACGCTGATTCACGCCAACACCCACCCCCACAGGGCCAACGCCGGTACCGACACCTGCTGAGACCCCGCCTGAACCCAGCCCAACCCCCACGCTAAACGGGCCCACCGGCACGCCAATACCAACACCTGCGGAGGTGGAGCAACCGGCCAGCGCAACAATCACGGTCAAGGGTAGAAGAAACTGTTTCATGGCGCCATTGTGCGCAGCTTGGTGCAACCTTACAAACGACGCGCATTGCTGTTGCAAGAAGTAGCAAAACCGTTGCCCATGGCCTGCAATCCCGCCCAGCACACCCAGCCTTTTTCTACAAGCACAGGCCAGAAGGCAGGCAGATAGAACAGGCTTTCTCAAAAATGCATAGCTATCTACGCTTGACACACTAGCGTTAACAGCCAAAAACGCATAAAAAAAAGCCCCGGTGGCTGCTGCCCCGGGGCTTTTTTTCTTTGCGCTGTACCGCGTTACACCAGCAAAGCGTTGACGCGTTTGACGTAGGCTGCGGCATCTTCCGGCATGCCGCCTTCGGCCAGCAATGCCTGGTCAAACAGGATGTGCGCCAGATCGTGAAAATGCACGCTGCCATCCAGCTTTTTGACCAGTGCATGTGCAGGGTTCACCTCCAGCACGGGCTTGGTTTCTGGGGCTGCCTGGCCCGCTTGTTTGAGCATGCGTGCCAGCTGTGCGCTCATGCCATCTTCGGTCACCACCAAACAGGCCGGGGAATCCACCAAACGCGTGGTGACGCGCACGTCTTGGGCTTTGTCCTTGAGTGCTTCTTTCAACTTGGCCAGCACAGGCTTGAAGGTTTCAGCCGCCTCTTCTGCGGCCTTCTTTTCTTCTTCGTCTTGCAGCTTGCCCAAATCAACAGCGCCCTTGGCCACAGACTGCAGCGGTGTTTCGTCAAAGTGCGTCAGATAGTTCAAGGCCCACTCGTCCACACGGTCGGTCATCAAGAGCACTTCAATGCCCTTTTTCTTGAACACTTCCAGTTGCGGGCTGTTCTTGGCTGCCGCCAAAGTATCGGCCGTGATGTAGTAGATGGCGTCTTGGCCTTCTTTCATGCGCGCCTTGTAATCGGCCAGCGAGACGCTCACGGTATCGGACGTGGTCGATGCAAAACGCAGCAATTTGGCAATACGCTCCTTGTTGCCAAAATCTTCGCCCAGGCCTTCTTTCAGCACCGCGCCGAACTCGGCGTAAAACTGGCTGAACTTGCCTTCCTTGGCCTTATCGTCTGCATCCACCACATCGGTCACGCCGTCAGCACCTTCTGCGGTGGCATGCTTGTCGTGCTTGGCTAAGTCTTCCAGCATGCCCAGCACGCGCTTGACCGAGCCCTCGCGGATCAGCTTCACATCACGGCTTTCTTGCAGCAGCTCACGGCTGACGTTCAGCGGCAAATCCGCCGAATCAATCACACCCTTCACAAAACGCAAGTAACCGGGCAGCAGGGCCTCGGCATCGTCCATGATGAAGACGCGCTTCACGTACAGCTTCACGCCCGCTTTCTTGTCACGGTTGTAAAGGTCAAACGGCGCCTTGGCCGGAATGAACAGCAGTTGCGTGTACTCAGTATTGCCTTCGACGCGGTTGTGGCTCCAGCTCAATGGGTCTTCAAAATCGTGGCTGATGGCCTTGTAGAACTCTTTGTACTGTTCCTCGGTCACATCTTTCTTAGGCCGCGTCCACAGCGCGCTGGCTTTGTTGATGGTTTCCCATTCTCCAGTTTTCACCATGGCGCCGGGCTGGTCGTTTTCGCCCTCTTTCCACTCCTCCTTCTCCATCAAGATGGGCAGGCTGATGTGGTCGGAGTACTTGCTGATGACCTGTTTGAGCTTCCAGGCATTCAGGAATTCTTCAGCGTCTTCACGCAGGTGCAGCGTGATGCTGGTGCCGCGCTCGGCGCGCTCGATTTGCTCAACCTCAAACTCGCCGGTACCGCCGCTCACCCAGCGCACGCCTTCGGATGCCGGGGCCCCTGCACGGCGCGTTTCCACGCTGATCTTGTCCGCCACGATGTAGCCAGAGTAAAAGCCCACACCAAACTGGCCGATCAGCTGGGCATCGCTCTTTTGGTCACCCGAGAGCTTGTCCATGAACGCCTTGGTGCCGCTCTTGGCAATCGTGCCCAGATTGTCGATGGCTTCTTGCTGGCTCATGCCAATGCCGGTATCGGCAATGGTGATCGTCTTGGCATCCGCGTCAAACGACACACGGACTTCCAGATTGGGCTGATCGCCGTACAGGCTGCTGTCGTTCAGTGCTTCAAAGCGCAGCTTGTCGCAAGCATCCGAGGCATTCGACACCAACTCGCGCAAGAAAATCTCGGGGTTGGAGTACAGCGAATGGGTCACCAAATGCAGCAGTTGCGCAACTTCAGCTTGGAAGGAATGGGTTTGCTTGCTCATGTATTTGTCTTGTGCAGTCGTAAGTTGAAACCAATGGTGCAAAGCCAGTTTCCCGGCGCCTTGGCCCATATCTGGGCAGCGTCGACAATTTCAAGGTGCTGACCCAAGCCCGGTCATGAATTTGAACATGGCGGATTGGGCCTACGCCACCGTGGCAGACATTGCGCACCAGATGCTTGGGCGCACACCCTCCGCCAAAGCGAAGTGCACCCGTGCACCCCAAGCTGCAGGGACACAAAATTTCAGGCTGCACGCGCTACCAAAGTACGCACCCATACCGTGGCACATAAACGCTGGCGCAGAGACTGGCAGGCCAACGCTGAAACACGCGCATAAACAGCATCTTGCAGGGCAAGCACAACCGCAAAGCATCGCAAGAATGGTGAGCCCGCACCTTTGAACTTTCCGTGTCTCTTTACCGCAGACTGTCTCGCAGCAGCTTCAGCTCAGGCAGAAACACCTGCTCGCCCAGCGTCAGACCACCCATCTGCATCAAAGCCACCTATTTCAAATCATAAAAAAAGGGAGCAACTTGCGCGCTCCCTTTCTTGATTTCAAAGCCATTTCCCATTGAAAGGCCTGAAATACGTACGCAGTACGCTACGTTTTATTTTTTCTTTTTGTAATCGTCTTCGCCTTCTTCCGGACGAATCACGCGTACAGGTGCGGCCTTGCCTTGGAGGGCTGCAGGCGCACGGTAGGTGCGGATACCACTGAACGAACGGCGCTCTTCCCCTTCACGCTGCTCGAAAGTGCGATCGGCGTTGGCATCGTGCTGAGGGCGATCACCGCCTTTGCGGAAACCTTCCTTGCGTGGCGGACGGTCACCAAAGCTGCGCTCCGGGCGTGGACCACGCTCTTTGTTAAAGCGGGGACGGTCTCCGCCTTCCGGACGCGGGCCACGCTCACCACTGTTAAATCGCGGGCGATCGCCAGCACCACCTTCACGGCGGGGACCGCGATCTTCGCTATTGAAACGTGAGCGGTCGGATGGGCCAAAACCACCTTCTTCACGGCGTGGGCGGTCGCCAAAGCTGCGCTCTGGACGCGGGCCACGGTCGTTGTTAAAACGGGGACGATCTCCACCGCCGCCGCCACCTTCACGGCGGGGGCCACGATCTTCGTTATTGAAACGTGGGCGATCCGATTGACCAAAGCCACCTTCTTCACGGCGTGGACGGTCGCCAAAGCTACGCTCTGGACGCGGGCCACGGTCATTGTTAAAGCGGGGGCGATCACCACCGCCACCACCTTCACGGCGGGGGCCGCGATCTTCGTTATTGAAGCGTGGGCGGTCGGATTGGCCAAAACCACCTTCTTCACGACGCGGACGGTCGCCAAAGCTGCGCTCTGGACGTGGTCCTCGGTCGTTGTTAAAGCGCGGGCGATCACCGCCGCCAAAGCCACCTTCGCGGCGCGGGCCGCGATCTTCGCTATTGAAGCGTGGGCGGTCGGATGGTCCAAAACCACCTTCTTCACGACGCGGACGGTCGCCAAAGCTGCGCTCTGGGCGTGGACCACGGTCGCTGTTAAAGCGCGGACGATCACCATCACCAAAGCCACCTTCGCGGCGCGGGCCGCGATCTTCGCTATTAAAACGTGGGCGGTCCGATTGGCCAAAGCCGCCTTCTTCACGACGTGGGCGGTCGCCAAAGTTGCGCTCTGGGCGTGGGCCACGGTCGCTGTTAAAGCGCGGGCGATCTCCGCCACCAAAGCCACCTTCGCGACGTGGGCCACGCTCGTCGTTGAAGCGCGGACGCTCGTCCCCTTCACGGCGGGGGCCACGGTCATCGCGCGGGCCTGAGGATTGGCCGCCACGCGGGCGGTCATCGCCTAGGCGCTCATTGCGTTCGCCTGCAGGGCGGGCGGGACGGGAGGCGCCGTTCGACGATGGGTCTCGGGAATTGGGGTGGTCTTTGAAAGACATGCTCGGCTCTTGGAGTTAGGGCGCTATTGTCGCGCCCCTTGTACAGCCTTGCTAGCTGCTCAGACTATGCCCTCGCGGGTGACACCTGCGCCAGCGCCGTATGCTTGTCGCCGGTGAAGCGCCCATCGCGCAGGGCCTGCAAATCCATCACGCGCAGGCCGCCATATTCCACCTGGATCGCACCGTGATTTTCCAGCGTGGACAGCGCCTCATTTACTCTTTGGCGCGACAAACCCACCAGATACGCCAATTCTTGCTGCGTAATACGTAGCACTGCACCCACAGCGGGGTACAGCACGGGGTTGAACAAAGCCGCCAGACTGCGTGCCACTCGCACATCGGGGTTGCTGATGCGGTCAATCTCCCGTGCGGCAATGAATTGCCCCAGGCGCTCATTGAGCTGGTTCATGATGAAACGGTTAAAACCCAAAGAGTTATCCAGCAACCACTGAAAAGTCTCGACAGGGATGCCCGCAATCACACTTTTACGCAGTGCCTGGATGTTGTAGCGATAGGTTTCGCGCTTAATACACGTGCCTTCACCAAACCAGCCACCGGGTGGAACGCCGGTAAAAGTCATGGTCAAGCCATCGATATTGTCGGCGCTCATTTTGAGCAAACCCTCGGTCAGCCCCAGCCAGTAGCTCACCGGTTTGCCGGCGTGACTGACAAATTCGCCCGCGCTGGCCTGTGTCACCAGCAGGGCCGCCACCGCCCGCTCACGCTCATGTGGCAGCAGCGAACGAATCCATGGAATGGCGTCAATTTCTTCAGGGGTGGCAGCACGGCGGCGTTGGTACAAAGAAGTGCTTGGGCTCATAAGCCTCAAGCATGTGCGCAGACCGCTTTGTCGTGACATTGGGGTTTGCCACGACAAATGGTCGCATGGGTGCTGGCTCCGCCCTGCTTGCAGGCAAATGTTTTCTTTTTTGCGGCAAATACCGACAAATGCCGCGTGATAACCCGATTAGGTCTTTCCCGAGAATGTCGTCGCAAAGACAAGAAAACGTCAAACCACTGCCTAGTATTGCTTTCATTCGCTGAGTTGCAGTGCTTTTGATCACCGCATTCACCAGCTGGCCCGAGGTTTGAATCTGTAAGGATCTGCAATGGCAACAACATTTCCGCATCTGCTGCTCAAGCATGCTGCCGAAAGGCCCACAGCTGCTGCATTGCGCGAGAAGGAATACGGCATCTGGCAAACATGGTCGTGGGCTGAAGTGGCCCAAGACGTTCGCCACATGGCATGCGGCTTGGCTGCACTGGGTTTGGCCAAAGGCCAAAACCTGGCCTTCATCAGCGATAACCGACCCAGTCTCTACATGGGATTTGTTGCGGTACAAAGCTTGGGTGCCGTACCCATTCCGCTGTACCAAGACGCGGTGGCCCAAGAAATGCGCTTTGTCATCGAAGATGCAGAAGTGGCCTTTGCCTTTGCAGAGAACCAAGAGCAAGTCGACAAGCTGCTGGAAGTGCGTGAAACCGTGCACAGCATTCAGCACATCATTTATGACGATCCACGCGGTCTGCGCAAATACGATGCCCCGGGCCTGATCAGCACGGCGCAGCTCAAAGAATTGGGCAAGGAATGGGGCCGCAGCCACCCCGGCACATGGGATGCGATGGTCCAGGCGGTACAGCCTGAAGATGTGTCGGTCATCCTGTACACCTCGGGCACCACCGGAAAGCCCAAAGGTGTCTGCCAGACGCACGCCAGCTTTATTGGCTCTGCGCAAGGTGCGGTCGAGGTAGATGGTCTGCATCCTGGCGACAACGTGATCTCTTACCTGCCCCCCGCATGGGTGGGTGACCATTTGTTTTCACTGGCGCAGTGGATGGTGGCTGGCTTCACCATCAACTGTCCAGAATCTGCCAGCACGATCAACATCGATCTGCGCGAAATTGGCCCGACCTACTACTTCGCGCCACCCCGCGTATTTGAAGGCATGCTGACCTCGGTCTCCATCCGCATGGAAGACGCGGCCAAACCCAAGCAATGGCTGTACGAAAAGTGCATGCACCTGGCGCGGCGCGTGGGTGCCGATATTCTGGATGGCAAGCCCGTCAGTGCATGGGATCGCCTCAAGTACAGCCTTGGTGACTTGATCATCTACGGCCCGCTGCGCAATGTGATGGGGCTGTCGCGCATACGGGTGGCCTACACCGCGGGTGCTGCCATTGGGCCAGACTTGTTCAAGTTCTTTCGCTCCATCGGCATCAACCTCAAGCAGCTTTACGGCCAAACCGAGACCTGCGCCTATGTCTGCATCCAGAAAAATGGCCAAGTCAAGCTCAACACCGTGGGCCAAGCAGCCCCCGGCATTGAACTGAAGATTGCCGACAACGGCGAAGTCTTGGTCAAAGGCGTTTCCGTGCTCAAGGAGTACTACAAGCGCCCGGATGCCACTGCCGAAGTCATTGATGCGCAAGGCTACTTTCACACCGGCGATGCAGGCGTGCTGGATGAAGACGGTCACCTGCGCATCATTGATCGTGCAAAAGACGTGGGCAAAACCAATTCTGGTGCCATGTTTGCGCCCAATTACATCGAAAACAAGCTCAAGTTCTTCCCGCAAATCAAAGAAGCCGTGTGCTTTGGCAACCTGCGTGACGAGGTCTGCGCCTTCATCAATATTGACTACGAGGCCGTTGGCAGCCTGGCTGAGCGCCAAGGCATTCCTTATGGGGGCTACGTGGATTTGGCTTCCAAACCCCAAGTGCTGGAAATGATTGGGGAATGCATCCACCAAGTCAACGCAGGCCTAGCGGCCGAAGCGGGCATGGCGGGCACCCAAGTAGCGCGCTTTCTGGTGCTGCACAAAGAACTGGACCCCGATGACGATGAACTGACCCGCACACGCAAGGTGCGCCGCAACTTCATTGCGGACAAGTACGGGGTGCTGATTGACGCGCTTTACAGCGAAAAAACTCAGCAGTTCATTGAAACGCAGGTGAAGTTTGAAGACGGGCGCACAGGCAGCGTCAGCGCCACGCTGCAAATCATTAACGCCAAAACGTTCCCGGCCGCGCGTGCCGCTGCTTGATAGCGCCAACGAAAGACCCGCAGCTATGACAGACAAGAAGATTGGCGATGTCATTTTGGACATCCAGAACATCAGCCTGCGCTTTGGTGGCGTGAAGGCGCTGACAGACATCTCATTCAACGTGCGTGAGCATGAGATTCGCTCCATCATCGGCCCCAATGGCGCGGGCAAAAGTTCCATGCTCAACTGCATCAACGGGGTGTACACACCGTCCGAAGGCTCGATCACCTTCCGGGGTCAAAAGTTTGACCACATGAACAGCCGCCAAGTGGCAGAGATGGGTGTAGCGCGCACCTTTCAGAACTTGGCACTGTTCAAAGGCATGAGCGTGATCGACAACATCATGACCGGGCGCAACCTCAAGTTCAAAAGCAACATCTTGATGCAGGCCCTGCGCATCGGCCCCGCAGAAAAAGAAGAGATGGCGCACCGCGAGTTTGTCGAACACATCATCGACTTTCTTGAAATTCAGGCCTTTCGCAAAACACCCGTCGGCCAGTTGCCCTATGGCTTGCAAAAACGTGTGGACTTGGGCCGCGCTCTGGCCATGGAGCCGCAAGTGCTGCTGCTGGATGAACCCATGGCCGGTATGAACGTGGAAGAAAAGCAGGACATGTGCCGCTTCATTCTGGATGTGAACGACGAGTTCGGCACCACCATCGTGCTGATCGAGCACGACATGGGCGTGGTCATGGACATCTCAGACCGCGTCGTCGTGCTGGACTACGGCAAAAAAATTGGCGATGGCGCACCCGATGAAGTGCGCAACAACGAAGACGTGATCCGTGCCTACCTAGGCACCAGCCACTAAGTCACAGCACCACGGACACGGGAGACACGCAATGGCATTTTTTCTCGAAACACTGATTGGCGGCCTCATGGCCGGCATGTTGTACGCCCTGGTCGCTCTCGGCTTTGTACTGATTTTCAAAGCCTCGGGCGTTTTCAATTTCGCCCAAGGTGCGATGGTGCTGTTTGCCGCCCTGGCCATGGCACGCTTTGCAGAATGGATTCCACAGTGGACAGGCATTGAGAACAAGATCATTGCCAACGTCGCCGCATTTGTGATTGCTGCGGCCATCATGTTCATCTGCGCCTGGATCATTGAACGCTTGGTACTGCGCCATTTGGTCAACCAAGATGCCGCCACGCTGCTGATGGCCACCTTGGGCATCACCTACTTCATGGAAGGCGTGGGCCAGACATTGTTTGGCAGTGAAATCTACAAGATTGACATTGGCATGCCCAAGGACCCCGTGTTCTTGCTGGACTCTGTGTTTGATGGCGGTGTCATGGTCAACCAAGAAGATGTGATTGCTGCCCTGATTGCTGCCGCATTGGTGGCCGCCCTGTCTATCTTTTTTCAGAAAACCAGCACAGGCCGCGCACTGCGCGCCGTGGCCGATGACCACCAGGCCGCCCAGTCCATCGGCATTCCACTGAACCGCATCTGGGTGATTGTGTGGTGCGTGGCAGGCATCGTGGCCCTGGTGGCCGGGATGATCTGGGGATCCAAGCTGGGCGTGCAATTCACTCTCACAACCGTAGCACTTCGCGCCCTGCCTGTGGTCATTTTGGGCGGATTGACCTCTGTTCCCGGCGCCATCATTGGCGGCTTGATCATCGGCGTGGGCGAGAAATTGTCCGAGGTGTATCTGGGCCCGTATGTGGGTGGCGGTATTGAAATCTGGTTCGCCTATGTGCTGGCCTTGGTGTTCCTGCTGTTCCGTCCCCAAGGATTGTTCGGAGAAAAAATCATCGACCGCGTGTAAGGCGGTCTGCCCTAAGGGCACTTTGCGCAAGCAAAGGATGATTTTTCTGCAAGGCGTGCTCGCACGCAGCAGCAGAAAGATCATGGCCCTCCTCGGCTCAAAAGGAGACACAAAAAAATGTTCTATCGCGAAAACGGCCAATTCAAAACCAGCTACCGGGCTGACCAGCAGATCTTCACCATCCGCCAAGACAAGATCGCCATCTTGTTGCTGATGGCTGCAGCTTTTCTGGTCGTGCCCATGTTCGCCAGTGACTACTTTTACCGCGCCATCCTGATACCGCTGGTCATCATGTCGCTGGCTGCACTGGGTGTGAATATTCTGGTGGGCTACTGTGGTCAGATTTCCCTGGGGTCGGGCGCATTCATGGCGGTGGGTGCTTACGGTGCCTTTAACTTCATGGTTCGCGTGCCCGACATGCCGCTGATCCCCGCGCTGATTCTGGGCGGCTTGTGCGCCACGGCTTTCGGCATCTTGTTCGGTTTGCCCAGCTTGCGGGTGAAAGGCTTGTACCTTGCGGTGGCCACGCTTGCGGCCCAGTTTTTCAGCGACTGGATGTTTCTGCGCATCAAATGGTTCACCAATGATTCGCCCTCGGGCTCGGTCTCGGTCAGCAACCTGCAGGTGTTTGGCATGCCGATTGACTCGGCCACCTCCAAATACATTTTCTGCCTCTCCGTTCTGGTGGTGATGGCGGTGCTTGCCAAAAACCTGGTGCGCGGTGCTATCGGTCGCGAATGGATGGCCATCCGCGACATGGATGTGGCCGCCAGTGTGATTGGCATTCGCCCTATGTACGCCAAGCTCAGTGCCTTTGCGGTCAGCTCTTTCATCATTGGTGTCGCAGGCGCCTTGTGGGCTTTTGTGCACTTGAGCGCCTGGGAGCCAGCCGCCTTCTCTGTGGACATCTCCTTCAAGCTGTTGTTCATGGTCATCATCGGCGGCCTCGGCTCCATCATGGGCAGCTTCTTTGGTGCGGCCTTCATTGTGGTGTTGCCCATTTTTCTAAGCCTGCTGCTTCCCGCGATTGCCAACCTGTTTGGCTTTCAGATTTCTACAGCGGGCGTGTCGCACGCGGAATTCATCATCTTTGGCGGCTTGATCGTGTGGTTCCTGATTGTGGAGCCGCACGGTCTTGCCAAGCTGTGGTCGATTGGCAAACAAAAGATGCGTGTCTGGCCTTTCCCGCATTGAGTTTCAAGGTGTGTACGCGCGTGTTGCGCATTTTTGGTGACGTGATATCCATTCCAACAAGGAGACAAACCATGAAGATCACCCGTATGGCCCTGGCGGCCACGCTGGTTGCAGCAGGCGCTGGCTTTGCCGGCAGCGCATCGGCACAAGCTAATGAGCAATTCATTCCACTTCTGTCCTACCGCACGGGCGCTTATGCCCCGAACGGTATTCCATGGGCCAACGGCAAGCAGGATTACCTGAAACTGGTCAATGAGCGCGACGGCGGCATCAATGGCGTGAAACTCACGTACGAAGAGTGTGAAACCGGCTACGCCACCGACCGTGGCGTGGAATGCTACGAACGCCTGAAAAGCAAACCCAATGTGGCAGCTTTTGACCCGCAAGCAACGGGCATCACCTTCGCGCTGACCGAAAAAGCGCCCGTGGACAAGATTCCGTTGATCACACTGGGCTACGGTCTGTCGATTGCCAAGGATGGCAACGCGTTCCAATGGAACTTCCCCTTCATGGGCAGCTACTGGACCGGCGCTGATATTTTGATTCAGCACCTCGGCAAAAAGGCGGGCGGACTGGACAAGCTCAAAGGCAAGAAGATTGCCTTGATCTACCACGACAGCCCTTTTGGCAAGGAACCTATCCCCGTGCTGCAAGAGCGCGCCAAGATGCATGGTTTTGAGCTGCAACTGCTGCCTGTGACGGCCCCCGGTGTCGAGCAGAAGGCCACCTGGCTGCAACTGCGCCAGAGCCGTCCTGACTTTGCACTGCTCTGGGGCTGGGGCGTCATGAACTCCACCGCACTGAAGGAGGCCCAGGCCACTGGCTTCCCGCGTGACAAGCTGTATGGCGTGTGGTGGGCCGGTGCCGAACCCGATGTCCGCGATGTGGGCGAAGGCGCCAAGGGCTATCAAACACTGGCATTGAATGGCTATGGTCCCAACACCAAAGTCGCGCAAGACGTGCTCAAGCACGTGCACGACAAGAAGGTGGGGACAGGTCCGCGTGATGAAGTGGGATCGGTGCTGTACACGCGCGGCATGATCATCTCCATGCTGACTGTCGAAGCCATCCGTACTGCCCAAGAAAAGTTTGGCAAGGGCAAGCCCATGACGGGCGAGCAGGTGCGTTGGGGCTATGAAAACCTGAACCTGACCGAGGCACGCCTGAAGGAGCTGGGTTTTGACCAGGTCATGCGCCCCCTCAAGACCAGTTGCTCAGACCATATGGGCTCGACCTGGGCGCGCATCCACACCTGGGACGGCAAGCAGTGGGTCATGGGCAGCGACTGGTACCAGTCGGATGACAAGGTGATTGAGCCTTTGATCAAGGAACAGGGAGACAAATACCTGACCGACAAGAAGCACACCCGCCGCGCAGCAGCGGACTGCAAGTAAGGGATACAGGTAAGGGATACAGGTAAGGCATGCAGGTGAAGCTGCAGGCCTTACCTCCCTCTCGGGTGTACCGGCGCTGTCCACTTCGGTATGGCAGTGCCCAGCCGACAGTCCTGTCCCTTTTCTACAGGACTGCCGATTGGTTGAAAGGCACGACTTATGCAAGCACAGAACATTGTCCTCAGCGTCAACGGCATTGAGGTCATTTACAACCACGTCATCTTGGTGCTCAAGGGCGTCTCGTTACAGGTTCCAGAGAAGGGCATCGTCGCCCTGCTCGGAGGCAATGGTGCTGGCAAAACCACCACATTGCGGGCTATTTCCAATTTACTCAAGGGTGAGCGCGGAGATGTCACCAAAGGCAGCATTGAGTTGCGGGGTGAGGAAATTCAAAACCTGTCCCCTGCTGATCTGGTTCAGCGGGGCGTAGTTCAAGTCATGGAAGGCCGGCACTGCTTTGCCCACTTGACCATTGAAGAAAACCTGATGACTGGCAGCTACACCCGCACTGACAAAGGCGAGATCGCTGCCAACCTGGAAAAGGTCTACAACTATTTTCCCCGCCTTAAAACACGGCGCACCAGCCAAGCGGCCTATACCTCGGGCGGTGAGCAGCAAATGTGTGCGATTGGCCGCGCCCTCATGAGTAACCCCAGCATTGTTTTGCTGGATGAACCCTCTATGGGCCTTGCTCCACAAATCGTGGAGGAGGTGTTCAACATCGTCAAAGACTTGAATGCCAAAGAAGGCACAACCTTCTTGCTGGCCGAGCAGAACACCAACATGGCACTGAAGTACGCAGACTACGGCTACATCATGGAGAGCGGGCGCATTGTGATGGATGGTTCGGCCTCTGATCTTGCCTCCAACGAAGACGTGAAAGAGTTTTACCTGGGCGTGGGCGGCAGCGAGCGCAAGAGCTTTCGCGACGTCAAAAGCTACAAGCGCCGCAAGCGTTGGCTGGCTTAACGGATGTTTGACCAACCTTGATTATTTGCGCTTGCAAGCGAGCACCACGTCCAGAGGAATTGAGCATGTCTGAGCATTACGACAATTTGGAAACACGTTCTCCTGCCGCACGTGAAACGGCGTTGATGGCCGCGCTGCCAGCACAGATTGCGCAGGCGCAGGCCCATTCACCTGCATTTGCAAAAATCCTCCATGGCGTGGATGCTGCATCCATTGCCTCGCGCGAGGCACTGGCCCAACTGCCTGTCACGCGCAAATACGAACTTTTGGCACTACAACAATCGGGCCGCGCGCACAGTCCATTCGGTGGCTTCAACACGCAAGCATTTGGCCGACAGATGCCGCGTGTATTCGCCAGTCCTGGCCCCATCTATGAACCTGAGGGCACCCGTGCGGACTACTGGCGCATGGCACGCGCCATCCACGCAGCGGGATTTCGCGCTGGTGAGTTGATCCACAACTGCTTCAGCTACCACTTTGTGCCTGCAGGCTCGATGATGGAAACAGGCGCCCATGCCGTTGGTTGCACCGTTTTCCCCGGTGGCACCGGCCAAACAGAGCAGCAAGTCCAAGTCATGAGCGAGCTGCACCCCGCTGGCTACATCGGTACACCAAGCTTTCTCAAGCTGATTGTGGAAAAAGCACACAGCATGGGTACATCGATCGCCAGCGTGCGCAAAGCTTTGTTGAGCGGTGAGGCCTTTCCACCCTCTTTGCGCGATTGGCTGCACGCACAAGGCATCGACGGCTACCAGTGCTATGCCACAGCAGACCTTGGCTTGATTGCTTACGAGACTTCGGCACGCACCGGCCTGGTTTTGGACGAAGGCGTCATTGTTGAAATTGTGCGCCCAGGCACAGGTGAGCCGGTTCCTGAAGGAGAAGTGGGCGAGCTGGTGGTGACCACCCTCAACCCCGATTACCCGCTGATCCGCTTTGGCACAGGTGACCTGTCTGCGATCCTGACGGGCCAGTGCCCAACCGGTCGCACCAATCAGCGCATCAAAGGATGGATGGGCCGCGCCGATCAGACCACCAAAGTACGCGGCATGTTTGTGCACCCCGGCCAAGTGGCCGATGTGATCAAACGCTTCCCTCAAGCCCACAAAGCGCGCTTGGTCGTCGGTGGCGAAATGGCCAGCGACACCATGACCTTGCTGGTGGAAAGCCAAGAAACCGCAGAAGGCTTCACCCAGCAGTTGAGTGATGCGGTACGTGACATCACCAAGTTACGGGCCGACATCCAGTTGGTCACACCCGGCAGCCTGCCCAATGACGGCAAAGTGATCGAAGACGCAAGAAGCTACAACTAGAACTGGGTAGCGCCGCGCGCTGCCCACTCTGCCGCTGGCGGCACCAATCTCCATACCCGCTCACGCATACTAAATCTGAGCAACTCCATCTTTGCGATTCGAACGAGCCAGGGGCAGGCATCGATATCTGTGCCAACTGCAGCGGGCAAATTCCTAAAAATTTCACGCTGCGAAATGGCTGTTACATGATGCAAAAAACACACAAAGCAATGTATTTGTGGATTTGCCCGTCAATTGTCTTTAAAAAATCTTAATGCGACAAACTTTCTGCAGCCCTGCAAAAAGATGCGCCGAGAAACGAAAAATAAGAACAAGTTAGGCAACATTAAAAGTTTTTAACCAAAAAACTTTCAATCCCCCTGCTGCTATGGAATTTGATTCAGCACAAACACCCCGTGTTCTTGGAATTTTTTAAAGCACAACTCAGGGAATGTGCGGGGGTACAGCTGTCGCGCAAGTTCCTAGGATCGCAACCCATTACAAGCAAGCTAGGAGATCCACAATGGCTCAATCTTTCCGCATCGCAGCAATCGCCGCAGCTGCCGCCGTAGCGTCCTTTGCCGCTTCCGCACAAAATTACCCAACATCTGGCAAGAACATCACCATCGTGGTGCCTTTCTCGGCAGGTGGCCCGACTGACCGCGTGGCCCGCGATCTGGCTGAAGCCATGCGTAAGCCTCTGGATGGCGCCACCGTTGTGATCGAAAACGTGGCAGGCGCCGGTAGCACTATTGGCTCCGCCAAAGTTGCACGCGCCACGCCTGATGGCTACACCCTGCTGCTGAACCACATTGGCATGTCGACCATGCCTTCGCTGTACCGCAAGCTGCCGTTCAACGTGCTCAACGACTTTGAGTTCTTGGGCATCATCAACGACGTGCCTATGACTGTCATTGGCCGCCCCAATCTGGCTGCCAAGAACTTCGCTGAACTGCGTGACTGGATCAACACCGAAAAAGAAAAGGTCAACATCGGTCACTCGGGTCTGGGATCAGCAGGCCACCTGTGCGGCCTGATGTTCCAAAGCGCCCTGAATGTGCAAATGACCACCGTGCCTTACAAGGGCGCTGCGCCTGCCATTACCGATCTGATGGGCGGCACCATTGATCTGATGTGCGACCAGACCACCAACACTTCGTCGCAGATCGAAGCCCAAAAGGTCAAGGCTTATGGCGTGACCACGCTGCAAAAGCTGAAGTCTCCTGCGCTGAAGGATTTGGCTACGCTGGACTCTTCGGGTCTGAAGGGCTTCAACGTCACCGTGTGGCATGGTTTGTATGCCCCCAAGGGCACCCCTGCTGATGTGCTGACCAAGCTGAACAACGCCCTCAAACAAGCCGTGAAAGATCCTGAGTTCATTCGCAAGCAAGAAGGTTTGGGCGCCGTGGTGGTGGCCGACAAGCGCGTTGAAGCAGCAGAGCACAAGAAGTTTGTGCAAGCAGAAATCGAAAGCTGGGGCAAGGTCATCAAGGCTGCTGGTCAGTTCGCTGACTAACCCAACACACCTCTAGCGCAGCACCTGCGCTTTGCATGTAAAAACCGCCGAACGCTTGCGCGTTCGGCGGTTTTTTTGAAACAATATCCGGCTACATAGTGCGCTTTAGATCTTCCAAGTCACAGGCTTATTTTCTGCCGCACTGCGGCGCAGCATGTCCATAAAAGGCACGGTTCGCTGGCGCAAACTGACTGCACCCAGTTGGGCCGAGGCGGCTGCAGACTCCGCAGAGTGATCTTCTTCAGGATCGCTGAATTCATCTTGCACCGCTTTGCGCCGCGCTTCGTCTTCTGCCACCGCCTGGTTCAGGGTGACCAAGGCCTGGGGAATTTGTTCAACAGTAACAATGCCGGGCTCCCCCAATGGCTTGTCCAAAATTTTCAAAATGTGCTCGGCCGTTGCTCTGAGCATGATCAAGTCGGCCGTAGCTCGTGATTGGAAGGTATAGGCCATTTTCTTATCCTTTCGAGTACATGTATTCACGTTGGAACGGGTAATCAGATTGTGCGCCACGCAACCCCTGTGCATCCAAATCCCCGGAAGGATTGGTGCTCAGCATCTGGTGCAAGCCCATCCACCCTTGCTCAAATCCCATAGCGCAACCTGCCAGATACAAGCGGTAGGCCCGCAAAGCGCGGCCAGAACGCTCGGCATCGGTCTGTGCAGACAAGATGGCCTGCGCCTGGGTCAGCTGTGCTTCCAGCGCATCTGACCACGCCCACAGCGTACGCGCGTAGTGGGGACGCAGGTTCTCGGTATCCACCATTTCCAGCCCTGCATTGGCCATGTCGTGCAACGCGGCACTGACGTGCACCAACTCCCCGCCAGGAAAGATGTAGCGCTCAATAAACTCGCCAATGCCCGCGCCCAGCTCTTTGTTGTGTGTACCACCCGCCGTGATGCCATGAATCAGCGCCAAGCCACCAGGATGCAGCAAGCGTTTGACCGCCTGAAAGTAGCCCGGCAAGTTGGCGTGCCCCACATGCTCAAACATACCGACCGAGGCCAGCTTGTCATACGGTGCATCGACCATCTGCCGGTAGTCACACAGCTCAACCTGCACTTGGCCACTCAGACCCAACGTTTGAACCTGCTTGAGCACGAACTCGTACTGATTGCGTGACAGCGTCACTCCCTTGGCTTTAACGCCATAGTGCTGCGCCGCCCAGACGATCAGGCCACCCCAGCCACAGCCGACATCCAGAAAGCGCTCTTGCGGGTGCAAGTCCAACTTGCGACAGATGTGATCCAACTTGGCTTGCTGTGCCTGCTCCAGTGTCATCTCAGGCAAGCGGTAGTAGGCACACGAGTAGACACGCAAAGGATCGAGCCACAGCGCGTAAAAATCGTCAGATAAGTCATAGTGAAACTGCACCTGCTGCGCATCGCGCTCCAGCGTGTGCAAGGCCATGGAGCGCGCCCGGGCCATGGCTTGTGACCACCAGCTGGCATTGCCACGCACCGGGTCGGCCTGCAGCAGGCTGGTGGCTGCAGCCATGACATTGCGCATGCTGCCTTCTAAATCCACCCAGCCTTCCACCACGGCTGCTCCAAGCGAACCAATCTGGCCTTGTGCCAAGGCCAGCAAGGCGGCTGGAGAGCGCAAAGTGATGTGCACATCCCCTTGCGCAGGCCCAATCCGCTGGCCGCCGGGCAAGGCCACAGACACGCGAACGGGCAGTTCAGCGAGCCGGGTTTCCAGTGCGGCGAGCATGTTCTTCATACCGCCTATTTTTGAGAGCGCGCTGTGGCCGCGTCAATACGCTAGAGCACATAGGTGTGACAGGTTTTTTCCCGTCTCGCGACCTATGCGCGGTGGACTGCAGGGGGATTGCAACGCTGATGCGTCTGTTGCAGCCGCGTAATGCCAGCAGCTGTCAGCGGCATCCATGGCATCTCAGCCGCCAAGCTGCGTCTTGGGGGCTGTATGTAAGCGTGGATGAGGGGCCAGCAGCAATTTGCTGCTGCGTATCGCCCCTAACCCGCAGTGACAAACGCTTTAGTTCTTGCCAATCAGCCGCTGGTAGGCGGCCAGCGTGCTGGCAGAGACGGTCTTGAGCACCTGTTCATACGGCGTTTTCTGGCGCGCCATCAAACGCATTGAGGCAATGGTGCGGGTTTTGCAGAACCAGTGGCAGGTGTGCTGCAGCAGCAGCAGTTCGGCCGTCATGGTGAAGGCCATGCGCTTGCGTGTCTCCAGATCGACCTCATCAGGGGCACAGGCTTCGCGCACGGCTTTGGCGTGCAGTTGCAGCGCTTCGCGCATGTCAAAGGTGTGCGAGGGCATCAAGCGGTCAAAGTACGGCAGCGCCAGCGGCAGCGTGCTGACGCGCGTGTCTTGGGCATTTTCCTGGCTGAAGCTGGTGGCCAGGCGCTGCAGCTGATCGGCCAGTGTTTTCTCGCTGTTGTCCAAAATGGCCCAGACCTGCTTGCACCGCTCTGGGTCTTTTTCATCCAGTGCACGCATATAGCCTTCGATCAGGCCACCCATGAGTTTTTCGACCTGCGTGGGCGCCAAATGCGCACCCAGCAAGCGCACACGGCGACGGTGCTCTATGCCCTGCAAGACATAGACGGCAATGGAGCCCACAACAATCCAAGTGAAAAAATCCATAGTGCAGCGCTTGCTTCTCTGAAAAAACCAAACCCCAAGTGTATTCAGCCCTTGGGCGCTTTAAAGCTTGCAGGACTTTTATCATGCACAGCCTTATCTCCCGCTTTCAAAGATTTGCACTGTGTCTCACATCCTGATTGAACGCCAGCACACGCTGGGCTTGCCTGCCGCCCGTCAACACGCCCAAGCTTGGGCTGAAAAAGCGACGGCCAAATTTGGCGTGCAATGCCGCTACGAAGCGGGGGATGCGCACGATGTGCTGCACTTTGATGGCAGCGGCATGGAAGGCCGTTTGCACGTGGGCGCCTCACAACTCAAGCTGGAAGCCGAACTGGGCTTTCTGGCCGCCATGTTCCAAGAAAAGATTGAAGCCAAACTGAATGCGCAGTTTGACGAGATGGTACAGGCGGCATAAAAAATATAGCTGCTTGCGTATTATTTATGGGACTTTCAGATGCTTTTATATCTGAAAGTCCCATCACATAAGCGCTAACCGCTACTTTTTAAATTCATTCCAAGTACTAACGGCAACGTTTTCACTGCCGCTGTGTTGAGCGTTGCAGGATCACCCCGTCAAGCGCTGCTTGGCGTTGAAACCTTCTCGAGAAACCGCAGCCAGAGCGTCTGGACCGCAACGCCACATAAAACACGATATACCGAGAGTGGTCGTGCGGCGCTTACTGCCCAACCATCAGCGCAGCGAGTTGATCAAATCAATGTATTGCTGCTTGGCATCGTCCAGCGTGGTGTCCTTGAGCTTTTCCCATGCATCCCATTTGGCGCGACCCACCATGTCGGTAAAGCTGGGCTTTTTCGCCTCGTTGTCGCCCTCGGTGGCCTGCTTGTACAGCGCATAGATTTTCAGCAAGGTGGCGTTGTCGGGCCGCTCGCTGATGGAGGTCGAGTTTTTGACGGCTTCTGCAAACGTTGCATTTAGATCTGACATGGGAACAGTCTCCTTATGGTTGGTCTGGGGCCAGTGTAGCCAAAAATTCTTAAAAAAGAACGATCGTGCGCAATTGCTTTGAAGTGGTTTCAGCGCTGGGTTGACTCTGCCCTTTCGCATACCTGGCCCGCCCGCGGCGCCCATAAAAAAGCGTGGCTTGTGCCACGCTTTTAATAAACCTTGGAGGCAGCAGCCTGCAAAGGGCTGCTGCAGTGTTGCGCTATTTAGAACTTGTGGGTGATACCGACCGCCAATGTGTTGTTGCGCTGCAGTTTCTTCCATGTTTCGGCTTTGCTGTTCACACGGCCGTAGTTAGCGTAGAACGACGTACGTTTAGACAAGGCGTAGTCCGCAAACAGTTCGACTGCGTTCGAGCCCTTCACCGCATTGCTACTGTGCTTGGTAATGCGCGCGTATTGGGCACCCACGCGCACAGCCTTGCCGATTGGCGCAGCAATGCCCAAGCCCCAGCCGTCGCCTTCCGAGGTCTTTTCGTTGCGGGTATACAGCGCGCTGGCTTCCAGGATGCCGAAGTTGTACTTGGCGCCCAACGCAAAACCGTTGCGGTTATCCGTGGTACCGACGGCGCTCTGGGCCGATTGGCTCTTGGGCTGGAATGCAGCGCCCAAAGTCAAGCCGTTCAACTGGTAGTTGGCGGCCAATTGCAGAAAGTCTTTTTTCTCGGTGGCGCTGCCGCTGACCGTTTCCGAGAAGCCATAGGCCACACGTGCCTGGAAGCCACCCAACTTGGGCGTGGCGTACTGGATCTGGTTGTCCTGGCGCGAGCTGGTCAGCGAGCCGTTGGCGGCCAAGCCCAGCACCTTCAGCGCGCTGGATCCATCGGCGGTGTTGTTCAGGTCAAACGTGCCCATCAAACGGTTTTGCGGGGTGGTGGTGCGGCCCATCATGACTTCACCAAAGCTGCCCGATAGACCAACCCACGATTGGCGGCGAAAGCCATTGCTCCAGTCACCGGTGTCGCTCTTGACGCCATCAGCTTCCAGCTGGAAGTTGACCTTCAGGCCGTTGCCCAGGTCTTCCGAACCACGAAAGCCAAACAAGGTCGTGCTGTCATAGCTGGTCACCATGTTGGCGTTGGCGGCGTCCGTGTAAGTACGGCCCAAGCCTGTATCGATCGTGCCGTAAATAACAACGTTCGACTGTGCCGCTGCACCACCGGCCACTGCGGCCAAGAACACGGCCAAAGCGGCTTTCATCTGTTTGCTCATTTGAATTTCCATCATGTTGTAAAACTTGCGCGGCCATCCCTGCCCGCTGACAGCGATTGGAAATCTCGCAAATGACAACAAAGCGGCACAACAATGACAATTTGGTTGCAAACAACGTTTTACCGCGTACCGCGCAACGCGGCTATACGGTGTGCCAACAGCACCAGGGCCGCCGTGATGCCAATGGCCACCATGCTCATGGCCATGCCTTCGCCCACCGAGCCTTGCTCAAACTGGCGCCACACATAGACCGACACGGTTTGCATACCCGTGGGCGCCAGCAGCAAAGATGCCACCAGCTCGCGCGAGGCAATGGCAAATACCAGCAACATGGCAGCCGCCACGCTGGGCGCTAGCAGCGGCGCCACGACACGTGCCAGCATTTGCCACAGGCTGGCACCATGCACACGCGCGGCAGACTCCAGATTCACGCTCACCTGCTGCAAAGCGGCATTGGCGTAGCGAATGGGATACGGCAAGAGCAAGCAGGCATAGGCCATCAGCAAGATCAGCCAAGTGTTGTAAGGCGTAATGGGCAGCCAAGGCTGGTTCCACGCCAAGATCATGCCGACAGCCACCACAATGCCCGGCATGGCATTGGGCAGCACCGAGACCACATCCAGCATCAACCCGGTGCGCGTGCGCAAACGCACGGTGCAGTAGGCCACGCATGCGCCCAGCAGCCCCACCAGCAAGGCCGCCCCCAAAGCCAGCGCAAAGCTGGTGCCCAGTGCCTGCATGGCGGCAGAGCCTTCACGGAACACCGCCTGAAAGTGGCGCAGCGTCCAGTTCTCCAGAGCCAGTCCACCTGACAACGTACCCGTAAACGCCGTAGCGGCAATCGACAGCAAAGGCAGTACCGTGGCGCACACGCCCGCCGTGGCAAACGCCAGCAGCACAGGCAACGTCCAACCGCCCAGCGCCACACGTTCCAGCGCCTGGGGTTTGCCATCCGTGGATGTATAGGCGCGGCCCGCCAGCAAGCGGCGTTGCAGCACATAGGCCACCACGGCCAGCAGCATCAGCACCACAGAGAGCAACGAGGCACCGGGCAAATCAATCGGCCAGTCAGACAAGCGCTGCTCAATGCCCGTCACCAGCACAAAAAAGCCGACGTTGGATGCAAGCACGGCAGGCGTGCCGTATTCCTCAATCGTCATGGCAAACACCAGCAACGCACTGGCGGCCATGGCGGGCAACACCAGTGGCAGCGTGATGCCCCACAGCGCCTGCCAAGGCCCGGCACCACACACCCGTGCCACCACGGCAAGACGCCCCCCGGCAGCCGCTGCCGCACGCGACACCGCAAAGTACACGACCGGGAACAAATTGAGCACCATCACCAGCACCACACCCGGCACCGAGAACAGCAGCCCAGACGCATGCGCCCCCGTGGTCTGCTGCAGAAAACCCGCAGGTTGCAGCAGCAAAATCCACCCCATGGCTGCGATGTACGGAGGCACCATGAAGGGCACCAAAAAGCACAAATCCCACAAGGGTGCCCACGGCAGTTTGCACAGCCCACGCAGCAATCCCAAAGGTACGCCCAGCAGCAAGGAACCCACCACCACCCAGATACCCAGCCACACGGTATTGCCCAGCAGGCGCGTGACGGCAGTGTCTTGCCACAGTTGTGCCCAATGTGCAAAAGGCTGCCCCCAGTCCGCCTGTGCGGCCCCGGGGAAAATGGCCTGCAGCAGCACAAAGGCCACAGGCACCACCACCAGCATTCCCATGGCCAGCATGGCGACCGTGGGCAAGCCCTGCTGGGTGTTCTTGATTGACTGCATGCGTACTCTCTCTGTCCTGCCGATTTCATTCACCCACAAACACCAACGGTGCCCCAAAGGGCACCGCAGACAATGCCAGGCTACGCCCAGCTTGCATCAAACGCTATGATTTACTTGCGCACAAACAGCTCATCAAAACGTTGCAGCAGAGCGGTGCGCCCTGCACGCTGGGCGTCCGAGTCTTGGGGGAAAGATTTGAAGCTACTCAACGCGGGGCGCTTGGCCGTCACATCGCTGCGCGCGGGCAGCAAGAAGGACTTGGCAACGATCTGCTGACCTTCATCGGACAGCACATAGTCCACAAACCGCTTGGCCTGCTCGGCTTTCTTGCTGCTTTTGAAAATCATCATCGGGCGGGCGGCCACCACCGTGCCACTGCTGGGGAAAATGATCTCCACTTTCTCGCCCTTTTCTTTCGAGGCGTAGGTCACATAGTCCACCGCGCCAAAGACCGCCGCCTTGGCACCTTGCAACACGGGGTTCAGCGCTTGGGCATTTGCACCCGAAATGTTCATGCCGTTGGCGCGCAGCTCGGCAAACAGTTTCCACGCCTGTGCGCCGTGCTGCGACTGCAGGCCGGACAACAGTTCCAGCGCCGTGCCCGACTTGCTGGGGTCAGGCATGTTGACCTTGCCTTGGAAAGCCGGGGCAGCCAGATCACTCCAGTCGGCTGGGCGGGGGGTTCCACTGCTGGGGTTCCACGCAATCGCCAGTGCCGACAAGCCTTGCGCGACGTACGCTGGGCCCTTGTAGGCCACCGGCACGTTCTTGGCATGCGGGCTTTGGTAGTTCAGCAGCCAGCCGCGTTTATGCAGATCCAGTGCGCTGTCCCACGATGCAGAAATCAGCACATCCACACGCGGGTTGCCCGCCTCGGACTCCACGCGCGCCATGACTTTCCCTGAGTCCGCCTGGAACACGTCCACCTTCTCACCACCCTGTTTTTCAAAGCCCTGTGCCAACTCCTGAATCAAGCCCGCAGGGCCTGCCGTGTAAACGGTCAGCGCATGGGCAGACAGGCCTGCGCCCCATGCCAAAGCGATCAGCGCACCCGTGCGCACAACACCCGTCAGATGGCGGTGGTTCATGAAATTCCTCTCTTGGTTAAATATTGAAATAGCGGAAAAGCGGTGGGCCTTATGCGGCCTGTGCAAACCAGTGCACGCGGGTCAAATCCAGATTCATGGGCACTTGCTCGCCAGGGTGCAGGCGTTCACGGCTGGCAACACGCACGGGCTGCTCCCAGCCTGCATCCACCCAGGTGTCAAACTGGCCGCAGCGGTAGTGCTGCGACAGCACACGTCCGTGCACCGCCGCGCGGTGCATGCCTTCGGCCAACCCCAGCTGCAGCGCGCCATGCGGCAGCAGCACCTGCCCTTCGCTGGCTTGCGCAGGAGCGGTCGCTGGCAACACCTGCGGCGGGCAATGCCATTGCATGTGCGCCACCTGCCAGTGCGCGCCATGCCACTGCGCATTGAGCAGCGTGCCCAGCTTCAAAAACCGTGCAACATCGCGTGTGGCCGGGCGTGACCACAAGGCCTGTGGTGCATCCAATTGGTGAAAACGGCCATGCATGACCACCGCCACCCGGTCGGCCAAGGCACAAGCCTCTTCATGGTCGTGTGTGACATACACCGCCGTACAGCCCAGCTCGCGCAGCAGGGCCCGCATTTCGGTGCACAGGCTTTCACGCAAGTCGCGGTCCAAGTTGGACAACGGCTCATCAAACAGCAACAGCTGTGGGCGCGCCACAATGGCCCGTGCCAGCGCCACCCGCTGCTGCTGGCCGCCTGACAAGCTGGACGGCGCACGCTCACCCATGCCTTGCAGGCCCACCAGCGCCAGCGCTTGCTCTACCCGCTGTGCAGTCTCTGCCTTGCCCACGCCACGCATGCGCAGGGGAAAGCCCACATTGCCTTGCACGTTCATGTGCGGCCACAGTGCATAGTCTTGAAACACCATGCCCAAACCACGCTGCTCGGGCGCCACGCTGTGACTGGCCGAAGCCACACATTGCTCCCCCATCCACACTTCACCGCTGCTGGGTTGTTCCAGCCCGGCCAGAATTTTCAGCAAGGTGGTTTTGCCGCAGCCCGAAGGGCCGAGCAAGGCAATGATTTCGCCGGGGGCAATATCCAGATCCAGGCCGTCAAGCACGGTTTTGTCGCCATACGTGCGCTGCAATTGCCGGATGCGCACGGCCGTGCCCAAGGTATTTGTCGCTTCTGCCATAGGTTTGTTTTTCACAATGGCGGCATGCTAGTGGGCACACATGACAAACGCGTGTCACCGCCCGCCTCTGCGCAGTACGTGTGGTGGGCCTGCATGGGTGAGCTTGGCGCAATCAGCAACACGCAACCGGTGACAACTTCTGGCAGCGAGTGCTGCGCCAGCACGTCTGCGCATGCTTAAATGCCAAGCCTTAAAGCTAGGCGATACATTGGCTCTCCCATGTCTGATACGACCATCCTGGGCGCCTGCCCCCACGACTGTCCCGATACCTGCTCGCTCGTCACCACCGTGGTCGACGGCAAGGCCACCCGCGTGCAAGGCAACGCCGCCCACCCGATGACCGATGGCGTGCTGTGCGCCAAAGTCAGCAAGTACACCGAACGCACCTACCACCCCGACCGGGTGCTGAAACCGCTCAAGCGCAGCGGCCCCAAAGGCAGTGGCCAGTTCACCCCCGTCAGCTGGGATGAAGCCCTGCGAGATATTGCCCAGCGCCTGCACGGCATTGCGCAGCAACAGCCCGAGGCCATCCTGCCTTACAGCTACGCCGGCACCATGGGCATGGTCCAGGGTGAAAGCATGGACCGCCGCTTCTTTCACCAACTGGGTGCCAGCCTGCTGGACCGCACCATCTGCGCCAGCGCAGGCAGCGAGGCGCTGGCCGCCACCTATGGCGGCAAGCTGGGCATGCGCGTGGAGTTTTTTGCCGAAAGCCAGCTCATCCTGATCTGGGGCAGCAACAGCATCAGCAGCAACCTGCACTTTTGGCGGCTGGCGCAAGAAGCCAAACGCAATGGCGCCAAACTGGTGTGCATTGACCCGCGCAAGAGCGAAACCGCCGACAAATGCCACGAGCACCTGCAACTGCTGCCCGGCACCGATGCCGCCTTGGCACTGGCGTTGATGCACGAGTTGATCGTGCATGACTGGCTGGACCACGACTACATCGCCCAGCACACACTGGGCTGGGAAGCCCTCAAAGCCCGTGCCCTGCAATGGCCGCCAGAGCGTGCAGCCCAAGTCTGCGGCCTGCCGGTCGAACAAATTACCCAGCTGGCGCGCGATTACGGCAACACACAACCAGCGGCCATCCGTCTGAACTACGGCATGCAGCGCGTGCGCGGCGGCGGCAATGCCGTGCGCGCCATTGCCTGCCTGCCAGCACTGGTGGGGGCTTGGCGCCACCGCGCTGGTGGGCTGCTACTGTCCAGCTCGGGCGTGTCCCCGTTCAACCGGGCGGCGTTGCAAATGCCGCAGTTGCTGGGCACACGCCGCCCACGCTTGCTGAACATGAGCACCATTGGTGATGTGCTGCTGCACCCCGGCGATGCGCAGTGGGGCCCGCAGGTGCAGGCCGTGGTGGTTTACAACAGCAACCCCGTGGCGGTGGCCCCTGATTCGGCCAAGGTGGCCGCAGGCTTTGCACGTGAAGACCTGTTCACCGTGGTGCTGGAGCATTTCATGACCGACACTGCCGACCATGCCGACTACGTGCTGCCCGCCACCACGCAGCTGGAGCACTGGGACATCCACGGCAGCTACGGCCACACCGATGTGCTGCTGAACCGCCCGGCGATTGCGCCACAAGGCCAGGCGCGCAGCAATGCACAAATCTTTCGAGATCTGGCCGCGCAGATGGCGCTGCTGGATGCCGCTTACGCAGCGCCCCACTTTCAAGACTCTGATGAGGCACTGTGCCGCGCTACTGTTGCGCAGACAGCTATTGATTTTGAAGAGTTGCTGCAGAGCGGCTTTGCCCATATTCCGTTGAACGACGCCCCGTTTGCCCAGGGTGGCTTTGCCACGCCCTCTGGCAAATGCGAGTTTGACAACCCCCAGCTGGCGCGGCTGGGCATCAATACCCTGCCGGATTACCTGCCTAACTACGAGCCCCCGACGACCGAGTTTCCGCTGGCGATGATTTCACCGCCCGCGCGCAACTTTCTCAACAGTACGTTTGCCAACGTCGCCAGCCTGCAGCGCTTGGAACAGCGCCCCTTGCTGGAGTTACACCCCGACGACGCCGCCGTACGCGGCATTGCCGATGGGGATGCGCTGCGGGTGTTCAACGCCCGTGGCACGCATGTGTGCCACGCGGCGGTCAATGGTCGCGCCCGCGCCGGTGTGGTGGTGGGGCTGGGCATTTGGTGGCGCAAACAAGGCGCCAACGGCACGAATGTGAATGAGCTGACCCACCAGCAGCTCACCGACATTGGCCGCGCGCCCTGCTTTTACGACTGTGCAGTGCAGGTGGAGCGACTGGCTTAAGGCGCTGCACACGCCTTCCGCCAATGGCAGGTGGCGAGAGCGGCTGAAGACGACAGATCATCAAGCCGCTGTCCACCATCAAGCGCCGGAAGAGCAGGGTTGCCGCACCTCCGACGTGAAGTACGCGCCTGACCGCTGCATCGCTCCTGGCTACTCCTCACCCACCACCTGAAACTGCTGCGCCAAAAAGTCCAGCAGCGCCCGTACCGCAGGCAGTTGCCCCCGGCGCGAGGCATAGACCGCATGAACAATTTCGGTGCGCGGTGCCCAGCCGGGCAGCACCTGCACCAGCGCTCCACTGTGCAGCGCATCGGCCACAAACATGGTGGGCAGTTGCACCACGCCCACACCCTGCAAGGCCGCATCGCGCAATGCCAGCATGGACTGTGTGACCAACCTGGGCTGGTGGCGCACTTCGGCCCGTTCCTGGTTCGGGCCTTGCAGCAGCCAGCGGTGCGTTTCCTGCGGCAGGCCCATCTCCAGACTGGGCCAGTGGCCCAAATCCATGGGGCCACTGGCTTGACCGCACTGCGCCAGCAAAGCCGGGCTAGCCACCAGACACTGGCCACGCTCTGACAGTTTGCGCAGCACCAGATCACTGTCTTGCAACGGCGGTGGGCGCACGCGAATGGCCAAGTCCAGCCCTTCGGCCACGACGTCCACGCGGCGGTTGGTTTCATCCACCTGCAGCACCACGCGCGGGTGCTGCAGCATGAATGCAGCCAGCATGGTGCCCACCTGCGCCGACAGCAGGGCCACCGGGCAACTCATGCGCACCACACCACATGGTTCGCTGTGGGTCAGCGCCACCGATTCTTCCGCCGCCTCGGCCTCGGTCAGCATGGCGCGGCAGTGCTCGTAATAGCGCTTGCCAACTTCGGTCACCGCAAAACTGCGTGTGGACCTCAGCAGCAATTGCGCGCCCAGGCGCTCTTCCAGCAAGGCTACGCGGCGGCTGAGTTTGGACTTGGGCAGGCCCAGAGCGCGCCCCGCAGGCGCAAAACCGCCGTGCTCCACCACTTGGGCGTAGTAGTACAACTCATTGAGATCAGGCAACTTCATTGTTTCAAAAATAGAACTCTGCAGTAGATTTTTGCAGTCTACCGCAATCATCGTTCTGATTTCATACTTGCATCCATGTTCAACGCATCGCCAAGGCACACCACCCTGGCGATGCATTCCAAGGAGAAAAGCCATGCTGAAGCAAATTCTGGGTGTCTACGAAGCCCCACGCCCCCACTGGGTGGGCAACGGCTTTCCCGTGCGTTCTTTGTTCAGCTACGGCGACCACGGCAAGGCGCTGAGTCCCTTTCTGCTGCTCGATCATGCAGGGCCGCACCACTTCACACCGACTGCTGGCCGGCGTGGCGTTGGCACCCACCCCCACCGTGGCTTTGAGACCGTGACCATCGTCTACGAAGGCGAAGTTACCCACCGTGACTCCACCGGCGCAGGCGGCACCATTGGCCCCGGCGATGTGCAGTGGATGACGGCGGCTTCGGGCATCTTGCACGAGGAGTTTCATTCCAAGGCCTATGCCCAAACGGGTGGCCCGTTCGAGATGGTGCAACTTTGGGTCAACCTGCCTGCCAAAAACAAGATGACGGCGCCCGGCTACCAAACCTTGCTGAACGCCGACATCCCGCAGGCCAGTCTGCCCGATGCGGCGGGAACGGTGCGGGTGATTGCCGGTGACTACGGGCACAGCCATGGCCCGGCCAAGACCTTCACCCCCATCAATGTCTGGGATGTGCGGATCAAGGCCGGTGCCACGACCGAGCTGCAGGCCCCTCCCGGCCACACGCTGGCCCTGGTAGTGCTGCAAGGCACGGTACTGATCAACGGCACCGAGGTGGCACGTGCTGGCCAACTCGTGCACATGGACCGCGCTGCGGATACCGTGCACCTGGAGGCCAACAACGAGGTCACGCTGTTGTGGCTGTCAGGCGAGCCGATTGACGAACCGGTGGTCGGCCACGGCCCCTTCGTCATGAACACCGCCGAGGAGATTGAGCAAGCCATGCACGATGTCCGCAGCGGTCAGTTTGGCCAGATGCCTGCCGCCGCGCAGCAAAGCACTGCTGAGCTGAGCCACTAAACCGGCGCGTGCGCACCCCACGCACGCACGGCTTTCCACCGTGGGCGGGCACACCGCCTGCCCACGGCCTTCACTTCTTTTTTTCACCCCCCTGCTAACTTGGAGATCCCCATGAGCAACAAGCCTTACGTTCGCCTCGACAAAGACAATGCCGCCGTGCTGCTGGTGGACCACCAGACCGGACTGCTCTCGCTGGTGCGCGACATTGACCCTGACAAGTTCAAAAACAACGTACTGGCGCTGGCCGACATGGTCGAATACTTCAAGCTGCCGACCATTTTGACCACCAGCTTTGAAAACGGCCCCAACGGCCCGCTGGTGCCGGAGTTGAAACAAAAATTCCCCACCGCGCCCTATATTGCGCGCCCTGGTCAGATCAACGCCTGGGACAACGAAGACTTCGTCAAAGCCGTCAAAGCCACGGGCAAAAAGCAGCTCATCGTCGCTGGCGTGGTGACCGAAGTGTGTGTGGCGTTTCCGGTGCTGGCAGCGCTGGAGGAAGGTTTTGAGGTGTTTGTGATTGCCGATGCCTCAGGCACCTTCAACGCCATGACACAGCAAGCCGCCTGGAGCCGCATGGAGCAAGCCGGGGCCCAGCTGATGACCTGGTTTGGCGCGGCCTGTGAACTGCACCGCGACTGGCGCAACGATGTGGAAGGACTGGGCAGCCTGTTCTCCAGCCACATCCCGGATTACCGCAATCTGATGAACGGCTACAGCGCGCTGACCGCTGACAAGTAAGCGCAACGCACTGACGCTCCCTCACGAAAAAAACCAGCAGGCATGCGGCACTGCTGGTTTTTTTGTAGCTATCTGCGCTGCCTGTATCTGCGTTTAAGCCACTTTTTGCTCTAAATCATCAGCGCAACTGGTGGCAGGCACAGCATCGTCGTGCGCACGCTCCCTGGCATAGGTCTCACCCCAGTTGCGCATGGCCACCAGCACCGGCTGCAGCGTGCGGCCCAGTTCGGTCAGCTCATAGTCCACACGCGGGGGCACCTCGGCATACACGGTGCGCAGCACAATGCCAGACGCTTCCAGCTCGCGCAGCTGCAGGGTGAGCATGCGCTGGGTAATCGGGGTGATGGTGCGGCTCAGTTCACTGAAGCGTTTTTTGCCATGCAGCAGGTGGAACAAGATGATGGGCTTCCAGGTGCCACCCATGACCGACAAAGTCACCTCTACGGTGCAGCCGCTTTTGCTGTTCAAACGCTTCATGGGTGCCTTTTTGCCGTCATCGTCATGCAGCGCATCCTAGCGCCACACGCATGACGGCGCATTGCTTACATTTTTAATACTACCCAACAAATATGTTGGTTCTGGCATTCATGGCCCTTGCGCTGCACCATGCAGGGCATCTGCTTTTTTATTCCTGAAGGACTCGCATGAAAGCCATTCAACTGGCCGCCCCTGGCGGTTTGGAACATCTGCAACTGGTTGACCTACCCGACGCCGCAGCGCCGCAGGCGGGCGAAATTCAGGTGCGCATCCACGCCACATCACTCAACTACCACGACCTGCTGGTGGTCAGCCGCCCCGGTGCAACGGCCGCCAACCGCATCCCCATGGCCGATGGCGCAGGTGTCGTCACCGCTGTGGGCGCAGGCGTCACCGAATTTTCCGTGGGCGACCACGTGGTCTCCACCTTCTTTCCACAATGGCTCAGCAGCCGCCATGCACCCAGCGACTTTGCACTGGTGCCCGGCGATGGCTGTGATGGTTTTGCACGCGAAATGGTCACCCTGCCCGCCACTGCGTTCACGCTGGCACCCCAGGGCTACAGCCATGAAGAAGCCGCCACGCTGACCACGGCAGGCCTAACGGCCTGGCGTGCACTGGTCGTCAATGGCAAGCTGCAAGCGGGCGACACCGTGCTGGTGCTGGGCACGGGCGGTGTCTCCATCTTTGCGCTGCAAATGGCCAAAAGCATGGGCGCACGCGTCATTGCCACTACCTCCAGCGCCGCCAAGGCCGAACACCTGAAGGCCCTGGGCGCGGACGTGGTCATCAACTACGCCGAGACGCCCGAATGGGGCAACGCCGTGCTGGCCGCCACGGAGGGGCGCGGAGCTGACATCGTGGTCGAAGTGGGTGGGCCCAACACCTTGCCGCAGTCCATCCGCGCCTGTGCCGTGGGCGGGCACATCGCCCTGATTGGCGTGCTGACCGGCTTTGCGGGCAGCATTCCCACCGCCGAAATGATGGCCAAACAGCAAACCCTGCAAGGCTTGATTGTGGGCAGCCGCGAACAGCAACAAGACATGGTGCGCGCGCTGGAACGCTTTAGCTGGAAGCCGGTAATCGACAGCCGCTACCCATTGAGCCAGATTGCGGATGCCTTTGTGCACCAGAAGGCGGGCAAGCACTTTGGCAAGATTTGCCTGAGCTACTGAATCTAAAAAAGTAGCTGTCTGCGCTGGTTGAATGGACACTTTCCATGCATTTGTGCTTGAAAAGCAATCTCACCCATCGCTGGCAGCTCACTTTTTAGATTCATCTCAGCACACGCACCGTTCCACCACCACGGTGTGCTGCCAACCTGGCGTGAAGTTGCAGGCAGAACGCAGATTCGATCCAGCACCGCAGCAACGCATCAAGGCGGAGGTACGCTGGCTCCAGCGCCGCATCATGTTCAACCTCTGAGCAACAAGCTACACGCCCCTCAAGATTTCTATCCAAAAACAGGTTTGCCATCAACACGGTGGCATCACGCCCCAAGCCGTTTGCAGGGAGCAACAAGGCGCCGCCATAGCTTTTTTAAGGCACGTGCCAGCGAAGCGCGCAACACCCCCTCAATCCACACGCACGGCCCGTGGGTTTATGCTTTTGGCTTGTCTTCAGGAGATGCCATGGCCATGTTGCACACTGCGGTGGTTGCCGTTCGGGACCGCGCCCGCTTGCAAGAAATTGTGGGCACGCTGCTGCGTTTTGGGCTGGCTGACGTGGTGCAATCGCTCGGCCTTGCGCGCTGGGCGCAGTGGCGCACCAGCAGTGCGCACCGCGCGGCCAATGAAGACGCCGACCACCCACTGGCCCAGGCCAGCCGCCCCGAGCGTGTGCGCATGGCCATCGAATCGCTGGGCCCCACCTTCGTCAAACTGGGGCAGATTCTGGCCACCCGCTCCGACCTGCTGCCCACCGAATGGACGCTGGCACTGGAGCAGTTGCACAACCAAGCCACGCCCTTGCCGTGGGAAGTGATGCGCCCGCACATCGAGGCGCAGTTGGGCATGCCGATTGCCCAGGCCTTCACGCACTTTGACACCACACCGCTGGCGGCAGCTTCCATCGCCCAGGTCTACCGCGCACAGCTGCTGCGCCCGGATGGCTCGCTGCGCCACGTGGTGGTCAAAGTGCAGCGCCCCGGCATTCGCGCCGGGCTGGAGGCCGATGCCCGGCTGCTGCGCCACGTGGCGGCCATGGTGGAAGACAGCTTTCCGCAACTGGAGCGCTACCGCCCCGTAGCCGTGGCCCGGCAGGTGGGCGAAGCGCTACAGGAAGAGCTGGACTTCACCATCGAAGGCCGCAACAACGAGCTGGTGGCCCAGGCCTTTGTGCAGCAGCCCGAGATTGTCATTCCACGCATTGTGTGGAACCTGAGCACCCCCGAGCTGCTGGTGCAAGACTGGCTGGATGGCGTGCCCGCCAATCTGGCCGCGCTGGATCCCCGCTTTCATGGCCCGCTGCTGGCGCAACGTGGGGCCCATGCCTTTTTGCACATGGTGCTGCGCGATGGGCTGTTCCATGCCGATCCGCACCCTGGCAATGTGTTTGCGCTAGACGGTAACCGCGTCGGTTTTCTGGACTTTGGGCTGGTCGGCCACCTCTCGCCGCACCGGCGCGATCAGTTTCTGGTCTTGCTGCGCGCCATGGTGGAAGGCGATGCCGACGGGCTGGTCATGGTCATGCTGGAATGGACCGGCGATACCCGCGTCGAGATTACGCTGATGGAATCCGCCGTGGAAGCCTATATTGCCCGGCGCGACAACGGACCGTTAAAGCTGGGTGACTCCATCAAGGAATTCATGGACCTAGCGCGCGAATCGCAAATCTCCATGCCTGCCGATATGGCTCTGCTGTTCAAAGCCTTGATCACCGCCGACCGCGTGCTGCTGCAGCTCGACCCCAACTTTGACGTGGTGGCCACCGCCAAGCCCTTGGTGCAAGAGCAATTGCGCGCACGCTACCACCCCAAGCGCCTGCTGCGTGAGCAACGCGCCGCCACCCTGCAGATGTATGAGATGGCTGCCGATGCGCCCAAGACACTGCGCCTGCTGATGTACCGCCTCAAGCAAGGCCGCGTGGGCGTTGACATGGAAGTGCGCCAGCTGCACCGCGTTTCTACAGCGCTGGAGCGCGCAGCTACGCGCCTGTCGCTGGCCGTGGTGGCGGGCGCCTTCATCCTAGGCATTGGCCCCACTTTGCTGGCGTGGGATGTGCGGCTGCTGGGCATTCCCGTCTTTCCGGTGCTGGGCGGTTTGGGCGCGGTCATCAGTCTGGCGGTGCTGGTGCTGACCATGCGCAGGCAGAGGGCCTTGGATTAAGCTGCACGCATGCGCCTTCGCCTTGTTTTCTGTGTCACGCTTGGGGTCGTGGCCGCGCATTGGCTGTTGATGTTCGGCCCTTTGTCGCTGACCTCCATGGTCATCGCCACGCCACCCCACGCCCCGGAGCGCTTGCAAGCTGTGTGGATTGAGCCCCCTGTGGTGATTCCCCCTGCACAGAAGGCGGCCCCCAAACCTCCAGCTGCGCCGCCCGCCAAGAAGGCCATCGCCCCGCGCCCTGCACCCGCACGTGCTGCCGCCCCACCTGAATCCGTAGCAATGCCTGCAACTGCAGCGCAAGCAACCACCATGGCGACCCACCCGCTCGCAGCGGGTGAGATGGCGGCGCCCAATATCACTGAACCCAGCATCGCTCCGGCGTTGCCAGCCCCCATCGCACCGCTTGCAGCCCCTGCAGGCCCCAGCCTGCAAGTGCATGACGCGGCAAATACCGCCATAGCGATTGAGATGCCAAGCGATGGCTCCGCCTTGGCGCAGCAGATGGCGCTGCGCTTCAACGTGGAAGGTGTGGTCAAAGGCATGCAATACCATGCCCAAGCGGAACTGGAGTGGCACACCGACAGCCAGACCTACCATGCGCGCCAGTCCATCAGCGCATTCCTGCTGGGTTCTCTGGAGCAAACCAGCACAGGGCTGATCACCCCGCAAGGGCTGCAGCCGCTGGAGTTTGGTGACCGCCGCTTGGCCAAACAACGCCGCGTGCAACTGGACTGGGCGGCGCAGCAGGCGCTGTTTACCCCTGAACGCACACCCGCGCCGATTGGCCCCGGCACGCAAGATCGCTTGAGTGTGTTCTTGCAACTGGCCTCCATGCTGCAAGCCATGCCCGCACTGCGCACACCGGGCACGCGGATCGACATTCCCACGCTGGGCGCACGGCGCATGCAAACGTGGTCGTTTGGGGTGCAAGAAGAAGTACCGCTCGAATTGCCCTCTGGCACGATCACAACGCTGCGCCTGCAGCGCCTGCCCCAGCCGGGTGATGAGGAAAGCACCCAGCTGTGGCTGCACCCTGAACTGGGCTATGTGCCGGTGCGCATTCGCATGGAAGAGCCCAACGGCGATGTGATGGACTTGATGCTCAAACCCTGAGCCTCAGGACTGAATACGGCCCAGCATGCGCTGCGCCACATCGTCTTTCCAGACCCAGCTGTGCACCAACACCATCAGCACGTGGCCCACGATCAAGGCCAGCAACACCCAGCCCAAAACACCGTGCAAAGCACTGGCTGGGGCCACCATCCAATCCACTTTTTCGCCCAGTCCGTCATTCAGCGGAATGACGCCAAACCAGCTGAAGGGCTGGTTGTTGCCCAGCATGCGCAGCAGCGCCAGAAAAGGCACGATCAGCATCAGCGCGTACAACGACACATGCCCCAGCCAGGACGCCAGACCCAGTGCACCCGCAGCGTGGCGCGGGCGGTGTCCCAAGTTCGCCCAGCCCCAGATACCCCGCACGGCCATCAAGACCAGCAACAGCAAACCCACATGCGCATGGGCGCCAGCCAAGGTCGATGTCAAAGCCGCATCTTTCCCTAGCGTGACCTTGGCCACCATGCCGGAAAATTGCCAGACAAACAGCAGTGCCATACCCCAGTGCAAGCCACGGCTGATACGGCCAAAGCGTTGCGGCGTATCACGCCAGACACTGTGGGATGGGTGTGCAGCGTGCGTGGCAGATGGGTGAGCATCGTGGGGCATCCAACTTCTCCTTGTAGTGACAACGTGCCTTACGCCTGAAGGCCAAGGCAGTTTTCAGCTTAGCGAAGCAGGGAGTTAACCCTAGCGAAGCCCCCGTGCATTCTTCGGATTTAAGAATTCAATAAAGAGAGCTACACCCCCTTTATTTATAAGCACGTCAAGGCAATTCAACACTGATTATTTGCTGCTGCCATCACCGTATGGCGAGACGATGGTTTGATCAATCGCACCAAAAATGCTGTGACCGTCCTTGCCCTTCATGTCAATGCGCACGGTGTCCCCAAACTGCAGGTAGCCCGTGCTGGCAGCGCCGCTTTGCTGAACTTCCATCGCGCGCTTTTCGGCAATGCAGTGGTAGCCACGGGGCCAGTCCATGCGCTGGTCTTTGGCCTTGCCGCTGACCACACCCTGGTTGCTGACCACACCCGCGCCCACCACGGTGCCCGCACACAGCGTGCGGGTCTTGGCCATGTGCGCCAGCAATTGTCCGAAGGGGAAGGCCATGTCTTCCCCGGCCTCACACATGCCCACCTTGCGGCCATTGCAGCTGCTGTGCAAAGGCAAGTGCACGCGGCCACCGCGCCAGGCATCACCCAGCTCATCCACCGTCACCGCCACGGGGCTGAAACCTGTGGCAGGCCAGCTTTGCAGATTGCTCCAAGGCTGCACGGCATCGCTGGGCATCAGATTGCGCAGGCTCAGGGTATTGCTGAGCATGAGCAAGCGCACCGCATGCAAAGCCTGATCAGGCGATGTGCCCATGGGCACATCGGCAGTGATGGCCGCCAGCCCCGCCCCAAAGTCAATGCCCATCGCCGCGCTGCCCATGACCACTTCATCGCACGGCCCCACAAAGCTGTCGCCTGCGCCTTGCCGCACCAGCGGCTCGGTCGCGCTCAAGGGCCACTGCGGCTGGGTCAAAGCCAAGTGCGATGGATAGGCTGCAGCCTCTGCCCACTGGTAAGTTCTTGGCAGTGGCGCCATGCATTGCATAGTGTCCAGCGCAAATGCATGCGGTGCGCGGCCCGTATTGAGCTGGTGGTAGAGGTCTTGCAACTGCGGGGCCATAAAGCCCCAGTCATCCAGTACCTGCTGCATGCGCGAAGCAATGCCCGTGGCGTAATGGGCAAACCGCAGGTCACGCGAAACAACGATCAGTTGTCCGTCGCGAGAACCATCTTTGTAAGTGGCGAGTTTCATGGGCAAAAAGGTGTAGGCGCTAAGGCCATATGCCAGCGGCTTGAAAAGCCTGCTGCCAAAATAGAAGAACTGGGGTGGGCTGTGATCCACAGCCCACGTATATGCCACAAATTCTAAGGTTCGCCCATGCCGCTGCACCCCTGCGCTTTCGCTATTGCCCTGCGCAATGCCCAAACCAGTCTGTCACTGGCCCTTGCTGTACTGTTCGGCGTGACCGCCACGGCGTCGTACGCCCAAGCGGCCAGCGCCCCGATTGAAGTACGCAATGCACAAGGGCAGCTGGCCAAAGCTGCGCCCGCTTGGCGGGCACCAGGTGCCGCCCGTCTGCAATTCACGGTGCAGGGCAAATACAAGAATATGCCTTATCAAACCAAGGCACAGATCGACTGGCAGCCACAAGGCCAGCGCTATGAGGCGGCACAAGAAGTGAAGATCCCCATCGTGGGCAGCCGGCGCCAGTCCAGCTTCGGCAGCATTGGCCCCAGTGGGCTGCTGCCAGAGATGTTCATGGACCGGGGACGCAAAGAAAACAGCACCACGTTCGACGCACAAGCCGGGCAAATTCTGTTCAGCAAAGGCAACACCCCAGCTACCTGGGTCAGCGGCACCCAAGACCGTATGAGCGTGTTCTTTCAAGTGGCAGGCATGATTGCCGCAGCGCCACAGCGCTATCCACAAGGCACCACCATCACCATCCAAGCGGCCAGCAGCAGCCGCGTGGCGCCATGGAAATTCACCGTGCGCGGCACAGAAAACCTGCAACTACCGGCAGGGCGCATGTCGGCACTCAAGCTGGAGCACAGCTCGGACAGCAGCACCGAAGACCATGTCCAGTCTGACCTTTGGCTGGCACCGGGTCTGCAGTACCTGCCCGTGCGCATTCGCATGCAGGAAGACGGTGGCCGCGACGAGCTGGACCTGAAGCTACAGTCCCACAGCAAGCTTTAAGCTCTGCTGACGGGAGCCCGCCACATGGTTTGCTTATTCATGGAATACTGAAGGCGCATGAAACACCTTCATGCACCTTGAAACGCACTGCTTTGCACCCATCTGAGATTGCTTGGAATCACCTAGCGCCAGAAACGCCACGCAGGCCACGAAGGAGGACCACCATGCAAATGCTTTATGACTCTGATTCTTTTGTGGTGCTCCATCTGAAACCCGATCTGGGTTTGCCCACAGAAATCACCCTCGCTGACGGTGAGACCCCAGCCCCTGCTCTGCCTCGCCACGGTTTTGAAATTGTGGACAAACGCTCGGGCAAAGAGGTGTACCTGGATGGATCTTGGGCTGAAATGTTTCAGCAAATCATTCAAGAGTGGCAGCGTGAGTCGCCCAGCGAAGAAGAAGTGGAAGACACGCTGGAGCGTTATGCACAACTGGCCCAAAACCCCGTTGTCATTCACTGATGCATCGCGCTACTGCGCAATAAAAAAAGAGGCCCGAAGCGGCCTCTTTTTTATTGCGTTCACAGCTTTAAATTTCAAACAGATCCGCCCCTGGGCCTTGCAGCGTTTGGCGCCGCACTTCGCCACGCAGCAGCAATCCGAAATCGGTAGCGGGCAAAGGCTTGCTGCAAAAATAGCCTTGGTAGAAATTGCAACCGTGCTGGCGCAAAAACTCCAGCTGTGCGGCTGTTTCCACGCCTTCGGCCAGTACGTCCATGCCCATGCTCTGCCCCATGGCAATCACGGCATGGCTGATCGCCATGTCGTCTGCACTTTCGGGAATATCGCGAATAAAGCTCTGGTCAATTTTGAGCAGATCAATCGGAAAGCGCTTGAGATGTGCCAGCGAGGAGTAGCCGGTACCAAAGTCATCAATCGCCAGACGCAAACCCAGCCGCTTCAAACTGCGCAGCACAGCCAGTGCTTCATCCGGGCGCTCTGCCAAGGCGCTTTCCGTGATTTCCAGTTCCAGTCGATCTGCTGACAGGCCCGAGCGCTCTAGCGCTTGGCGCGTACAGCCCGCGATGTCCGTCAGCAGAAACTGGTGCAAAGAGACATTGACCGCCATCGAGATGGCTGGCAGACCCTCGTCACTCCATGACTGCGCCTGGGTACAGGCTTGTTCCAGCACCCACTCGCCCAAGGGGCCAATCAGGCCCGACGTTTCGGCCACCGGGATAAAGCGCGCAGGCGAAATCATGCCCTCCACCGGGTCAAACCAGCGCAGCAAGGCTTCGCAGCCGATGATGTTACCAGATGCAATATCCACCTGCGGCTGGTAGAACAACTGCAGGTGCCCTTGCGATAAGGCGTTGCGCAGCCGTGACTCCAAGGCAATCCGCTCACGGGCTGCCAGCGTCATGTTCTCGCTGAAGAAACACCACAAGTTGCTCGCGCCCTTGCCGTCTTTGGCGCCATATACGGCGGCATGTGCGCCTTGCACCAAGGCGTCGGCATGGCTGGCATGTTGCGGGTAGCAGCAAATACCGGCGCTCACACTCACCACCACGGCAAAGCCATCGGGCGATTTCCAGGGCTGTCCCGCCGCGTGAATCAAGCGTTCGGCAATGTCCGACGCATCTTTGGCACTGTGCAAATGGCGCGCCAGCACCACGATTTCATCGCCCGCCATGCGGGCGATGATGTCACCGGGGCGCAAGGCCGACTGCACCTGGCGTGCGGTATGGCGCAGCACCTCATCGCCCACGGCATGGCCATAGCTGTCATTGACGTCCTTGAAACGGTCAAGGTTGAGCAAGATAACCGCCATTTCCTCGCCACGGCTGTCTGCCGACTCCACCAGACGCGTGAGCTCTTGCACAAACCAGGTGCGGTTCGACAGCCCGGTCAGCGCGTCACCATGGGCCATGAACTGCAGTTGCTGCTCGCGCTGCTTCTCTTGCGAGATATCGGAGAACATGCACACGTAATGCGTGGTTTTGCCCTGCGCATCCTTCACCGCATTCAAGGACATGCGCTCTGGAAAGATTTCGCCGTTCTTGCGTTTGTTCCAGATCTCCCCGCGCCAGTGGCCCGTGCGGTGCAGGCTGTTCCACATTCCGTCGTAAAACGCCTTGTCGTGCTTGCCGGACTTGAAGGTGGACGGGCGCTTGCCAATCAGCTCGGAGGGCTCGTAGCCCAAAAGACGTGAAAACGCAGCGTTGGTCGACACAATGTTGCTGTGTGCATCGGTCACCACAATGCCTTCGGCGGTGTTGTCCACCACAGCGGCGGCCAGCAGCAGGCGCTCTTCTTCTTGGCGCTGCTGGGTCTTGTCTGAAATGATGCCGGAGAAACGCACGGGCTTGCCATGGACATCCAGGTGCCGGTTGCCACGTGCTTCAAACCAGCGGTACTCGCCATCAAAGCCCAATACACGGGCCGTCACGGCAAACGGGCTGCCGGTGGCCACGGCCAAGCGAGCTTCTTTGCCCACCATCTCGCGGTCTTCGGGGTGAATGCGGGGGCGAAAGCGAAAGTCACGCGCAAAGTCGTCGCCTTCGTAGCGCATCATGCTGGCCATACCCTGTGAGAAGGTATGGCGGCGCTGCTCCATGTCCCAGTCCCACATGCCTTTGCCGCTGCCATCCAGCGCCAGGCGCAACTGCTCTTCGCTTTTGACCAAGTCATTGCGGGCATCTACGCGGCGCTGCTCTGCCTGCTTGGTGCGATACACCAGCCATGCGGCATAGCAGCCGGACACCAGCACAAAGATGTAATCCTGCGCTTGCTGCAGCAGCACGTATAACTCGCGGTCCTTCACCAGCAGTGGCATGACGACATCACCAGCGCCAAACCACAGCAATCCTGCCACCAAGTACAGCACCAAGGCACGCCAAGGCGCCAAATGCGGCACAGAGCCCTCGTGTTGCATGTATTCCCTCAATCCCTTTGAACCCCGGCCATGCTGCGACAATTGCCGTGCTATGACCCAAGCCTACATCCTTACTCTATCTTGCCCAGACCGCCGCGGCCTGGTGCATGCCGTCTCCGGCTTTTTGCTGGAGCAAGGCGCCAACATTGAAGAAGCCTCTCAGTTCAACGACAGTGCCACAGGCCTGTTTTTCATGCGGGTCCAGTTCGCTTGCGACAGTGCTGACATTGCAGCGCTGAAGGAAGCCACGGCCACCATGGCGACCACGTACGGCATGAAATGGGGCCTGCACTCCATCGCTGACCGCATGAAAACCGTCCTCATGGTCAGCCGCCAAGGCCACTGCCTGAACGATTTGCTGTTCCGCTGGAAGTCTGGTCAGCTACCGATCGATATCAAGGCCATCATCAGCAACCACCGCGATTTCTACCAACTCGCGGCCAGCTACAACATCCCTTTCCACCACATCCCGGTCACCGCCGCCACCAAGACCCAGGCCGAAGCCAAACAGTTCGAGATTATCGAGGCTGAAGGGGCTGAACTGGTGGTACTGGCGCGTTATATGCAGGTGCTTTCCAATGACTTGTGTCAAAAACTATCGGGACGCGCGATCAATATTCACCACAGCTTCCTGCCCAGCTTCAAGGGTGCCAAGCCTTACTACCAGGCGCATGAGCGCGGTGTGAAGCTGATTGGCGCTACGGCCCACTATGTGACCGCCGATCTGGACGAAGGCCCGATCATTGAGCAAGACGTCGCCCGTGCCGACCACACCGACACCGTGGACGACCTGACCACCCGGGGCCAGGACACAGAAAGCCAGGTACTGGCCCGCGCCGTGAAGTGGCACAGTGAGCGCCGTGTGATCTTGAACGGTCACAAGACCGTGGTGTTCCGCTGATTCGGCACCGCTCATAAAACCAAAGCGTCAAGCGCTTGTTGCCTCTTACTTTCTGAATGATTACATTAGGAAAACAAAGAGCAACAAGCGCTTTTTGCTTTGAAAAGCATAGCCACGCGATTTCACCCTCCGATTGCCGAAAGCACCATGTCAAGTCCACGCAACAACGGCCAACGCCCCACCCGTTTTTTTGACAGCCGCTCGGCACGGCGCATTCCCCCCATCCAATGCCTGCTGACTTTTGAAGCCCTGGCGCGCCTGCGCAGCGTGACGCAGACGGCCGAAGAACTCAGCGTGACCCCCAGCGCCGTCAGCCACCGCGTGCGCCAGTTGGAGCAGGTGCTGGGCACCCAGTTGTTTGGCCGCACAGATTTTTCACTCACCTCCGACGGGCAAAACTACCTGCAGCAGGTGCGCGAAGGCCTGGGCGCACTGCAATGCTTTCCCAACCACCCCGTGGCCACGGGCCGCGCACGGCTGAAAATTGCTGTCACCCCCACGTTTGCACGCTGCATGCTGATTCCCCGGCTGGCCCAGTTCACCGAGGCCTACCCCGAGATCGACATCACCTTGCAAGTTGCCATTCCGCTGCTGGACGTGGTGGCCGAAGACGCCGACCTGATGGTGCGCTACGGCCCGGGTCACTACGCCGATGTGGAACACCGCGAGATCGCGCGCGATGTATACACCCCGCTGGCCTCTCCAGCTTTCTTGCGCATGCATGGCCCGATTGAAAAACCCGAGGACCTGCAAGAGCTGCCACTGCTGCGCAGCCCGCTGGAATCATGGCGCCCCTGGTTTCAGGCCGCAGGCCTAGATTGGGCAGAGCCGGTGGAAGGTTCGCAGTTCAACGATGTAGGTTTGCTGTGCGACGCCGCTGCTGCCGGTCTGGGCGTGGCGCCTGTACGTCTCAAGCTGGGAGCACCTTGGCTGGACAACGGCACGCTGGTGCGCATCTTCGACTTGGACGTAGAGAGCCCGCACGCCCACTACCTGTGCTGGCGCACCGGCACCATGGACCGCTGGGAATGCCAGGCCTTTGCCGAATGGCTGGGCAAAACGATGTAGGCACGGCCCGCCACCGCGGGCTGTCAAGCGCCTGCTGGTCTTGCTGTGTGTGGCGCAACGCTGGCACGTTGGGCCACTTGCCACGGGCCAACGTCAGCCGCCACACCAGCAAGGGTTTACGCCATGCGTGTTTTAGTCAAAAAAGGTTCTATCCCTTACCCATAAACAGCTAACAGCTCTCCTTTCTGCTATTCCAAAGGCACTGAGCGTGGCACTTTCACGCCCGCTTGCAAGAAAAATCACAAGGCCTCGCCCACGGCTTGCCCTACAGTCGAGCGCTATGACGACTGCCAGCCTTTCCGAACGTGCTGCCCGCCAAGCCGAGGTAGTGCAAGCCCTGTCCCAGCACGTGCCCGCGCACGCCTTGCTGTGGAATGCCGAAGACACCACGCCCTACGAGTGCGATGGCCTGACGGCCTACCGCCAGCGGCCCCTGGTGGTCTGCTTGCCCGAAACCTACGAGCAGGTGCAAGCCGTGCTGCAGGCCTGCCATGCGATCAACGCGCCGGTGGTGGCGCGCGGTGCAGGCACAGGGCTTTCCGGCGGCGCCATGCCCCACGCGCTGGGGGTGACGCTGTCGCTGGCCAAGTTCAACCAGATTCTCCAAGTCGATGCCTTCAGCCGCACGGCCGTGGTGCAGTGCGGTGTGCGCAATCTGGCCATCAGCGAAGCGGCGGCCCCTTTCAACCTGTATTACGCACCCGACCCAAGCAGCCAGATTGCCTGCACCATCGGCGGCAATGTGGCCGAAAACTCCGGCGGCGTGCACTGCCTGAAATACGGCCTGACCGTGCACAACGTGCTCAAAGTCAAAGGCTTCACGATTGCGGGCGAACCCGTGGAGTTTGGCTCTGACGCGCTGGATGCCCCCGGCTACGACCTGCTGGCCGCCATGGTCGGCAGCGAAGGCATGCTGGCCGTGGTGACCGAAGTCACCGTCAAGCTCATCCCCAAGCCGCAACTGGCGCGCTGCATCATGGCCAGCTTTGACGACGTGCGCAAAGCGGGCGATGCCGTGGCCGCCGTGATTGCCGCAGGCATCATTCCCGCCGGGCTGGAGATGATGGACAAGCCCATGACCGCCGCCGTGGAAGATTTCGTCAAGGCCGGTTACGACCTGACGGCCGAAGCCATTTTGCTGTGCGAGTCCGACGGCACGCCCGAAGAGGTGGAAGAAGAAATTGGCCGCATGAGCGATGTGCTGCGCCACGCCGGAGCCACCGCCATCACCGTGAGCAACAGCGAAGACGAACGCATGCGATTTTGGAGCGGGCGCAAGAACGCCTTCCCCGCTAGCGGCCGTATCAGCCCTGATTACATGTGCATGGATTCGACCATTCCGCGCAAGCGCCTGGCCGATATTCTGCTATCGATTCAGGAGATGGAGAAGAAATACCGCCTGCGCTGCGCCAACGTCTTCCACGCCGGTGATGGCAATCTGCACCCACTGATCCTGTTTGATGCGAACGACCCGGACGAACTGCACCGCTGCGAGCTGTTTGGCGCCGACATTCTGGAAACCAGCGTGGCCATGGGCGGCACCGTGACGGGCGAGCACGGCGTGGGCGTGGAAAAGCTCAACAGCATGTGCACCCAGTTCACCACCGAGGAGAACCTGCAGATGTTCGCCCTCAAGGCAGCGTTTGACCCGGCCGGGCTGCTCAACCCGGGCAAGGTCATCCCCACGCACAACCGCTGCGCCGAGTACGGCAAGATGCTGGTACGTGGCGGCCAGATCAGCCACCCCGATCTGCCTCGCTTCTGAGCAGCAGACGTTCCCCCCGCAGGCCGCTACAGCGGCCTTTTTTGCGCATACCCGTTTCGGCGCAGTCTTTCTGGACCTTACTGGTGCTTGCTGCGTTGCATCAAGTGCAAAGCCAGCGCGTGGTAGGCCGGCAGTGATGTGGCATCGTTGGCGGCATTGCCCGCCACGGGATGGGAGGCAAAACGGGCAATCACCATCTCGGCTTTCGGGTCGATATAAATGGTCTGACCGTGCACGCCCCGTGCCGCAAAGGCGCCATGGGCGTTGTGCGTCACCCACCACATATGCGGTACGACCAGCCGGGCAACTGCGCATAGCCAGCCTTGGCAAAATCGGCCGGATTGCCGCCCCGGCGAATGTCTGCCACTGCGGCAACAGGCAGCACGCGATGGCCGTGGAACATGCCGCCGTTGCGCACCATCTCGCCAAAGCGAGCCATGTCACGCAAGCCCAGGTTGAGTCCGCCCCCGGCAAACGGTGTGCCGGTGGAGTCCACGCTCATATAGGCATCTTGCTCGGTACCCAAGCGGCTCCAGATGCGCTCAGACAGCAACTGCGCCACCGAGCGCCCCGTGACCCGTGCCAGCACCCAGCCCAGCGCGTCGGTATTGGCGGTGCGATAGCCAAATGCCTCACCATGCTTTCCCTGTGCTTGCACGGTGCTCAGAAATTCATAGTAGCTGCGCGGGCCCGTGTAATCTGCGGGCTTGGGCAGCGGGTTGCCAGCCGCCGCATGCGCCCAGACCTCGGCTTGGGGGTCGGCATAGTCTTCGCTGAAGCGGATGCCGGTGGTCATGTCCATCACCTGCCGCACGGTGGCACTGCCAAAGGCGGAAGTTGCCAACTCCGGCACATAGTCCACCACGTGCCGTGCGGGGTCGAGCTGGCCTTCTGCCACCAGCATCGCAGCCAAGGTGCCCACCAACGATTTGGTCACCGACATGGCCGCATGCTGCCCCTGCGGTGTCAGCACCCCGAAATAGCGCTCATAAACCACCTTACCACGGTGCAGCACCACGATGCCATCTGTGTAATTGGCAGCCAGTGATTGCTGCCAGGTCATGGATGTGGTGGAACCTGTCGGCGTAAACATCAGCGCGTCAATGTCGCCGCGCAGCGCGCGCGGCAGCGCCACGGGGGCATCCAAACCGCGCGAGACATTCACCGTCGGCATCAGTTCGCGAAAATGCACCACGCTCCAGCGCATGGCGGGAAAGCGAAAGTAAGAACCATCGTCAAAGCGCAGAATGCGATCTGGTGGTGGCGGCGACCCCACCATCCAGCCAAGTTTGGCCGGGTCACTGGCTGCGGCATCGGGGTAGGCAGTCTGTGCAGCAGCCAAACTGCTGGCCAACGCACCCATACACACCATGGAGAACATGCGGCATCGCAAGCGAGGGTTCATAACTTTCTCTCCAAAGCAGGAATGCACAGACAGTAGCAGACGGGGCGGCCCATGGCTTGATTCATCTGCAGATAGTGCATGTGCTCCTGCACTCAAACGAAGAGATGAAAAGAACTTTTCATCTCCTGCGCATACACCGCACACCTCCGACCCATGCAAGCCCTGTAGCCCGCATCTTGGTTTGCTCTTACATTGCACCCAAACACAGCTTCAGGAGCACCCTATGGCCAGCGGTGGTGGAGATTGGAAAGACATGTACCAAGCCGCCGAGCGCGGTGATGTGGCGTGTGTGCGCTTTCACCTCAGTGAAGGTGTGGATGTCGACTACCAGCACCCGGAAGTGATGCTCTCGGCGTTGGTCACCAGCGTCATTCAAGGGCATACCGAAGTTGCACGGGTTTTACTGATCCACGGTGCCAATCCCAATCTGCCCGCCGAACTGGGCAACCTGACACCTTTGCAAGCCGCCCAAAAGTACGAACGCGCAGAGCTGAAAAAACTTTTGCAGACTTTTGGCGCTGCAGAGGCACCACCCACGCGCACACGCTTTTGGGAGCGCTGGTTACCGGTATAAAACGCCACACCAGAAAACATGCAGCGCGCGCGTTTTCATGCATCGCGCCACAATGCCGGGTTTACGCAGACCACCTTGCCGCGCACCATGACTGAACTGAGCTTTGAAGAACACCTGCAATCGGGCAACACCTTGGTCGAACAAGCCCAACAGGCTGCCACCGTGGATTTCCAGCGCGCCCGCGCGCTCTGGCAAGAAGCTGGCAAACGCTTCTACCTCGCGCACCAAGCCGATCTGAACCACACCGAAGCGGCATTTCGCTTGGCCCAGGCCTGGATGGCCGAAGCCTATGCACTGCAAAAAGAAGACTCGGCCAACGCCCTGCTGATGTGGAGCAACGCCGCCGCCCAATGCGAACTCGCGTTTGACCTGGAGCCAGAGAATGGCCGCATCGCCATGACAGCAGCCAGCTGCCACCATTTTTCAGGAGAGCACGATGCTGCCAAGGCCTGGAAACAGATTGGCGAGCATTTGCTCCAAGATGCCCAAGCCGCGGCGGAACAAGCGCGCGACGAAGCAGGATAGGCCCTAAAAAATAACGACCTACGGGACTATGGACACCGTGCTATTGGCGACTGCACCCGCCCAAATGGGCAACCGCCATGCACACTCGGTTTTCTCTAAAGATTCTCTGGCTCAACGTGCATGATATGCACCAGTCTGGCGAACTGCAGTACCGCACTCCCCTACCAATTGCAGCGCCATGCGTTGACCCTCCAGCCATTTCACAAGCCCTTGCACCGGCTTCGACTGTGCTGTGCCTTCAGGATGGCGGGGATGCACGATCTCCTGCAGCATCATCAGTTGCAGTGTCTGCAGCAGCAAGCTTTCTTGTCCTGCAAATGCAGGCAGTTGCGCCAGTTCGGCAAAAGATGTTGGGCCCGCAGTCAGACGCTGCAGCAGTGCGGTGCACAAGGTTTCTGGCCCGTCAATCTGCCCAATCGGTGTCGCAAATGCAATTGGGCCTGCAGCAGGCGCTGCTGGCAAAAGCTGGAACACCATGGCGCTCAGCTGTGCAACATAGACGTCACGCACCAAAACCTGCGGCTGGCGCTGAAAGATATCCATGCGCTGGTGGCAGTTGCGAGCCAAATCTTTGAGGGTTTCCGCCACAGCAGGAATCTTGGTCTGCTGAATCACGCTTTGCATGTTGCCGGGTATCGACAAAGAGATATCCAGATTGTTGAACACATCCGCACTGCCCAGATAGTTCAAACCTGTTTCGCTGATGCGCTGGTGCACTGCCACCGAATGCTGTGGTTGCCAGTGGTCGGTCAAAAACTCATGCGCCAAATCACGTGGGTCTTTCGCACGCAGATTGTGCAGATGCTTGAGCACCCCCGGCCGGTCATTGAAAAGTCCCCGTTCGCCCAATTGGCAAAGTAACTTCAAGCCCATCTGCGCTTGCTGGGCCGATGTTCCTGGCACATGGGGGGCAAAAAGGTGCAGAAAATGCTGCACTGTCAGCAAGTCGGTGGACCCGGGGTGACACATGTAGTGCAGATAGAAAATGCCGCCCGACTGCAACTTGGCATTAACACAGGCCAACAAAGCATTTTGGTGCTGCGGTGCAATCCAGGACCAAACACCATGCGTGGTGATGAAATCAAAAGGCTGTGCGTGGTGCGCCGCAAATTGTGCAAAGTCGCTGTGGATGAACGTAATGTTCTTCAGGCCTGCCGCCTGCGCAGCCTCTTGGGCCATGCCCACGTGGCTGGCGTTGAAATCCACCCCCACAAATTCGGCATTGGGGTGACTGGCTGCCGCCACCAACAAATTGATGCCGACACCACACCCCAGTTCACACAAACGAAATGGCCGTGCCACATCTGGCGCAGAAAACCCCAAAAAGCGCGTTACACAAGACAGCCATACAGGCTGCATCTCCTTGTAGAAAAACGCAGGGTAATGGACATCGGTGGTGTAGCCATCCGTTTTTTTCAAGACCTTTTCCTTCCAAATTAAAACGGCTTGGCAGCACGCAAGCTGCCAAGCCGTTCAGGCATCGTTGATGCGGTTGTGATCTAACGATCAGAACTGCGCAGTCACCGAGGCGCTGTAACGTCGGCCATCCAGAATATAGGCAAAGCCTTCCTCTGGCGTGACGGTCTTGTTGGTCAGGTTGTAGACACCGAAGCGCAGCTTCACGTCAGGGCGAATGGCATACACAAGACCCACATCCATGAAGGTATAGGCGGGGTACTTCATATCGTTGGTCGCCGAGCCGCTAGCGTTGGTAGTGCGGCCCGAAGTTTCACCGCGGAAATTGAGTTGCGTCCACAGGTTCAGCTTGTTGGTGGCGCGCCAGTCCAGCGAAGCATTGAACATATGCTCGGGGATATCGTTCAGCGGCTTGCCCGCATTGTTGCCCGAAGTTTGCTCTGTCTTGGCATAGGTGTAGCTGTGGCGGTACGTCCAGTCGCTGCTGAACTTCCAGTCTGCGGTCCATTCCAAGCCCTTCAGCTCAGCGGTATCCACATTCTCCATGGTGGTGTAGCCAAACTGGTGCGCCGGATACGTGATGCCACCCCACTGGCAAACGACGTTCTGTGCACAAATACGACCTGTGCGCAGCAGCTTGTTTTTGAACTCGCTCTTGTATACCGTCACACTGCCCGACAAGCCTTGGTTGGCGTCGCCATAGTTCAGGCCAATTTCAAAGTTACGGGTGGTTTCTGGCTTCAGGTCAGGGTTGCCAATGATCACACCGCCCATAGAAGAGCTGCCAAAGTCTGTCGCTGCATTGCGCAGGGTTGGCGTCTTGTAGCCTGTGGTCATGCCGCCCTTCAGCGCCAGCGTAGGCGTCAGGTTGTAGACCGCATACACCTTGGGACTGAACTTGCCGCCAAAGGTATCGCTATGGTCATAACGGCCGCTGAGCAGCAGCGCCAAATCATCGGTCAACTGCCAGTTGTCTTCAACAAACAGCGCGTGCATGTCGCGCTCCATGCTCACCACATCGGTAGGCACCACAATGCCGGGCAAATTGAGTCCGTTGGATGCGCCATCTTTGAGCTCTTCCTTCTTGAAGTTGGCACCTGCGGTTAACGTGTGCTGCCCCAAGAAGAATGTGGCCTGGGTGTTGGCCGTTAAAGTGTCAAAGCTGATGCCACTGCCCGTGGTGGCGTTGACACGTGTCGGGTTTTCCGAAGTGTCATAGTTCACATAGCTTTCCCACAGCATGTCCTTGTAGCGACCTTCGTGGGTGACAAAGAAGTTGTCACGCACAGACTTGCTGTAAGAAGCATCATCGCCAACGGCCAGACTCTTGCCAGGGTTGTGCCAGCGCTCTTGGGTCGTGCGGCCACCACCGAGGGTGAAGGTGTTCTGTGCATTGACCTTCAAGCTGGCCTTTGCGCCGAAGTTTTCACGCTTGAATTTGGGGTCGGCTGCAGCGCTGTCATCACCACCGACGATATCCGCCTCTTTCTGGTTGCGGAAAGCACCGGTCAGCTGCAGCGACAACACATCCTGCACGACGGGCACATTCAACGCCACACTGGTTTGAAAGCCTGCATTCGTCACATCGTTGCCCGCACCCGGGTGGATGTATTCGCTGGTGATGCTGCCGCTGAATTTGTTGACCACCTTCTTGGTGATGATGTTGACCACCCCGCCAATCGCATCTGAGCCATACAACGACGATGCGGGACCACGCACCACTTCAATGCGTTCAATGGATTCCAGCGGTGGCAGGAAGTTGATGGGCGTCCCCGCTTGTTGCCCATTCAGGCCAAAGGCTTGGTTGTCTTGCTGCGGACGGCCATCCACCAAGAACAGCGTGTAGTCCGAACTCATGCCACGAATCATGACGGACTGCTCTACGCCGCCACCTTGAATGTGAATCCCGGGCACATTCTTGAGCACATCGGTCACGTCGGTGTAAGACTTCTTGGCAATCTCTTCCGCCGTGATCACCGAGATAGAGGCTGGCGCGTCTTTTACGCTTTGCTCGTAACCCCCGGCAGTTACCGTGACAACATCCAGCTGTGTGCCCTCTTGTTGGGCCAAAGCTGCCAAGCTGGTCAGTGCTGCTGCAGCGATCAGCGTGCGGTGGAATGGAAATGGCTTGGACATAGCGATCCGCTTCTTTCTTTGATTAAACGTTGGAATTAAATAAAAGAGCGCTGCGCGCAATCGCACAGGCATTTTTTGATAGTTTTCATATTGAAACGTTGATTGAATAAGCGTCAGACACTCCTTTTTCGGGAGTGCTAAAACCTGCAATCAACGCAGTGCTGCAGCGGAGTACACCTGCTTGAGCTGCGCGACGTTGCCTAGCAACGCAGTGGGGCCGGTGCTGCCCATCAGGTACCAGCCCTTGGGGTCCAGAAACACCACCTGACCCCTTTGGCCAGCAGCCGTGCCTTTGATCAAGGCGTTGTCAAACACCTTCTGCGAGGGAATGATGGCGCCGCCGCCAGCGGCGGAGCCGGTGGCTGTGTTGCGGTCAATCACGTAAATCCATTCGGGGTTGAGCTTGGCGACATCGTCAAACGTATAAGCCGTGCCGCGCGCTGGCACGTCTTTGGCGGCGATGGCAGACTGGGCGCCAAACACATCAAACAAAAAGCCAAAACGCGAGCCCGGTGCGTTGGGCATGACGCGCTCGTTCACCGCCATCAGCAGCAAACCGGGCGCGGCTTGGCTCGCCTGCTGGCGCAGTTCCGTCACCGCCTTTTGCATTTGGGCCACCAAGACCTGGCCTTGCGCCTGCTTGCCGTACAGCGGCGCCAGCTGGGTGATGTTGCGTTCCATGTCCTGCAGCATCTGGCCGCTCTTCACACTGAAATCGACCGTGGGCGCAATCTTGTTCAACACCTCGAACTTGGCGGCGGAACGGCCACCCACAATGATCAGATCCGGCTTGATCTGGCTCAGCGCTTCGTAGTCCGGCTCAAACAGTGAGCCCGCCACGGCGTACTTGGCATCGCCGTAGCCCGCCATGTAGTGTGGAAACTGTGCCTTGGGCACACCGCGCACAGGAATACCCAGTGCTTGCATGGCGTCCAGCGCCCCCAAGTCATAGACCACCACGCGCAAAGGTGCAGCAGGCACTTGGGTGCTTCCTTGGGCGTGCACCACCGTATGGGTCGCTGCCGCCTGCGCAGCGGCCAGTGCGGGCACCGCAGTTGCGCACACCATAACCAGTGCAGCGCCTGCCAAAACACGTCGTGAGAAAGAAATGGGGTTGGCTGTCATGTGTAAGTCCTGAGAAATAAAGTCCAAAACGTGCCGTCCAAGCGCTGGCGTGGCCATCCAAATCACAAGCAAGGAAGCAAACAGCACGGTGTGGAACGCCATGCAAGACAAGCGCTGGGCGATGAACACCACAGGCCTCAAAGAAAGAAATCACGCTTCAGACAGAAGCTTATTTCATATGCGAATTATTCTTATTAGCAAATTAACGCTCTTTACCGAGTCTTTACATGCAAACCCTAATACCGCAATAAATGTCGTCAGCCTGCAACAGTTCGAAGTGTCAGATTCGTACTACAAACTCTTGCCAAATATCAACAATGCGCCCACAAGTGAGAACTATTTGTATTCATAAGTTCATAATTCGAGCCTCTCCCTGTCCACATAAAAATTCATAACTCGGACATCGCCTGCGCATTCACTTCACCGCGCAGCGCCAATTTCTTCATCCTTCCGATGCCAGCACATCTGGCAGAAATTGCTATGTCTAAAACTTCGTCTCAATTTTTGATTCGGCCTACGCTTTTGGCCTTGGCTGCCGCCGCATGCGCATCTGCCAGCGCACAACAAGCCACACAGACCCTGTCTGAAGTGGTGGTCTCTGCCTCGGGTTTTGAACAAGAACTCAAGCAAGCGCCTGCTTCCATTTCCGTGGTGACACGCCAAGAGTTGGAGCAAAAGAATTTCCGCGATCTGGCCGAAGCGCTGCAAGGCGTGGAAGGTATTGACGTGATGGGCGGCACCGGAAAAACCGGTGGTTTGGATATCAGCATTCGCGGCATGCCCAGTGACTACACGCTGATCCTGATTGATGGCCGCCGCCAGAACGTGGCAGGCGATGTCACCCCCAATGGTTTTGGTGCGGCACTGAACAGCTTCATGCCCCCCGTGTCCGCCATTGAGCGTATTGAAGTGATCCGTGGCCCCATGTCCACGCTGTACGGCTCTGATGCCATGGGCGGTGTGATCAACATCATCACGCGCAAGGTTGCCAAAGAATGGGGTGGCGAAGTCAGCGTGAGCACCGGCATTCCCCAGGAAAGCGAATGGGGCTCCGAAAACAAAGCCAACTTGTATTTGAGTGGCCCGATCAAGCAAGACGTGCTGGGTCTGGCAGTCCGCGGCAGCGTGTACCGCCGTGATGCATCGGATTGGGTGCTGACACCGGGCGCAGCACAGCCCGCTGGTGCGCGCAACCCCGCGCCTGCAGAAAGCCGCCAGCACAATATTGGTGCCCGCCTGACGCTGACCCCCACCAAAGAACATGATCTGTGGCTGGATGTGGAGCAAGGCCGCACCTGGTACAACAACGAAGATGGCCGCTTGGGCAACCGCGATGCATTGGCTGCATCCCCTCCGGGCTACAAAGATGCACTGCGCTTTAACCGCGATCAGGTATCGGTAGGGCATACCAGCCGCCTTGGCTTTGCCACCGTCGAAAGCAGCCTGATGCGCACTGTGACGGAAACCGAAGGCCGTACGATCCCAGGTGCAGCAGTCCCTGCAGGTGATCCCCGTCGCGGCACGGATCGTGAACTTAAGACCACCAACACGGTTTTGGATACCAAGCTGATTGCCCCGCTGGGTGATGCCCATGTGCTGACCACCGGCGCGCAGTGGTGGGACGCCAAGCTGACCGATGGACTTTTGCCCGAGAAGCACAACCAGACCATGTGGTCGCTGTTTGCCGAAGACGAGTGGAAACTGGCAGACAACCTGACCGCTACGCTGGGTGGCCGTTATGACCACCATGATGCATTTGGCGGCAACTTCAGCCCACGCGCTTATCTGGTCTGGGGCGCTACGTCGCAGTGGACCTTCAAGGGTGGTGTCAGCCAAGGCTTCCGTGCACCCCGCTTGAATCAATTGATTGATGGCGTCAGCGGCGTCAGCGGTCAAGGTGTCACCATCAATATTGGTAACCCCAACCTCAAGCCTGAGACCAGCACCAACACCGAATTCTCTGCGCTGTTTGACAGCCTGACCGGCGTGACTGCTTCTGCCACGGTGTTCCACAACAAGGTCAAAGACAAGATCAGCAGCGGCGGCAGTTGCTCAAGCAACTTCATTTCCAGTTGCGCCGCCAATCCGAATGCTGACTACAGCATCAACGTTGACGAAGCAAAGACCTGGGGCCTGGAGCTGAGCAGCCGCGTGCAGTTCAACACACAGTGGGCCATGAAAGCGGGCTACACCTGGACCAAGAGCGAAGTCATTGAAGCTGGCATCAAAAATGGTCAGTTGGCCAATACCGCCAAGCACATTGCCAGCCTGCAACTGGACTGGAAGCCTACTGACAAGTGGGGCCTGTGGCTGCGTGGTGAGTACCGTGGTGGCAGCCCTCGTTTCACAGGCGCTCCAGAGCGCCTGACAGGCAACAACCTGGCCATCTACCAAGCCGTGGGCGACATCAAGGCCTACCACCTGTTCCACCTGGGCGGCTCCTACCAAGTCTCGAAGAACGTCAGCCTCAACGCCAACATCTTCAACTTGTTCAACAAGGATTTCCGCAAGTTCCGCCAAGTGAACGTGAACGGCACCCCAACTTGGGTCAACGAGTACTTCCAAGGCGGCGCGTCGGTAGCTGGCACCACCTTGCCCGGTCGTACCCTGTGGCTGACCGCAAACGTCTCGTTCTGATCGAACGGTGTTCAACAAAAAAGGAGGCTCAGCCTCCTTTTTTTATGCATTGATTCGCCTAAAAAAGTAGCTGACAGCCTATGCATTTAGTTGGATTCAGCATCATTTCTATCTGAAAACCAATATACACAAGCGTCAATCGCTTCTTTTTTCAGAGAATCACTTGCCCTTCACGCCCAGCAGTTCCACTTCAAAATTCAGTGTGGCATTCGGTGGAATGGCGCGGCCTGCGCCACGGCTGCCGTAGGCAATGGCGGGCGGGCAAGTCAGTTTGGCTTTGCCGCCCACCTTCATCTTTTGCACCGCTTCGGTCCAGCAAGGAATGACGCGATTCAGCGGAAAATCGATGGGCTCGCCACGCGCAATCGAGCTGTCAAACTCCTTGCCCGTCTCGGGGAACCAGCCGCGGTAGTGCACGCGCACGGTGTCGGTTGCCTTGGGCTGCGCGCCCGTACCTTCGGTGATGGTTTCATAAACCAGCCCGCTGGCCGTGGTTTCGGTGGCAGCATGGGCTGCGCCCCACACCATCAGGCTGGCGGCGGCGAGAGCAAAAAATGAGGTCTTCATGGCGAGTACTTTCATGGCACAGAAAAACGCCATCATGCCTTGGCTGGTGGTACGCCGATGGCATCCAGCGCTGCACGCAGGTGGCCCACCGAGCGATCGGCGTTGTGCCATTTGTCCAAGCCGAACAGGCCAATGCGGAACGTTTGAAAGTCGGGGCCTTCGTCACACTGCAGCGGCACGCCCGAAGCGGTTTGCAAACCGACTTCCAAGAACTTCTTGCCACTTTGAATGCCCGCATCGGTGGTGTAGCTGACCACCACGCCCGGGGCCTTGAAGCCTTCGGCCGCCACGCTGGGAAAGCCACGCGACTCCAGCAGCGCGCGCACCTTGTCGCCCAGCTCGATCTGCTCCTCACGTACCTTGGCAAAGCCGTAGGCGCGGGTCTCCAGCATCACATCACGCAGGCGCACCAGTGCATCGGTGGGCATGGTGGTGTGGTAGGCGTGCGTGCCTTTTTCGTAGCCTTCGGCGATTTGCATCCACTTCTTCAAATCGCACGAGAAGCTGGAACTTTGCGTGCCGTCGATGGCTTGGCGCGCGCGTTCTGACAGCATCACCATGGCGCAGCAGGGCGAGCTGCTCCAGCCCTTTTGCGGCGCAGAAATCAGCACATCCACACCGGTTTTGACCATGTCCACCCACATGGCACCCGAAGCCACGCAGTCCAGCACCATCAGGGCGCCCACTTCGTGCGCGGCATCGCTGATGGTGCGGATGTAATCGTCAGGCAGCATGATGCCGCTGGCCGTTTCTACGTGCGGGGCAAACACCACCTTGGGTTTTTCTGCACGGATGGCCGCAGCCACATCGGCCGCAGCGCACGGCGCCCACGGGTCTTGGCTGCCAGCGCCTTGCTTGCGCGCTTTGCAGACGACGGCACCGCCGCCCAGGCCAAAATTGCCAGTGTCAAAAATCTGCGTCCAGCGGTAGCTGAACCAGCCGTTGCGCACGATCAGCACTTTCTCACCATTCGCAAACTGGCGCGCCACGGCTTCCATGCCAAAGGTACCGCTGCCAGGCACCAGCACGGCCGTGTGGGCCTGGTACACCTCTTTGAGCGTGCCCAAGATGTCCTGCACCACGCCGGTGAAGCGTTTGGACATGTGGTTGAGCGCGCGGTCGGTGTAGACCACCGAAAACTCCAGCAAGCCGTCTGGATCGATATCAGGCAAAAGTCCGGGCATGGTTTCTCCAAATTGGGGGCAGTCCATCACTGCCTTGTCTTTGCAATCCAGCTTAGCATGCCGCTTTTTTCTGAGCGAGCATGTTCACATTTTTTGTATACACCAGCGGTGCTCACGCACCGCCGCTTTGTGCCATGTCAACGGCCGCAAGACCTCAGGCTTTGGCGCTGTAATCACGGGCACCAAAAATACCGCTGCCCACGCGCACCATGGTGCTGCCTGCGGCAATCGCCGTGTGCATGTCGGCCGTCATGCCCAGGCTCACGGTGTCCCACTGCTGCAAACCGTCGAAACCGGAAGCGCGGATGCTTTCAAACACCTGCACCACTTGGCGGTGAATGGCCAGCATGGCTTCAGGCGTAGGCTGCATGTCGGGAATGCTCATCACGCCACGCAACTGCAAACGTGGCAGGGAGGCAATCGCTTTGGCCAATCCCAGTGCTTCTTGGGGCGAACAGCCAGACTTGGTCTCCCCGCCATCCACATTCACTTGAATGCACACTTGCAAGGGAGCCATGGCATCGGGGCGTTGTTCATTCAGGCGCTGCGCCACTTTCTCGCGGTCTACGGTGTGCACCCAGTCAAAATGCTGCGCCACCAGCTTGGTTTTGTTGCTTTGAATGGGCCCAATGCAGTGCCACTGCAGCGGTGGCACATCTGGCATAGCGCGCACGGCCGCTATTTTTTCGACCGCTTCTTGGATGTAGTTCTCGCCAAATGCACGCTGCCCGGCCAAAGCAGCTTCACGCACGGCCTCGGCAGGGAAGGTTTTAGAGACTGCCAGCAGTGCCACTACGTCCGGCTGTCTGCCGCACTGTTGACATGCATGGGTAATCTGCGCGCGAACGCTTTGGAGCTTGTTTGCAATCGTGGTCATAATCTTGCCGAGCGTACCAAACCATCCCAACCGCTGACCCAAAGTCACCCATAAGAAGCGTCGTTTTGGCGATGCGGCATCCAAAGAGGGAAAACTGCTGTGGACATTACCACCCTGCTGGCATTTAGCGTCAAGAACAAAGCATCGGATCTGCACCTCTCCGCAGGCTTGCCACCCATGATCCGCGTGCACGGTGACGTACGCCGCATCAACGTGGAGCCACTGGACCATAAAAGAGTGCACGCCATGGTGTATGACATCATGACCGACGGTCAGCGCAAGGCCTACGAAGAAAATCTGGAAGTAGATTTTTCGTTCGAGATTGCCGGGCTGGCACGGTTTCGTGTCAACGCATTCAACCAGTACCGCGGCTCGGCAGCCGTGTTCCGCACCATTCCCAGCAAAATCCTCACCCTAGAGGATTTGAATGCACCCAAGATTTTTTCAGAATTGTCACTCAAGCCGCGTGGTCTGGTGCTGGTGACTGGCCCCACAGGTTCTGGCAAGTCCACCACACTGGCGGCCATGGTGGACCACCTCAACAACAGCCAGCACGGCCACATCCTGACTGTGGAAGACCCTATCGAATTTGTCCACGACTCGAAGAAGTGCTTGATCAATCAGCGCGAGGTGGGACCCATGACCCACTCCTTCTCCACCGCCCTGCGCTCAGCCTTGCGCGAAGACCCGGACTGCATTCTGGTCGGGGAAATGCGTGACTTGGAAACCATTCGGCTGGCGATGACGGCGGCAGAAACCGGCCACTTGGTGTTCGGCACACTGCACACCTCCAGTGCCGCAAAGACGATTGACCGTGTGATTGACGTCTTCCCCGCAGAGGAAAAGGAAATGGTGCGCGCCATGTTGTCCGAGTCGCTGCAGGCCGTGATCTCACAAACACTGTGCAAAACCAAGGATGGCAATGGCCGCGTGGCGGCCCACGAAATCATGCTGGGCACCAACGCCATCCGCAACCTGATCCGCGAGGGCAAAGTGGCACAGATGTATTCAGCGATTCAGACAGGGAGCAATGCAGGCATGCAGACCTTGGACCAAAGCCTCACGGAACTGGTGCGCCGTAACCTCATCAGTACCCACGAAGCCCGCGGCAAGGCGAAGTCGCCTGAAAACTTCCCCGCCTAACGCCTGCTATTGGAGACAGCGACATGGAACGCGACCAGGCCAGTAAATTCATCAACGACCTCCTCAAGCTCATGGTGGCCCGCAAGGGCAGTGACTTGTTCATCACCGCCGACTTTCCGCCCGCCATCAAGGCCGATGGCAAGGTCACCCGCCTGATGGACCAGCCCTTGGTGCCCGCGCACACCATGACACTCGCGCGTGCCATCATGAGCGACAAGCAAGTGGCGGAGTTTGAGCGCACCAAAGAGTGCAATTTTGCGATTTCTCCGGCAGGCATTGGCCGCTTTCGCGTCAACGCTTTCATTCAGCAAGGCCGCGTCGGCATGGTGCTGCGTACCATTCCGGCCACCATCCCTTCGATTGATGCCATGGGGCTGCCGCAGATTCTCAAAGACGTGGCCATGACCCAACGGGGGCTGTGCATTTTTGTGGGTGCCACAGGCTCGGGCAAATCCACCTCTTTGGCAGCCATGGTGGATTGGCGCAATGAGCATTCCCAAGGCCACATCATCACGATCGAAGACCCGATTGAATTTGTACACCCGCACAAGAACTGCATCATTACGCAACGTGAAGTGGGCCTGGACACGGACAGCTGGGAAGCGGCCCTGAAAAACACCTTGCGGCAGGCCCCCGATGTGATTTTGATGGGTGAAATCCGCGACCGCGAGACCATGGAGCATGCCGTGGTGTTCTCGGAAACCGGTCACCTGTGCTTGGCCACGCTACATGCCAACAGCGCCAACCAGGCGCTGGATCGCATCATCAATTTCTTCCCGGAAGAGCGCCGCGAACAGTTGCTCATGGACTTGTCACTCAACCTGCGCGGCATGATCTCGCAGCGCCTACTGCCCCGTGAAGACGGCAAGGGCCGTGTGGCGGCGCTGGAAGTGATGCTCAACACGCCCTTGATCTCTGACCTGATTGCCAAGGGTGATGTGGTGGAGATCAAAGAAATCATGAAGCGCAGCCGTGAACTGGGCATGCAGACCTTTGACCAGTCGCTGTTTGACCTGTATGAAAGCGGAGCTGTCATGTACGAAGACGCGCTGCGCAACGCCGACTCTGTCAATGATTTGCGCCTGCAAATCAAGCTCAACAGCCAACGCGTCAAAAACACCGACTTGGCGGCAGGCACCGAGCACTTTCGCATCCTATAACTTGCCGCACCCACAAAAAAAGCCCAGCAGTGCTGGGCTTTTTTGCGGTCACCGCATCAATTGTTGGCTGCGGGGTCTTGCTCCACCGGCGCTTCGCCTTGGCGGGTCTGGTAGGTTGCCAGCTCTTCTTCCGTAATGGTTTCAAACACACGCACCACCTTGCGTACATCGTTCACACCGCGTGCAATTTCAGCGGCACGTTTGGCTTCGCGCGGCGTCAAAATGCCCATTAGGTAGACCACGTTCATTTCGGTCACCACCTTGATGGTATTGGCCTGCAGATCCTTGGCATCCAAGATGCTGGCTTTGACCTTGCTCGTGATGAAGGTGTCTTTGCTGCGCTGTGAAATAGAAGAGATAAAGGGTACCACTTCCAGCTCATTGATCACAGAGCGCACGTTCTCTACACCCGCCACCAGGCGTTCAATTTGTGCCTTTTCAGCAGCCGTGCGCACCTCACCCGTCAGCAACACCAAACGGTTAAAGCTGGTGACGCTGACACGTTCGCCATTTTGCAAAATCTCTCGGTACAAAGAAGCGGCTTTTTGCTCAATGCGGATGTCTTCCAGGTACATGCCAGAGGTTCTGCGGTCAGAAGCGACCAAGACCCCTGTGACTGCCCCACCGCCCACCAGCAAAGGCACGCAAGCGGACAGGCTGCCCGCCAGCATGCCTGCAGCCACGATAGCCAAACCTGTTCGACGCCATTGTTCTTTCATTAGTTCTCCTGTTCGCCCAGTAATTGGGTATCCACACCATCGCACAAGCAGTTCAGCACCAGATCGTGCACCTCACGCACACGCGCTGGCCGCTCGTGCGGCACACAGATCAGCACATCGGTCTCGCGCACACGTCCTGCCAAGGCCCCACCGGTATGCCCGGTCAACACCACCACCATCATGTCGCGCTCATGTGCTGCTTCTACCGCCTCCAGCATGCTGCTTTCATGGCCCGTGATGGAAATCACCAGCAGCACATCGCTGGCTTGGCCCAGCGCTCGCACTTGGCGCGCCACATAGTGGTTCGACAAATTGGCCGCGCCGGCAATCGTTCCAAGAAAACCGCTGTCAGAGGTCAAGGCCAGTGCCGCAAGCTCTGGGCGATCCCGCTCAAAACCGCTGACACACAGGCTGGCGAACATTTGGGCCTGGCTGGCCGACGCCCCTGCGCCACAGGCCAAGATTTTTCCGCCGCCCGTGATACAGGCCAGCAAGGCCTGCACGGCCGAAGAGATGGGCAAACTCAAAGTCTGCGCAGACTGGTATTTCAAGTCTGCGCTGTCGATGAAATGCTGTTGGATTTGTTGCTCAAGCATGGAATGGTGATGATAACTGCGCACTTTCTCCGATTTTGTAGCGTTCGGGTAACACCGTGTGGGACTGCGGCATCTGTGCAGAGTTCCGCAAAGCGGACAAGCTGGCGTTTCCCGATGCAAACCACCCAGCTTGTATTCAAGGCCAACCCTAAGACCAATGGACAGATGGCTTCGACCACTAGGCATGCTTGCGGCCTTTGCAAGTTCACTCACCTCAGAACCATCAACATCACACTGCACACTGCACACTGCACACTGGCGTCCTGCGCTGAATACAGAGCCTCAAGACGCAGTAATAGTCAACGCAAGCAGTAGGAACGGGCCCTAGCCTGCATCAAAGGCTGCGCGCAGCCACTGCAACTGTGTGCCATCAATCAAGACCGCATCAAACCGACATGCGCAAGGGCTTGCCTGGCGTTGCAGCCAGTGTTGGGCGGCAAAAATAATGCGCTGGCGTTTGCCTTGCCCAATGCTGCCACCGGCACCGCCAAAGTCAGAATGGCTGCGGCTGCGCACCTCGACAAATACCACCGTGCCATCGGCTTCTTGCAGGATTAAATCGATCTCACCCCCGCCGCGCCCGGGCGTCCGATAATTGCGGGCAATCAACTGCAGACCTTGTGCCTGCAAATAGGCCAAAGCCTGATCCTCCCCCGCACGGCCACGCGCTTGTGCTGTGGTCACGGGTGGAACGGCTGGCGGCTTTTTCCCAAGGAAGAACATTGAGCGCCTCTTTCGCTTCGGCATTGACGGCAGCGCGCGAAGCCGCTGCCTCCCAGAACTACCCCCAGGGCACACTGTACGTGGTGGCCACACCCATCGGCAACCTGGCCGATATCTCGCTGCGCGCGCTGCATGTGCTGCAGATGGTCGATGCCATCGCCTGCGAGGACACCCGCCACACCCAAGGCATGCTGCGCTCCTACGGGCTGGATCGACCCGGCAGCCAGTTGCTGGCCGTGCACCAGCACAACGAGGCCGAAGCCGCCGCAGGCATCATTGCGCGCCTGCAGCAAGGCCAGCGTATTGCCTATGTCAGTGATGCAGGAACACCGGGCGTGAGCGATCCTGGTGCACGCCTGTGCGCTGCGTTGGCCGCCCACGGCCTGCGCAGCCTGCCTTTACCGGGGGCCAGCAGCATCACCAGTGCCATCAGCGTGGCAGGCTGTGTGCCGCCCGGGCAAACCGATGGCGGCTTTGTGTTTGCGGGCTTCTTGCCCACCAAGAACGCAGAGCGCCAAACCGCCGTGCAAAAGCTGGCCGATGAGGCGCGCTGCACCGTCCTGTTGGAAGCCCCGCACCGCATCCAGGACATGGCCAAGGCACTGGCCGTGCTGGGCACGCGCAAGGTCACCCTGGCACGCGAGATCAGCAAACAGTTTGAGCAAATCACCACCCACGCCGCGCACGATGTGGCCGCCTGGCTGGATGCTGATGCCACACGGGTTAAAGGCGAATTTGTGGTGGTGCTGCACCCCGTCGAAGTGCAACAAGAAAGCGGTGAAGGCGAACGTGTGCTGCGCTTGCTGCTGGCGGAGTTGCCCACCAAGAGTGCTGTGAAGCTGGCAGCAGATATCACCGGCGCCAGCCGCAACACGCTGTATGACCGCGCGCTGGAAATCAAACGCGAAGCGGAAGGCGATTAACAGAAAAATTGGCTGCTAGCCCATACACAGCAATCGTTAGCAGCTCATATTTTTAGGATCTTCAGTTCTCTTCGGAGCATCAGATAGCCGGAGCCGTGGCCTCCGACTGCCTTGCAACAGCGCGGCCCTGCCAATGTGCGCGTTTGCTTAGAGGCGCTCCAACGATCCAAGCAAGCGCCCGCTGGCGCGGCTGCTGCGGGCGGTGGTCCCACTAGGTAAAGCAAAGACGCAAGAGCGCAACTTCAAGCGCTGCGTGCAAGGTGCTTATGCGTAGGCCAAGCCAGAGGCCACGCCACCAAACAAATCACCCGCCACTTGCGGCACACCGGGGAAAGCCAGCGCCAGCGCATCGCGCAGGGTCTGCAAGGCCGAAGAACCACCGGTAAGGTACAGGGCCGTGACCTGCGTTTTGCGCAGGCCTGCGGTCTGCACACACTCCTCAGCACACCTCACCACATCGGCCAGCAGCAGTTGCAAATGCTGCGCCAGCCCTTCGGGCGTGATCTGGGCGGCCAAGCCGGTTTCAATCCAGCCCAAGTCCAAGGCCGCCGTGGTGGCGGTGCTGGAGGCGCTGATCTTGCCTTGCTCTACGGCATCTGCCACCCGGTGGCCCGCTTGCTCTTGCAGCACGCGCATCAGGCGTGCATGCAGTTGGCGGTCGCTGTAGTCGTTGCGCATGGCCTCGGCATCGCGCAGCGCCTTCGGGCTGTACAGCCACTGAATCAGGTGCCAAGTCGACAGGTCATAAAAAGTACGGCTGGGCACTTCGCGGCCTGATGGGCCCAGGTGGCCCAATCCGAGCAAGGGCTGCACCTGCGCAACATTGAGCTTGTGATCAAAGTCGGTACCGCCAATGTGCACGCCGGTGGTGGCCAGAATGTCGGCGCTGCGGTCCAGCTTGCCCGCATGCTGCGGGCCCAGCCGCACCACGGTGAAGTCCGAAGTACCACCGCCAATGTCCACCACCAAAATGCAGGCCTCTTCGCTCAGGCGCTGCTCATAGTCCAACGCCGCTGCAATCGGCTCCAGTTGAAAAGCCACCTCTTTGAAACCTGCCGTGTGCGCCGCAGCCTCCAGGGAAGATTGCGCCAGCGCATCACGCTCTGCATTGCCATCCACAAAATGCACAGGACGGCCCAGCACCACACGCTCTGGCATGCCGCCCATGTGCGACTGTGCCTGTGCCGCCAAGTGCTTGAGGAACATCGCAATGATGTCCTGATAGCTCACCAGCTGACCGTGCACGGCCGTCTTGTCTTGCAGCAAACTGCTGCCCAGCAAGCTTTTCAGCGAACGCATCAGTCGGCCTTCTTCACCTGCCAGGTACTGGCGCATCGCATCACGGCCGTAGTGCGTGGTTTGATCTTCGTAATGAAAAAACAGCGCCGTAGGCATAGCGCCAGCGCGGCCCTCCAGCGCTACCAATTGGGCCGTTTGCCCCGCCGTACGCCACGCCATGGCGGAGTTGGAAGTGCCGAAGTCAATACCCAGCGTCGTGTGAGGAAGAATGTGCATGCGAAATTTCAACCGAAGGCAGTACACGCAAAAAATGAGCTATCAGCGCTGGAAAAATAACGTTTTCAGATAGAAAACTATCACAAAGCCTTATTTCACAAACACAACCCGCTATTGCTTTGTCACTGCCATATCTAACAAGGGGCGTCATTTTGGCAGCAAGTGCCAACTGCTGCAGCAGAGTGGCCAACTGCCCAGCAGTTAAGACGGTTACACCAAGGCAGGCTGTTGGCTGGAGACGTCTTGGAAAAAACTGCTGGGGTGTCTGCTGTCTTTCAGAATCACCATGCACTGGCTGAACGGCCTTCTCAAGAATCGCCCAGCACGCTGTCCACCACCATTCCGCTTGTCAGACCCGCTCATGAGTCGCCAAACAGCACCCGCAAACTAAACTGCAGAACAAGCAAATGCCCAAGCCCGTGTACCTGACTGACTTCAGCATGTCCGAACAGAATCGCCCAACAAAAAACCCTGTTGAATTACTTCAACAGGGTTTTTGATTTGGTTGCGAGGGCCGGATTTGAACCAACGACCTTTGGGTTATGAGCCCAACGAGCTACCAGACTGCTCCACCTCGCGGTATATCCAAATTATAGCACAGAATTATTCTGCAGCTTGTGTTTGCGCTTCTTCAGCTTGCTCAACCAGTTCCACGAAAGCCATGGGCGCATTGTCACCAACGCGGAAACCCATCTTCAGGATACGGGTGTAGCCACCAGGACGCTGTGCGTTGCGGGGACCCAGCACGTTGAACAGCTTGGTCACGCTGTCGCGGTCGCGCAGACGGTCAAATGCCAGACGGCGGTTAGCCACAGTGTCCACCTTAGCCAGAGTGATCATGGGCTCGATCACGCGGCGCAGTTCCTTCGCCTTAGGAACGGTAGTCTTGATCGCTTCGTGTTCGATCAAAGAGTTCATCATGTTCTGCAGCATCGCCTTGCGGTGCGAAGAAGTACGATTCAGTTTACGCAGGCCATTTCCGTGACGCATGGTGCTTTCCTTTTAGATAGTTTGGTCGAGTGGCCGTAATCAGGTACCGCTCGGTGCACTTGAGTAAAAAATTACTGGCTCTTCACCCTCACAGGTAAAGAGCCAGCGATTATAGCTTGGCTAGCGAATTAACGCTTTTCCAGGCCAGCTGGTGGCCAGTTCTCGAGCTTCATGCCCAGAGTCAGACCGCGGGAAGCCAAGACTTCCTTGATTTCATTGAGTGACTTACGACCCAGATTAGGTGTCTTGAGCAACTCATTCTCGGTGCGCTGAATCAGATCACCGATGTAGTAAATGTTTTCTGCCTTCAAGCAGTTGGCAGAACGCACGGTCAACTCCAGCTCGTCGACAGGACGCAGCAGGATTGGATCGAACGTCTGGGCCGTTGTACGGCTGCCGCCAGCTTGCAAAATGCCGCCTTCGCCGAACTCGCCATCCAGCTGAGCAAACACCGCCAGCTGTTCCACCAAGATCTTGGCGGATGCGCGCACTGCGTCTTCAGCGTTGATTGCGCCGTTGGTTTCGATTTCGACCACCAGCTTGTCCAGATCGGTACGCTGCTCAACACGTGCAGATTCCACGGTGTAGCTCACGCGACGGACAGGCGAGAACGAGGCATCCAGCACAATGCGGCCGATCGACTTGGTCGATTCGTCACCGTAGCGGCGCACATTACCAGGCACATAGCCACGACCCTGTTCCACCTTGATCTGCATATCCAGCTTGCCGCCTTGCGACAGGTTGGCAATCACGTGGTCAGGATTGATGATCTCGACATCGTGAGGAGTCTGGATGTCGCGCGCAGTCACCACGCCTTCGCCATCTTTACGCAGACTCAAAGTCACTTCGTCGCGGTTATGCAACTTGAACACCACACCCTTGAGGTTCAGGAGGATGTTGACCACATCTTCTTGCACGCCATCGATGGACGAGTACTCATGCAGCACGCCGGCAATCGTGACTTCCGTCGCTGCGTAACCCACCATGGACGACAGCAACACGCGACGCAAAGAATTGCCCAGCGTATGGCCATAGCCACGCTCAAAAGGCTCCAGCGTCACCTTGGCACGGTTGTGACCAAGCTGCTCAACATTAATCGTCTTGGGTTTCAGCAGATTTGTTTGCATGCAAAACTTCCTCTCAATACCCCCGGCTCGTTACACCGGTAAGGCTGGTGAAGCACCTAAACCGCGATGCCTCGCGGTTTAGGGACGGGGGTTGGTTAATAAATTAACCGGGACTATTAACGCGAGTACAACTCAACGATCAACGATTCGTTGACGTCAGCTGCGAACTGATCGCGGTCAGGCACTTGCTTGAAAGTACCTTCAGCCTTGTCCAGGCTCACTTCCACCCAAGCGGGGAAGCCAACTTGCTGAGCCAATTGCAGGGCTTCAACAATACGGGCTTGCTTCTTGGACTTTTCGCGCACAGCAACGACGTCACCGGCCTTGACCAGGTACGAAGCGATGTTCACGGATTGGCCGTTCACGGTGATAGCCTTGTGGGATACCAACTGACGTGCTTCAGCACGTGTAGAGCCAAAGCCCATGCGGTAGACCACATTGTCCAGACGTGTTTCCAGCAGACCCAGCAGGTTCGCGCCAGTGTTGCCCTTCTTTTGGTCAGCAGCTTCGAAGTAACGACGGAATTGCTTTTCCAGCACGCCGTACATGCGCTTGACCTTCTGCTTTTCACGCAGTTGCAGACCGTAGTCAGACGTACGCTGACCCGAAGTGCGACCGTGTTGGCCTGGCTTGGTGTCGAACTTAGCCTTGTCCGCGATCGAACGACGTGCGCTCTTCAGGAACAGGTCGGTGCCTTCACGGCGGGAGAGTTTGGCCTTGGGGCCGAGATAGCGTGCCACTTGAGCTTCCTTTATGTCATCTGCCGTGTTTACACACGGGAGCCACCCGGGGTGTCATAAAACAACCCGGGTGGCGGTGGGCTTACAAAAATTAGATACGACGACGCTTTTGAGGGCGGCAGCCGTTGTGGGGAACCGGTGTCACGTCCGCGATGGAAGTGATGCGGATACCCAGAGCACCCAAGGCGCGAACCGAAGATTCGCGGCCTGGACCGGGACCCTTGATTTCGACGTCCAGGTTTTTGATGCCCTGTTCGATAGCAGCACGACCAGCCACTTCCGAAGCGACCTGAGCTGCAAAAGGTGTCGACTTACGCGAACCCTTGAAGCCCTGGCCACCCGACGAAGCCCACGACAAAGCGTTGCCTTGACGGTCGGTGATGGTGATGATCGTGTTGTTGAACGAAGCGTGCACGTGTGCAATGCCGTCAGAAATATTCTTACGAACTTTCTTACGTACGCGTGCTGCAGCGTTGTTTTGTGCCTTAGCCATAGTGATCTCTCAATCCCTTATTTCTTCAGTGCCGCAGCGCCTTTGCGCGGACCCTTACGAGTACGGGCATTGGTACGAGTGCGTTGACCGCGCATCGGCAGACCACGACGGTGACGGAATCCACGGTAGCAACCAATGTCCATCAAACGCTTGATGTTCATGGTTGTTTCGCGACGCAGGTCACCTTCCAGAGTCATTGGAGCCAAGATGTCACGGATCTTTTCCAGATCAGCGTCAGTCAGCTCTTTGATTTTCTTGGAGTAATCAATACCGCAAGCTTCGCAAATCTTGCGAGCAGTCGTACGACCGATACCGAAAATGGCGGTCAGGCCGATTTCAGCATGCTTGTGGGGCGGGATGTTAATACCAGCAATACGTGCCATATTAGTCCTCTAATACTTTCAATCAGCCCTGGCGCTGCTTATGGCGCTGGTCTGTGCAGATCACGCGTACCACGCCTTTACGGCGGATGATCTTGCAGTTGCGGCAGATTTTCTTGACCGAAGCCGAAACTCTCATTTCATTCTCCTAAAACTTTGCATCCGTATCACTTTTTCGACCTGGACACTGCCTGTGACCGCGAAAAAGCGTAGAGCTCTCATACTTGCCTGTTATGGGATTCCTCCCGGGACTTCCCGGAAGGAATGGCCTTCATATCTCAGTGACCTGATGCCTTGAAGTTGGCCTTCTTAAGAAGGGACTCGTACTGCTGCGACATCATGTAGTTTTGCACTTGTGCCATGAAATCCATTGTCACCACCACAATAATTAGCAGCGATGTACCACCAAAGTAGAACGGAACGTTGTACTTCAGAATCAGGAATTCAGGCAGCAAACATACAAACGTAATGTAGACGGCGCCAGCCAGTGTCAAACGCACCAGAATCTTGTCAATGTAGCGGGCAGTCTGGTCGCCGGGACGAATACCGGGGATGAAAGCACCACTTTTCTTCAGATTATCGGCGGTCTCGCGACTGTTGAACACAAGTGCCGTATAGAAGAAACAGAAGAAAATGATTGCAGCGGCGTAGAGCATCACATAAATCGGCTGACCGGGGGTCAGTGTCGATGCAATGTCCTTCAACCAGCGCATGGATTCTCCTGCACTGAACCAATTCACCACGGTTGCTGGCAACAAGATGATCGAAGAAGCAAAGATGGGAGGAATAACACCAGCCATGTTCAACTTCAGTGGCAAGTGCGAAGACTGACCACCATACACCTTATTGCCGACTTGGCGGCGTGCGTAATTCACCAGGATCTTTCTCTGACCACGCTCGACAAACACGACGAAGTACGTCACGGCTGCCACTACGAGGACGATAAAGATCGCGGCCAGAATGCTCATGGCACCGGTACGAACCAGCTCCAGCAGTCCACCGATCGAGCTAGGCAAGCCTGCGGCAATACCAGCAAAAATCAGGATAGAAATACCGTTACCCAGACCACGTTCTGTGATCTGCTCGCCGAGCCACATCAGGAACATAGTGCCAGCTGTCAGGCTGACCACCGCAGTCATGCGGAAGCCAAAACCCGGATCCAACACCAGACCTGGAGAGCTTTCCAAAGCCACGGCAATACCCAACGACTGAAAGAGTGCTAGGCCCAATGTGCCGTAGCGGGTGTATTGAGTAATCTTGCGACGACCCGCCTCACCTTCCTTCTTCAGTTGCTCAAATGTAGGGACGACATACGTCATCAGCTGCATGATGATCGATGCCGAAATGTACGGCATGATCCCCAAAGCGAACACTGTGAAGCGCGAGAGCGCCCCACCCGAGAACATATTGAACAGGTTGAGAATGCCCTGCTGGCCATTAAACAGCTGCTGCAGCTGCGCTGGATCGATGCCCGGCACGGGGATATGCGCCCCGATACGGTAAACGACCAACGCAAGCAACAGAAAAACCAGTCGGCGACGCAAGTCACCAAACTTGCCGGTTTTTGCAATTTGAGCTGCGCTAGTAGCCACGGATGTCTCTTTCAGAACTTAATCAGGCGATGCTGCCACCGGCAGCTTCGATGGCGGACTTGGCACCCGCTGTAGCGACAATGCCGCTCAGCTTGATAGCCTTGGTCAACTCACCGCTCTTGATAACCTTCACCACCAGGGCGTTGGAAGCTACCAAGTTTGCTTGCTTCAGTGCTGCGACATCAACTTCAGCCAGACCCAGTTGCTCCAGAGCAGCCAGTGTCACTTCAGCGTTGAACTTCAAAGTCATGGACTTGAAGCCGCGCTTAGGCAAACGACGTTGCAAAGGCATTTGACCGCCTTCGAAGCCGACCTTATGGTAGCCACCCGAACGCGATTTTTGACCCTTGTGACCGCGACCGGCGGTCTTACCCAGACCAGAACCGATACCGCGACCTACGCGACGCTTGGCGTGCTTGGAGCCTTCTGCTGGCTTGATGCTATTGAGTTCCATCATCAATCCTTTCACAGAACCTTCACCAAGTAGGCGATTTTGTTAATCATGCCGCGCACTTCAGGAGAATCCTGCAGTTCGCTGACGCTATTCAGCTTACGCAGACCCAGGCCACGCACAGTCGCACGGTGCGACTCTTTGGTGCCAATGGGGCTACGAACCAGCTGAATCTTGACAGTTTGTTGTGTTGTCATGTGCTGGACTCCGATCAGGCGGTGAAGATGTCTTCAACCGACTTGCCGCGCTTTGCTGCCACTTCCGAAGGAGTTGTGGAGTTCTTCAAAGCGTCGAGCGTGGCGCGAACCATGTTGTAAGGGTTCGAAGAGCCATGGCTCTTGGCCACGATGTCGGTAATACCAACCACTTCGAACACAGCGCGCATTGGGCCGCCAGCAATAATGCCGGTACCCTTAGGAGCTGGGTGGAGTTCCACGCGAGCTGCACCATGATGACCCAACACAGAGTGGTGGATGGAGCCGCTCTTGAGCGAAACCTTCATCATGTTGCGGCGGGACTCTTCCATGCCCTTTTGCACGGCTGCAGGCACTTCTTTCGACTTGCCCTTACCCATGCCAATGCGGCCATCACCGTCGCCAACCACGGTCAGTGCAGCGAAGCCGAGGATACGACCGCCCTTCACAACCTTGGTGACGCGGTTCACCGCGATCATTTTTTCGCGCAGACCGTCGTCACGACCTTCGTCTTGCACCTTGGGGGAAAACTTTGCCATTTTTGTCCGCTCCGCTTAGAACTGCAGGCCCGCTTCGCGAGCGGCCTCTGCCAAAGCCTTCACACGGCCGTGGTATGCAAAACCGGCGCGGTCGAAAGCCACTTTCTCAACGCCGGCAGCCTTAGCACGCTCGGCAATCAACTTGCCGATTTGTGTGGCGGCAGCCACGTTGCCACCCTTGCCAGAGGCGCCCAATTGTGCGCGCACAGTGGCTTCGGCAGTCGAAGCTGTGGCCAACACCTTGGTGCCGTCTTCGGAGAAGACGCTGGCGTAGATGTGGAGGTTCGTGCGGTTCACGCTCAAACGTGCCACGCCTTGCTGTGCAATGCGGATACGTGTTTGACGTGCACGACGCAGACGCTGCTCTTTCTTGGTCAACATATTGCAGCTCCTTACTTCTTCTTGGTCTCTTTGATCACGACCTTCTCATCCACATAGCGGATGCCCTTGCCCTTGTAAGGCTCAGGAGGACGAACGGCGCGGATCTCAGCGGCCAGCTGACCTACCACTTGGCGGTCAGCACCCTTGATCACGATTTCAGTCGGAGTCGGGGTAGTGATGGTGATGCCTTGGGGGGCTTCGAAGTTCACGGGGTGCGAATAGCCCACGGCCAGGTTCAATTTAGTACCTTGCACGGAAGCCTTGTAACCCACGCCAATCAGGCTCAGCTTCTTTTCGAAGCCTTCGGTCACACCCTTCACCATGTTGTTAACCAACTGGCGGAAAGTACCGGCCAGAGCGTCAGCATCACGGGAATCGTTCACAGGGGCAAACGACAGCTTGCCTTCGTTGTTGCTGACAGCCACCAGTGCGTTCAGAGTCAAAGACAGCTCGCCGCCCTTACCCTTCACTTTGATGGTTTCAGCATTCATCGACACATCCACGCCAGCGGGGATGGTCACATTTGCTTTAGCTACGCGAGACATTTCAGTATTTCTCCTTAATGTCTGTTAGGCCACATAGCACAGCACTTCGCCACCGACACCGGTAGCACGTGCTTTGCGATCTGTCATCACACCCTTAGGAGTGGTAACAATGGCCACGCCCAAGCCGTTTTGGACTTGAGGAATAGCGTCACGGCCCTTGTAAACGCGCAGGCCGGGACGGCTTACGCGTTCAATACGTTCGATCACAGGGCGACCGGCGTAGTACTTCAGGGTAATAACGAGTTCAGACTTGCCGTCTTCGGTCTTGACTTCAAAACCGTCAACATAGCCCTCGTCCTTCAGCACTTGTGCGATGGCGACCTTCACTTTGGAGGAAGGTACCGACACGGTGGCTTTGGACACCATTTGGGCGTTGCGAATACGGGTCAGCAAGTCGGCGATAGGATCACTCATGCTCATCTTGTATCTCTCCTACTTGCTTACCAGCTGGCCTTGGTGACACCAGGGATGTCACCAGCAAAGGCCAGTTCACGGATCTTGGCGCGACCCAGACCGAATTGACGGAATGTGCCACGTGGACGACCCGTGATTTCGCAACGGTTACGTTGGCGAGTGGGGTTGGCGTTACGAGGCAGCTTTTGCAGACCCAGACGGGCTGCATCACGCTCTTCGTCGGAACGCTTTGCGTCACCGGCGATTGCCTTCAATTCAGCGTACTTGGCAGCGAACTTCGCAGCCAATTTTTCGCGCTTCAGTTCGCGCTCGATCAAAGCTTTTTTAGCCATGCGCTACCTCAGTTCTTGAAGGGGAATTTGAACGCTGCGAGCAGTGCCTTGCACTCTTCGTCGTTCTTAGCCGTTGTCGTGATGCTGATGTTCAGACCACGCAGAGCATCCACTTTGTCGTATTCGATTTCAGGGAAGATGATCTGTTCTTTAACGCCAACGTTGTAGTTGCCGCGACCGTCGAACGAACGACCCGAGATACCGCGAAAGTCGCGAACGCGAGGCAGAGCCACGGTCACGAAACGGTCCAGGAATTCGTACATTTGAACGCCACGCAGGGTCACCATGCAGCCAATAGCTTGGCCTTCACGGATCTTGAAACCAGCGATAGCCTTCTTGGCCTTGGTCACCACGGGCTTTTGACCAGCAATTTTGGTCAGGTCAGCCACAGCGTTGTCCATCACCTTCTTGTCGGCCACGGCTTCGCTCACACCCATGTTCAGGGTGATCTTGCTCAGGCGGGGCACTTCCATAGCGGAGGTGTAACCGAACTTTTCTTTGAGTTCAGTCGCGATTTTTTCGCGATAGAGTTTTTGCAGTCGTGCCATGTGATGCTCCTTAGGCCGCCTTGATTTCGGCGCCGTTCGACTTGAACACGCGTACACGTGCACCGTCAGCGTTCACCTTAATGCCCACGCGATCGGCCTTGCCAGTCGCTGCATTGAAGATCGCCACGTTGGATTGGTGGATAGGCATAACCTTTTCCACGATACCGCCAGTGGTGCCCTTCATGGGGTTTGGCTTTACGTGCTTCTTCACCAGGTTCACGCCATCGATCACCAGGTAAGAGTCATCCTTGCGCGAAGCAACTACGCCACGCTTACCTTTGTCACGGCCAGCCAGCACGATGACTTCGTCGCCCTTGCGAATCTTGTTCATTGCGCTTTCCTTAGAGAACTTCAGGTGCCAAGGACACGATCTTCATGAACTTTTCGGTACGCAGTTCACGGGTCACGGGGCCAAAAATACGAGTGCCGATAGGCTCCAGCTTGGCGTTCAGCAGAACGGCAGCGTTGCCATCGAACTTCACCAAAGAACCGTCGCCACGGCGGATGCCCTTGGCTGTACGAACGACCACTGCACTGTAAACCTCGCCTTTTTTGACGCGGCCACGGGGAGCGGCTTCTTTGATGCTCACTTTGATGATGTCACCAACACTTGCGTAGCGGCGATGTGAACCGCCCAGTACCTTAATGCACTGAACAGACTTCGCGCCCGTGTTATCGGCAACCTCTAAACGAGATTCTGTTTGGATCATTTCAATATTCCCAACTTGCTCCAGCAGATCCGGACAGCCCCAGAGAACTTCTCAAGGGCCAAACGAAGCAGCCAGTCAGTCTTGGGCCCGTCGTCCACCTCCCGGACCATTCCGGAGGGCTTCCCGCTGGGCAGAACTTTCACGCTTTTACACATGAAGCCGATGATTATCGCAAGAATTTCCTTGCGCGTCAACTGCTTAGCGAGTGAAAACCGCCACACTTCCAAGGAATGTGCAACGCACTTCGCCAGCAGTAAAAAATATAGCTGCCTACACAAGCAATACATTGATTTCAAACAGGTTTGTATTTGAAACCCAATAAAAATAAGCGCAGGCAGCTTCTTTTATTGAAGCCATCTGCGCTTAATCAGGACTGAAGTTTCAGTCGCTCAAGCTTTGCTGGGCAAATATTGCTGCGCCAGCGCGACGAACTCCGCCAGCTTCACATCCACACCTGACAGCTCTTGCTGCAGGATTTCTGCAACACGTGGCGCCACGCTGGCGGCCAAGCGCGCATCCAAGAACAGCAGGCGGCAACGGCGGGCCAGCACGTCTTCAACAGTGCGCGCATATTCATAGCGTGCGGCAAAGCGCACCATGGCTTCGCTCAAGCCCTCGGCCAGCAGGTGGTCCGCACCGGGCAGGCTGTGGACGGCGGCAGCTTCGGTGCCGTAAACATGCTCGCCCTGCGGCGCGTTCATGCGGTGCCTGACCTGCTCGGGCTTGGGCGCACCCACCAAAGGCAGCTTGACGGTGACACCACCCGCGCGCGTTGCCAGCAGTTTCTGGTCAAAGCACTCTTTGAGCACGTCTTCGGCCATGGCACGGTACGTGGTCCACTTACCGCCGGTCACGGTCACCAGGCCGGACTTGCTGGTCATGACCGTGTGTTCGCGGCTGATCTTCTTGGTGTTCTCACCATCATCATCTTGCGGCTTGACCAGGGGGCGCATGCCCACCCAGATACTGCGCACATCGGCCCGCGTGGGGCGGCGGCACAGGTAGTTGCCCGCTTCTTTGAGGATGAATTCGATCTCGTGCTCAAACGCCAGCGGCTCTCTCGCAAGATCATGGCGGGGCGTATCGGTCGTCCCCAGAATGACTTTACCCAGCCATGGCACGGCAAACAGCACGCGGCCATCGGCCGTCTTGGGCACGAGCAGCGCATGGTCGGTAGGCAAAAACTCACGGTCCACAACCACGTGCACGCCTTGGCTGGGCGCCACCATGGGTTTGACTGGCTTGCCCAGCAGTTCCGCATCTTGCTGGCGGAACAAGTCCACCCACGGGCCTGTGGCGTTCACCACGCATTTGGCATGCACGGTGTAGCGGGCGCCTGTTTCCGCATCTTCACAGACCGCGCCCGAGACCTTTCCCTCGGTGTGCAGCAATTCTTTGGCGGGGCAGTAGTTCACCAGCAAAGCACCCTTGGCAGCGGCCGTGCGGGCCAGTGCCAATGCCAGACGGGCATCGTCAAACTGACCATCCCAGTACTTCACGCCGCCTTTGAGCGAGTCGGTACGCACCGTGGGCAGCAGGCGCAGGGTTTTGTCTTTGCTCAGAAATTCGGTACGGCCCAAGCCTTCTTTGCCTGCCAGCGCGTCATACATCTTCAGGCCAGCGCCGTAAAACGGCGTATCTAGCAACTTGTACGAAGGCATGACAAAGGCCAGTGGCTGCGCCAGATGCGGTGCGTTGTTGAGCAGCGTGGTGCGCTCATGCAGGGCTTCACGCACCAGCGACACATTGCCTTGCGCCAAATAGCGCACGCCGCCGTGCACCAGCTTGGTGGCCCGCGATGAGGTGCCCTTGGCAAAGTCGTGCGACTCCACCAGACACACTTTGAAGCCACGCGCTGCGGCGTCCAGCGCCGTACCAAGACCGGTGGCGCCGCCACCGATGATCAGCAGGTCGTAGGTTTCGGGTTGGGCCAAACGGGCCAGCAATTCCGCGCGATCTGTCGTAACAGGAGAAGAAAAATGGTTCATGGGCAAAGCCTCTTGAATGCACCGCCTCGTTCGCCTTCAGCGTGAGCAGCGAGCGATAGCGTACAGATAGCCAGCACACATTTTCGCTCTTTTTCGTTTTTTATGCGCGTTTAAGTTGATTTCGACGCGGAATTGATTACACAGTGATACAAACTAAAGGCTCAACCCCAAAAGCCACGTGCAGCCAAAACGTCCATTGGCATGCCGTTGCAGTCAGCGAAAGCCTTCAGCAGAGGCATTACAAGCTGATTGCAAGCCTTCATTTAGGTGGCATTTTGTCAGTTGCAGCCAACAAGCTCGGCCTGCTTGCGCTCTATTTTTTGGTATTGGCATCCGCTTCCACCGTGGCAGCCGCTCAGAACTTCCCAAATACCCTGAGATCTTTTCGCCAGAATGCGCGCTACATTCCCAAACGAAATTAGCATCGCTAGGTTTGCAGCCCCGTTCGTCGCCATGGCGAGTTTTATTCACCACCTGATCTCTGACCCGTGAACTCAAATCCACGTCAATTACAGCTTTTGGAAGAAGTGCGCCAAAGGCAGTCCGCCACGGTCGAACAACTGGCAGAAATTTTGGAAGTTACGCTGCAAACCGTGCGCCGCGATATCCAGAAACTGGCAGAAATGGGACTGCTGGTGCGCTTTCACGGTGGCGTGCGCATGCCCAGCGCCACCGTAGAGAACATTGCCCATCCGCGCCGTCAGACCATGCACGCGGAGGGTAAAACCCGCATTGCCAAAGCGATTGCGCAGGCCATTCCGAATGGCTGCTCGCTGATTTTGAACATTGGCACCACCACCGAAGCTGTGGCCAAAGCCTTGATGCGCCATCAGGGCTTGCGCGTCATTACCAACAACCTGAATGTGGCGGCCATTTTGAGCAGCAATGCCGACTGCGAAGTGATTGTGGCCGGCGGTGTGGTGCGCACACGCGACCGCGGCATTGTGGGCGAGGCGGCGGTGGACTTCATCCGGCAATTCAAGGTCGACATTGCCGTGATTGGCATTTCCGCCATCGAGGCCGATGGCAGCCTGCGCGACTTTGACTTGCGCGAAGTGAAGGTGGCACAAACCATCATCCAGCAATCGCGCGAAGTCTGGCTGGCCGCAGACCGCAGCAAGTTTGACCGCCAGGCCATGGTGGAGCTGGCCAAATGGAACCAGATTGACCGCCTGTTCACCGATGCGCCACCACCAGCGCACTTTGCCAGCCTGCTGCAAGACGCCGAGGTGCAGTGCACCGTCGCAGAATAAGCGGCGCCCCTTCCCATCAGCGGCCACAGGCCGCTTTTTTCTGCCCTATCCTTGTCAGTTATGACGACCTACCTGCTCGCCTTGGACCAAGGCACTTCCAGCTCCCGCTCCATCGTGTTTGATACGCAAGGCCGCATCGTGGCCTCGGCGCAGCAGGAGCTGCCGCAGATCTACCCACGCCCGGGCTGGGTGGAGCACGATCCGCTCGAAATCTGGCGCACGCAGCTGAGCACCGCCAAAGAAGCATTGACCAAAGCCGGGCTCAAAGCCAGCGAGATTCGCTCGGTCGGCATTACCAACCAGCGCGAAACCACGATTGTCTGGAACCGCAAGACGGGCACGCCCATTCACCACGGCATCGTCTGGCAAGACCGCCGCGCCGAGCCTACTTGCCAGCAACTGCGCGAGGCGGGCCACAGCGACAGCATTTTGCAAAAGACCGGCCTGCGCATTGATGCGTATTTTTCAGGCACAAAGCTCAAGTGGCTGCTGGACAACGTGGCCGGTGCACGCACCGCTGCGCAACGCGGTGAGCTGGCCTTTGGCACGGTGGATTGCTGGCTGATCTGGCAGCTCACCGGCGGCCAGCGCCATGTGACCGATGTGAGCAATGCCAGCCGCACCATGCTGTTCAACGTGCACACCAACCAGTGGGATGCCGATTTGCTGGCGTTGCTGGACATTCCGCGCAGCCTGATGCCCGAGGTGCTGCCGTCGGCCGCCGACTTTGGCAAGACCGACGACAGCGTATTGGGCGGGGCGATTGCCATTGGCGGCGTGGCTGGCGACCAGCAAAGCGCCCTGTTCGGCCAAGCCTGTTTCAAGGCGGGCATGGCCAAAAACACCTATGGCACGGGCTGCTTCATGCTCATGCACACAGGGGGAAGTTTTCAGACCTCGGCCAACGGTTTACTCACCACCAGCGCCGCGCAGCCCAGCGCCACACCGCAGTTTGCGTTGGAAGGCAGCGTATTTGTGGGCGGCGCCGTGGTGCAGTGGCTGCGCGATGGTTTGCAGGCAATTGAGCACAGCGGCCAGGTGCAGCAACTGGCCGAAAGCGTGCCCGATTCGGGCGGCGTGATGCTGGTGCCCGCCTTTACCGGCCTGGGCGCGCCCTACTGGGAGCCAGATGCGCGTGGCTCCATCACCGGACTGACCCGTGGCAGCACCATTGCCCACATTGCACGTGCCGCGCTGGAATCGATTGCCTACCAAAGCGCCGCCCTGCTGCTGGCCATGAGCCGCGATGCGGTGGCCAACGGCGGTGCCGCCGTGAGCGAGCTGCGCGTGGACGGTGGTGCCTGCGTGAACAACCTGCTCATGCAGTTTCAGGCTGATTTGCTGGGCATACCGGTGGTGCGCCCTGCATGCGTAGAAACCACGGCGCTGGGCGCAGCGTATCTGGCTGGCTTGTCCTGCGGCGTGTACCAAAGCACTGACGAGTTGTCAGCACTGTGGAAGGCAGAGCGCCGCTTTGTGCCAACGCTGGACAAATCCCGCGCCGATGAATTGATGCTGCGCTGGGAGCGCGCCGTGCGCCAGACCACAGCGCAGTAATTTTCAACACACCAAAAGCGGTTTCAAAAAGAGAGCTGTTAGCGCTTGAATTCAGGACACTTCAAAGACAAAACACTTTGAAATTCAATATCGGCTTACGCAAGCAGCTCTTATTTTTACCATTCTTTGAGAACACAGTTTAAGAGCACAGCCATGAACCAGACATCGACACCTTCTCCCCGCATCGCTTTTATTGGCGGCGGCAACATGGCCAGCGCCATCATCGGCGGCCTGATTGCCAATGGCTTGCCTGTGGCGCAGATCACCGTGGTGGAGCCGTTTGAACCAGCCCGCGAGGCACTCAGCGCCAAGTTCGGCATCACTGCCCTGCCCGCAGCCACCGATGCCTTGACCGGCAACGATCTGGTGGTCTGGGCCGTCAAACCCCAAACCTTCAAAGAAGCCGCGCTGGGCGTTGTTGCCTTTACCACACAGGCTCTGCACTTGAGCGTGGCCGCCGGCATCACCACCGACAGCATTGCCCAGTGGCTGGGCACGGGCCGCATCGTGCGCGCCATGCCCAATACGCCGGCACTGGTCGGCAAGGGCATGACGGGCCTGTTTGCACGCCCTGAAGTCGACGCACAAGGCCAGGCGCTGATCGAGCGTGTGATCGGCACCACCGGCCAGCTGGTGTGGGTGGACGCTGAAGACAAGCTGGATGCGGTGACGGCCATGTCCGGCTCCGGCCCCGCCTATGTTTTCCTGTTCTTGGAAGCCATGACCCAAGCTGGTGTCGACATGGGTTTAACGTCCGAGCAGTCGTACCAGTTGGCGGTCGCCACCTTCCAGGGCGCCACCGAGCTGGCCGCCCGCTCTGACGAGAGCGCCAGCGTGCTGCGCGAACGCGTGACCAGCAAGGGTGGCACCACCTACGCGGCCATCACCCACATGCAGCAGGCCGAGCTGCCCCAGCACTTTATTGCCGCGCTGCGCAAGGCCGAAACCCGTGCTAAAGAGCTGGCCGTAGAGTTCGGCAAATAAAGCCGTACAGCCCATCAAAAATCCCCGCAGCGGCAACGCTGGCGGGGATTTTTTTTATAGCCCTGTCGCACCCAGTACGGGCACCAAGCGCTAAGCGCCCCACACCATGGAACACATGGAAATCGACGCCTTCTGAAAGTCTGCATTGAAGAAGCGCACGTCCTCCCTCTTGTCCACCGCGCCCACCGCATACAGCAGCGGCAGGTAGTGGTCGTGCGTGGGGTGGGCCATCTGTGCCACCGCGCCCATGCGCTGAAAGTTTGCCAGCGCCGCCAGATCGTGCTGCTGCACCTGCTCTGCCACCCTCTGGTCAAACTCGATGGCCCAGTCGTAAGCCTGCAATGGCGATGGTGTGGACTGCACGGCCCGCAGGTTGTGCACCACATTGCCGCTGCCCACAATCAGCACGCCACGTTCGCGCAAAGATTGCAGTTGCTGGCCCAGCGCCAGATGCTCCGCAGGATGGCGGCTGTAGTCCAGGCTCAGCTGCACCACGGGGATGGTGGCTTGCGGAAACATGGGTTTGAGCACGCTCCAAGTGCCGTGGTCCAGGCCCCATTCCTGCGCATCCACCCCCAGCGCTTGCTGGCTGTGCGGCATATACAGCGTTTGGGCCAGTTGCTGCGCAATCACTGGCGCACCGGGCGCAGGGTATTGCTGGGCAAACAACTCCTGCGGAAAACCGCCAAAGTCATGGATGGTCTTGGGCTGGGCCATACCCGTCAGCCATGCTCCGCGGCCCTGCGTGATCCAGTGGGCGGAGATGCACAGAATGAGCTGCGGCTGCTCCGCCCGCTGCAGCAAGGCTTGCCCTAATTGCTGCCAGCTTTGGCGGTAGGCGTTGTCTTCGATCGCGTTCATGGGGCTACCGTGCCCAACAAACAGCACTGGCATGCGCGATGAAGGTTTCAGTTCGGTGATGCCCGCCTGCGCCACGGCATCTTGCACGTTTTTACCCATGGTCATACGGACTCCCGTGGCGGCCAAAGCCGCTGCACCGGCGGCAGCACCCAGCAAATGTCTGCGTTGCATCTTCCTGCTTTCCAAGCATCACCGCAGCCATGCGGTCATAAAAATGGGGCCTGCACAGGCCCCATGGCAAAACACTGCGGCAATGGAGTGTGACCCGTGCCAGCAAGTTCCCCACCGAAGCTCAGCGCAACGCAAAACCCAGGGCAATGCCCGCAAACATGGTCATCCCGATGTAGTGGCTCTTGCTGAAAGCCACAAAGCAGCCTTCGCGCTGGCGGTCTTTGATCAACGTGAAATGCCACAGCACCTGTGCAGCTGCAGCCGCCATGCCCAGCCAAAATGGCCAGCCCAGTCCGTAAGGCAGCAGGGCCCACACCGTCAGGCCCAAGCACAACCCAAAGAAGCCCATGATGCCCGCCACATCAAAGCGACCCAAAGTGATGGCCGAGGTTTTCATGCCAATCTTCAAGTCATCGTCTCGGTCCACCATGGCGTACTCGGTGTCGTAGGCCAGCACCAAGAACATATTGGCCAGCCACAAGATCCACGCCGTCGATCCCACGCTGCCAGTGACTGCCGCAAAGGCAATCACAATGCCAAAGTTAAAAGCGATGCCCAAGAACGCCTGCGGCATGGCAAAAAAGCGCTTGGTAAACGGGTAGAGCACCGTAAACAGCACCGCAGGTACGGACCAAGCCACGGCCTCCCAGCGGGTGGTGAGCACCAGGACGAACGCGGCCAAGGTGAGCACCAGCCCCACCACAGCGGCTTCTTTAACGCTGACTTGCCCACTGGTGATGGGGCGCTGTGTGGTGCGTTTGACGTGCTTGTCAAAATCTCGGTCGGCAATGTCATTGATGGTGCAACCTGCACTGCGCATCAGCACCGTGCCACACACAAACACCAGCAGCAGATGCCAGCCTGGAAAACCTTCCGATGCCACCCACAGCGCGGCCAGCGTTGGCCAGACCAGCACCAGCCAGCCGGCAGGACGGTTCCAGCGGATCAAATCCAGATACAGCGACAGTTTGGAGCGTGGTGCAGGCATATCTGCGTGGGGCGTCGAAGTGGTCATGCCTAAATTGTCACGCCAAAAGCACAACGCCCGCTGCATGCGGGCGTTGTCCGGAGCGTGGCGGCCGGTTACCGGCCTGCCAAGTTCACTGCACTATCAGTCTTCCAGCAGCGAACGCAGCATCCAGGCGTTTTGCTCGTGCACGGTCAGGCGCTGGGTCAGCAGGTCTGCCGTCGGTTCGTCACTGGCCTTATCCGCCAGCGGGAACAGCTCACGTGCCGTGCGGGCTACCGCCTCGTTGCCTTCCACCAAGATACGGATCATGTCCATGGCCTTGGGGGGGTTGGCAGGCACATCGGGCAAGCTGGTCAGCTTGCCAAACTGGCCATACGAGCCTGGCGCAAAGTGGCCCAGCGAGCGAATGCGTTCTGCCACGGGATCTACGGCGTTCCACAGCTCGGTGTACTGGCCCATGAACATGGTGTGCAGCGTATTGAACATGGGGCCCGTCACATTCCAGTGGAAATTGTGCGTGGTCAGGTACAGCGTGTAGGTATCTGCCAGCAAGCGCGACAGACCGTTGGCAATGGCTGCACGGTCTTTGTCGTTGATGCCGATATTGATGGGCATGCCAGCGGGGGCGAGTACCGCTTTGGCAGTTTGCTTTTTGGTTTCTCTGGCCATGATGTTTTTCCTCTCAATCATGCAAAACCGGGCGACATCCACGATGCCGCAGCGGGGTTGATGTGCCTGTTACTGTAGCGCATACCTTTTCTGCCACGGTGACAGAAATGGCGTAATTCACGTTGATGCGCAACGCTCAGGTCAGCATCTCAGCGCCAGTGAGTTCACAGGCGTAGACCGCGTTGCGCAATGCGGCAATCGCTTCGTAGCGGGTAAAGCTGCGGCGCCATACCAGCACCACGCGGCGGCTAGGTGGTGGCAAGCCGTCTTCCGCGCGGATGGGCAGGTAGCGGATGTGCGGGTCATCCGAAGTACGGCGGCGCTGCGTGACCAGCGCATCTTTGGGCACCGACAAGCGTGGCACCAAAGTCACGCCCATACCGGCGGCCACCATGTGCTTGATGGTCTCCAGCGAAGATCCTTCAAACGTACGGCGAATGCCTTCGGCGTTGCTGGCATAGCGCGCAAACTCCGGGCACACCTCCAGCACATGGTCACGGAAACAATGGCCCGCACCCAGCAGCAGCATGGTTTCGTTCTTCAACTCGGTGGTGGTCACCGAGTCTTGCTGCGCCAAGGGATGGGTATTGGGCACCGCCGCCATGAACGGCTCGTCATACAGCGCTGCTGTGGCCAGCCCGGTTTCAGGAAACGGCTCGGCCACAATCGCGCAATCGATCTCGCCCGTGCGCAGCATCTCCAGCAACTTCACGGTGAAGTTCTCTTGCAGCATCAGCGGCATCTGCGGGGTTTGCTTGATGGAATTGCGCACCAGCTCGGGCAGCAGGTAAGGGCCAATGGTGTAGATCACACCCAGGGTCAAGACACCTGACAGCGGATCTTTGCCGCGCTTGGCAATTTCCTTGATTTCGGCGGCCTGCTCCAGCACGCTTTGGGCTTGACGCACGATGGACTCGCCCAAGGGCGTGACCGAGACTTCACCGGCACTGCGCTCAAAAATCTTGACGTCCAACTCTTCTTCCAGCTTCTTGATGGCCACCGACAACGTGGGCTGCGACACGTAGCACGCGTCCGCAGCACGGCCGAAGTGTTTTTCACGAGCAACGGCAACGATGTATTTCAGTTCTGTAAGCGTCATGATTTTTGTGTATGCCTATCGAAGATAGACCAATTATTGTGCATTTATGTAAACAAATGTGTGCATCAAAGACGATTCACCGCTTGGTCTTTGGCGACCACTGCAAGCAAAACCGGCCCTGTCCTACGCTTTCAGGAACTCAGACTTGGCCCCCAGCCAGCGCTGGATATGCATTTGCGCTAGATGCGGGTGCTGCGCCAGCATCACCGGCGCCAGCTCGCGCGCCCATTCGAGCAACGCAATGTCTTGGTCCAGATCAGCAAAACGCAGCATGGCATCACCCGACTGCCGCGCCCCCAAAAACTCGCCCGGCCCCCGAATTTCCAAATCGCGCCGCGCGATCTCAAAACCATCATTGGTTTCGGCCATGGCCCGCAGGCGCTCCTTGCCAGTATCCGACAAACGTCCGTTGTCGTTCACGGCATACAGCAACACACAGGCAGAAGCCGCAGCACCGCGCCCGACGCGACCACGCAACTGGTGCAATTGGCTCAGGCCAAACCGCTCGGCGTGCTCAATCACCATCAGCGAGGCATTGGGCACATCGACCCCCACTTCAATCACGGTGGTGGAGACCAGCACCCCCATGATGCCAGCAGTGAACAATTCCATCACGGCTTTTTTCTCTGCCGTCGGCATGCGCGAGTGCAGCAAGCCGACGGTCACACCGGGCAGCGCTTCACTCAAATCCGTGTGCGTGGCCGTGGCGTTAGATAAATCCAGCGTCTCGCTTTCTTCAATCAGCGGGCATACCCAGTACACCTGCCGCCCTGCCGCCACCTGCGCGCCAATGCGTGCAATGACTTCATCTTTGCGGCTGTCTGCAATGACTTTGGTGACGATGGGTGTGCGCCCGGGCGGCAATTCATCAATCACCGAGACATCCAAGTCTGCGTAGTAGCTCATGGCCAGTGTGCGCGGAATGGGGGTGGCGCTCATCATCAGCAAATGCGGCTCCAGCCCCTGGTGTGCCAACTTCTGGCGCAGTGCCAGCCGCTGCGCCACGCCAAAGCGGTGCTGCTCATCAATCACCGCCAAAGCCAGGTTGTGAAACTGCACCTGCTCTTGGATCACGGCGTGCGTGCCCACCACCAAGGCGGCCTCGCCACTGGCCACCAGTGCCAGCATGGCGGCACGTTCTTTTTTCTTTTGGGCGCCAGACAGCCACGCCACTTTTTTACCCAAGGGCGCAAAAATCGGCTCCAGCCAACCCACCAGCTTGCCAAAGTGCTGCTCGGCCAAGATCTCGGTCGGTGCCATCAGCGCGCACTGCCAACCAGAGGCAATGCACACCATGGCCGACATGGCTGCCACCACGGTCTTGCCCGAGCCCACATCGCCTTGCAGCAGGCGGTGCATGGGGCTGGGGCGTGCCATATCGTCGGCAATTTCACGGCACACGCGCTGCTGCGCCTGCGTCAGCCCAAAAGGCAACTGCGCCAGAAATTGCTCAACCAGACTGGTTTCGCCCGCAGCCAGCGGCGGTACTTGCAGCACTGGCGCCTTCAGCGCGGCACGCTCTTGTTTGGAGCGGTATTGCGACAGTTGCTGCGCCAGCAATTCCTCAGCCTTCAGGCGCTGCCAGGCGGGGTGTGAATGGTCTTCCAGCGTAGCCAGTGCGACATCTGGTGTGGGATGGTGCAAGAAAGCGAGCGCATCACGCAGACTCATCAAGGGCTGCAGGCCATTTTCGCCCCAATAGCTCATTACTGGCGGCGGGGTGCCCGCTGGCAGGGTCTCTGGCAACTGCACACGCTGCAAGGCACTGACCACAGCGCGGCGCAAATACGGTTGTGGCAATCCCGCCGCCGTGGGGTAGACCGGGGTGAGTGCCTGCGGCAGTTCGCCCCCGGCCACCTTGAACGCGGGGTGCAGCATTTGCCGCCCCCAAAATCCACCTTTGACCTCGCCCCGAATAAGCAGCACCGTGCCCACGGCCATGGTTTTTTGCTGTGAGGGGTAGAAGCTGAAAAAAGTCAGCACGCAACTGCCCGTGTCATCTTCCACGGTCACCTTAAGCATGCGCCGTGGGCGCAACTGCACCTCACACTGCGTGACCACGGCCTCGATCTGCACCGTGTCGCCCTCCCGCGCATTGCGCAGCAAGGTGATTTTGGTCTCATCTTCATAGCGCAGCGGCAGGTGCAGCACCAAATCGATATCGCGCACCAAGCCCAGCTTGTGCATGGCTTGCAGTGCTGCACTGGGGGCCGTTTTTTTGCTGGGCGTAGCAGGGGTGGCAGGCATGGATGGGGGACGAGGACGGTTGGACGCGTGCGGAGATCAAAAAGGCTAACACGTGTACGCGCCAAGCTGCAGGCGAAACGCCCGTTTTATCGGTGATTGGCATGCAAATTCGTCCATCAGCACACCATGCATACCAGTCCCGTGCAAAAAGCTGGCTAACGCCTGTCATCTGGATGCACGCACGCCATGGCGTGGCCACTGCACCCCAGTGGATGAAAAGGGAAGAAAGCGAGCCATTCGATCAGACTGGCCTTCTGAGGGATAAAGCACGGTGCAGCCGGACCCTCATGGCAACCGGTATCTTCGCTGCCAAAAACGCTTTACAACGCCTCTTCAATTGGGGATAGAAAACGCCGGAGTGTCAGGTTTCATGGCGCAGTTGCGGCCTGCGCCTTTGGCGCGGTACAGCGCCTGATCGGCCTCGCGCACCAGCAGTTTGGCACCGGCGCCCGTGGGCACCAAGCTGCATACCCCAGCGCTGATGGTGACGACGGGGGCCGCCTGCGAGCGGTCATGTGCCAAACCCAGCGCTTGCACCGCCTGCACCATGCGCTGGGCGACGGCATAGGCACCTTCCATGTCGGTATCGGCCAAGATGACGGCAAACTCCTCCCCGCCATACCGTGCCACCACATCGGTTTCGCGGTGCGCACAACTCTGAATGGCTTTGGCCACCGCTTGCAGGCAAGCATCACCCTGCAGGTGACCATAACGGTCGTTGTAGCGCTTGAAGTAATCCACATCAATGAGCAGCATGCCCACCGGCCGGCCACTGCGGCGCGCAATGGCGCAGGTTTGCTCCAAACGTTCATTGAAATGCGCACGGTTGGCAATGCCCAGCAGGGCATCGGTGCATGACAAGGCCTTCAGCCTTGCGTTGGCATCCTCCAATTCGCGCGTGCGGCGGGCGACACGGGCCTCCAACGTCTGGTTGGCCAGCGCCAGTTGTGCATTTTGTGCCGTGAGTGCCGTGTACAACTTGCCAATCATCTTGAGCAGCGCCTGCGTGCCGTTGTCGTGATTGCCGCGTTCTTTGTCGTACGCATCAGCAGGGCTCATGCCTTCGCGAATGGATTTGATCTGCCGCGCCATCGACTGATCAATGCCCAAGATGTGCAGGCCCAGCCACGAGGTCAGAAAGCCCACCAGGGTGGTGGCGGGGTCGGTCATGGTGGTGCGTTGCGCCCACAGCATGATGACCTGCTCCACAAATTGCTGGTGCATGCTGCGATGGCTTTCGACGTGGCGCGGATCGACCGCGAACTTCGCCATCAGCTCTTCCTCTTCCTGGAAGTGGTGCTCGGTGTACGACAGCAGGCGGGCATAGGTGTCTGCCAAGACCACTTCGCGGTCACTGCGCTTGGAAAAGAGGCCCTGGCTCAGCTCGTTGAACAAGTCCACCAGCGCATGGTGCTGCTCGTCCACGGAATCCAGATCCGTCACGAAATGCTGGTCCCATACAAAAGTGGTATCCATACCGAGCCCATCACATAGTAAAAAATATGTAATCCAGTGTAAGCACGATTTCACCGCCGTCCGTGACGCTTATCAAAGGTTGCACCCCTTGGCATGCGCGCTGACACGGCCCAATCAGGGACATTGTGAGAAGCCAGCACGGGCAAAGCGCCCAAATTTGCGAGAATGGCCGCTTTTGTTTTCACCTTGGAACGGGCTTGTTCAGCCCTCAAGAACACGCATGTCTCTCAGCCCCCGCGCTCATACCCTCAGTGATTTTGACTTTGTGCTCCCCGAGCACTTGATTGCACAGCACCCGGCTGCCGAACGCAGCGCCTCGCGCCTGCTGGATGCCCGGGCGCCCGAGTTGGTAGACCGCATTTTCAAAGCGCTGCCCGATTTGCTGCAAGCCGGTGACTTGTTGGTGTTCAACGACACCAAGGTGGTCAAGGCGCGCCTGTTTGGTGAAAAAGCCAGTGGCGGCAAGCTGGAGTTGCTGATCGAGCGCGTGCTGCAAGGCAGCGAAGTGGTGGCGCACATGAAGGTCAGCAAAAAGCCTTTGCCCGGTGCGCGCGTGCACCTATGCGGTGGCCTCAAAAACGGCGGTTTTGACGCGGTACTGCTGGGCCGCTGGCCCGATGACAACGGCCCCTTGTTCCGCTTTGCCCTGCAAGGTGCAAAAGGCGAAACCCCGTGGGAGCTGATGGACCAGTTTGGCCACCTGCCCCTGCCGCCCTACATTGCGCGCATCCAAAACGCCGAGGTGGACCCGGACCAAGCCGAAGACACCGAGCGCTACCAGACCGTGTTTGCCAGCCACCCCGGCGCAGTGGCGGCCCCCACGGCAGCCTTGCACTTTGACGAAAAAGTGCTGGCCGCGCTCAAAGACAAAGGCGTGGAGACTGCTGCCGTCACGCTGCACGTGGGTGCCGGCACCTTCCAGCCTGTCAAAACCGAGAACCTAGCCGAGCACCAGATGCACACCGAGTGGTACAACGTGCCGCTGCCCACGCTGGCGGCGCTGGAGCGTTGCCGCCAGCGCGGTGGCCGCATCATTGCGGTGGGCACCACCAGCGTGCGCACGCTGGAGTCGTGGGCGCGCACAGGCCAGTTGTCGGGCGACACCAACATCTTCATCACCCCGGGTTTTGAATTCCGCGTGGTGGATGCGCTGATCACCAACTTTCACCTGCCCAAAAGCACGCTGATGATGCTGGTGAGCGCGCTGGCGGGTTACAAGCACGTGATGGACGTGTACCAGCACGCCATTGCCAACGAGTACCGCTTCTTCAGCTATGGCGACTCGATGCTGCTGGAGCGCCGCCGGTAATTCATTGCGCCGCCTGACAACATCAAAACAAAAGCTGCCGGCGTAAGCTTTACAAGGGATTCAGAGTGTTTTATCTCTGAAGTACCCGTAAAGCCTGCGCTGTCAGCTCTTTTTTATGATGCTCACACGGAGTCTGGCTCAGCGCGGACTGTCGTGCTGGGCTAGCGATGGCATCACTTGTTGCTGCGCATCTTTGATTTGTACCTGCCACTGCGGCCAGCGCGGCGTTTGCACCTGCACCTGTCCGCTGCGCAAGGCTTCGCGCAAGCTTTCTTTCTTGGCCACATCGGACGTATAAGGCCAGTGCACGCGGCCTTCATCGCGCCACGCGCCCGGTGTGCCCTTGGGTGCCACCGCCTCACGCGCCGTGAGCTGGCAGCGCGGAAATGCAAAAGCCCCCACATTGCACAGCAGGTAATCGGTCTGCCCATCGCGGTCCCAGTCACCGCCAATCAGCACACACCCTGCCTGCGCAGGCAGACACGAATAGGCCCAGTGCTGGTCAGGCGCCTGTGCCTGTAGCCACGCCCACCAGTCCGCGGGCGGCACCGCGCCCGCCACGGTCGGAATGCGCGCCTGCGCTGTGGCCACATCCACCCAGGCGCGCTCGGCCTCGTCGTCCGGCGGTGCGTCGTAGCGGGTGGCGCTTTCGGTCAGTTTCTGTATCCATTGCTGCACATCGGCGGGCTGCGCAGGCGGGGTCTGGGCCAGCTCAGCCAACGCCGCAGCGCCGTAGGGGCCGTGGTCAAACTTCAGTGATTTCAGCCGCGCATGGGTGATGCTTTGCGCACCCGATGTCAGCTGCGCCAGCTGGCTGCGCGCACCCAGGCGATCCGGATCCAGCAACGGGGTTTGCAAAGCCAGCAACACCGCCAACACCAGCAACGACAGGGCCCGATTGATGGGGCTGATCGCCACCAGCCACACGCCACCGTGTTGACCGCGCCATTGCTGCACACCCGCCCAGGCATAGCCTGCGGCGTACAGCCACAACACACCACTGCCCACCGCCGCCCACAGCCGCCCGGCTGTCCAGCCGTACTGCGCCACGCGCAGGCCCACCGCCACGCATGCCAAGGTCGCCAGCACCGGCATGGCCAGCAGGCTGGCATGCACCAGATGCAGCATCCAGCGCGGGTACGGGCCTTGCACCGCACTGCCATCTTGGTAAACCGCATTCACCAACCACACGTGTGTGAGCAGCACCCCCATCAACAAGGCCGCGGCAAAGCGCGTGGCCCACAGCTGGTCCACGCCCGTAAAGACCAGCATGACCACAAACAGCACCAGCACCCACGCCATCAAGGGCAGCAGCAAGCGCCCCAGCGCCAGCAACACCTGGCGCGCCATTTGAATGGGCCGCTGCTGCGAGCGCGCCATCCACAAGCCCAAGCCCGAAGCCAGCCCGGTGAAAGGCATCGCAAACCAAAGCTCGCTGAACAAGGTGGCAAACCACTTCACCCCGACCAGCGCAAACAAGCCGGCCCACAGCCACAGCACACCCCAGATCAATTGCACGCACAGGCTGGCCAAAGCCAGTACCAACGCGTTGTTCCAGGCGTGCACAAACAGCCGCGCATAGGCAATGCGCCAGTGGCCTTGCTCCAGATACGCCTGGAACCAGGCCAGTGCCAGCAACCACCACAAGCCGATGGCCACGCCCAGCCGCCACAGCGTGCTGTCCACACCCACCTCGCTGAGCAGGCTGCGCCAGACGGCCCAGCCGCCCATCAACAGCACCACCACCGCCATCACCGCGCCACCGGCCCACAGCGCCCGCTGGCGCCAATGGGTGACGGCCATGCCCATTCCCAGCGGTGGCAGCACGATGAGCAAGGTCCACAACATCAACCACGCAGGGTCGGCGGCATCGTTTGGCCCGCGCATCCATTGCGTCACCGCATACAGGGCCAGACCTTGCAGCAGCCCCATGACCAGCAGGCCGTGGCGCGAAGCCGGTGGCGACGCAGTCAGAGGCTCAGAAGCCGGGGAATCGGGTGAGGAAAGCGAAGAAGCGTGCATGCAGCAAGTCTATCGGGCCATGCGCAGTGTTCAAGGCTGTCGGCCACACCCAAACGCACGTAACGCGACGGTCTTTTTCATTGCCTGACGTATCGCTAACCACGCGCACACACGGTGTGGGGGATACGCTGCAAGCGGTTTGTATGACGGACGTGCCATTGTGTGTGGCGCTGGAGTGTGAGGCACTACGAAAACACGCCCGAAAACACCTGCAGTGCCTTAAGCAGAGGTTCTGCAGAAAACAGAGCTGCCTGCACCGTCTTTACAAGCGATACAAGGCAAAGCATTTGCAAACCAAGGAACAACAAGCGCTGACAGCTATCTTTTTATGCGCACGACATTCAGCGCTGTGCCAGTCATCCAGTCGATTGCAGGCTGGCGCATGGGCCTCAGCGCACAGCCGCAGCCAGCATTACGCCGCGTACGAAGGCACGGCATAACGGCGTATCCAAGGAGGCTGGAAGGAAGCGCTCAGCGGCACTACGCAAAGTAGTGGCACAGCCGCTGGCCCTGGATCTCGTGCACCGTCACGTCCATGCCGTACAGCGCGCTCAGCACCTCGTTGCGCACCACCACCAGCGGGCTACCTTCATAGGCCACGTGGCCGTCTTTCATGGCAATGATGTGGTCGGCATAGCAGCTGGCAAAGTTGATGTCGTGCAGCACCACAACCACGGTTTTTCCACGCTCTTGCACCATGCGGCGCAGCAGCTTCATCATGCTGGCCGCATGCGCCATGTCGAGGTTGTTGAGCGGCTCGTCCAGCAAGATGTACGGGGTGTCCTGGCACAGCACCATGGCAATGTAGGCGCGCTGGCGCTGTCCGCCCGACAGCTCATCCAGATAACGCTCGGCCAGTTCGTTGAGCTGCAGAAAATCCAGCGCTTCATTCACATGGCGCACATCCTCAGACGTCATGCGCCCCTTGCTGTGCGGAAAGCGGCCAAAGCCCACCAGATCACGCACCGTCAAGCGCAGCGCAGACTGGTTGTCCTGGCGCAAGATGGCCATCACCTTGGCCAGCGCATCGCTGGCGGTAGTGGCCACATCCAACCCACCCACGGTGGCCGTGCCTGCGGTCATCGGGGCCAAGCGGCTCACCATCGACAACAAGGTGCTTTTACCCGCGCCATTGGGGCCAATGATGGCGGTGAATTGCTGGTCGGGAATTTGCACACTCACGGCATGCAGCACCGTGGTCTGACCGTGGGTTTTCACCACGTCACGTGTTTCGATCATTGTTTACCTTTGCGCATCAGCAGGTAGATGAACACCAACCCGCCAACAAATTCCACCACCACCGACAAGGCAGAGTTAAAGCCCAGCACGCGCTCCAGCACCACCTGCCCGGCCAGCAAAAATACACAGCCCCACAGCACCACAGCGGGCAGCACCCACTGGTGGCGGCGCGTGCCCATCCACTGGTAGGCCATGTTGGCCACCAGCAGTCCAAAGAACGTCACCGGGCCAACCAGCGCCGTAGAAATGGCCACCATGGCGCACATCACCACCAACAGCCGCAGCACCTGCGGCTGGTAGTTGATACCCAGATTTACCGCCGCATCGCGCCCCAACGCCAGCACGTCCAGCACATGGCGCTGGCGCCAGAAATAAATGGCCCCCAGCACCAGCAACGCCAGCGAAGGCCACAGCAGCTGCGTGTGGATGGTGTTGAAGTTGGCAAACATGCGGTCTTGCAGCGTGGCGAACTCATTGGGGTCAATCATGCGCATCGCAAAGCTGGTCATGCTGCGAAACAAAATGCCCATGACCATGCCCACCAGCAGCATCAAATGCAGGCTGCTGGCATGGCCAGTGAACAGCCAGCGCATCAGCGCCACGCTCAAGGTCACCATCAAGGCGATTTCCATCGCAAACTTGGGCAGCACGCCCATGCCCACTACGCCGACGGAACCCAGCGCCAGCACCAGCACAGCCTGCAAAAACAGATACAGCGCATCCAGCCCCATCACCGCGGGCGTCAGGATGGTGTTGTGCGTCACGGTCTGAAACACCACGGTGGACATGCCCAGCGCGCAGGCCACGATCACCATGGTCACCACCTTCGTTCCACGGTGCTGCAGCACAAACGCCCAGTCTGCCTCGACGCCCAGCGTCATGAACGCCATCACCGCCAGCAGCGCCATGACCACCAGCGTGCCCAGTCGCACGCTGCGCCGTTCCCACCCTCTGGCAGGCTGTGCCGCCACATACAAATCTTGCGCCATGCCTACCCCTGCTTCGCACGACGGCGCAACAAAATCACCAAGAACAAGGCACTGCCCACCACACCCATCACCGTGCCCACGGGCACCTCATAGGGCGCAATGATGAGGCGGCCAAACAGGTCGCACACCAGCGTCAGCGCAGCACCCGCCACCGCCACCCACAGCACGCTGCGGCGCACGTTGTCGCCCACCATCAAACGCACCACGTTGGGAATGATCAGACCCACAAAGGGGATCGAACCCACGGTCACCACAATGCAGGCCGTCACCACCGACACCACAATCAAGCCCTGCAGCACCAGCCGCTTGTAGTTCAGCCCCAGATTGGTGGCGAACGATTCACCCAGGCCCGCCACCGTAAAACGGTCCGCCGCCAAGCACGCCAGCGCCGTCATGCCCAGCGACAGCCAGAGCATTTCGTAGCGACCTTCGATCACCACCGAAAAATCTCCGTTAGAGAAAGCGCGCAGCGACTGGATCATGTCGTGCTGGTAGGCGATAAAGGTGGTGCCTGCCTCAATCACCCCGGCCAGGATCAAGCCAACCAACGGCACGATCCATGCTGAGCGCAGGCGTATGCGCGAGAGCACCGCCATAAACAGCGCCGTGCCCGCCATGGCTGTGGTGGCCGAGACACCCATCTTGGCAAACACCGGCAAATCTGGCGCCCACAGCATGCAAAAAAGCATGCCCAGCGTGGCCGACTCCACAGTACCCATGGTGGATGGCTCCACAAAATGGTTGCGCGCCAGCATCTGCATGAGTAGGCCCGCCACGGCCATGGCACTGCCGGCCAGCATCAACGCCAGCGTGCGCGGCACGCGCGAATACATCAGCACCTGGGCCACCATGTCGTCGTCGCTGTCGCTCCACAAGGTGTCCCACGACACATCGCTCACGCCTACCGACAAACTCCACAGCGCCAATGCAAAAAGGGCCACAAGGGCCCCTGTCCACGCCAGCGCTAAGCGACCAGCGGGTGTTTTGTTACTTGGAGAAAGCATCTGCCAATTGTTTCAAATTCTCTTTCAGCGCCGTAGGGCTGGCATTGGACATCGTGTACCAGTTGGCTGCATTCAGATACACCACGCGCTTGTTGCGCCATGCCTTGGTGGCATGCACCAGCTTATTGTCCAGCAATTTCTGTGCGGCTTGGCCGTCGTTGCCAATCGCGGCATCACGATCGAGCACCAGCAGGTAATCGGGATTGGTCTTGAGCAGGTATTCAAACGACACCGCCTGACCATGCTTGGATACTTCAATTTTGTCCTTGATGGGGCTGACACCGAACACCGAGTACAGCATGTCAAAACGCGAGCCAGGGCCGTAAGCGCTGAGCTTGCCGCCATTCGTCATCAAGAACAGTGCACCGCCCTTGTTGGCGGCCTTGGCTTTCACATCGGCAATGCCCGCTTCAATTTCCTTGATCTGTTGCTCACCTTTTTCAGCCTCGCCGTAAATGGCGGCAATGCTGCGGATATTACGGTACACGTGGGCCATCTGATTTTGGTTGTCAATCGTGATGTCCAGCACGGGCGCGAACTTCTTCAGCTCTTCAATCTTGGGCAGCGAGCGATTGCCCGCAATGATCAGATCGGGTTTGAGCGCTTTGACCTTTTCGTAATCCGGCTCAAACAGCGAACCAATGTTGGCGTATTTGCTGGCATCTGCGTACTGCTTCAACGCGGCCGGCAAGGCCTGCTGCGGGTTACCCGCAACCTGACCGCCCAATGTCTGAATGATGTCCAGCGCGCCATAGTCATACACGAGTACGGTTTTGGGCTTCAAAGGCATCTGCACGTCACCCGTGTTGTCCTTCACCTGGATAGTGTCTGCCGCGTGGGCAGCAGCAAAAGGCAGCGTCAAAGCCAACACCAAGCCACCCAAAGTTTGGCGGCGTGTCCATACAGCGTTCATGTTCTTTTTCCTTCGCCCGAAAGGCGCACCAGCCACATTGCAAAGATGGAACATTGTATGAGAATCGTTCTCAATATAAGGACCATGGTCATGCAAAGTTGTGCAAAGTCAGACGCAGGCATGTCACGCAAGCTCCAGGCTTGACTTTGCCCGCACACTAGAATCTCAATCTGCGTGGCATGCATGGTGCAGCCCCATCCGGCATTGGCGAAACACCCCTTCGCGACCGGTTTCGCCGCCGACAAAGCGGCCTTCGTTTGTTGCAGAAAGTGGGCAGGCCGCATGTCCTCCACCCTTGGGCATGCGCCCGCCATTCCCCCCGTCCGAGCCACGCTGGCGGGCATTGCCCTCACCGTCACCGCCTGCGCCCTGTTTGCGCTGCTGGACAGCGGCACCAAATACACCGGCCAGTTCCTGCCCATGCTGATGGTGGTATGGCTGCGCTTTGTGGCACAGGCGCTGGTGACCACTGCAGTGGTGCTGCCACGCCACGGCTTGCAAGCTTTACGCACCCACCACCCCAAATTTCAAGTGGGCCGCGCCTTGAGCGGAGTCATGACCACCGTCTTCGCCTTCTACTGCATCCAGAACATGCCACTGGCCAATTTCACCGCCGTGTGGTCTGCCGGACCTTTGCTGATCGTGGTGGCATCTGCCCTGATCTTTGGTGAAAAAGTCAGCACTGCACGCTGGGCACTTCTAGTGGTGGGCCTGCTCGCCGTCATGGCCATCGTACGCCCTGAGCAAGATGGCATGCCACTGGGCTGGATGGCACTGGCACCTGTCGGTTTGCTGCTGTGCGGTACCACCTACCAATTACTGGGTAGCCGTTTGGCCCGGCTGGAGCGCCCTACCACCACGCAGTTGTACACCACGTGGCTGCCTGTGATGGCAACAGCACCACTGATTCCGTGGATTTGGCAACCAATTACTGACTGGCATATCTGGCTGGCAGTGATGGTGATGGGGCTGTGCAGCGGTATAGGCCACTTGCTACTGCTGCAGGCATTCAGCTTTGCCACGCCCTCCGTGGTGTCCCCTTTTCTCTACAGCCAGATCGGCTTTGCGATGGGCATGGGCTGGCTGTTTTTTGGCCAAATGCCCGACAGCATCTCGCTCATCGGCATGGCGGTCATCATGGGCTGTGGTTTGTTTAGTATCTGGCTCTCTCTTCAGCGACAAAGCTAGTTCATCCTTTGAGCCATGTTAGATTGGTAATTTTATGTTCGGAATCAAAAATTCATGACTGCAAATGAAGCGCCTCTTGTCAGAGTCGACAGCGATGAAATTGAACTGATCGATTTACTGATCGTGATTGCAGAAAACTTGAAGCTGCTGATTTTTATTCCACTGTTAGTTGGAGTAGCAACATTAGGCTTTAGTTATGGAATGGAGAAAACTTACCAAAGCGAATCCATTTTGAGCGCAGAGAAGCCGGGACTCAGTTTTTCAGGACATGTGCTGAGTAGTTACATCAAGTCGGCAGATGTTCTAGAAGCCGTGGCTGCTGACATCAAGTTTGAACCCACCCAAAGCATGACAGGCCGCGTAACGGCCTTGCGCAACAGCCTGTACGTTTCCGTCGGAAATCAGGACCCGATGGTGACGCTCAAAACACAAGCCCAAACCCCTGAGGCCGCGCAAGAACTCAATGCAACCATTTGGCGGAGTGTCCTGCAAAAAACAACCCCGAATGCGGCTGAGTTGGAACGCCTTCAGAGCCAATTAAAGACTGCAAAAGAGCGCCTTGAGTCCGGTAATAGCTTGGAGGCCATGACCGTCAAGGCCCTGACCAATGGTGTGACGAATGAAAGCACCACACGGTTGTACAGTGAGTTGTTGGCATCTAACAGCGCTTTGCTGCGGAGCATTGCGCTGCTCGAGTCACAACTTGAAGGATTGACTGTGGAGAATTTCACGCAGAAGCCAACACTACCGGAATTCCCTATCAGACCCCAAAAAGCTTTTCTCGCCGTTGTGGCCACCATGGGTACGGGCTTGCTTGTATTGCTGTTTGTTCTGGCTCGACAAGCCCTGCGCAGTGCCAATCAGAACCCTGCGCAAGCCAGCAAAGTGCAGCGCCTGCGCCATGCATTGAGCTTCAAGAAATAGTCATCGCACGGCCTGTTCAAACCCAGCTTATTGCCGAGGAGCGATAGCAAGTTTGCGCTGTGCTCGCTGACGAGAATCCAGCAGCTTAGGTGCATTTTGTGCGGAACGAAGGCTGCAATTTAGCCTGATCTAGCCACGAGAGCGAAGATTTCTTGTGTTGCAACACACTGACTTTGCCCACAACGCTAATCAGTGTTTGCTGCTGTCAACGCGCCGACAATAAATTAAGGCAAGCGCACCAACTTCACCGTAATGCGCTTGACCAAGGGGATGACCAGCAGCACCGTTGGGAAAGCCACGGCCCATGCCAGCAGCCAGGTGGTGGGCCAGGCGCGCAAAACCTGCGTGGTCCAGCCCATGGCGCGCAGCAAGTTCACCATGCAGATGATGCCGGACATCAGGCCCGACATGAAAAATGGCATGACGATCAAGGCGTACTTGGGTGGCAGCTTGGGAATGCGGCCAAAAATATAAGGTGAAGACATGCAGACTCAATAGCCGTGCTGGGCACGGAAAGCTTTGGCTTGACTGAAATGGCCGTTGCCAATAAACGGCACCGGGGGACGCAGCGCTGACAGAGGTGAAGGGTGGTTGCTCATCAGCACCAGATGCCCGCGATCTGGGGGAATCAAGGCCTGCTTGGACTGCGCGTGGGCACCCCAGAGCATAAACACCGTGGGTCGACCTTGCTCGGCCACCTGGCGAATGACGGCATCGGTCAGGTTTTCCCAGCCACGCTTGCTGTGGCTGGCCGCTTGCCCCTCTTCCACCGTCAGACAGGTGTTGAGCAGCAGCACACCGTTCTGTGCCCACTTCACTAACGAACCACCGGGTTGGGGCATGGGCGGAAAGGGCACGCCTAGGTCGCGCTGCATTTCCTTGAAGATGTTGAGCAGCGATGGCGGTAGGCGCACACCCGGGGCGACGGAAAACGCCAGGCCTTCTGCCTGACCGCGACCGTGGTACGGGTCTTGTCCCAGGATGACCACGCGCACATCTTCAGGCGCGGTCAACTCCAGCGCGCGCAAAGGCTGGGGCGGAAATATCACCGCCCCGGCTTGCAACCGCTGCTGCAGATAGGCCTGCAACTGCTGGCCTTTGGCCGATGCGAAAAAAGAAGTGACCGCACCACGCCAGCCGTCTGCCACGGCCCAAGCAACCGGGTCTGCGCTCATCAATTGGGTAGCAGTTTGCGCTGGTGATTCGGACATTTCAGATCAATTTCTATGTAAAAACAAATCAGAGGAACAGCCAAAAGCTCACAAATAAAGAGCATTCGCTGTGTCTCCATGGTTGGATACATTGCCGCCGCTCCCCAAAGCAGCGAAGGCACATCAAGCCTTCAATAGCAGCGTGGTGACTCAAGCAACTCGCTCAGCGACCACGCCCCAACACAACACCAGCGAATGCATCTACAGCGCCAAAGGCGCTGCGGATTACGCAAACAGCTTGGCCAGTGCCTCGCCGGGTTCGGGGGCGCGCATGAAGGCTTCGCCCACCAGGAAGGCATCAATGCCAGCACCGCGCAGGCGCTGCACATCGTCTTGCGTCAGGATGCCCGACTCGGTCACCAGCAAACGGTCTGCGGGCACTTCCTGCTTGAGTGTGATAGAAGTTTGGATGTCGACTTCAAACGTGCGCAGATTGCGGTTGTTGATGCCCACCAAAGGCGTCTTGAGCTTGAGCGCACGCTCCAGCTCTTTGCCATCGTGTACTTCCACCAGCACCGCCATGTCCAGGCTGTAGGCAATCTGCTCCATCTCGGCCATCTGTGCATCGTCCAGACACGCAGCAATCAGCAGCACGCAGTCGGCACCCATAACACGCGATTCGTAAATTTGGTACGGATCGATCATGAAGTCCTTGCGCAGCACCGGCAGCAGTGTGCTGGCACGCGCTTGCTTGAGGTAATCAGGCTGGCCCTGAAAGAACTGGCGATCGGTCAGAACCGACAGGCAGGCCGCGCTGATCTTGCCGTTGCCCACCATGTAGCTCTGGGCAATGTCAGCGGGGTCAAAGTCGGCACGGATCACGCCCTTGCTGGGGCTGGCCTTTTTCACTTCGGCAATCACCCCGGCCTGGCCTTTGGCGATTTTGGCACGCAGCGCACCCACAAAGTCACGGGTAGAGATACGGCTTTCGGCATCGCGGCGCATTTCGGCCAACGCAATCGCACGCTGGGCTGCGGACACTTCCTGCACTTTGACTTCGCAGATTTTTTGGAGGATGTCAGACATGGTTTTCTTTCTGTTCAGTCGCTGCGCAACGGGGCGCAGCTATCGGGGCTATTGTCAACGTCCGCGTATTTACGCCGTGCGCTGGCTGGTATAGGCCACCAGTTCATTGAGTTTGTTCAGCGCCGCGCCGCTATTAATGGCGGCTTGCGCGCGCTGCAGGCCATCGGCAATGCTGCTGGCCACGTTGGCGGCATACAGCGCAGCGCCCGCATTCAGGCAAACGATGTCGCGCGCCGGGCCTGGTTCGCCCTGCAGCACGCCCATCAGCATGGCTTTGGATTCCTCGGGGGTCTCCACCTTCAGCGCACGTGTGCCCACCATGCGCAGGCCAAAGTCTTCGGGGTGGATTTCGTATTCACGCACCACGCCGTCTTTGAGTTCACCCACCAGCGTGCCCGCGCCCAGGCTGATTTCATCCAGCCCATCGCGGCCATACACCACCAGCGCATGCTCGGCCCCCAGGCGCTGCAGCGCACGCACCTGAATGCCCACCAGATCTTCATGGAACACGCCCATCAAAATGTTGGGCGCGCCTGCAGGGTTGGTCAGTGGCCCGAGGATGTTGAAGATGGTGCGCACGCCCAGCTCTTTGCGCACGGGGGCCACATTTTTCATCGCCGGGTGGTGGTTGGGCGCAAACATGAAACCAATGCCCATGTCGCGGATGCAATCGGCAATCTGCGCTGGCTGCAGGTTGATGTTCACACCCAGCGCTTCCATCACGTCGGCGCTGCCCGATTTGCTGCTCACGCTGCGCCCGCCGTGCTTGCTGACCTTGCCGCCCGCCGCCGCAATCACAAAGGTCGAGCAGGTAGAGATGTTGAACGTGTTGGCGCCATCGCCGCCGGTGCCCACAATGTCCACCAGATGCGTTTTGTCGTGCACATGCACCTGGTTAGAGAACTCGCGCATCACCTGCGCGGCAGCGGCGATTTCGCCAATGGTTTCCTTCTTCACGCGCAGGCCGGTGACGATGGCCGCCGTCATCACGGGCGAGAGTTCGCCGCGCATGATCATGCGCATCAGGGCCAGCATTTCGTCGTGAAAGATTTCGCGGTGCTCAATCGTGCGTTGCAGCGCTTCTTGCGGGGTGAAAGTGCTCATGGCTGGGTATCCTTTGCTATGCCTGTAGAAGCTGTCAGCGCTTACCTAATCTTGTTTTCAGATAGTTATTGCTTTGAAAACAAGCCCTGGTGTGCGCTAGACGCTCTTAAAAACAAAAGGCCGCCTGCTGGGTGCAGCGCGGCCCGGGTTTATTTCTGCTCCAGAAAGTTCTTGAGCATGGCGTGACCATGTTCGGTCAAGATGCTTTCGGGGTGAAACTGCACACCCTCCACCGCCAGTGTCTTGTGACGCACACCTTGGATTTCGCCGTCCTCGCTGGTCGCGGTGATTTTCAAGCAATCGGGGATGGTGGTTTTGTCGATCACCAGCGAGTGGTAGCGGTTGACCGTGAACTGCTTGGGCAGATCGGCAAACACGCCCTGCTGGTCGGTGGTGATCACGCTGGTTTTGCCATGCATTTGCTGACCCGCACGAATGATGTCACCACCAAACGCCGCGCCAATGCTCTGGTGCCCCAGGCACACACCCAGCACCGGCAGCTTGCCCGCAAAGTGCTGGATGGCGGCCACAGAAATACCGGCCTCCGCCGGCGAGCATGGGCCGGGCGAAATCACGATGCGCTGCACGCCTTCGCGCGCGACCAGCGCAGTCACTTCATCCAGCGTGGACTCATCGTTGCGCACCACGATCACCTGCGCCCCCAGCTCGCCCAAGTACTGGACGATGTTGTAGGTAAAGCTGTCGTAGTTGTCGATCATCAAGAGCTTCATGGCTGCTCTCCCTGGGGCTTCAAGCCCTCCGCACGCAGGCGCGCCAGCTCCTGGTGTTCGTAATCGATGTAGCACTCCATCATGGCGCGGTACAGGCGCTCCATCAGGTCGGGGTTGCCGCCCTGCGCCTGTGCCATGGGCCGTACGCGATCCACAATGGTCTGAATGCGCGCTTCATCACGCACCAGGTCTTCGTTGTTCTTGACCTTGGCCGCCTGGGTCATGTAGCCACTGCGTTCCACCAGCAGCGGCACCAAGATATCGTCCAGCGCATTCACGCCAGCGCGCACCTCTTGCATGTTGCTGCAGTTTTTCACTTTATCGATCGCGCGGCTCATTCCAGACCTTCCTCCACCAGTTCTGCGGCGCGCAGCAAGGCGCGGGCTTTGTGTTCAGTTTCTCTCCACTCCATCTCGGGGATGGAGTCGGCCACCACACCGGCAGCCGCTTGTACGTACAGATTGCCGTCTTTGATCACGCCAGTGCGAATGGCAATCGCCATGTCCATGTGCCCAGCAAAGCTCAGGTAGCCCACAGCACCGCCGTAAATACCCCGCTTGGTGGGTTCCAGCTGGTCAATGATCTCCATGGCATGCACCTTGGGCGCACCCGACAGTGTGCCCGCCGGGAACGTGGCCTTGAGCACGTCCATGCTGGTCATGCCGTCCTGCAAAATGCCTTCCACGTTGCTGACGATGTGCATGACGTGGCTGTAGCGCTCCACCACAAAGGCTTCTGTCACTTTCACCGTCCCCGTCTTCGCAATGCGGCCAATGTCGTTGCGTGCCAGATCAATCAGCATCACATGCTCGGCGCGCTCTTTGGGATCGGTGATCAGCTCCTGCTCGGTGGCCTTGTCTTTTTCGGGCGTGGCACCACGTGGGCGGGTGCCTGCCAGCGGGCGAATGGTAATTTGCTCACCCGCATCGGTTTTCTCTTGGCGCACCAGAATTTCGGGGCTGGAACCCACCACCTGAAAATCGCCAAAATTGTAGAAATACATGTAGGGCGACGGGTTCAACGAGCGCAGCGCACGGTACAGGCTCAAGGGCGATTCGGTGTAGCGTTTCTGAATGCGCTGGCCCACTTGCACCTGCATGAAGTCGCCTGCCGCAATCAACTCCTTCGCGCGCTCCACGGCTGTCAGATAGTCATCCTTGGCAAAGCTGCGCTCAGCCGGGTGGCTGTCGCCGCCTTTGATCTGCGGCACGCTGACCGAGTAGCGCAACTGTTCTTTAAGCTGGCGCATGCGCTTTTTGGCCTTGCTGTAGGCCTCGGCCTCCGCAGGATTGGCGTACACAATGAAATACAGCTTGCCCGAGAGGTTGTCGATGACCGCCACCTCTTCGCACAGCAGCAGCATGATGTCGGGCGTGCCCAGCGTATCGGGTGGGCAGCTGGCTTCGAGTTTTTTCTCGACATAGCGCACCGCGTCATAGCCAAAGTAGCCGGCCAGACCCCCGCAAAAACGCGGCAAACCGGGGCTGAGCGCCACCTTGAAACGCTCTTGGTAGGCGGCAATGAAGTCCAGCGGATTGCCCGCATGGCTTTCCACCACCACACCGTCGGTCAGCACCTCTGTTTTGGCAGCAGTGCCAAAACCGCTGGAGCGCAAGCAGGTGCGCGCAGGCAAACCAATAAAACTGTAGCGACCAAACCGCTCACCGCCCACCACCGACTCCAGCAAGAAGCTGTACTTGCCGTTACCGCTGGCATGTGCCAGCTTGAGGTACAGCGAGAGCGGGGTTTCAAGGTCAGCAAACGCCTCGGTCACCAGGGGAATGCGGTTGTAGCCTTCGCTGGCCAAGCTTTTGAATTCAAGTTCTGTAATCACAGAGCAGGCTTCCCAATCGGGGCACGCACTGCGCCCATATCGAAAGGGCAGGCGTGCAATTCACTCAAACCGTCCGCAGCAGTGGCGGACAAGGGTGCGCCCGCAATCGAGCGCTTTAAACGGTCATTAATGCAGGCTTACGCCAGGGCCAGGCTCCCCGGTCCGCGCAACCTGTGATGAACACGTGATGAATGAACATAGGCGACGAGTGTAGCGCATTGCCACTTGCCAGCAGCACACGCACTGGGCCGCGATACCGTTCATCGCCTTTGCATCGCACGGGCAAAGTGGTTTTCCCGCAGGCAAGGCCGGCAATCGTTATCGCAAGGTCTTGCCCAGCACACAATTGATTGCAATAAAAAGAACGAACGTGCCAATTTTCAATGCAGCACGCCACCAAACCCAAGGAGACTCCATGCTGACACCCCTCCCTTCCCCGGCCGTGCACATGCTGCGCATGGGCTTGGTCATTCTCTGTGCCGTGTGGTGTACGTGGGCTGCACCCAGTTGGGCACAAAACTCCCCACCAGAGCTGGAGGTGCACCCCCAAACCATGCAGGTTGGCAACCAGCATCTGCAGCGCAACGGCGCCGGTATTCGCTACAAAGCGATTTTCAAGGTGTACTCGGCAGCGCTGTACTTGGAACAGCCCGCCACGTCGCTGGAAGCCATCGGCCAGCTCACGGGCAGCAAACGCATGGCGGTCAGCATGCTGCGCACCATCAATGCCGCTGAACTGGGCAAACTCTTTGCCCACGGCATGGAAGACAACATGAACAAGCAGCAGTTTTCCAAGCTGATTCCCGGTGTGCTGCGCATGAGCGAAGTGTTCAACCGCCACAAAGAACTCAAGGCTGGCGATACCTTCACATTGGACTGGATACCCGGCCAAGGCATGCAGATCAGCGTCAATGGTGCGCCTGAGCCGGCGCAGTTCACTGAACCCGCATTCTACCAAGCCATGTTGGGCATCTGGCTGGGCCCCAAACCAGCCGACACCCAGCTCAAGCAAGCCTTGCTAGCTGGTAAGGCTGAGTAATCAACCGTTCGTCAGCGCCTTCTGTCTAGGCCTGCCAAGGCCTGTTTGCTTTTGTACACACATTCCTGCGAAGTGATTTGCGCCTACGCAAAACTGGCGCGCACAAAAAAATACATAGTGCACCCTCACTTCTGATCTATGCGCCTGTTGGTAAGGCACATATCCACAATAAAGATATATCCGGAGAGTTCATGCCCCTGCTTCAAAACATCACCGTGACACGCCGGCTGGGTGCACTGGTGCTTCTGGCCACACTCAGCATCTTGGGCATTGCACTCAGTCTGAGTTTTTCAGAACGCAGCCTGCTGATTCAAGAGCGCCAGAACGCGGTGCGCCAGAACGTGGAGATTGCCCATGGCTTGCTGCAGCAATTCCAGGCCCAGGCAGCGCAAGGTGCCATCACCAACGAAGAAGCACAGAAGCGTGCTTTGCAAGCCATCTCCCAACTGCGCTACAGCGGCAGCGAGTATTTCTGGATCAACGACATGCACCCGCGCATGGTGATGCACCCCGTGCGTCCGCAACTGGACGGCCAGGACCTGACCGAGAACAAAGACCCGTCAGGCCAGCAGCTGTTCGTCAACTTTGTCGATATCGTGAAAAAGAATGGCGCTGGCTACCACCGCTACCTGTGGCCCATGCCCGGCAGCGATGCCCCCGTGGAAAAAGTCTCATATGTCATGGGGTTCCAGCCCTGGGGCTGGGTGATTGGCTCGGGCGTGTACATCGACACCGTGCATGCCACGTTTGTGCAACGCCTGAAATGGGCCATCAGTGGCTCGTTGCTGCTGGCGGTGTTGCTGCTGGTCACGGGCTGGGCGATTTCCCGCAGCATCTTGCGCCAGCTGGGCGCAGAGCCCAAGCAGTTGCTCTCCATCACGCAAAAAATGGCGCAAGGTGATTTGAGCACCGCGCTAGCCGCTGAAAGCAACACGCACAGCGTGCTGTACGGGCTGGAAAGCATGCGTGCCAACGTTGCCAACATTGTGCAAGGCGTGCGCAGTGGGGCAGAGCGTGTGGCCATGTCCAGCCAAGAAATCTCCCAAGGCAACCACGACCTGTCGGTGCGCACCGAAGAACAGGCCAGCGCCCTGGAACAAACCGCAGCCTCCATGGAACAGCTAGCCGGCACCATCCGCCAAAACGCCGACAGCGCGCGCCAGGCCAACCAACTGGCCGTCAACGCCAGCCAAGTGGCCCAGCAAGGCGGGCAGGTGGTTGAAGAGGTGGTGAGCACCATGCGCGGCATCAACGATGCTAGCCAGCGCATCGCAGACATCATTGGCGTGATCGACAGCATTGCGTTCCAAACCAATATCTTGGCGTTGAATGCCGCCGTCGAAGCGGCCCGTGCCGGTGAGCAAGGCCGTGGTTTTGCTGTGGTTGCCAGCGAAGTGCGGGCCTTGGCCGGACGCAGTGCCGATGCCGCTAAAGAAATCAAAACCCTGATCTCTACCAGCGTGGAACGCGTCAGCCAAGGCTCCGCCTTGGTAGACCGCGCGGGCGCAACCATGGCCGACGTGGTCACCTCCATCCGCCATGTAAATGACATCGTGGGCGAAATCAGCGCGGCCAGCGCCGAACAAAGCACTGGCGTAGCGCAGGTGAGCGAGGCTGTCGGCCAGATGGACCAGAACACGCAGCAAAACGCAGCACTGGTCGAGCAAAGTGCCGCCGCAGCGCGCAGTTTGCAAACCCAGGCCGAGCGTTTGGTACAGGCCGTGTCCATCTTCCAGCTGGCCCACTACGCGCCCTCATCGTTTGCGCACGCCGTCATCAGTGCCCCAGCGCCCGAACCGGTAGCACCCGTACGACCCCAACCCAAGGCACCTGCAGCTTTGACCCAGCAAGATTCATCCTGGGAAAGCTTCTAACAGTCAAAAGCCCCGCAATGCGGGGCTTTTTGATGTGAACGAGGTGGGCACTTAGCAGATGCGCAATTGCGCAATGCTGTCGACAAAGCCATCAGCATCGACCGTGTGCACCGGCTGGCCATGGTTGTAGCCATAGGTCACCAGTACCACTGGGCAGCCTGCGGCACGGCTGGCTTGGGCGTCGTTGCTGGAGTCCCCGATCATCAGGGTATGCAGCGGGCTGCTGCCCAGTGCCTCGCAAGTTTTGAGCAGCGGCAACGGGTCTGGTTTTTTGCGCTCGAAAGAGTCGCCACCAAACACCACGTCAAACAACCCCTCCAAACCCTTGGCCGCCAGCAGTGGCGTGGTGAATGCCAATGGTTTGTTGGTCACGCAGGCCAGGCGCAGCCCTGCAGCTTTCAGCGCCTGCAAGCCCTGCGCCACGCCGTCATAGACCGTGGAGTACTGGCCATTGATCGCCACATAGTGGTGCATGTAACGCTGTAAAGCCTGGGGGAACAAGGCTTCTGCCGCCTGCGCTAGTCCCTCCTTGGGATGGCCTGTGCTGGCAAGTACGGCAGCCAATGCCGTGCGCAGCAAATGCTCGGTGCCTTTGCCCACCATGTGCTCAATGTCGGAGGTCGCCAGCAGTGGCAACTGCAAGTCCGCCAGCATGCGCGCAATCGCCTCTGCAAAGTCTCCGATGGTGTGCACCATGGTGCCGTCCAAATCCACGATCACGGCATCCAGCACCCACAGCTTCTCTGCGTTACCCCACGTCACATTCACCGACATTGCACACATCCAATTCCAATAGCTGTCGGCGCTTACACAGTAAGCGCTAGCGGCCAAAAACACTTATACAAAAGGCCTGCACAAGCAGGCCATCGACAGCGTTTGCGCTGCAGACAAACGCCGCTTACGCAGCCAGATTGGCGCGCATCTGATCGATCACGGCCTTGTAATCAGGCTTGCCGAAAATGGCGCTGCCCGCCACAAAAGTGTCGGCACCGGCATTGGCCACTGCGCGGATATTGTTTTCCTTGATGCCGCCATCCACTTCCAGACGGATGTCTTTACCGCTGGCATCAATGCGCTTTCGGACGGCTTCAATCTTACGCAGCGTGCTATCAATAAAGCTTTGCCCACCAAAACCGGGGTTCACGCTCATGAGCAAGATCAGATCCAGGTCTTCAATCACCCAGTCCAGCACGTCCAGCGGCATGGCTGGGTTGAATGTCAGCCCTGCCTTGGCACCGTGGGACTTGATGTTTTGAATGCTGCGGTGCACGTGGGCCGACGCATCGGGGTGAAAGCTGATGTAGTCGGCACCGGCCTTGGCAAAAGCGCTGGCCAGCTCGTCCACTGGCTGCACCATCAGGTGCACGTCAATCGGCACAGGCTTGCCATCGGGGGTGACGGCGTGCGGTTTGAGCGCCTGGCAAATCATGGGCCCAAAGGTCAGATTGGGGACGTAATGGTTGTCCATGACGTCAAAGTGGATCCAGTCTGCGCCAGATGCAATGACAGTGCGCACTTCTTCACCCAGACGGGCGAAGTCGGCAGACAGGATGGAGGGAGCAATGCGGTACGTGGGGTTCATAGGGTCAATTGTCGCAGTTACTATTGCCATATGCCGATGTATGAGTTTCAGGTTGAAGCGCTCGCCCAGTACGAGGCGGAGCAGTCCATCCCCCAGCAGGGGGTCTATCGCTTTGCGTACACCATCACCATCACCAACACGGGTGAGGTAGCCGCACAGTTGATTGCACGCCACTGGCTGATCACCGACGCCAACCAGGAACAGCAAGAAGTGCATGGTCTGGGCGTTGTAGGGCGCCAGCCCTTGTTGCAGCCCGGCGAAAGCTTTAGCTACAGCAGTGGCTGTGAATTGCGCACAGATTCAGGCAGCATGCAGGGGCACTACGTGTGTGTCACGGAACAGGGGCAGGCTTTTGACGCCGCCATTGCCCCATTCACATTGAATGTGGACCCCGATGCCGACGCTGCACCCCGTATGCTTCAGCCTTCTTCACGCACCCTGCACTGAATGCATCGCAAAGTTCACGACCTGCCCCGCCTGCTGGCGGAACTCAATCCCAACGCCGAGATTGCCGAGCGCCATCTGTGGCTCATCCACGTACTGCAGTGGGTTCGCGCCGCAGAACCTTCTGTCGAAGTTGCCATTGGCCGCGTGGATGCTTTTTTAGATGCCTTCGAAAAAGACACCGAGGCCAGACAGCGCCTGCAAGCCTGGTGGCTGACTTTTATTGACCGCGTCGACATCACCACCCTGCTGGCCGACTTTGGCTTTGCCCCGCGCACGGCCATGATCACCGAGGTGTCAGAACGCATTCGCGGCAAACTGCTGCCCGGCACGCCGGAAACGATTGACGCCTCCGAGCTGTTTTCGATTGCGCTGCCCAGTGAATTTGATGCACGCTGGCTCAGTGCCTTGCCGGAGACACTGCTGCAACGCCTGTCTGTGTTGCTGGCGCCCGAAGACAGCCAAGGTGCCAGTTTTTGGCAGCATGCACTGCTCAATGCCATCACCTACTGCGCCGGGCAAATTCTGTCCAATGGCTTTGCCCCCGAATTGCGCTTGCGCATGAGCGAGGAGGCGCGAGATCAGCGCCCTTTTCACGATTTGATCCGCGATGTGGAGAGCCTGCGCGTGGAAGTGCTGCATGGCTTGCGCACACCCGACCGCCTGATCGAAGCCGAACGCCGCTTGCGCGAGCGGCTGGATGCCTGCCGCGCCGCCGTAGGTACGGTGTACAACCATTTTGGGGATGACGGCATCTCGGTCGGCCTAGTGTTTCGGGTGCGGCAATTGCGCACGCGCATTGTGCGCATCCGCCAGTTGCTGGACTGCCTGACCAGCACGCGGCCTGAGCTTGATGCACTGCGTTTGCTGGCTGGGTTTGTGAGCGTCGGGCGTGAGCGGCGCAGCCTGCGCTCCCTGTTTGCCACCAACTCCTCCTTGCTGGCCGCCAAGGTGACCGAGCGCAGCGCTGAGACCGGCGAGCACTACATCACCCGCACCGGCAAGGAATACCTGCAGATGCTGCGGCGTGCCGCTGGCGGCGGTTTGGTCATGTCCGTCACCACCATGGTGAAGTTTGGCCTGGTCGCGCTGGCGTTTTCTGCGTTCTGGGGGGGCTTTTGGGCGGGCATTAACTACGCCATCAGCTTTTTGCTGATTCAGTTGCTGCACTTCACCGTCGCCACCAAACAGCCTGCCATGACGGCACCCGCCATGGCGGCCAAGCTCAAGAACATCACCGCAGAAGGGGCCATCGAAGGTTTCGTGGATGAGGTTGCCAACCTCACACGCACCCAAGTGGCCGCCATCTTGGGCAACGTGCTGGTGGTCTTTCCGGCAGCACTGGGCTTGGGCATGCTGTACCAATACGTGGTGGGTACACCGCCTTTGGATGAGCACCACGCCACCCAAGTGCTGGATTCGCTTAGCTTGCTGGGGCCATCGGTGCTGTTTGCAGCCTTTACTGGAGTGCTGCTGTTCATCAGCAGTCTGATTGCGGGCTGGGCTGAAAACTGGTTTGTGCTCAACCGCCTGGACTCTGCCCTGCGCTACAACCCCTCGATCACCCACGTGCTGGGCAGCGCCCGCGCCAAGCGCTGGGGCACATTTTGGCGCAACAATATTTCGGGTTTTGCGGCCAATATTTCGCTGGGTTTGATGCTGGGCCTAGTGCCCGCCATTGCAGGGTTTTTCGGCTTGGGGCTGGAGGTGCGACATGTCACACTGTCTTCAGGCCAACTGGGCGTTGCGGGAGCCACTTTCGGCTGGGAGATGATCCACGACGATGCCTTCTGGTGGGCCGTGGCCATGCTGCCTTTTAACGGCGCCATCAACGTCATGGTCAGTTTTTACCTGGCTTTCCGCATGGCATTGCGCGCCCAAAACGTCACCGGCGTAGAGCGTTCACGCATCTACGCTGCCATCCGCCACCGTCTGCGCAAGCGACCTCTGAGTTTCTTCAAGCCTTGACCGGCGCAGGTGGTTCCATTCAGCGCTGACGCGACTCCCCGTAAGGAGACACCGACAAGGATGAATGCATGATCGAAGATCCAAGCTTCTGGGCCCAATGGCTCAAACCTTCCGCGGGGTTTGACACCCTGCAATGGACCCTGCTTCTGGCGCTGGCCTCTCTGGTGGGCTACCTCTTTCAGCGCCACCTGCAAATGCCCAAAGTGCTGGGCTATGCCGTAGTTGGCACGCTGGCTGGGCTACTAGGGTTCAGCGCCACCGCATGGCCCCTGCAAGGCCCTGCGCTGTTCCTGCTGGAACTGGGCGTGGCGATTGTGCTGTTTGAATGCGGTGGCCGCATCACGCTGCGCTGGTTTCGCCACAACCCCATGGTGCTGGTGCAAAGCTTGGTCGAAGCCACGTTGACCTATGGCGCGGTCTACTACACCTTGATCTGGCTGAACCTGCCAGCAGCCACCGCGACGCCACTGGCCTTGATTGCCATGGCAGCATCGCCGGTGGTACTGGCGCGCGTAGTCAACGACACGCGCGCCGTTGGCCCCGTGACCGACCGATCTATGGCTCTGGCCACGCTGTCTACGCTGTACGCCCTCACCTTGGGCAGCGCCAAGGCTGAAATTTTTGCCCGCCCGTCCGCTTCTTTGTGGCAAGACATCACCCCGGTGCTGGTGGTGCTCGGCGTTTCGGTCATCGTCGCGGCACTGCTGTGTCTGGCCATGCGTTTGGCGCTGCGCCTGATGAACCCCAGCAGCGAAAATACATCCATCCTGATGCTGGCGCTGATTGCAGCCGCCACGGCGCTTGCCGCGCACTTGGGTGGCTCTGCACCACTGGCTGCACTGCTGGGCGGCATGCTGCTCAAGCAGCTGCACCAGCGGCCTTGGGCGTGGCCACGACAATTGGGCACGGCGTCTTCGCTGCTGACCATGCTGATGTTTGTGCTGGTCTCTACCGTGGCCGCACAAGCCCCGTGGACCGGCGCCGTGGCGCTGACCGTGCTGGCCTTGGTGGTGGCTCGTCTGCTGTCCAAAGCGGTGGGCGTGGGGCTGGGCAATATCGGCTCCGGTGCCAGTTGGCGCCAGGCCGTATGGGTGGCTTGCGCGATGGCACCCATGTCAGCGGTGGCACTGCTGATTACCTCGCAATTTGCGCAAGCCGCACCCGAGGCCGCCCAAGCCATCGCAGGCACGGCCCTGCCCGCCATCTTGCTGCTGGAGTTGCTCGGCGCCATCTTGGCAACCGTTGCTTTGCGCCGCGCCGGTGAAAGTGCGACGCCCGCACACATCCCTGCCTCCAGCAACACCCCCACCAAGACAGGAAACTGAAGATGCCTTTAGAAGCCTTTCAGCAATCCGAGCCCCTGACCTTGGGCGTGGAGTTGGAGCTGCAACTGGTCAACACCCACGACTACGACCTGGCCCCCTACGCCACCGACATGCTGCGGCTGATGGAAAAGCATGCCCTGCCCGGCAGCGTGGTGCCCGAGATGACGAGCAGCATGATCGAAATCTCCACCGGCATCTGCAACAGCGCTGCCGAGGTGCTGACCCAGCTCACCCCCATCCGCGATGCCTTGGTCAAAAGTGCTGACAAGCTCAACATCGCCGTGGTCGGCGGTGGCACCCACCCGTTTCAGCAATGGCACCAGCAGCGCATCTACGACAAAGCACGCTTCCATGAGCTGTCGGCCTTGTATGGCTACCTGACCAAGCAATTCACCATTTTTGGCCAGCACATCCACATTGGCTGCCCCAATGCCGATGACGCCCTGCTCATGCTGCACCGCATGTCGCGCTACATTCCGCACTTCATTGCGCTGTCGGCCTCCAGCCCTTACGTGCAGGGCCAAGACACGGCGTTTGACTCGGCGCGGCTGAACTCGGTGTTTGCTTTCCCCCTGTCAGGCCGTGCCCCCTGCGTGCTGACGTGGAAGGAGTTTGAAGCCTACTTTGACAAGATGACCGCCACCGGCGTGGTCAAAAGCATGAAGGACTTTTACTGGGACATTCGGCCCAAGCCCGAGTTCGGCACCATTGAAATCCGCGTGTGCGACACGCCGCTGACCATCGAACGCGCCGCAGCGCTGGCAGGCTATGTGCAGGCGCTGGCTGCGTGGTTCATGGACACCCAGCCCTTCACGCCCACCGAAGACGATTACTTGGTCTACACCTACAACCGTTTTCAGGCCTGCCGCTTTGGTCTGGATGCCGTATACGTGGACCCCGGCACCGGCCAGCACATGCCGCTGTCTGAGCACATTTTGCAAACCATTGACCAAATCACCCAACACGCCGCACGCCACGGCGCAGCGCCTGCGCTGCAAATGCTACGCAACGACGTGACAACCAGTCACAATGACGCACGTTGGCTGCGCGAGCGGCAAGCCAAAGAGCAACTGCTGGGTGAAGTCACACGCCAAGCCTCACGGCGTTTTCGGGGCGAAGCCATATAGACCACACCAAAAGCATAGCTGCTAGCGCTTGTTAAACAATCACTTCAGCATTATTTGAATGTGAAACGCTTGAAAAACCAGCGCTGACCGCTACTTTTTTATCATGGGCGAATTCGAACTCATCCGCAAATTCTTCCAGCGCCCTGTGCGCCGCTCGCCCTTGGGCGTGGGCGACGACTGCGCGCTGCTCGCGCCCGCTGCGGGCATGCAACTGGCCGTCTCCAGCGACATGCTGGTCGAAGGCCGCCACTTCTTTGCGGATGTGAATCCCCAGTTGCTGGGCCACAAGGCGCTGGCCGTCAACCTCAGCGACCTGGCGGCCTGCGGCGCCAAGCCCCTGGCATTCACGCTAGCCCTGTCTTTGCCCCGTGCCGATGCCAACTGGTGCCAAGCCTTTGCCGATGGCCTGTTCGCCTTGGCCGGGCAGCACGATTGCGAGCTGGTAGGCGGCGACACCACCCAAGGCCCGCTCAACATCTGCATCACCGTATTTGGAGAAGTACCCACCGGTCAAGCCCTGCTGCGCAGCGGTGCGCAGGCTGGTGATGACATCTGGGTCAGCGGCACGTTGGGCGATGCACGCATCGCCTTGGATGCCTTGCTGCGCCAGCACGCCCTACCACCGGCCGTGCTGGCACAGGCCCGCCAACGGTTGGAACAGCCCACACCCCGCGTCGCGCTGGGCATCGCACTGCGCGGCATTGCCAGCAGCTGCCTGGATCTGAGCGATGGCCTGCTGGGCGATCTGGGCCACATTCTGGAAGCCAGCAAAGTTGGCGCATGCATTGACGCCAACATCACCCGCAGCCTGCTGCAAGCGCGCCGCCACCCCATGATGGCCGCGCTGGCCACCAGCCGCATTGATGCCTGCACCCTGGCGGGCGGTGACGACTACGAACTGTGCTTTACAGCGCCTTCCAGCAGCCAAGCCTTGGTGCGTGAAGCGGCTGCGCAAGCCGACGTTGCCATCACCTGCATTGGCCGCATTGAGACCGAGCGTGGCATCCGCGTTATGGCACCCGGCGGTCAGCAGTTGCCGCTGCGCTTTGCCTCGTTCGATCATTTCGCCTGAGTCACAGCCCAGCGCAACTTCTACAATCTGCACATGGAACCAATTACTGACGTGCAGCCCAAGCGCTTCACGGAATCTGCGCCAGCCACCGCGGCCTCCAGCGCCAAGACACACCCCACAACACCCATCCGCCCCACCGTGCGCTTCATGCTGGCGCACCCTGCGCACCTGATTGCGTTGGGCTTTGGTTCAGGCCTGGGTCGCGTGGCTCCCGGCACCGTAGGCACTCTGTGGGCATGGTTGGCATTTTTGGTGCTGCAACTGTGGTTAACGCCCTCCCAAATCGGCTGGTTGATTGCAGCCAGCCTGCCGATTGGCTGGTGGGCCTGCACGGTGACAGCCCGCCACATGCGCGTGGCAGACCCGGGCCATATCGTTTGGGACGAAGTGGTGGCCATGTGGATCGTGCTGTGGCTGGTGATGCCCGCAGGCTTTTGGGGCCAGCTGATCGCGTTTGGCCTGTTCCGCTTCTTTGATGCGGCCAAGCCCAACCCCATTAAGTGGGCCGACCAGCTCTTCAAAGGTTTTGGCCCACGCGGTGGCTGGGGCATCATGTTTGATGATTTGGTGGCCGCCTTTTGCACGCTGCTAGTCATTGCACTGTGGCGCCATTTCATCGGTTAAACAGTTCAGCCCGTTCAACACGCCATGACAGACCCCAACACCCTGCACGACACGCTGCTGCAATTGGCCGCTGCCTTGCGACAGCGCGGCTGGATGATGGCAACCGCAGAAAGCTGCACCGGCGGCATGATTGCGGCAGCCTGCACCGATCTGCCGGGCTCCAGTGAATGGTTTGACCGGGGTTTTGTGACCTACTCGAATCCCGCCAAAACCGAAATGCTGGGTGTGCCGTCCACACTGATCGAAACGCACGGTGCAGTCAGCGAAGCTGTGGTCCGCACCATGGCTGAACACGCTGTCCAACGCTCTAATGCCCGTGTGGCAGTGGCCGTGAGTGGAGTGGCCGGCCCTGGAGGTGGCTCTGCCGATAAGCCTATCGGCACGGTATGGATCGCGTGGCATGTGGATGGAGCCACACACACGCAACGTATGCAATTTGCGGGTGACCGCTCTGCTGTCCGCAGCCAGACCGTGGCTGTGGCGCAAACTCAATTGCTCCATTGGCTGCGCACAGCCAACGCATAAAAATTCACGTTGAAAGCGGTAATTCGCTAAGGCTTAGACGAGGGTTTGGAGGGGCTCAGTAGACCAGTTCACTACGACCACCACATTGCAAATAGGGCGCTACCTCAATTTCATTCAACTGAATGCCGAGCGCTCGCAAGAGACCATCCAGCAATGGCGCCAGCGGATCGAGAATCGCCAGAACAGGGGCCAGAACGTTCTGCAGCAACGCATTCACCAAAGAGAGTTTTTGCTGCCCGCTCACACCTGTTCCGATATTGACTTCAACCAGATTTGCGCCCTTGAGCAGTCCTGAAATACTGCTGATGTTCTTGGGCAATACGGTGTGATAAATGCGTTGATCCGCAGCCTCTTCAACGACATCAAACTTGTTGATCTCGTCGCCACTAAACCGCACCGCTTGCTGCTCTGAGAGCACCTTCAAATGTCCGCCCAACCGGATATTGCCTTGGCTGCCTTCGGTGCGCGGACCACATATAAGGCCTAAAACGACGCACACCCGGCTGCCAATATCAATGATGGTCAAGGGCTGAACTTGAGGAATGCTAGAACCAAACGCTTGCTGTTCACGCAGCGCTGCAGTGGCGCCAGAAAGTTGCCCAACATAGACATCCACACCCGCTTTCTCTACTGTCAAATCCATGCTGTGCGTTGCGCTGGTGCAGTCGACATCATCAATGCGCACATGGCCTCTGGCCACATCCACCAGCACATCCAATTTCAATTGATTCAGGTTTCTGAACTCGGGCAGAACCTCAATATTGACCACCAGACTGAGCACCAGCTTCAGCAGGTCCACGACCAGACCGAGAACCGTATTCACGATCGATGCCACAGGGCTCGACGAGGTACTCAGCGCTACCCACAGACGCACTTGCGCCGTGCGTGCCTCAATCGTGAGGCTGTCATCCAGTGGATTACCGATAATTGCCAACTGCGCTGGCTCAATGACTTTCAGCTTGACCGTCACCAGCCCCGGAATACCTAGATTCAAGTTAACTGCGTTATTTTTAGTGGCAATCTGCAACGCGCCTTGAATCAACTCCAAGGCGTTCACTCCCAAGTTCAGTGCAGCACCTGGGTTTGTATTTTCCAGCTTGATCAGATCGCCCAGCCGAACCTGTACGTTGCCCAGATTCAGAAGTGCGAGCTGCTGAATGGCCGCAACATCTGCAGACACAAATTGCCCGGGCTCAACGGCATTCACCATGGCTTTGAGCAGATCCGCCAGCTTCACCTGGGTGTTCAGTAGTGCTTCGTAGTCTCCGATGTTGGTATTCACATCCAATAGCGAATCAAAGACTTTCAACAAATTCACATTCAGCTTGGCAATACCCTGCCAGCTCGCCGCAGTCAAATTGATCTGAGAACCCACCACAGCGCTCAACAGCGTATTGAGCACACCACCATTCAGTGACGCCAAAGTGCTGCGAATGAGCACGGTTGCCATCGGTTCACCGGAGACCAACGCTGTCGCTTTCGCCCCAATCCAACGGCTTTGATTTCCGCTGGCTGACAATATAAAAAAATACGAGACATTGCGCTGAATCTCAACGTGACATGCATTGCTAGTAGAGGCCGCACTTTCAGCAAAGAACTGTTCAAGTGGTACACCCACAGCTGGCTTCCACTGCCCGTGCTTGGCTACGAACGTATCGGCTACGCGCATACCATTTGCCTCAGCAATCAACTTTGCGTTCGAAGAAGATGCCGAGGTACAGGCCCCATCCAGTGGTTTCACCGCACCCGCCAATGCACTGAGGTCAGCGATCTTCTGAAGCTCTCGCTTTTGCCAGAACAAGTTACCAATATCCAGCACCATCAACGCCGCTAAGGCAATGCCCATCCACAACGCCACCATCACCAAGGTGACGCCTTTTTGCGGAGAATGGGGGGGCACAGTCATCGCACATGACCCTATTTTTGCGTTTCCAATGTAGACCCCAGCTTCTCTGGAATAGGGTGCGTAAAACTGTTTACATATCGCTGATAAATCTTTTCTGCCACCGCCGCAGGCATGGGGTGCTGTCTCTCAGACGCCAGAACACCACGCCCTTGCAGTTCTAGGAGCTTGTGGGTTGCTTCTCCAATTTTTGGCTGAGGCAACAGTACCGACTGTTCCACCGGTTTTTGAACCTCCAGAGTTTTGACATCCTGTGCAAACACTCCAGAAACTAGCAACAAGCAAAGGCTGCCACCCAAAGATTGACGCCATACCGACAACACCAAATACTGCTTCAGCTGCTCTTTTCCTGGCATCACCATCTCCTTGGTTTGGTACTGAAAGTCAAGCTCTGCGCCAACTTGCTATGTGCGAATGAAAAGCGTCACAAAGCCGTTGCGGTAGAAGCCAACTGTTTTTCAAAAATCAAAGCTCGCACGCCTTCTGCTGCCGTTTGCGGCGCGCTACCAAGCACTTGGATCGGCCGGTTGGCGGCCTCAGACTGGCCGCCTAAAACACGCGCCTGCTCTAAAACTCGCATTCTTTGCTCAGTCCCCATGCCTGCTTGGTTCATCCAAGCCAATACTTCGGATGGGCTCCCAAAAAGTACCAGGTACAGCGCCAAATTGCTTTGTATTCGGGTGTTTTGCGGTTGCAACTGCGCAGCTTGCTTGAAAGGCAGTCCCGCCTCAACACCTCGTGCTGTGTGCAGCAAGGCAAAGCCCAGGTCATTGAGCAAGAGGGCATCCGTGGGCGCCATCTTTTGTGCTGCTTGCATTTGCGAAACGGCTGACTCAAATTGCCCATCCACCGCCGCAATCAAACCCAAACCGTGCAAAGCACGGGCAGCACTGGTACCACCCAAGAGCTGCCGATAAAGAACAGCGCTGTTTTCTTTTTGCCCCGTTTGACGCAATGCGTCGGCACGCAGCAGCTGGCTGCGTTCCGAAGCTTTCCACCGAACTTCAAGCGCATCGAGATGGGCTAAAGACGCAAACCACAAGCCTTGCTTCTGCATTTGCTCGACCACGTTCAGGTAAGAGGCTTCGTTCTCGCCATGTTGCGGAGTTTGAGCATCTTCATAAGCCTGCATGTCTGAATGCAATTCAGCACGCCGCCTGGACTCTTTCGAGTATGAACCGGCAGATACCGCCTCGGCGACGGCTCCCATGGCCCCCATTCCCACCGCCGTACTAGAACAGGCAGACATCGACATCACGAGGCCCGTTAGGCCCAGCATGTAGAACAGCTTCAAGGCAATAGCTTTCATTTCACCCCTCCTAATGCACGCACCACAGAAAGAAAGCCAGGGCCTGCCGTAATGATGAGCAGCGAAGGTAACAAGGTCAGCACCATCACAACGGTCATCTTCACCGTGATTTTTCCGATATCTTCTTTCATACGCATGCGCCGTTGTTCACGCAAACGTTCTCCAAATTGGCGCAAAGGCTCTTGAACAGCACCGCCATGCTTATCAATCTGGACGATCAACGCGGCCAAGTCCGCCAAAGCATCGCTTTGAAACATTTCTGACATCCGAATCAAAGCTTGCTCACGGGTTCGACCACTGGCGTGTAAGCGGTTGGCCATTTCCAGCTCGCCAGTTAGTACAGGCATCACGGATCGGAAATCTTTGGCAATCAAATACAAGCTTTGGTCAACACCCAATCCAGCACCCTGCAACAAACCCAGTAAATCCACCAGCACGGGAAGCTCTCGTGCTGCTTGCTGGCAACGTTTAGTCGCTCGGCTTCTCAGAAACCATTTAGGTGCCAAGAACCCCAGCACCGCAGCAGCAAATAAGGCCAGTAGCTTATGGCTGGGGTTTTGAAAAACTGGCAAAAAAAGCAATCCAACCATTGGAAAGAGCAATGAACAGGCAATGCGTGCAAGCAAAAAATATGCACGACTTTGGCTGTTCTGATAGCCACACTGCACCAGCAAAAAACGATCTTCATCTGCTACCAACTGTTGACCCCACCGCGTCCCCAGCCACACCGCAGACTCATGCACCAAACGTTCAGTCCAGCGCGTTGAATGCCCTGAAGGCACTGTGCTTTCCGGCAAGGCTTTGAGCCCTGCAAGCAAGGCATCCATATGCCGACGCTGCCCGCTGCGTTTTCCGTAGTTCAGCAAAAGAATCACAGCGCCTATCGCAATAAGCACCAGACCTAAGACGCCTGCGAATTGAAAGTTGATCGTCATACGTGGCAGCTCCTTGCTCAGTCATCAAGCTTGGCTAACCGATACAACGCCACCGCACCAAGCACCTGCAAGCCCACGCCGAGCAATGCCAGCCATTTGCCGGAAGGGTCGTCCCACATTTTCATGAAATAGCTGGCATTGAGCACAATGATCACCCCGCCGACACCCACTGGCAGCAAGCTCAAAACCCAAGCAGAAACTCTGACCTCGGCCGAAAGTGCGCGCAACTCACGTTCAGCCTGTTCACGGTCTCGCATCAGGTGCGCTACACGCACCAATAAGCTATCCACACGCCCACCAAACCGCCCACCCACCTGAATGGCAGACGCTAGAAGATTAAATTCATTCAAGTTCAGATCGCGTGTCGCAACATGCAGCGCCTGATCAATGGGCATGCCTGCCTTGGCAAACGCTGCGGCTTTAGAAACAACGCCTGCCAGCGGCGCCTTCGCAGCACTGACAGCCATCACAAATGCAGACTGCGTCGCGTGCCCCAGCACCACCATGCGCACCATCCCGTCAATAAAGGAAGGTAGCTGCTGCACCACCCGTGCACGCATGCGCTGCCACCGCACCCATGCAGCGAACAACATGGTCGATAAAGCAAGCAGCGGCACAATGGCTGCAATGCTGAGAGACGCAACACTTGCAACCACCGCAGCCACCACCAGCGTCACCGTACTCATCACCACCCACTGCTTTGGAGTAAATGCCTGCTGTACCCAAGCAGGAGCAAAAGAAAACCACTGCTTTTTTCTTTGCTGCTGCTCTTGTCCAAGCACATGCGGGAGCACCAGGGTAGGTTCAGCATCCAAAACACGTTGAACGCGCTGAGAGATGTTTTGTACGTTTTGTTTTTGCTGAGCGTAGCCCCACAAGCCAATGCCTGCGGCGAACAGAAAACACGCCATGCTGACCCAAGCAAAGCCACTCATAGCAGCCACCCGTTGTGAGATTTACCCACATTCTTTCCTGCCATCTCTTGCCGCAGTTTGGACAATTTGGGGGTCTGCGGGAGCAAACCTGCCCCATCCCAATGCTCTGTGATTTCTCCGTCAATTTGTTCTGCGTGTACATGCTTGAAAAGCTCTTGCATCACGATCACATCGTCGTTGACCCCAGTCACTTCTGTAATCGAAACGACGCGCCGTTTGCCATTTGGAAGACGCCCAATCTGAACAATAAAATCCAAGGCAGAAGCAATTTGCCTGCGCAAGCTCAACTCACTGCCAGCAAAGCCAGCAAAGCCAGCCAACATTTCCAACCGATACAAGCATTCTCTGGGCGAGCTTGCATGCACTGTCGCCATGGAACCATCGTGCCCTGTATTCATGGCTTGCAGCATCTCCATCACTTCAGCGCCACGCACTTCTCCCACAATGATGCGATCTGGACGCATGCGCAAACTATTGCGCATCAGGTCTCTGGTGTTGATTTCTCCGTGCCCATCCAAACCCGAGGGCCGACTCTCCATGCGTGCCACATGGGGATGCTTGAGACTCAGCTCTGCAGTGTCTTCAATGGTGACCACACGCTCAGTCACAGGCACATAACTTGCCAAAGCATTGAGCATCGAAGTTTTCCCGGAACTGGTTCCTCCGCTAATGAGTACATTGCAGCGATTGCGAACCGCATGCTCCAGCAATTGAGCCATATCTTCACTCAACGACCCAAGTCGCACCAAATCGCTCATACCGTAGGGATCTTTACGGAACTTGCGGATAGAAACCAGCGGACCATCCAAGGCCAGAGGTGCAATCACTGCATTCAAGCGCCCACCACCGGGCAAACGCGCATCGACCATCGGCGTGGACTCGTCCAAGCGCCGCCCCAAAGGCGCAATGACACGCTGGATGATGCGCAGCAAATGCGCATCATCGGCAAAGTGCAGCACCTGTGGCTGCATCACTCCACCGCGAGAGACAAAAACCTGCTTGTGCCCATTGATCAAGATATCTTCCACAGACTGGTCGCCCATCAAGTCATCGAGTGGACCAAGTCCATTGATCTCTTTAAATAGATCTTGGGCTATCTGTTTTGCTTCACTTGAATTGATTGGAAGGCGTTGTTGCTGGACAAACCGATCAATCTCGCTATCAACAAAATTTCGGACTCTTTGCTCTCCCCATTGCGAAAAATCCATGCCCACTTCTTCTACACGGGACAGCAAATGCTCATGCGCTTTTGCCTTGATGGATAGATATTCGCGTGAGCCTTCAAACCCAGGGGAACACTCCTGAAATGTCAGATGAATCATGCCGATCCTCCTCTGGCGGACATCCAATGCAGCCAACTCTTCCCAGACTTTGTCTGGGGTGATTTGCCATCCGCGCGAGACGATGACACATACGCTTCAATCAAACCCATCGCCATTTTTTTGATGTCTTGCACATAAGGGTCTGAGGGCGCGCTCTCAGAAAGCAGCAAACCCGAACTACTTGATTTAAGCAGCGCCTCTTCGCGATGTGGAAGGATGTGCAGCAGTGGTAGCGACAACCGTTTGGCAATATCTGCAGGTGGTAGTCCTTGAGACTTGTACACACGATTGACTATGAGGCCATCAATGCTCTTGCCACCGGCATTAGCGCGAAGGTTTTTTAGCAGCTCTGATAGCGAAACAATGCCTCCCACAGACTGGTCGCAAACGACCCATACATGGTCTGCTGCTTGCACAACTTCTTGCACGATGTCTGGAGATGGAAACCCTCCCACATCAACGATTTGCCATCCAAAAAAAGTCCGCATTCGTTGAATGATGGAAGACGTCGACAAAGGAGAGACTTCTCTTAATACGTGAGATTGAGCTGGCCAAGAAAGAACCGAGGTGCCGCTGATGTGACGCGGCAGCGTTGCTTCTAGCATTGCTTTATCCAGGCGCGTCACGCCCTGTACGGCATCAACCATATGAAAACGCCCATTCAAGCCAAGCAACATCTGGCCATCCCGTAAAGGAAAGCCTAAATCAAGCAATCCGACCCCCAAATCTTCAGCAGCGTTTTCATACCCAGCAGCATCGGAAGACGCATCCTGTAGTGCGGCCAAGGCTGCAGACAAGTGCACGGCCAATGTGGTCACCCCCATCCCCGCACGGGCCCCAACCAATGCCAAAACTTTCCCGCGAGAGTCTTCAGCATGTTCAACATTGCCACGCATGCAAGCTTCCCAGACAGGCTTACGAATGTCTTCAACATCTGTTGCGCTGATATCCAAGAAATCTTTCACTCCTGCACGCAACGCAGCAAGAGGTACAGGGGCACTGTTGGCATATCCCATCCCAAGCACGGAAACTTCAGGCTTGTATTTGCGCAGCCACTGAACGACTTGGGATGGCTGCGATAAATCAGATCGCGCATCAAACATCACAACCACTGCTGCAACTGGATACGCCATCACATTCAGTACAGCTTCAACATTTGTAAAACAGTGCTCAATCTGTAGGGCTTGCCCTAAACGCATCTGTAGCCATTGCGCGTCAGAGGGATCTTGGGAGACGACCAATACACGGCGCGCAACGCCTTGACTCTCGTGCCCCGTCAACACGCTACTGGAAGGATGTGGTGCGCCCATAGCCATGACACCTACTGTGAAAAGCCAGGAAATTGGTCACTGCCACCCGTCGGACCGACATACCGTGACCAAAAATTGGTGGTTCCCTGCTGTGTTTGTCCAGCCCCAGGCATGTGTGCTGCCAAGGAGGTATTCGCTGCAATCGGCTTTACCAACCGTGGCGTCACCACGATCACAAGTTCTCGCTCTTTGCGGGAGAACTCTTGTCTTTTAAACATCATGCCCAGAATTGGAATTTCGCTAAGAACTGGCACACGATTCATGTTGCTGGTGGTACTTTGGCTGACCAAACCTCCAATCACAAAGCTCTCCCCATCCCCTAGCTCCACCGTGGTGTCGGCTTTTCTTACCGTAAGCGCGGGGACTGAAACACTTTGTAAGGTCACCGCATTTGCATAGTCCAACTCACTGGACTCTGGTGCCACCTTCAGCACGATGCGCTGGTTGTCAAGTACGGTCGGTGAAACCGTCAAACCAACCCCGTAAGACTTGTATTCAATATTGATAGCGCCATTCCCTTGCGCGACAGGGATTGGCACCTCACCTCCCGCCAAAAAATTAGCACTTTGTCCCGAAATTGCCAGCAAAGAAGGCTCCGCCAGTACACGCGCCATGCCACTGCCTTCCAGCATTCCCAGATTCAAACCAATGTTGGCCTTACCAAAATTCATCAGCAACCCAAATGCTTGCGAAAACGGAGAAGAGGTCACCCCTTGCAAGGCACCATTGGCAAAATTTGGATTGCCCGCGACGCCCGGTGAAAGCAATCCAAAACTAAAACCCTGGCTATTGGCTGCTGTGCTGAAAATATTGAGTCCCGCTTGTTGCAAGCGGTTTTTATTCAGTTCCACCACTTTCACATCCACCTGCACCACATTGCTTTTGTGAACCACGGTGGATGCATTGATCGCAGCCCCAGATGTACCTGCAGCCGGTTGAAGTGCAGCCTCATGAAGAACCATTTCTGTCAGCTCTTCATACTTGTTTCTGCGGACGTTCACAGAAGGTTTGACATTCAGCAACCATGAGCGAGGTTCATCATCCTTGGTGGCCCACACCATCAGCGAAGTCGTTCCTGGTTTCAAGGGCGTGAGTAACAATTTTGCAGGGTTACCAGCACCTTTTGAACGCTCCACGGCAAGATTCACCACCGCATCGTCAGCAATCGCGATCCGCTGGATACCTTTAGGGAAATCCAGATATTGCTGTACCCCCATTTGCATCTCTCGCTCCTCCAGCACTTGTGCATAAGTGCTGCTGCTCAAAGACCAGAGCAGGATTGGCATCAGGACACTCATCCCCCAGTTTTTTTGATTCATCAACATTCCTTATTGCACTGACAAAAAAGCAGGATTCAATACCTCAAAGTCTCTTTGCGCGTGCCTTTAATCATTTCTACAGAGGCACCAGTGGAGACAGGCCGCACTTGCCTAGAAGTCGCAACGCCCGGTGAGTTTGGCTTGGCGAATGAAGTCTCTTTTGCCATCACGACCTTCGACAAATCCACGATCGTTAGTGCCGTCAAACTGCTGTCTAGCGCCGCCGACTCCTTGTTTACATCTTGATGCAATGAAGTCGACACCCCTATTCCTGCAATTTGTTTCAACTTGTCAGACGAAGGCTCATGCTGATCTAGTGGACTGCGTAGCGCCAGTAGCACCTGGCCATGCTGCTCAGCCAATAGCAAACGATTGACTTCCTCGACTTGCACCGCGATGACGGCGGTGCGGGCGGCGTTCTGGTTTTGACGATCTGAAGATTTAGGCTCTTCGGTTTTTTTTGCCGCAATCTGCGGTTGTGGCTGCAGTTGCGCTCCATAAGCCAGTATTTTTTTCCGAGGTAACAGCATTCGAGCCTGGGTGGCATCAACTTCCTGGCTATCACGACGCAGTACTACAAAAACATCTACCCAATCGCCTGGCTGAAGTTTGTGGCCCACGGCAGAGGCTTCGTCTACCTTGATCGACACAGCGCGCTCACCGGCTACCAGCATTCCAGACAAACCATCTAACAAGCTTGCCACCACAACAGGGGCACCTTGCGCCAGTTCTACCGCAGTACTACGCCCAACCACCAGCGCTGCGCTTGCAAAACCTTGGCTCGGCATGCTTGACATGTTCTGGACAGACACATCGGCAGCGGTAAGAACGTGCCCTGCAGGCACATCCTTTGCAGCGACCACTACGGCAATTTGTGGAGCGGAAACCACCTGCACCGGGTTGCCATCCGGCGTACCGGTACGGCCAGTACCTAGCAGTGCAATTGCAGCAAGAAGCACACCCACGAGCAATAAAGCAATAGCGGTAAATTTGCTGAACTTATTCATGGTTACTCCTCGCTCTTATTTCATTCAAAAAGCTAGCGCAATCTGTGTAAATGATTGACCTGAAAGCTTCGCCGGAACTGGTAGTAAAACTGGAATGAGAGGTTGTGCACGGTAGGGATACGACACAGAAATTTCGAGGCAATGCTGGTTGGCTTGCACTGGCCCTCCCGGGCAATTTTTTTCTAAAACATTCACCAGCACACCACTTCCCGCCGCAGAAGCACACTGATTGGCTACGCCTATTTGCTCCAACCACTTCAGGGAATTCTTTGCGGCTTCACATGCAGCATTAACTCTTGTTGCGATGACATCTTGATTTTGCGAAAACCGCACTGCGGCACGTCCACCTTCTGCAGCAGCCAAAGACAATGAATGCTGTATTGCAAAAATAATTGAATACGTCAAAAGTCCATACATCATTAGAAAAAGTATGGGAAAAATCAATGCGAACTCCACCGCAGAAACTCCATCGCAAGAATTGAATCTCACTCGGTTGGTGCACTTTTTTTTCATATCAAAGATTTGCATAAATCACGATGAAAACTGACACGCACATCAAGGCACCATAAGGAACGAATCGAATGCCTTTGCCAACCATTGGGTTAAGGCGCAAAAAAGTAGGCGTGATTGGCATGCTCACCATCAGCTTACAAAGCACTCCGTAGGCCACCGCAAGAAAAGCGCTCACAATCCACACCCAAGAAAACTGCTCAATACCTAGGCAAAAAGCCAGTGCCGCAGCAAGCTTCACATCCCCAGCGCCCATCAACCTTGTTGCATAAAAAAAGTAAAAAAAAATAAATGCAATCAAAGAAGATATAGCAGCCCAATGCCATTCACTAACCATCCATTCAACACCCTGAAAAACCAAATTCAAAGCACCAAAGACAAATATCAATACCACGGAAAAATTAAGAATTCTCCTCTTTGTCACATCTAAAAAAACGATGTGACAAAGCAGGAGAGCAAACAAAACACCAACAAACATATTTATTAAGGAGTAGCTTCATATCCCAGCTTTTCAGCAATAGACTCAAATATGCCTTTCAAGCTCTCCCCAACATTTCCCATTGCAACCATTGCAACCACAGCAATCAATGCAGCAATCAAGCCATACTCAATAGCTGTTGCACCTTCTTCATCACGCAGAAATTCAGAAAAATTCATTCGCATTTCAGGCTCCTAAAAAATTAATGAAACACTTGGTGACTAAATATTAGAAAAACAGCATCTTCACTGGAAATTATTCAAAGCTATTGGAGAAATATATTCGATAGAATATTACATTTTAAAAAAAACAATAGCTTAATAAAATCAATTGCTTAGCCATGAGAAACCCATTGGTCGGAATGCCTCCTCTATTTCTGATTGAGTACGACTAATTATTTCAAGTCAATGACTGACAAATTGAGCAGGACAAACACTTTCGTCTTCTGTAACGCACACCTACGAAATACCCATTGCTGTTGGTGTCAAAGTTTGGCGGGCCAGAAGCTTGAGGCACTTTCAATGGAAAGAACTGCTTCACCGTTGGTGAACGGCCCAGCAAACATGCCGATGAACTCAGTGTCTATTGCTTGAGTGATGCCCTCGTCTTGCACCTCTAATCTGCTGCATGCATTCAAGCGTCAGGGCACTCCCGCAGCCTCATTGGCAATTCCCCATAAAATTCGTCTCGTTGTAGGCCATGCGCTTACAAGACAAAATGCGAAAACTCCAATTTCCCTGTCGTTGAAAGTGCATCTATGTATCTGGCCTCCGTGTTCTCCTTGCTCAGCAAGCCTCACGCGCTCAGTCGTTGGCTACGCCCTGTAACAACTGCAGGACTGATCTGTGCTAGTGCACTGGGTACAAGCTGGGTACATGCTTCGCAACCTGCGGTGGCGGAGGTAAACCAGTTGCTGGAACGCGGCAAAGTCAACGAAGCAGCGCAACGCATTCAAAGCCATCTCAAAAAGAACAGCAACGATGTGCAGATGCGCTTTTTGCAGGGCGTTGTGGCAGCCGAACAGCAAAAGTTTGACCAGGCCATTCAAATCTTCACTGCGCTCACACAGGAATACCCAGGACTGCCTGAGCCCTATAACAACCTCGCCGTGCTGTACGCAGCCAAAGGTGAAGAGCGCAAAGCCACCCAAGTGCTTGAACAAGCCATCCGCACCAATCCCAGCTACGCCACGGCCCATGAAAATTTAGGCGATCTGTATGCACGCATGGCAAGTGATGCATATGCAAAAGCTTTGCAGTTGGACAACAACCGCAAGGCCATCCAGCCCAAGCTGGCGCTGATCAAACAGATCTTCCCGGCACAAAACGCACCGGTCGTCACGGCGGCGGCAACGTCAGCTCCAGCTCCAGCTCCAGCTCCAGCTCCAGCTCCAGCTCCAGCTCCAGCTCCAGCTCCAGCTCCAGCTCCAGCTCCAGCTCCAGCTCCAGCTCCAGCTCCAGCCATCACCCACCCTGCAACGCCGGTAGTGCCTGAGGTCCAAATTGCGAAAACTGCACCCGTGGCAGTCACGCCCCCAACGGCCAAAGAAATTGCGCCAGAAAACCAAGCACGCGAAACGATTGAGAAAGCGGTGCACGCATGGGCCAATGCCTGGGCACAGCAGAATATGACTGGGTACTACGCTGCGTACAGCAGCCGCTTTGAACCCCAAGGTTCCACACTGGCGGCATGGAAAACTGAGCGCAAAGATCGCATCGTCGGCAAGCCACAGATCACCGTCACAGTGAACGATCTCAAGGTCAATGTGCAAGGTGAACGCGCAAGCGCTAGCTTCCGCCAATACTATGCCTCCGGCGGCTATAAGGCCTCCACGCGCAAGACACTCAGCATGCTCCGCGAGGGTGACAAGTGGCGCATCACCCGAGAAGAAACTGGTCGTTAATGTTGAGCCCTTTGAATCCGTTGTCTGCAAGCTTTCACATACACCGGTTGCACTCTCTCTTGAGCTTGGCGGTGATGACCGTGGCTCTGGGCTGGGCCAGTGCAGCGTCAGCCAGCACACCCTCCAGTCAAGAGCTGGCACGCGCCGAAAAGCGTCTGGTTGAAATTCTGGCGCAAATTGAACGCCGTGAGATCAACGACGCATTTCGCGCCGTGGCTGAGCTGACCGAAGAAGTGCCTACCTTCCGTGCAGCGCAGCTGCTATATGCAGACTTACTGCGCATGCGCACCGGCGGTGTGCCCATGGGGGAGCAGTTGGCCAAGTCACAGGCGACGCCCAGTCGACGCAACATGGGTGTGGCCGACCAGAGCATTGCGCCGCCTGAGTTTTTCCAAGGCCTGCAAAATGAACTGCAGCGCCGCCGACAAGCGGCGATGGACCTGCCCCCTCCGGGCATGATTCCCAGCAACTTCCTGCACCTCAGCCCCAATGTGCGCCATGCAATTGCCGTGGATGCCAGCCGCTCTCGGCTGTACGTCTTTGCCAACGGCCCGCAGGGCATGACGCTGATCAGCAACTTCTATGTCACCGTCGGCCGCAATGGCGTGAATAAGCGTGCCGAGGGCGATCAGCGTACGCCTTTGGGGGTGTACTTTGTGGGTCGCCAGATCCCTGCAGAGCGTTTGCCTGAGCTGTATGGCAAAGGCGCCTTGACTGTGAACTACCCCAATGACTGGGATCGTTTGCAAGGCCGCACAGGCAGTGGCATTTGGCTGCATGGTGTGCCTTCTGACCAGTTTGCGCGGGTGCCGCAGGCCAGCGATGGCTGTGTGGTGCTCTCCAACCCCGACATTGCTTTTTTGCTGGAATCCATTGATCGCCGCACACCGGTGTTGATTACCGAAAAACTCAATTGGGTCACCCCGCAATGGACCACGCAACAGCGCAAAAAAGACAGCTTCATGCTGGAAATTGAGCACTGGCAAACCGCATGGCGCCAAGGCAATACGCAGCAGCTCAGCAACCTGTACAGCGCCGAACTGACCAGCGCCGATCTGCTGGAAAAACGCCGCAGTCGATTGGCAAGCATGGGCCCGCTGTCCAAGCTGGCTGTGGATGAAATGTCGGTCTACAACTGGCAAGAAGAAGCGGGCGAGATTCGCATCGTGAATCTGCATGTGGCCAAGGGCAACAGTGGGCCCACCGTGCGCCAGTACTGGCGCAAGAATGCAGGCCGCTGGCAGATCTTCTCGGAAGATGTGCTGAGTTAAGACACCGCATGCGGCCGCATAAAAAAAGCCCGTATCAACGGGCTTTTTTTATGGGTTGGTGGTCCTGCAAAGCTGCAGTACTGGCCATCACGTCTTCATACGCTGCACCAAACGTTGGCTTTGGGCATCCATGCCAATCAGCTCGACCGTGCAGCCGTGCTGCTCCAAGCGCTCCACCACCTTGTCCAGCGCACCAATCGCGGTAATGTCCCAAAAGTGCGCGCCGCTGACATCAATGCGCACCGCTTGGCCGGCCACCGCTCGCACATCAAAGCGCTCCACCAAGGCATCGGCCGAAGCAAAAAATACCTGGCCACTGATGTGCCATGTGCGCTGGCCCGTGGCTTCATCATCGTGGTAGGTGACCTGCAGCATGTTGGACACCTTGAAGGTGAAGAACACGCCCGAGAGCAATACCCCCGCAATCACCCCTGCGGCCAAGTTGTGCGTAGCGATGGTGATGACCACAGTCACCACCATTACGCCGCTGGACAGGCGTGGATAGCGCACCATATTGCCCAGTGATTTCCAGTCAAAGGTAGAGGCAGACACCATCACCATGATGGCGACCAGCGCAATCACCGGCACTTGCGACACCCAGGGTTTGAGTGCCACCATCAAAATCAGCAAGAACACACCGGCAAACAGCGTGGACAAGCGTCCGCGCCCGCCGTATTTCACGTTGCCCACAGCCTGGCCAATCATGCCGCAGCCCGCAATGCCGCCGAACACGCTGGCGCTCATATTGGCCACGCCCAAGCCTGTGCACTCGCGGTTCTTGTCGCTGGGGGTGTTGGTCATTTCATCCACCACGGCAGCGGTCAGCACCGACTCCAGCAAGCCCACCATGGCAATCGCCAGGGCCGGCAGCAAGATGATGCGCAGCGTATCCCAGCTGGCAGGCACCTGTGGCAGGCCAAACAGCGGCAACGCATCGGGCAGCTTGCCCAGATCAGCCACCGTTGCTACCGGCACCCCCAGCGCAGAAGCCAGCAGCGTGAGCACCACGACGCAAATCAAAGGCGATGGAATGGCGGTCAGCGCCTTCACTTGCAACCGTTGGCCCAGCCAGGGCAAGCCATAAATGATGCACAGCCCCAGCGCCAGCATGGCCCAGGTGGGCACGTTGGCGTTGTGCAGGTGCGGCAGTTGCGCTGCAAAAATCAAGATGGCCAGCGCATTCACAAACCCTGTGCGCACAGAGCTGGAGACAAAGCGCATCAACACGCCCATCTTGCACAGGCCAAACACGATCTGCATGCCACCCGCCAGCAGGCCTGCAGCAAACAAATACTGAATGCCATGTGAAGCCACCAAGGGCGCTGCCACCAGCGCCACCGAGCCCGCCGCTGCCGACACCATGGCCGGGCGCCCGCCAAAAAAGGCAATCACGATGCTGATGACAAACGAGGCAAACAGGCCCACCGACGGATCCACGCCGGCCACAAACGAGAAGGCAATCACCTCTGGAATCAATGCAAACGTGGCCACGGCACCGGCCAGCAATTCACGCGGAATGCTGGGCGCCCATTCCGCGCGCAGGCGGGTTAACAAAGGCAAAGACATACAAGTGAGAGAAAACGTGCTGGAGCGTGATGGTAGGGCTTTGCTGGCGCCCCTGCAGAACAATAAAAAAGGAGCTGCTTGCGCTTATCAAAGCGTCATTTCAGATAGATAAGCATCTGAAACGAAGCAAAGACTAGCGCTAACAGCTCCTATTTTTGAGAGCGCTACACACTCTCAAAAATACTTGCATGCGTCAAAGCATCAAGCGCCGCAGCACTTCTTGAACTTCTTGCCACTTCCGCAGGTGCAGGCATCGTTACGGCCGGGCTGCTCGCCCTTGACGATGGCCTCTACGCGGGGGCCCATGCTGCGCCACAGCTGGCGCAGGTCGTACACGGCCCACACGGTTTCACCGAAAGCGTCCAGACGCTCCTGGCTGGTCGATGCAGGACCGGTTTCGTCGTACAGGTTCAGCGTGGCTTCGCCATCGTCGTCTTCGGTCAGGTTGACCAGAAACTCCATGGCGGCGTCCAGCCACTGAGCAGCTTCCTTGTCGCGTGGGGCGGCCCATTCTTCAGCCCAGTTTTCCACCACAAACATAAAGCCCAGCGCCCAGACTTGGCCCAGCGAAGGAATCTCTTCGTCTTCCAGTTCGGCACGCTCTTCGTCGGGCAGCATCAGCAGTGCGCCGCGGGTGTCCATCACTTCGGGCTGGAAAGCAGCCTGGTCTTCCAGCGACTTGATTTCGGTATCCAGCTGGCCGCGTACTTCGGCCATGCGCAGCTCCACCAGCTCCAAGAAGCGGGCTTGCTGGGCTGCGTCCTTGAACGCTTCAATCTTGGGCAAAGGCAGGCCTTCGGCCACTTCCAACGTTTCGCCGTCGCCCAGCAGCATGGGCAGCCATTCGGCGGCAGGAATGTCGCGGCGTGTGCAGATGACAGCGGTCAGAAAACCGTCGCAGAACTCCCACTGGGGGATTTCTTCTGCGCGTTCGCGCATTTCTTCCAGCATGTTGTCCAGCTCTTCGAGCATTTCGGTGCTCAACGCGGCTTCGACTTCGGGGGCGTCAGTTTGGTTGTTTTCCATGGTGTATCTATATTCAAGGGGTTGGCGGGCACAAGCCCATGTGCGAATTCGGCGGTTTCCTGCATGGCGTTGGCGCCGTCATTCGCACAATCAATGCAAAGGGGCGGGACTGCATGCGAAGCGCATGCGTGGCCGATAGTGGGCAGTGTAGCCCGCAGGCCAAGCCCGTGCCTGTTACACAGGAGTTGTCGGCATGCTGCATGGACCTTACCGTTCACTGGGTCTGTTTCCCGTTCGTTACACCGTGCTGGCGCTGTGCATGACCAGCGTAGTTCTGGGCTTGATCGCCGGGTTGGCCTGGGGTGCTTGGTGGTGGTTGCTGCCCGTGGTTGCCGCCGCGCTCACCGTGGTTGGCTTTCTGGATTTGCGCCAGACGCGCCACGCCATCTTGCGCAACTACCCAGTCATCGGGCACATGCGGTTTTTGCTGGAATTTATTCGCCCCGAGATGCGCCAGTATTTCATCGAAGGCGACCACGAGGCTCTGCCCTTTTCACGCGCACAGCGCTCCTTGGTGTACCAGCGCAGCAAGGGTGAGCCAGACAGCCGCCCCTTTGGCACGCTGCTGGATGTCTCCATTCCCGGCTACGAATGGGTGAACCATTCCATGGCGCCTACCAAGCTGGACAGCCAGGAATTTCGCGTGTGGATTGGCGGCCAGCCCGGCCAACCTTTGGAAGGGCAATCCGTCTGCACCCAGCCTTACCGGGCCAGTGTCTTCAATATCTCCGCCATGAGTTTTGGTGCACTTTCGGCGAATGCCGTACTGGCGCTGAACCTGGGCGCACGCACGGGCGGTTTTGCGCATGACACAGGGGAAGGCTCCATCAGCCAGCACCACCGCGTGCACGGCGGTGATTTGATCTGGCAGGTGGCCTCGGGCTATTTTGGCTGCCGCAACCCCGATGGCAGCTTCAGCGAAGAGCGCTTTGCCGCCAACGCTGCCGATCCACAGGTCAAGATGATTGAGCTCAAGCTCAGCCAAGGTGCCAAACCCGGCCACGGCGGCATGCTGCTGGGCGCCAAGGTCACGCCCGAGATTGCAGCGGCACGCGGCATTCCTGTGGGCGTCGACTGCATCAGCCCCTCCAGCCACAGCGCTTTCCACACCCCGATTGAAATGCTGCACTTTCTGGCCAAACTGCGGCACTTGTCCGGAGGCAAACCTGTGGGCCTGAAGCTCTGCGTTGGCCACCCTTGGGAATGGTTTGCCATAGTCAAAGCCATGATGCACACCGACATCACGCCCGATTTCATTGTGGTGGATGGCGCCGAAGGCGGCACCGGCGCTGCGCCGGTGGAATTTACCGACCACGTGGGCGTTCCGCTGCAAGAAGGCTTGCTGCTGGTGCACAACACGCTGGTCGGCGTGAACCTGCGCCACCGCGTGCAGATTGGCGCAGCCGCCAAAGTGATTACGGCGTTTGATATTGCCCGCATGATGGCCTTGGGTGCGGACTGGTGCAACGCGGGGCGTGGCTTCATGCTGGCCCTGGGCTGCATCCAGGCGCAAACCTGCCACACCGGCCACTGCCCCACGGGCGTCACCACGCAAGACACCCTGCGCCAAAAAGCGTTGGTGGTGCCCGACAAAGGCACGCGGGTGGCCAACTTTCACCGCAGCACCATGCACGCCCTGAAAGAGCTGGTACAAGCCGCTGGCCTGCACCACCCTGGCGACATCACCGCCCACCACATCGTGCGCCGCACCAACGACTCACAAGTGCACCAACTGGCCAACACCATCTTGCGGGTGGAGCCCGGCGCATTGCTGGGCCCTCTGAATGAACAGCACAACGTCTTCAAGATGTACTGGGGCCGGGCCACAGCCCAGACCTTCCAAATCTCTCCTCCGCCACTCAAGCCCTCGGCCACACAAGCCATGAACAAGGCACAATCCCTGCCTTGACCGCAGGGCTACGCCCCTGAGCCTGTTTGCCTGACTAGATGTGCCTGTGCCCACTTCCTACACCCCTATTGATTACGACGCCTTTCTTCGCGCCCATGTGCTGAGCCAGCCGCACAACGTCGTGCGTTATGAAGAAGGCGGCGAAACCCTGTGGGTCAAACGTGCGGGCGCGCTCAACCCGCAGTGGCGCTACCGCGCCTTGGGGGCTGTGGCCAAGGTTTTGCGAATGCCTGTGCTCAGCCCCATCCCCAATCCTGGGGGACATGTCGCAGTCGCCACCGAAGTGCGCCGCCTGCAAGACTTTGCAGCGCGTGGACTGCGTGCACCGCAGGTGCTGGCAGCCAATAACGAGGGGTTTGTCATGCGCCACCTGGGGGCTCCCGGACAGCCCACCCCCAGCTTAGGCAATGAGTTGCAGCAGGCGACGGCCAGAGGTGCCAACGCCGTGCTGCTGCCATGGAAGCAAGGCCTGCAAGCCATCAGCAAAGTGCACAAAGCAGGCACAACCCTCAGCCAAGCGTTTGCACGCAATCTGGTGCGCTGCCCGGACGGTGTCATTGGCTACATCGACTTTGAAGACGACCCCAGCGCCCACCTGCCCCTGCCGGTGTGCCAAGCGCGTGATGCGCTGTGCTACGCCCATTCCACCGCGTGGATGCTGGCGCAGGCCGAAGCCCTGCCCGAAGCGCGCAAGCACTGGAAAGCGTGGGTACAAACCTTGTCGCCTGAAACACGCGAGGTGCTGCAGCAATCCATAGCACGCATGGCATGGGCCGGCCGCTTGCCCCTAGACCGCAAACTAGGCCGCGACGGGCAACGTATTCGCATGGCATTTGAGCTGCTGCGCACGGGCACTTAAGCATCTTCAATATTTGAACGATTGAGGCATTTAGCCCATATGTATCAAGCACCACCAGCTCTCATTTCTGAAGTGCACAATCAACACTGACCGCACTACGGCTGCACATGCTCATGAAACAGCGCACGCTGTCTGGGAAAGCATGTACGGTGGTGCTTCGACTCCCACATTGCCCAGCACTCTGCGCATGCATGCGGCTCTTGCCCATCAGCCCGCAACTGCAGCGCCTCATGGGGAACTATTTGTCTTAACTCGCGCTGTTGTCTCACGCACTTGTGAGCACATCCATCGCGCTGCACCCGCCATGCAGTTTTATAAAAATGAAGAAGAAAAAGTCCAAGGGTTATTACCAGTGGTAAGATGCGGCCTCTGCAAACGCTGACTGGCCATCTACAGCCAGCCCTTTTGCCAAAGTATTACCGCGAGGTGGAGCAGTCTGGTAGCTCGTTGGGCTCATAACCCAAAGGTCGTTGGTTCAAATCCGGCCCTCGCAACCAATGAAATGAAAGGCTTACGATTCGTCGTAAGCCTTTTTTCGTTTTATCAGGCGTTGTTGCTGCACTGAATTCCTATCCGTTGTCCCGATGAGCGCGCCCTCTCCGGCAGCACAGCACAGCACAGCACAGCACAGCACAGATAAGACACCAATTTTTCCGCCCAGCTCGGATGTTTGGAACGTGCCAGCCAAAAAACCTTTGGCTGGTAGTTTGGAATGAGATATTGCCCCAACGCACCTCGTTTTTTCACGAGGCTGCGCCCCCTCCACCGCGCTTGGCGTCTGCTTCCAAGCTCAAGAGAAGTGCTGACAAGTGTGCATCCAGCTCAGCCAATGCACTCGGTTGCAGCCCCGCCAACAGCTCACGCTCCTTCTTGACGTGCACCTCTACGACGACATCAATGAGTGCCAAACCTTGAGGAGTCAGCTGCACCAACATGCTGCGTGCGTCTTGCTGATTGGGAATGCGCTCAATGCATCCACTGGCCTCCAAGCGCTTGAGGCGGTGGGTCATCGTGCCTGACGTCACCATCAGCGTCGAAAACAGCTCCGTAGGGCTCAAGCAGTAAGGCACACCGGAGCGTCTCAGGGTAGCGAGCATGTCAAACTCCCAGACGCTTAGATCAAACTGCGCAAAATTGGCGTCCATTTCCTGCTCCAGTAAGGCAGCGCAGCGCTTGATACGCCCAATAGGCCCCATGGGGCTGGCATCCAGATCCGGCCTTTCATGGGCCCACTGCTGAAGAATCAGATCGACAGCGTCGAGCGGGCGGTCAGAATTTTTTTTCTGCATATATCTTGAAGTCAAGGCAGTTGGCGTTAGCATCTATTTTATCTTGATATGAAGATAAAAATGAATACAACTGCTGAACCTGTCCGCTGGTACGACTTCCTCTTCACTGCGTTGGCGCCTGTCATCTGGGGTTCAACCTACATCATTACTTCGGAGTTACTGCCGTCAGGCCGCCCTTTCACGGCAGCACTCATCCGGGTGTTGCCTGCTGGCTTGCTGCTGGTACTGCTGATGCGCCAGACACCGTTGCGTCAACACTGGATGCGCTTAGTGATTCTCAGCGCACTGAACATCGGCGCGTTTCAAGCCCTGCTGTTTGTGGCTGCCTACCGGCTGCCTGGTGGCCTGGCGGCTGTGCTGGGGGCAATCCAGCCACTTATGGTCATGGCACTGGTCTGGCTGGTGGATAAAAAATCACCAGCACACACCACACTGCTTGCCGCAATCGCGGGGGTTGTCGGGATGGCCTTGCTCTTGGTTTCACCACAGACGGTGTTTGAACCCATAGGAATTGCCGCAGCCTTGCTCGGCGCCGCCTGCATGGCAGGTGGCGTATGGCTAACACGACGCTGGCAACTTGGCATGCCAGTGCTGACCCTGACCGGCTGGCAGTTGTTACTGGGGGGCCTGATGCTGGCGCCTCTGGCTTGGCTCGTGGATGAACCACTGCCTACCCTCACGCCAACAGCGCTGGCTGCGTATGCCTATTTATGCATTGCCGGAGCCTTGCTGGCCTATGTGTTGTGGTTTCGCGGTGTCACGCGTTTGCCGGTGGTCAACGTCGCATCCTTGGGCTTGCTCAGCCCCCTCACCGCTGTCGTTTTGGGCTGGGCCGTGCTGAACCAATCCATGTCAGGCTCAGCGCTGGCTGGCGTGATCGTTGTGCTGGTCAGTGTTTTTGCGGTGCAGTGGACGGCTGCCCGATCCCGTTAAGTGCTTTTCTCGCCAACTCAATTTGCAGAAGTCGAAAACTACTCAAAACACAAGGTCAGAGTCAAACAGCACAAGCATTGCATCCAGTGGGTTTCAATGCACCAGCCAACCTAATTTTCGGTTTCAACAATCACACGCCTGAACAGCGCGGCCTGTTGCGGTTAATGTTCACCAACACGGCGATGTATGAATGTTTGGACGCTTGGGAAGAACAAACCCAGCACATGTTGTCGAGCTTTCGCCGTGGCTTTGCCAAAGCTTCACAGGAAACAGACATTCATGAACTGGTGAAGGAGCTAGAACGGGTCTCGCCTGAGTTCAAGGCATGGTGGCAGCAGCACAATGTCCACGCCCCCTGTCATCACGGGCACACGCTAGTTGTGGATGGCCAAATCGTGGCATTCGTGCACACCTCTTTGACCATTGACGAAGACCGGCACTTGCAGCTGGCGGTGTACATCCGGCAGCAAGAGGATTCCATAACTTGTGAATGACAGATTCCAGCGACATGCCATCAATCCCACACCACTGAAAACCAAAGGCCAGGACCCAGCGCAGTTGCTAAACGAAGAACAGCGCTATGCAACAGGCTAGGCCAAGCGACCAGAGGACAGACCGGAGATTGGCGCTGTCGATGAGATATGCCCAGATAAAGCCAATACGCAAGACAACGAAAGCTGCGGCAATAGCATTGACTGTGTCTTGCGCAGCAAGGTGATGCTGGGCCACCAAGACACCCGCGATGAAGAGAGGCAAAGCCTCAAAACTGTTGAGTTGGGCTGCATGGGCACGCGCTTGCCAGCCCTGAAGATCAGCAAGCCACCTGCGCGGATTGTGATTGTCAAAGCCGCCTTCGCGACGCGGTTTGCCGAAGCCACGTGACTTGGCGATACCAGCACAGACGATAGGAAGCAAGCAGGCAATGAGGATGCAAATTTCTGCGAGTGTCATAAGTGGCGAGTCCCAGCAGGAGGTTGGCTGATCACTGTAGCAGTGTCGGCGTCACAGCGCTCTGCCAGCAGCTTGGCGCTAGGGCCTTCAACGCTCTGAGAGTGTTACCTCTCAAGGTTTGCAGACAGACCCCAATCGACGTAGAAAAGAATTGACGAGCGATGAGGCCTCAACAAGCTACGCATCTCACAAATAGGCAAGCAGCCCCCCGCAGAGATGCTTGTCTGAATCGTTAATTGCCCATCACGGAACCCGTATTCTTGAACAGAGGTCACTTGAAGTGTTGGTGACCGACTTTCTTTTAGTACGCACAGCGCCAACCTTACACAAGCTTTTTTGAACTGGCAGCGGGCTCAGCGTTTCCTGAGCAGGTGCAGTCCATTTCTGATGACAGCAGTGCCACGGCACAAAACATTTGCTGCCGCTTGGGAGCCAAGCACTGGAACTGTTGCAACTAGAAATAGTTCAAAAATAAAGAATTTTGATACTGCAAATCATTATCATTCTCATGTCTTTCATTAAAAACTTTACAAAACATTTACCAAATGATCAACACCTCGAAGCTTCGCTTGATACCTATGTGCGCGGCCCTCGCTGGCCTAGGAATGGCGTCCCATGCACAGACCACAGAAGGGAAACCCGATGTTTCTCTATCCACCGTCGTTGTCACAGCATCCGGTGCAGCCGTGGACATCAAAGAAGCCCCGGCCAGCATCAGCGTCATAACCCGCGAAGACATTGAGCGCAAGCCTGTGACCAGCATTGCTGAACTGCTTTCCACCATCCCCGGCGTCACCGGAGGACTGTCTGGCACTGGGGCTCAGTCCAAAATCAAACTGCGTGGCCTCCCCGAGAAATACACGCTGATTTTGGTGGATGGCAAACGACAAGGTAACTCTGCTGGCGTGAACTACCGAGATGACCTTGGTCAGCAGGATCTGGACTGGATCTCCCCAGAAATGATTGAGCGCATTGAGGTAGTGCGCGGCCCCATGTCCTCACTCTATGGCTCGGATGCGATGGGTGGCGTGATCAACATCATCACGCGCAAAATCAGCAATCGTTGGGCGGGTTCCACCAGCATCAACTACAGCAAGCCTTCAGACAGCGACCGTGGCGATACCCGACAGCTCGGCTTTAACGTCAGTGGTCCACTTTCCGAAAAATTTGGCCTGCGTATCGGCGGCAACTACACAGATCGCGCGGCCGATGAGGGCAATGGAGGAATCCCCGGCACCTACACCTCCACAGCTGGCTCACGCAAGCAAAATATCAACGCTTTGCTGAACTGGCAGTTGACCCCGGATCAAGTCATCGGTATTGAAGCTGCACGCGGCACACAACGTGCCACCGAGTCATCGGCCACTGTGAACGGCCGTCCTGTCGTCGCACAATGGGGGCTAAGCCGACTGGAGCAAACCAAATTCGGCCTCAGCCATGACGGTCGTTGGGGTGACATGACGTCCAAACTCAACCTTGTGCAAAACAAGTACGAAGACAAGGGCGACACGGTGGGCAACAACTCCAAGGAAACCACCTTGGATGGCCGCATCGACAAACCCATTCAACTTTTAGGTGTTGACCAAGCGCTGACACTTGGGATGCAATGGCGCCGCGAATCGCTGGACAACCGCGACACCATTGGCTTGGCACCGATTGACTATGCAGGCAACCCGGTCACCAGCTCTGGTCTGACTGCCAGCACGTGGGCGCTGTTCGGAGAAGACCAAATCTTCTTGCGCGAAAACCTGGCACTTACGCTGGGCCTGCGTATGGACCACCACCAAAAATACGGTAACAACTGGAGCCCACGCGCCTACTTGGTATACCACCCTGCATCGGAGTGGACGATGCGCGGCGGAGTCTCGCGCGGCTTCCGTGCGCCAAATCTGAAAGAGAACTCGCCCAGCGCTGCCACCCAGTCTGGTGGTAACGGCTGCCGCAGCCTTGCTGGTATGGGCTGGACAAGCTCCAGCCTCAACGCAGACGGAACCCGGGGTTGCTATATGGTCGGCAACTCCGACCTGAAGCCTGAAACCAGCACCAACTTTGAACTCGGCACCAGCTGGGACCGAGAAGGCTGGTCCGTCGGTACCACCTATTTCCATACCAACTTTAAGAACAAGATCGACTACCAGCCCTTGGGCCTGTACAACGGTTTCTGGTGGACACGCATGACCAACGCCCAGCAAGCGCGTACCCGCGGGCTGGAAGCTTTCGTCAACGTGCCACTGGCCAAAGGTCTCACCTGGAACACAAACATCACCAAGATGTTTGAATCCAAGAACCTGAGCACAGGTGCCTCGCTGCTGGCCGTTCCTGATCTGACCGTTTACAGCGCGATGCAATGGCAAATTCGCAATGACTGGTCCGCCATGTTCAGCGCACGCCACGTCGGCAAAGAAGTGGTCACCACGGGTGCCGCCACCACGTTCGCCAAGTCCTACACAACATTCGATATGTCAACCAACTTTGCCATCAATGACATGCTCACGCTGCGTGCTGGTGTCCTCAATATTGGCGACAAAGAAACCCGCACTCTGGGCGCGAACTACGACAACGGAGGCCGTACCTACTTCATTGGCATGACAACGAAGTTCTAAACCGTTTGCACGCCAGCATACGCTGGCCGTGCACACCGTGACGAATGCCGCTGGGCCTGTTCCAGCGGCATTTCTCTTTTGGAGCATCCAACTTGAAACGGTGTCTCGCCTTAACCCAAGCAGCACTATGCATCCTGCACAGCCACTGGTGGGCAGAGCGTGTTGAATTGATGGAAGTGAGTACCCGTCACTCCTCAATGCTCGCCGTGGGTGATGGTTGCACCCTGTATCTGGCAATGGGTAGCTTGCGCGGTCAAAAAAACAAACCAGCAGTGCCATCACTTCGCATCTTGCGAATTAGCCTTTGAGCTATGCCCACCCAATACGAGACGACGTACCAACGGGTGATTCTGTCCCCGCTTAGACCAGATGGCATGCACTTCTTCGGCCACCTCGGCGCTACTGCCCAGTAGGCGCAAACCTCTCACCAACCCAACATCGTGGGCCCCCAGCTGGCTGACAGGAAACACACCGAGCCCTCTGGCAGCAAAGACTGCGAGCAATGCACTGTCTTCAAACTCCCCGACGACGTTGGGCCGTACGTTGATTGCATGAAACCATTTATCGAGTGCAGCCCGTAGCGGCGAATGCACCGTAGGCAAAAGCACCGGCAAATTGGCCAGCGAATGCGGAAAACGATCTCGCACCGTCTTCTTCACCAAAGAAGACGCGCCGTACCACTGGATGGTGGATCGGGACAGACGTTCACTGCTCAAGCGACGGTTTGGGCTGTGAGGCGCAGCTTGTCCAGCAAGCACTACGTCAAGCTGGTGCAATGCCAACTCGGACAGTAACTCTTCGAATTCACCGTCGTGGCACACCAATCGGAGCCTAGGCGTTGCGAGCACAGGCTCCAGCAGCGCATGCGCGGCAAGCTTAGAAATTCCGTCAGACATACCCACAGACAGCCTCACGACGCCAATGCTGACTGCTTCACCCACTTCATCGGAAATGCGCTGCCCCAAGTGAAAAATCTCTTCTGCCCTTGCAAAGGCAGCTTGACCGGCGTCCGTCAGTGCGACACCACGGCCAGAAGGCTTGAGCAGCTGATGGCCCAGTGCTTTTTCAAGCTCACGAACTTGGGTACTCACAGTCTGGACCGCCATGTCAAGACGATCGGCGGCCCGAGAGAATCCACCCTCTTGTACGACCATCCAGAAATAGTAAAGATGTCGGAAGTTCAGCATGTACTCATATATCGGAAAAATCGAATACTAGCTTCTGTAAAAAGTGATGGTTTGCATCGTGCTGGCTACCCATACTGCTTGACCGTTATTTGTTGAGGAAGCTGGATGTTTTTTGCACTTACGTGGGGCCTTGCCTCTGTCCTGTTGGCACTGTGGTCCCTGACTTGCTGGGGCCTGCATGCAGTCACCCTTTGGGCAATCACCAGTGCCGCTACGATTACTAACGAAGCCGCAACAGTGGATACGAGCTTGATCCCGGCATGGCTCCAAATTTGGATGCCTCTTGAGGTTTTGGAAATGTTTCAAGCCTTGATGGCTTCTTTCGGACCCATGGTCCAAGCTCTCTTGACCACAGTACCTGCCCTCGGAGGGATCGTTGCCCTGCTGGCATGGGTTGTCTGGGGGTTTGGCGCACTCGCCATTGTTGCGCTAGCGGTTGGAGCAAAGATGCTGATTGCTCTCGCCAAAGGCCCACGCTTTACCAAACGCTCCACCGCAGCATGATTGAACTGATGACCGCTTCACCCAGCGGTCATTTGGAAAGTGCCCGGCATCACCAATGCCGCAGGCATTCACGGCCACTCATATGCAACCGGCCAAACGCACGTCTTATGCAGAGCGAGCATAGAACGTAGGGCAGTCAATTTTTGGTTTCAAGTAGTCTGCGCGATGACACCGGCCACTGGCTGTGAACGGTCAGTTTCCTCCAGCACCCTCAGCGAGCTGTGGCGCACCGCAACACCGCGTGGCGATGCTTAAGCCTTCACTTCTACAACCTGCTCGAAGCCACCGAAAATCATTCGTTGACCGTCAAAAGGCATGGGTGGATTGCCCGGTGCAGACGGATCCATGCGCGGGTCTTCCATCATTTTCTTCATTGCCGCATCGCGGGTCGCCTTGTTCGGCCATTCAACCCACGAGAACACCACCGTTTCTTCGCTTTTGGCTTGGACTGCTCGACGAAAGTCAGTCACTTTGCCATCGGGAACATCGTCACCCCAGCACTCGATCACACTGAGTGCGCCCATCTCGATGAATATCGGGTCAAGCTGGCGTGCGTGCTCAATAAACTTTTCCTTGTTCGCCGTGGGAACCGCGATCACAAAACCATCCATGTATGACATGTTTTCACTCCGGTTAAGTTGAAAGGACTGCTCAAGCAACTGATAGCAGCGAATGCCACATCGACGAACGAGTGGAATTCAGTTCCAGATAGTGCCCGTAAATCGCACATACGCTGTAACGGCGTTGTTGCAAGATGGCCATCTTCAGCATAGGAGCTTTAGTGACACACCGTAAGGTGTGAGCAATTCGCAAACAGCCTTTCCATGTTTTCAGCTTGCTAGTGCAGTGCTTATAAAAGAAATAGCAACTCGCATAAGCAGTACAAGGCTTAGCAGGCAATCAGAACGCATACGGCGCACATTTCTTGGCCTTTAATCTCTGTCAAAGCAAATTTTCAAGAGGTGAAGATAAGGAAAGATCATCGGACAAAAGCAACCTTCAAGTTGAAGTACTGCGGGACATTCAGAGCAAGGTTTCACAGGTACTTTGAAGTCGTTGATAGCCACCCATGCAATGGCAGCGACGACCTCTAGAAGCAGCGCCAAGGCCACACGCAGAAACTCAGCAGTTGGCAATCCCTAAGATGCGCTTACATCCTCTTCAAATCTCAGCAAGCATTTTTCTATTCACACTATGAACGTCGTAGAGGCACACCGCCATAGCATTCACCATCGATCGGAAATTGAAGCCAGCGAGGTATGCGGCTGCTTCCATTGCTTAGAGGCTTATCCACCATCAGCAATCACAGAGTGGACTGACAAAGGCGCGGATACGGCCTTGTGTCCCCGATGTGGAATAGATGCCGTCATCGGCTCTGCATCGGGCGCCGAACTTGACGCTCAGTTTCTCAAGCTAATGCACCAGCACTGGTTCTAGCAACCCGTCGATTGGCCACCCCTCCAGGCAAGATAAATAACCTTGGGCGAGTTGACTTGCGAAGGTTTCAGAACGGACAAGCCGGACGTTGGCCACACCCAGTCAACCCGTCTTGGCCTTCATGGCAGGTTCAAATCCAAGCCGAGCTTGCTGGCCAGGGTAAAGGTAAAAAGCACCACGCACAGAAGCGCCACCAGGAATGCGGCAACAATTTTGGCGCTTGTGCGTAATAGGGCGCGTTTGTCCGCGCCCGTCTTCCCTTGGTCGTAATGCCACTTGATAGCAAAAAACATGCAGGTGCCGAACACCAGCACCTTGAACGTAACGAAAGCTACAGGGACCCAATCAATCATTTGAGAATTTCCAGCCTATGACTTAACACTGTCTACCGAGAGGTAGCACAACCACCCCTCTCCGTAGAGAGAGGCAGAAACGTCAGCAACTGCCATACAAAAATGGGAGGTGCTACACGCTCTGGGACATACTAATTAAAAGCAATTTCCATACATTAAGACAACACGTCGCCCTTAAAACCATGCAAGAAGACAATGCGCCCGTCTGGTTGCCGCGATTGACCGTGCAAGGCGGCCCCCGTTTTTTGCAAATCGCCGATGCGTTGCAGGCAGCGATGGAAAATGGTTCGTTGACTCCGGGGGACCGCCTACCGCCACAGCGCCAGTTGGCCGCACAGCTGGACGTCGACCTGACGACGATCACGCGCGCATACGATGAGGCAAAGCGCCGCCACTTGCTGGAGGGCCGCGGCGCTCGCGGCACATATGTCGCAGCGCCCAAAGTCGAATTGACCGCCATCCTTGATCTGAGCATGAATACCCCACCACCGCCCGATGGTGTGGACTTCGATGATCTATTGAAACAAGGTCTGTCTCAGGTATTGATGCGGGCAGATACGGCATTGCTGATGACGTACCACTTGGGTGGCGGAAGCGACATTGACCGCAAGGCGGGTGCCCAATGGCTGGCACCAATGTTTGGAGCGCTGGATGCAGAACAGGTGGTTGTCTGCCCGGGTGCGCAAGCGGCAATCGCCGCCTCCATCCTTGCGTTGACCGCGCCTGGTGATGTGATCTTGGCAGAGCCATCCAGTTATCCGGGCCTGCGTACTGCGGTGGCACAGTTCGGGCGGCGCATCATCGCCGTGGATGCAGACCAGCTCGGGATGGTGCCCGATATGCTGGAACAAGCCTGCCTCCAGCACCAGCCCAAGTTGGTCTACCTCAACCCAACGCTACAGAACCCGACCGCCATCACCATGCCGCAGCACCGGCGCCAGGAACTCGTTCGCATCGCAAAGCGCTGCCATGTCCGCATCGTTGAAGACGATCCCTACTGGCTGCTTGCTGATGCCCCGCCGCCACCGATTGCCACGCTGGCGCCTGAGCAAGTGGTCTACATCTCCACCCTGTCGAAATGCCTGACACCCGGCTTGCGTGTCGCCTTTGTAGTGATCCGTGATCCACAGGAACGCGAACGTTTCCTCACGGCGCTCCGATCATTTGCACTGATGGTGGCACCGCTGACGGCCGCACTGGCCACGCAGTGGGTTCTCGACGGCTCGGCCGCCAAATTGATGGAAGGGGTCCGCACGGAGGCCCGTCTGCGCCACCGGATGGCTCGAGATCTTCTGGCGGGGCGCTACAGCGGCGCAGGCGACGGCCTGCATGTATGGCTTGAGTTACCGGGATATTGGAAATCTTCACAACTGGCGCGCGCCGCTGACAGCGAAGGTATCGCCGTCACACCAGCAGAGGCATTCGCGACTGACGCCGTAAGCATCGATTCTGTGAATGCCATCCGGATCTCATTGGGCAGCATCAAGGACCGGGAACGCTTGAAGGCAGGCCTTCAACGGCTGTCCCTTTTACTTGCGCGGCGGCCCGAGTCTTCAGCGCGGTGAAATGCCCTCATCACCCATAAAAAAGCCCTGATCCATCTTGGTCAGGGCTTTTTTTATTACATGCCTCTGGTGCACGCCAACACCAACAAAAAGGAGTGCCTCGGCACTCCTTTGAGGTACAGATCCAAGCGTATGCCTTGGACTGCCGTACTAAGCAGTTTGTGGCTTGACAGTGGCAACCGTGGGTTCATCCAAAACAGGCACGATTTCACCGTCCAGCACGGCGTTCAAACGCTCCATGTCCACACCGTTTTCCCAGCGTGATACCACCACAGTAGCCACGGCATTGCCGATGAAATTGGTGATGGAACGGCACTCGGACATAAAGCGGTCCACGCCCAAAATCAGCGCCATACCAGCGACGGGCACTTCAGGCACCACGGCCAGCGTTGCGGCCAAGGTAATGAAACCGGCACCCGATACACCGGCGGCGCCCTTGGACGACAGCATGGCAACCAGCAACAGCATGACTTGGTGGCCCAACGTCAGTTCCACATCACAGGCCTGGGCAATGAACAGCGCTGCCAGTGTCATGTAGATGTTGGTGCCATCCAGATTGAAGGAGTAGCCGGTAGGAACCACCAAACCCACCACCGACTTCTTGCAACCCGCTTTTTCCATCTTCTGCATCAGGCTGGGCAGTGCCGATTCCGACGACGAAGTACCCAGCACCAGCAGCAACTCTTCTTTCAGGTAGCGGCACAGCTTGAACACCGAAAAGCCGCACAGACGTGCCACCACACCCAACACCACGGTCACAAAGATAAATGCGGTCAGGTAGAACGCCGCCACCAGCTCCGCCAGATTGACCAGCGACGACAGGCCAAATTTACCGATGGTGAAGGCCATGGCACCGAAAGCACCGATGGGGGCGGCCTTCATCACAATGGCGACCAGCTTGAAAACGGGCTTGGTCAGGGCTTCAAAGAAGTTCAGCACGGGCTTGCCTGCATCCCCCACCATGGCCAGTGCAATACCAAACAGCACGGCCACCAGCAGCACTTGCAGAATGTTGTCACCCACGAACGGGCTGATCAGCGTCTTGGGGATGATGTCCATCACAAAGCCGGTCAGCGTCATGTCGTGCGTCTTGGCCACAAAGCCTTGCACAGCCTTTTGGTCCAGGTCAGCAGGGTTGATATGCATGCCCGCGCCGGGCTGCCAGACATTGGCCACCACCATGCCCACGATCAGCGCCAGCGTGGAGAAGGTCAGGAAATACGCCATGGCCTTGCCAAACACGCGGCCCACAGTGCTCAACTGCGTCATGCCCGCAATGCCGGTGACGATGGTCAAGAAAATCACAGGCGCGATGATCATCTTGATCAGCTTGATGAAGGCATCGCCAAAGGGCTTCATGGCTGCGCCGTACTCTGGCGAGAAATGGCCCAGCAAAACACCAACGACGATGGCCACCACCACCTGCACGTACAGCTGACGATAGAACGGCAAGCGCATAGTGCTTATGGCTTCAGATTGAATGGGGTGCATGCTACGGTTCCGAAAGTGCAAACAAAATGCACCTTGGCGGTGCAACTGAGGCGTTTGTACTGCTGCGCCTGGTTTGCGCCGATAACCTATTGGTATTAGATGCATGCTTTTTCTAGGCAAAAGTGCCTAAAAATACGTAGAAATACCAATCCTGCGCCCCAGCGTCAACATCCCACCTGTGCACAAAAGCGGGCGAACACGGGCACACTTGCGCCATGTTTTCACGCCTTCGTCGCCGCCAACTTTGGATCTTTGCCCCTTTGATTGCCGGCATGCTGCTGAGCATGCTGATCGTGGGCTGGCTGACATGGCGACACACCCTGCTGGATGAGAGCGAAACCTTTCAGCGCCAGCTGGAGGTACGTGCCCAGGCCTTGACCCAAAGGGTCGACCGCTTTCGCACGCTGCCAGAAGTCTTGTCGCTGGACAATGAACTGCGCCAAGCCCTGCAGCGCCCTTTGGGTGCCCAGGATGTGGACTACCTGAACCGCAAGCTGGAGCGTGCCAACGGTGCCAGCCGCTCCTCCACCCTCACCCTGCTCAACAAGGACGGTATCGCCATTGCCGCCAGCAACTGGCGTGCCCCCCAAAGCAATGTGGGCGAGAACTACAGCTACCGGCCCTATGTGCAAGAAGCCCTGGCCAGTGGCAGCGGCCGCTTTTACGGGATTGGCACGACCACCGCCATTCCGGGCTACTTTCTTTCGCAAGCTATTTATGACGATGCTGGCAACACGATTGGTTTGATTGCTATCAAAATTGCGCTTCAAGAGCTGGAGCGCCAATGGCCACGCACCACCGATATCGTGATGGTCTCTGACAACTACGGCGTGGTCTTTTTGTCCAGTCGTGAAGCGTGGCGCTACCGTTTGCTGCGCCCACTGACCCACGAGGCGCAGGTGCAACTGGCAACCACCCGCCAGTACCAGGACGAACCCCTTACGCCCCTGCAATTGCGCGTGCGCAAGCAATTGCACAACGGCAGCCGTTTGGTGGATGCACAAGACCCTGAACTGCCCCGTCACATGCTGCTGCAAAGCGTGGGTCTGCTGCATGGCCAGTGGCAAATGCATTTGCTGCACGACACCAGCACCAGCGCCACCACCAGCTGGTGGGCCGCCGGAGCCGCTGGGGGATTGTGGCTGGCGGGAGGCCTATTGGTACTGTTTGTGCGCCAGCGCCAGCGCATCACCCGCTTGCGCCTGCGCAGCCGCCAAGAGCTGGAAACCGTGCTGCAGCAGCACGCACAAGAGCTGCGCACCGCCCAGGATGGCATTGTGCAGGCAGCCCAGCAGGCTGATACCGGTCTGTCCCGCAGCTTGGAGCACCTGCCCCAGGGCGTGGTCATCATCGATGCCAACCTGAATCTGGTGGCGTGGAACTCACGCTATCTGGCCTTGTTTCGTTACCCCACCGAGATGGTACAAGTGGGCCAGCCGATTGAGGATTTGCTGCGCTTTAACGCCAGGCGCGGACTGCTAGGCTCCGCGCCGCTAGAAGAAGCCATTCAGCGTCGCCTGGGCCATTTGCGCAGCGGCAAGCCCCATTTGCATGAAAGCGAAAAAGGCGATGGCACGGTGCTGGAGATCCGCGGCAACCCCTTGCCCGATGGTGGCTTTGTCACCAGCTACGCCGACATTACCAGCTACAAAAATGCAGCGCGTGAACTGCGCTCTCTGGCCGATGCGCTGGAGCGGCGCGTGGAAGAACGCACGCACGACCTCACCCAGGCCAAACGCGAAGCGGAACAGGCCAACCGCTACAAAACCCGCTTTGTAAATGCCGCCGTGCACGACCTGCTGCAGCCCCTGAACGCCGCGCGCATGTTCACCAGTTTGCTGCCCAGCCACGTGCGTGACGAGGCGGGACGCCATGTGGCCGACAGCATTGACGCGGCGCTGGCCTCGCAAGATGCCATCCTGAACAGTCTGCTGGACATTGCCCGCATGGAATCGGGCCAGCTGGAAGTGCATGTGCGTGACTTTGCGCTGGACTCCCTCTTGCAGGTGGTGCACAACAACTTTGGCATGCTGGCCGAAAGCGAAGGCCTGAAGCTGCACACCCGCTCCTGCCACTTCATTGTCCGCAGCGACGAGGCACTGCTGCGCCGTATCTTGCAGAACTTTGTCTCCAATGCCATCCGCTACACGCGCCAGGGCCGCATCTTGATTGGCTGCCGCCGCGCAGGCAATCATGTGCGCATCGAAGTGCACGACCAAGGCCCCGGCATCCCCGAAAGCCTGCAGCGCGAGATTTTTGAAGAATTTCGCCGTTTGGACGAAGGCCACGCCGACGACCGCGGCACCGGCCTGGGGCTGGCGATTGTGGAGCGGCTGGGCAAGCTGCTGGGCCATGAAATTGGTCTGCGCTCCACCCTGGGCAAAGGCAGCGTGTTCTGGGTGCAGGTGCCGCTGGGCGACGCCGAAGCCCCGCCGCCTGCGGCCCGCCCCAGCGCCGTCATCCACCAAGACGATGCACCCCTGCAAGGCGGCATGGCTTGGTACATCGACGATGACCCGCACACCTGCGCGGCCACCCGTGCCCTGCTGGAACGCTGGGGTTGCGAAATACCGTTTGCCGGTGGCCCGCACGATGCACTGGCGTTGGCCAACCCCGGCAACGTGCCGCAGCTGGTGCTGCTGGACGTGCACCTGGGCAATGACCTGTATGGCCCTGACCTTTATGCCCAACTGTGCGAGCAGTGGGGGCAGCAGCCACCGGTGATTTTGGTGACTGCCGAGCGCGACGCCTCATTGCGCCGCCAGGCCGCCGAGCGCGGCTGGGGCTTCCTGGCCAAGCCCGTCCGGCCCCCAGCGCTGCGCGCGCTGATGAGCCAGACGCTGCTGCGCATCCGCGAAGATTAAGATTTTTAGTGTTTTAGGGCACTAACGCTTATCTATAAAGCGCTAGCAGCTATGCTTATAGAAGCTTTACCGGGACAGCGCACCGCACTGTCAGCGCTGAGTTTGCAAAAGCCGAACGCCTGAGTAACCCCCCATCGGGCATGAGATGGGGCTGCCGAACGCACTGCCAGGCTGGCAGCACCACAGACGTAGCGACTGGCGCTACCGCTGCACGGCCGTGCCTGATGCCTGAAGCACTTCGCCCTGCCGATTGGTGGCCTGCATGGGCGCAATCACCTCGCCCGTGGCGGTGTCGATCAATACGGAATGGGGCTCGTCGGCTGCGAACAAATGCTGCTCACCCCACTGGCGCAGCGCCACGATGAGCGGAAACAACTGCGCCCCCTTGGACGTGAGCACATATTGCTGGTAGGCCGATCCACCCTCCACCGGCTCCGTCGCCAGCACCCCCGCATCCACCAAACGCTTGAGCCGGTCCGTGAGGATGTTGCGCGCCACGCCCAGATTGCGCTGCAAATCGCCAAAGCGGTGCAGGCCATCCATCACATCACGCACGATCAGCAGCGACCAGCGGTCGCCCACCACGTTGGCAGCACGGCCCACAGGGCAGGTGTCGTTCACAAGAACCGTCATCAGCAGCAGCCTCCAATCTGGTTGCATTCTAAAACCAAGTTGCGTATGCTGCATCTAGTTTTAATTTGAAACCAGATTGCTTTTATGCCCTCTTTACATCGCGGAGGCACTGCTGCACCACCCGCCCAGAACCCAGCGTTGGACCCCCTTTGGCTGCTGGCCGTTGCCGCAGGCTGCAGCGTGGCCAATGTGTACTTTGCGCAACCCTTGCTGGATGCCTTGGCCACCACCTTTGGCATCAGCCATGCTGCCGTCGGCGGCGTGGTGACGGTCACACAGCTGGGCTGCTTGCTGTCGTTGCTGTTGCTGGTGCCACTGGGTGACCAGATAGAGCGCCGCCGCTTGATGCTGGTGCAAATGGCGGGCCTGGTGTTGGCGCTGGCGGGTGTGGCGCTGGCGTCATCGGCCACGGGCCTGATGGCCGGCATGCTGGCTGTGGGCTTGATGGGCACGGCCATGACCCAGGGCTTGATCGCGTATGCCGCCGCCATGGCTGCCCCTGCTGAGCGTGGCCGGGTGGTGGGCACGGTGCAAAGTGGTGTGTTTGTGGGCTTGCTGCTGGCCCGGGTGTTTGCGGGCGCAGTGAGCGATATGGCTGGCTGGCGCGCCGTGTATGGGGTGTCGGCCATGGGCATGCTGGTGCTGGCAGTGCTGCTTTGGCGGCAGTTGCCGGTGGTCAGCGGGCCGCCGCCGCCTGCGTTGCGCTACCGGCAATTGCTGGCATCCATGTGGCAGCTGCTGCGCAGCAACCGCGTGCTGCAAGTGCGCGGCATGTTGGCGCTGTGCATGTTTGCCGCATTCAATATTTTTTGGAGCGCACTGGTGCTGCCGTTGTCTGCGCCGCCGTGGTCTTATTCGCACACCACCATTGGTGCGTTTGGCTTGGTCGGCGTCGTGGGCGCATGGGCCGCCGCGCGAGCCGGGCGTTGGGCCGATCGCGGCTTTAGCCAGCGCACCACGCTGGCGGCTTTGCTGGTATTGCTGCTGGCATGGTGGCCACTGGCATACATGCCGCAGTCTTTGCTGGCGTTGGTGCTGGGGATTGTCTTGCTGGACATGGGTGGACAGGCCCTGCATGTCGTCAACCAGCACCTGATTTTTCAGCAATCCAGCAGTACACCCAGCCGCTTGGTCGGTTTGTACATGCTGTTTTATGCCGCAGGAAGCGGCGCTGGTGCACTGGGGGCCACCGCCATGTATGTACACCATGGCTGGCTGGGCGTGTGCGCATTGGGGGCGGCGGTCAGTTGCGCCGCGCTGCTGTGGTGGTGGTCGACCCGGCGTTGGATGCCGTGAACGCAGGCATGGCCAAGTCTTCAACACCTACAGCCACGGTCACGGGTGGCACGCATCTAAGCGCGGCATGCTTCACGCATGCACTCCTAATGCCTATGCGGTGCGGCTCGCAACTCCACGTGACGGCCACCCCGTCAATGCTCGCTCACGCCTCAAACTCGATGTGCACCGCGGCGGCGCTGCGGCGGGCTTCACCATGAAACACGGCCTCAATGTTGTTGCCATCTGGGTCCAGCACGAAGGCGGCGTAGTAACCGGGGTGGTAGGGGCGCTCACCGGGCGCACCGTTGTCCACGCCACCGTGGGCCAAGGCAACTTGGTAAAACGCGTCCACCATGGCGCGGTTCTGCGCTTGGAACGCCAGATGGTGGCGACCGGTGACATGGCCTGCTGCTGCAGGGCTGTCTGCGCTGGAGACAAACAGTTCATCGGCCCAGAAGAAGTCTTCACCCGTGCCACTGATGGGCACGCCCAAGCTCTCCAACACGGCGGTGTAAAAGTGCTGTGAGCGCGGCAGATCACGTACCACCAGCTGCAGGTGGTCAATCAAACGGCCTCGGTAAATTTCACTGGTTTCCATCGTCGTCTCCTTGGGTTGAAAGGCCTGCCCAATGTACGCGCCCACGCGGTGAAGGGGAACCCGCTATGGTTTTTTGTCAGCCAATCGGCAGGCTCGCACGTTATGTCTGACAGAAGGAAAGCGTGCCTGCTTTTCTGCCTTGCACTTTCACCCTGTCCGTCTGCGCCCTGTGACCACCCGAAATTCCTGGCTTGACCAAGTCAAAGCCACTGCCTGTTTGCTGATTGTTTGTCACCACCTGGCGTTTTATGGACCGATGTCGGATGCCCTGCGCCCGGTGCTGCCCAATCTGATCCTCTGGCTGGATGAATACGGCCGCATGGCCGTGCAGGTGTTTCTGGTGATCGGCGGCTACTTTGCCGCAGCGGCACTGGCCCCCCAGGGCGTGGGCAAGCATGAACACTTCTGGCCCGTGATCAGCAAGCGTTTTGTGCGCCTGAGCCTGCCCTACAGCGCTGCGCTGGTGGTGGCCATGGTGGTCAACGAAACCGTGCACGGCCTGGGGTTTGACCATGCATCGGTCTCGCAAACGCCCACCTGGGCCAGCGTGCTGGCGCACCTGTTGCTGCTGCACAGCATTGGCGGCTGGGAATCGATTTCTGCCGGCGTCTGGTACGTGGCGATCGATTTTCAGCTCTATGCCCTGTGCCTGCTGGGGTTCTGGCTCAGCCGCAAGCAATCGTCATGGGCGGGCTGGGGCCAGGTGGCCATGACTGCGGCCACCGCCGCCTCTTTGTGGGTGTGGAACCTGAACCCCGAGCTGGACATGTGGGCGCTGTACTTTATCGGTGCCTACGGGCTGGGCATGATGGCCTGGTGGGCCACTCACAGTGACAGCCGCGCGCAACGCACGCTGTGGCTGGTAGTGATTGCCGTCTTGGGGCTGACCGCACTGCACGTGGAATGGCGTGACCGCATTGCACTGGCCGTGGCCACCGCCTTGGTGTTGGCCGTCAGCGGCAACCTGCGCTGGCCAGAAATGCTGCGCACCTGGGAGTGCCCACCGCTGGCGTGGATCGGCCAACGCTCGTATTCCATCTTTTTGATTCACTTTCCCATGTGCCTGCTGGTCAGCGCCGAGGTGCAGGCCTCCTGGCCCGACAGCGTGGTTGCCAATAGCCTGGGCATGCTCTTTGCCGTGGTGCTGTCGATTGCAGCGGGTGCCGTGCTGTATGAGTGGACCGAGCGCCCCAGCGCCACATGGCAGCGCCTGCGCCATTGGCACGTGGGCGCGATCTCCACTGGCCTGGCGGCAACCCTGTTCCAACTGGTCTGAGTGGCAGCGTGCGCATGGGTGCATGCATCATCAAAAATTTTAAAAATAGAGCGTTCCACGCCCCATCCACGGGCGTTAAAGGCCCATTTAATGCATATTTCCGTGAGTGCGCATTCGCGCAATTTCGGCATATCCACCAAACAGAAAGTGCACCGCTGTCGGGCAAGAACACCAAGGGCTGCGGCCATTCGCGACAACGCTCCGTTGCGCTCCTTAGAGTGAATTTGCGCAGCGAACAACGGTCGAATATTTAAAAAGAGAGCTGCCAGCCCTTTATCTGCCTGCGCTGGTGCCTCAAAACGCTGCGCTTAAATATCTGCGTCGTTTTCCAAGCTCTTGACCAGCACGGCCGCCTGCGTGCGCGAGTAGCACTCCAGTTTTTTCAAAATCGCCGTCACGTGCACCTTCACGGTGTTCTCGGCCAAACCCAGCTCGTGGGCGATTTGTTTATTGAGCAAGCCATCGGCAATGCACAGCAGCACGCGAAACTGCTGAGGTGTGAGCTGCGCCAGACGGGCGGCCAGATCGGCATCGGCCTCCGAGCGTTCGGCCGCCATGGGCGCAAACCAGCTGCCACCATCCAGCACCGCTTCTATCGCGTTGCCAATGTCTTCTGCGGGGGTTGATTTGGGGATGAACCCCGCCGCACCAAACTGCTGGGCACGGCGGATGACGCGTGGGTGGTCATTGGAAGAGATGATGACCACGGGAATCTCGGGGTACTCGCCGCGCACATGCAGCAAGGTAGAAAAACCGCGTGCACCGGGCATAGTCAGATCCAGCAGCACCAACTCCACTTCGGGGTGCTCCTGCAGGGTGCTGCTCACGGTGCTGGCACTGGCCGCTTCCAGCGTTTTGTACTGGGCAAAGCGCTCACGCAGCACGTGCAGCACCGCAGCACGGAACAGAGGATGGTCGTCGGCGACCAGCAAGGTGGGTTCTGACATGCCGCGCAGTCTGCCACGCCATGTGGCTGGCTGCTTTAGGGCAGCGCAAAGTCAATGCCACGCGCCCAACAAAAATGCCCTTCAGCCATTGCTGGAGGGCACTTCCTATCGCGCAGTTTAAACAGCCCGCGTGGCTGTGATCGACGCCGGATTACTGGCTGGCGATTTCCAAATGGGCAGCGCGTGCTTCTTGGATGAATTCGATCAGGGAGTTGATGGCTTGACGCATGACAGTTCTTTCTGTGTACGAGATGCCTAGCTAGGAGGCTGTGGACATGCATCTCAACTGTCGCACAGCTACGGGATAACCTCTAAGTGATAACCCGTAGAGCTAAGTATAAACCACATGCTTAAATTTTGTACAGGCATATTGCTAACAGGGCCTTTATGCCAGTGTCACAAACGGCGTAGCGCGCCCAAAACCACCCTTCATAGCAAAGAAAATCCTCACTGGCGCCTTCAGCAACAGACTATTCAGATACACGCGGCGCCTAAAACCACTGCACGGAATGGCTCGGCTTGCGGTGGCATATCACCTGGCGGTACGGGCTGCGGGCCTTTGTCGGGCTCGACGGGCTGGCGCTGCGTACCTGCCTGCACGCAGCATTGCCGGGACCGAAACCGTAAACCATGGGCATAGCCACCAGCTTGCAAGTGCGACAGCAAGGAACGACGAGGGTGTGGCGCCAAAGCATCACACACCGTGAAGAAACTGGGCACAGGCATCTCCTCAAGACAAGACAGCAGGCCTTGCAGTGTGGCGGTGTTCGCCAGCGCAGGGGCGATTGCGCTGGCGTAAGCGCGCCAGTCCTACAAAACGCGCAAAATCACCCAAAAACGCAAACCTGTGTGATGGAGGGAAAGCGCCTTAGCGCGCCCCCAATCCCAAACTCAGTCCGCCGACGAAAGCTTCATCAGCACCAGACCACTGACGATGAGGGCCGCTGCCGCAATGCGCATGGGCGTGACCTGCTCGCCCAGTACGGTGATGCCCACCACAAACGCACCCACCGCGCCAATGCCGGTCCAGATCGTGTAGGCCGTACCCAGAGGCAAAGTGCGCATGGCCATGGACAGCAGACCAAAGCTGGCAATCATGGCGATGAGGGTAATGATGCTGGGGGTGAGCCTGGAAAAACCATGGGACTGCTTCATGGTGAAGGCCCACAAAACTTCCAACAAACCCGCCACCACAAGATAAAGCCAAGCCATACGAAAACTCCTTGCATTGCATGCAGGTGCGGGCCGTCCCGAAATGGTCAAAGCTCGCCAAGGTCGTCCTTGGCCAGGCAGTGTTGCACTGCTGAAGATGCCGCCATTGTAGGCAAAGCGCCCTAGTACAGTGCCCACGCCCGCAATGGCGCTATCGCGTTTGGGTGGTTGCTACGCCACAGTGTGCAAAGAAGTTTTCACTTCCACGCGCCCACGTGTGGCTGGCTGGCTTCGTCAATCAACGCAGGGCCTGTGCACGCCATCTCAAACGGCGCTGCGCGAAACACATCGCGGCACGACAGCTCCACGTCCCGCTGATCCAGACGCTCGCCCCGAAAGACGCGCAGCCGCTGGTCATCGATGCCGTACACCACACGGCGCAGATTGGCCCAAAAAATGGCCCCCGCGCACATCACGCAAGGCTCGCCAGAAGCGTAGATGGTGGCTTCTTGCAGGGTGTCACGGCCATGGCGCTGGCTGGCATCGCGGATGGCCTGCACTTCGGCATGGGCGGTGCAGTCACCCAGTTCGCTGTTGCTGTTCCAGCCCTGGCCCAACACCGTGCCATCAGCTGCCACGATGACGGAGCCAAAGGGCCGATTGCCCCGCTCGCGCGCGGTGCGCGACAAAGCAATCGCCTGGCGCAAATAGACGCCATCCCGTTCGCTGACAGCTTGCTCTGCGGGGAAGCCTGCAAAAGGCTTTTCAGCAGCACTCATACCGCAGCACCTTGTTTGACGGCGGCAGGCAAAAAGGCCGTGTTCCACACCTGCTCGCTCGCAGGCAACTGTTTGAGTGCAAAGGTCTTGCCCACCTGCGCAATTTGCTGGCGCAGTACGGTGGGATCAATGTGCCCCAAACCGACGCGTGCCGTTTCTGCATTCGCCAGATAGGTGCGCGTGATGGCCCAGCGGGCGCTCTCCTGGTCAGCGCGCAGCAGCGGCTCGCGGGTAAGCACGGCAGCCAGAGCGGCCTCGGGGTTGGCCAGCGCCTCCACCAACGCACGCTGCGTGGCACGCAGAAATGCACGCACCACCTCGGGTTTTTCCGCCAGCATTTTGTTGCTGGCCAGCACCGCATTGCCATACAGGTGCACACCGGCATCGGCGTACGACAGCACGCTCAGCTGCTCGGCCGGCATGCGCATGAACAGCGAAATGGCCGAGTCGTGGAAATAGGTGGCGGCATCCACATCACCGCGCACCACCACGTTGTCGCGTGCGCTGAAATCGGTGGTCACCCAGTCAAAGAATGGCTCCGCCAGCTTTTGCTGATCGGCCACCATGGGCCAGCAGCGGCGTGTGGCCTCAACCGCAGCAGCGGCCACTTTCTTGCCCTTGAGGCTGTCGAGGCTGGTGGTGATGCCCTTGTCCTTGCGGCCAATGATGGTGAAGGGTGCGCGGTTGTAGTACTGGTAGACGGCCTGCACGGGCATGGTGCCGCTGGCGTGCGCCTCGATCAGCGAACTGATATCGCCCAGCCCCATGTCATACGCCCCAGAGGCCACCCGCGTGATCGACGCGACCGAGCCTGCCCCCACATCAATCTGCACATCCAGCCCTTCAGCGGCGTAGTAGCCCTTGGAGGCAGCCAAGAAGAAGGGCGAGGTCTGGCTGGTGACCTTGAAATCCAGCGTGAACTTCACGGAGATCAGGTCTTTCTTGGCCGTTTGTGCCCAGCTGCTGGCAGGCAGCAGCGCGGCAGCAGAAGACAGGCAGGTAGCAGTGCGTAAAAAGTGGCGGCGTTGCATGGCAAAACTCCTTCATCAGTGGTGGCAGCAAGCCAGCGCAAACGAGGATGTGCAGCGTATGCCACCCCGTCCCAGCCGTCTTGCAACTTTGGGGGGTGAGCAATTTCCGGGCGGCATGGCAGCAACCATGCATGCGCTGAACGCTTCTACTCAAACAGCGTTCAAGCACAACTTGTGCCAACGCGTTTTGTGCTACCGCAAACACCAACCGCTTCACAACTGGCACGAATCTGGCTTCACTGCTTTTGCACGAGTAGAAGCGTTCAGCATTGCAACCCCTCAGGGGTTGCAGCGTCGGAAATTGCTCAGCGGGCGCCACCCCAGCGGTGCGCCACAGGCCTGCAGGCCTGCGCTGATGCACCACTTGTGTGCCAGCACAGGCTTTCAGGACAGTCCCACCTCCTGCAACAGAAAGTCCCGCCATGCTGACGACGACAAACCCCAACATTCCACACCCTGACTACGCGCTGGAAGAGCTGCGCAAAGAATCGCTGATGGGCAGCGAAGGCACCACGGTGCAGCGCGAAATTCGCCGTATTGACCTGTCCAACTTTGCCGAACGCAAAGCCGAAATCACCGAGCAGCTGTGGTCTGCCGCCACAGAGATTGGCTTCTTTCAGGTCTACAACCACGGTATTAGCGAACAGGCCGTGCGCGATGCGTTTGCCCTGTCGGAATCATTTTTTTCCCAACCCAACACCGTTAAGGCGCAGTGGCCGCTGTCGCGCAACGCGGGCTGGGAAAGCATGACGCAGATCCGCCCGTCCACGCGCACGGCCGACCAGAAAGAGTCCTACCAGATCACACGCCCGCGCATGGAAGGTTTGTGGCCGTCAGAAGCGGAACTGCCCGGCTTCCAGGCCGCCGCGCTGGCGTTTGAATCGCAGTGCTGGGCCGTGGGCATGCAGGTGCTGTCCTGCTTTGCCGACAAGCTGCAGCTGGACAGCGATTTCTTTACCCACGCGCACGACCCCAGCAGCCCCCGCTACCAAAGCACGCTGCGCATGCTGCACTACTTTGCTCAGGCGGCAGACACCCCGGCCGGCAGCTGGCGCGCCGGTGCGCACACCGATTACGACTGCCTAACCCTGCTGTTCCAACGCCCTGGCCAAGGTGGCTTGCAGGTGCTGCCCGGCAAAGAGATGGAAGGCCGCGCCTGGACGCCGGTGGAGCCCGCAGAAGGCGTCATTACCTGCAACATTGGCGATATGTTGATGCGCTGGAGCGATGACCAGTTGCCCTCCAACTTTCACCGCGTCAAAAACCCGGCACCGGGCGAGTACCAAGGCGCACGCTATAGCCTTGCGTTCTTTTGCCAAGCCAATGAAGACGTGGTCATCACCAGCCCCAGCGGCAAGTACCCCGATGTGACCGCCGCCGAGTATTTGAAGCAGCGCATCAGCGCCAACTTCTCCAACAAGTACTGAGCTTTTTGGTGCCCACTCCTACAGGTCAGAGCCCCCCGCTCTGACCAGCCCTTGGGGGCATTTTTCGCTACAACCAAAGTACAGGCGATAGCACCGCCGTACTTTGGAGAAGTGAACACAATGCCCACGACAGCACCCCCAACGCGTACCGCCAAAACTGCGGTGCGCCAACCCACCCCCTCTGCACGCAAGCAAACTGTTGCACCGCAGCAAGCCAAACGCACGGCGATTGCCAAAGCCAAGGCGATTGCGCCCGATGTAGCGGCACGCATTGGCAGCACGCCAGCCACCAAATTCCGGGGCGATGCCGATATTTTTGGCCGCTTGGTGCAAGACCATGACCGCCACCGTGCACTGCTGGCCATGGTGGCAGACACATCCGGCAAATCTGCCGAGCGCCAGAAGCTGTTCAAAGAACTGACGCTGGAACTCAAAAGCCACGCCGCCGCCGAAGAGCAGGCACTGTGGTCCAGCGTGATGCGCAACCCCAAGACCACCGATGATGCGCGCCACGCGGTCAGCGAGCACAAAGAGATCGACGAAATGCTGGCCGACTTGGCCGCACGCGACATGGCGTCGCCCGCCTGGTTGCGCCGCTTTGCAGCACTGCGTGATGAGTACCTGCACCACATCCGCGAAGAGGAACAAGAGCAGTTTGTGGCGGCGCAAAAACACCTGTCGACCAGCGATGTGCGCTATATGAAGCAGGTGTTCAACCGCCGTAAGCAAGAAGAAAAAGCCACCACCAAAATCGAGAAAAAGATCAAACTCAAAGACTGATCTTTGATAGCACACTGCGCATAAAAAAAGCCACCTTCAGCCATGAAACATGCTGGAAGTGGCTTTTTGCTTGCGCGACTCGCTCTTATTTTCTAGAGCGTCGCTGGCGCACTGCATCGGCCAGCTGTTGCAGCACCGGAATGGTCTGCTCCATGCTGATGCAGGCATCGGTGAGCGACACGCCGTGCTGCAGCGTTTGCCCAGCCACGATGTCTTGCCGACCTTCATGCAGATGGCTTTCAATCATCACGCCGGTAATGCGCACATCGCCCGCTGCAATTTGTGCGGCCACATCGGCACCCACATCAATTTGGCGGCGGTGCTGTTTGCTGCTGTTGGCGTGCGAGAAATCAATCATGACCTGCGGGCGCAGACCGGTTTTCTCCAGCACTTCGCTCACGGCCTGCACATCGGCAGCGCTGTAATTGGGCTGCTTGCCGCCGCGCAAAATGACGTGGCAGTCGTCGTTGCCGCGTGTCTCAAAAATGGCGGCCTGCCCCATCTTGGTCATGCCCATGAAGGCGTGGGGCGCTTGCGCGGCCAAGATGGCATCGCAGGCCACTTTCACGCCACCATCGGTGCCGTTCTTGAAACCCACGGGGCACGACAGCCCGCTGGTCAGCTGGCGGTGGCTCTGGCTCTCCGTGGTGCGCGCACCAATCGCGCCCCAAGTCACTAAATCGCTGATGTACTGCGGCGAGAGCAGATCCAAAAATTCTGTGCCCACAGGCAGACCCAGGCCCACCACGTCCAGCAGCAGCTTGCGCGCCAACTCCAGCCCGTCGTTGATGGCAAAGCTGTCATCGCGGTGCGGATCGTTGATGTAGCCCTTCCAGCCCACGGTGGTGCGTGGCTTTTCAAAGTACACGCGCATCACCACCAGCAGGTCTTGCGACAGCGCATCGGCCTGCAGCTTGAGCTGGCGCGCGTATTCCATGGCCTGGTCATGGTCGTGGATGGAGCAAGGCCCCACCACCACGATCAGACGGTCATCCTGCCCATGCAGCACGCGCGAGATGGCCTGGCGACTGCTTTCCACCAGCGCTAGCGCCTGCTCGGTCGCGGGCAACCATTCCTGCAACAGTGCAGGCGTGATCAGCGGACGCACCGCTCTGATGCGCGTGTCATCAATGCGGGTGGTGTCCAAGGTGGGCTGTGCGGCGGATTTGTTCAAGGTGGGCGTGTGGGAAGTCATCCCGCTATTGTCGCCCGGCGGCTTCAAAGCTGCCACGCTCAACCCCACGGCGTGTCCAAAATACCGAAATTTCCGCAAAAGCATAGCTATCAATGCTTGCTGCACAAAGGCGAGAAACCAATTTGACTTCAAGTCTGATCGCCGTGTCTGCGTTGATCGGGGCGGCGCCACCACCCCCGCTGGCGGATACTGGGCGCATCCTCTTCAAGAAACGGTTTTTGTATGCTGACAGGACTCAACCACCTCACGCTGGCCGTCACTGACTTGCCGCGCAGCGTGCAGTTTTATGTGGATGTGCTGGGCTGCCAGCGCCACGCGCAATGGGATGCGGGGGCGTATCTTTCGGCGGGCGATCTCTGGCTGTGCCTGTCGCTGGACCCGCTGCGGCTCAGCCCTGCCGCCAGTGCGCAGGACTACACCCACTACGCCTTCGGGATTGCCCAGTCGCACTTTGCAGACTTTGTGGCCCACCTGCAAAACCATGGTGTGCGCACATGGAAGAACAACCGCAGCGAAGGGGACTCGTTTTACTTCCTCGACCCTGACGACCACCCGCTTGAAGTTCACGTGGGCTCACTGGCTTCGCGCCTTGCGCAATGCAAGGCTGCACCCTATGCCGGCATGCAATTTTTTGACGCCCCTGCTGAACAGGCGTTGGACAGAAAAATATAGCTGCCAGCACCCTATTGATAAGGGCAGAGCACCTATTTCACGCTAAACCGCAACCATCGCCTCTACCGGCTCCAGCACCACGATATTGCCCACGGTGGCGCCGTAGTTCTGCGCCACACGCTTGCGCTGCTTGAGCACGGCCTTGTCTTTGCTCACCAGCAGCGCCTGGTGCTGGCTGGCCAAGTCCAGGAAATGCTGGTCATCGGGGTCGGTGCAGGTAAAGCGAATTTTGGGCGCTTCGGCCACATATTCCACCGCGGCATCAAAGGCAGCCATCACGCCTTCGGCCGTCTTGCCGTAGAACGACACACGCGGGGCAATCTGGCTGTAGTGCAGCACGCGGCCCAGCTCAATGCGCTGGGCTTCGTCGGCAATCCAGCGTACATCGCCCTGGGCCAGCAATTGGCGGATAGACGGAATGTGCGGATCATCAAAAATCAGCATGTCCAGCACCACATTGGTGTCCAGCACCATGGGACGCGGCCACGGGCCTTCATAGCCCGCATTGCATGCAGGCCACTTCAACACGATTTTCATGCGGCCTCGCCCTCGGCGCTGCCTTCTGATTTACGTGGTTTGACCGCGCCCTTGATCATTTCAAAGCAGAACAGACGGCACTCAATCGGGCCGTTCCACATCGGCGTGCGGCGCGACTCTTTGAGGCGCATCTTGCCGGGCAGCTTCAGGTCGGGCGTCAGCATCCAACCGGTCCAGCCGCTGTAGTTTTTCTTCCAGTGGCTGGCCAGCTGGCCGAAGAACTCGCCGCCGTCTTCGGTCTGCGCGGTCTCGCGGCCTGCGCGTTCCATCACGCCCATGCGCTCGGCGGCATTGCGGCCTGCAGAACCCGCAGCAGCAATCCGCTCGCCATACGGGGGGTTGAGCAGCATCATGCCGGGCTGCTCGCACGGCGGCATGCGCTGCAGCGCATCGCCACCACGCAGGTTGATGGTCTCGGCCACCCCGGCGCGTTCGGCATTGCGCTGGGCAAAGTCGACCATGCGGTGCGAAACGTCGGAGCCAAAAATCGGCACCGGGCTTTCGTCCAGAATCTGTGCCTCCGCCTCGTCCAGGATTTGCTCCCAGACGTGGCGCTGGAACGGCACCAGCTTTTCAAAAGCAAAGCGGCGCAGGATGCCAGCGGGAATCTTGCGCGCAATCTGCGCGGCCTCGATCAGCACCGTGCCCGAGCCGCAGCAGGGGTCATACAGCGGCTGCGGGTTGGGGCCATGCGGATTCCAGCCGGTGGCGGCAATCATCGCGGCGGCCAGCGTTTCCTTGAGCGGAGCGTCGCCCTTGTCTTCGCGCCAGCCGCGCTTGAACAGGGCTTCACCCGAGGTGTCGATGTACAGCGTGCAACTGTCCGTGGTCAGGTGCATGTGCACGCGTACATCGGGGTGGTTGGTTTCCACACTGGGGCGCACACCGTTGCGCTTGGCGCGGAAACGGTCGGCAATCGCGTCTTTGACGCGCAGCGCAGCAAAGTTCAGGCTGGTCAGCGGGCTGTGCTGGGCCGTCACTTCGATCTTGAAAGTCTCTTTCGGGGAGAACCAGATTTCCCACGCCACCTCGCTGGCGGCACGGTACAGGTCGTTCTCACTGCGGTATTCGGTGTACGACAGCTCCACCAGCACGCGCTGGGACAAACGGCTGTGCAGGTTGAGCAGCATGGCGTCGCGCCACATGCCGCGCACGCTGACGCCGCCACGGCCGGTGAGCACGTCGTCGTTGCCCACGCCAGTGATGGCACGGACTTCGTCGGCCAGAAAACCCTCAACGCCAGCGGCGCAGGGCAAAAACAGATGCAGTTGATTCATAGCAGGGGGCCAAGCATACGCGAGTCACCCTGCCCTTGTATGGCTGTTGGTTGACACGCATGGAAAGCAAAAAACGCAGCCTTGCGGGCTGCGTTTTGGTTTCGATGTAAAAAATATAGCTTAAAAAGCAACGCCAGCGACGAGCATGACGTTGGCATACGGTGTGCACTCACCCGTGCGAATGACCGCACGAGCCTGGGCATTGCGTTGTTTGAAGACTTCGTGCGAGACCTGCTCGATCGGCAGATCACGCCAAGGCGCAGGCAGCCAGCCGGGCGTCTCACCTTGGTTGGCAAAAAAGGTTTCTTTGGCCATCACCATGCGCTCGACCTGCATTTCGCTCTCCAGCGCTTCCAGCACCAAGGCGATGCTGGGCAGGCCACGCATCACGGCCAAGTCAATGCAAGGCACACCGGGGGGAACGGGTAGGCCCGCATCACCCACCACCACCACATCGTTGTGGCCCAATTGCGCCACCAAGTGCGACAGCGCGGCATTCAGGAGTTTGGTTTTTTTCATTGCACTTCCATTTCCGTTCGCTGAGGGATGGAGGGTTGCGCACCCGCACGGCCAATGCACAAGCTAGCCGCCCGAATTCCCCATTCCACCGCATGCGCCAGCGTGCAGCCTTCACCTAGGCGCGTGACCATGGTGCCCAAAAAGGTGTCACCGGCCGACGTGGTGTCCACCACCGCCACCTGCGGTGCAGAGTGCACGCTAGCACCTGCTGCATTCAGCGCCACAGCACCTTGGCTGCCCATGGTGACCACCACTTGCAGCACACCCAGGCCGACAAAATGCTGGGCGGCGCGCTGCGCAGTGTCCGCATCGGTCACCGCCATGCCCGACAGTTCTGCGGCTTCATGCTCGTTCACCACCAGCGTATCGATCAAAGGCCACCACTGGCTGGGCACGGCTTTGACGGGCGAAGGATTCAGCACCACTTTGCAACCCGCTTGCCGGGCCATGACCACTGCGCGGTCCAAAATTTCCAAAGGGGTTTCAAACTGCACGACCAGATAGTCCGCCTGGGCCAGCACCTCGGTAAAATTCAACGGCAAATCCGCGTGCGCGTTGGCACCGGGGATGACAGCAATGCGGTTGCTGCCATCAGCCTCGACCATCACCACGGCAGAGCCGGTGGCTACACCGTCGTGCACCGCTACATGCGAGACATCGACCCCGTCGGCCACCAGCGCCTGGCGCAATGCATCGCCATGGGCATCGTGGCCCACACACCCCACCAGTGCCACCTGGGCACCATGGCGCACACAGGCCACCGCCTGGTTGCCGCCCTTACCCCCGGGGATATAGCTCAGGTCTTGCGCGTGCACGGTTTCACCACGCTCTGGCATGCGCTGCAGACGCAGCACCACATCCATGTTCAAACTGCCCAGCACCACAATGCGGGTCTTGGAAGATTGCGTCATCACCAAATCTCTTGTCTGCCGGAAATCAATGTGCACGCTGGCTGCGGCGCTGGCGAATGGTGTCCACCACCACGGCCACCACAATCACGGCGCCGGTGATGATGCGCTTGCTGGGCTCACTGGCGCCGATCTGGGCCAAACCCGCTTCCAGCACTGCAATGATCAACACACCAAAGAAGGTGGTGATGACCGAGCCACGCCCGCCCATCAAACTGGTGCCACCAATCACGACCGCCGCAATTACCTGCAGTTCCATGCCAGAACCCGCATTCGGGTCGGCCGCTTCCAGGCGGGCAGACTGCATCAGGCCCGCCAGCGCAGCCAAAAAGCCCATGGCCGCAAACACGGCAATACGCACAGGCTTGGGGTCAACGCCAGCCAAACGCATGGCCTCTTCATTCGTGCCAATGCCCACCACATAGCGGCCAAACACCGTGCGGCTGAGCACCAGTTGACCAATGATCACCACGCAGATGGCAATAAAAAAGGAGGCCGACAACCCCCCCACCCACGGAGCTGCCAAGCCGCCCATGGCATCCCCCACATATTGGGTGCGCGAGTCGGTGACCAGATAGGCACCCCCACGCACGGCTTCGAGCATGCCCAAAGAAACGATGAAGCTGGGCAGTTGCCACGCCACCGAAATACCCCCGGTGATGGCCCCGCAGACCACGCCCACCAGCACGCCCAGTGCAGCAGCGCCCCAGGCACCCCATTCCCACTGCAGCATGGCGGCAGCTGCGGCGGCGGCGCTGAGTGCCAGCACCGAGCCCACCGACAGGTCAATGCCCGCAATAATCAGAACAAACGTCATGCCCACGGCCATCACGGCCAAGGCGGGAATCTCGTTGGCGATCGACAGTAGCGTGTCTTTGCTGAGAAAGTAGTCCGACAAAGAACTGAACAGCGCCACCATGGCGATCAGCACCACCAGCAGGCCAAGGTAGGTGCCGAATTCTTGGCGCCAAGGGCTGCGCACTGCAGCGGGAGTAGGGGTAGAAGAGGAAGACATCGTGTATTCGGTTTTTATTCAGACAGCAGCGGGGGCGGTGGAGGCTTCAGTGACATCCCCAAAGGCGGCAGCCAGCAAGGCTTGCTGGGTCCACGCGCCACGTTCAAAGGTCGCAACGATGCGGCCTTGGTACATAACGGCAATGCGGTCGCACAGCTCCATCAGCTCACGCAGGTCGCTGGAGACCACCATCACCGCTTTGCCCTGGTGGGTCATGGTGTTGATCTCCGCATACAGATCGGCGCGTGCGCCCACATCCACGCCCCGTGTGGGTTCATCCAGCAGCACCACAGGGCAATCCCGGTGCAGCCAGCGCGCAAAAATCACTTTTTGCTGGTTACCACCACTGAGCGTGCCCACAGGCTGCTCAGCGTTTTGTGCACGCACGCGCAGGCGCTGCACCATCTGCTTGGCCAGTTGCGCTTCGCGCGAGCGATGCAGCCAGCCGCCGCCTGACACCGAGCCGAGATGGCTCAACGAGGTGTTCACACGGATCGACTGGGGCAAGAGCAAGCCTTGGGCCTTGCGGTCTTCGGTAATCAGGCCAATCCCCGCACGCACTGCCTGCATAGGGCTGCGCCAGTTGGGGGTGACCGTTTGGGGCTTCTGATCGGGGTGTTGGCCGGTCAACTCAATGCTGCCGGAGTCGGCTTTGTCAGCACCGTACAGCAGGCGCATCAACTCGGTGCGCCCGGCGCCCACCAAGCCCGCTACACCCAGCACTTCACCGGCGTGCAGTTCCAAGCTCACATCCTTGACCACATCGCCACGCGACATGTTTTCGGCGCGCATCAGCACGGGGCCGGCCTTGCGCCGTGGTTTGCTGTCCAGCGTTTCGACATGGCGGCCCACCATGCGTTCGACCAGAGTGGCTTCCGCCAGCCCCTGCATGGCCAGCACATCCACCAAGCGGCCATCGCGCAGCACAGCGGCGCGCTCGGCCACGCGCTGCAATTCTTCCAGGCGGTGCGACACATACACCAGCGCCACACCTTGCGCCTTCATCAGGTCGATTTGTTTGAAAAGGTGCTCAATTTCATTGGCCGTCAGCATGGCCGTCGGTTCGTCCAAGACCAGCACCCGGTTGCCATCGCGCAGATTGCGGGCAATTTCCACCATCTGCTGCATCCCAATGCCCAGCTCGGACACCTGGGTGCGGGGATCAATGTGGTTCAGGCCCATCTTGGCCAGTTGCTCGCGGGCCAGCTCGTTCAAGCGCGTGCGATCCACCATGCCAAAGCGGTGGGGCAGGCGGTCCAGCAGCAAGTTTTCAGCCACGCTGAGCGTATTCACCAACCCCAGCTCCTGCAGCACCATGCGCACACCTTGGCGCTCAGCATCGGTGCGCGACACGGGGGCAAAAGGCTGACCCATCAGGGTCATCTGCCCACGCGTTGCAGCCACTAGGCCACACATGATCTTGGAACAGGTGCTCTTGCCCGCACCGTTTTCACCGGTCAGGGCCAACACTTCGCCCGCGCGCAAGTCAAGGCTGACACCATCCAGCACCGTGCTGCTGCCATAGTCTTTGCCAATACCTTCCAAGCGCATGACCACGCTGCCACGGTCCGCAGGAGTTGGGAATACCATGAAAACCGCCCTTACTTGGTGACCAGCACCACGTCGGTTTTCACCTCTGCGGGAAGCTGTGCCTGGGGCGTCTTGTCCTTGATGGCCTTCAAAGCCACATCAATACCAAAAGCAGCTTGCTTAGCGGCAAATTGGTCTGCCGTGGCCAGCACGCGGCCATCCTTGAGCATGGGCTTGATGGCCTGGATGTTGTCGTAACCCACCACCAGCACCTTGCCCGTCTTGCCTGCCGCACGCACAGCGGCTACAGCGCCCAGGGCCATGGAGTCATTGCCCGCCAGCAAGGCCTTCAGATCGGGGTTCTCACGCATCATGCCGGCCGCCACGGTATTGCCGTTGGCAATTTCCCAGTTGCCCGACTGCACGCCGACAACCTTCATCTTGGCAGCGTCCATGGCATCCTTGAAACCAGCGGTGCGCTGCTGGGCGTTGGTGGTGGTAGAGACACCTTCAATGATGCCAACCTTGTCACCTTCCTTGAGTTCCTTGACCAGGCGCTCGCCCACCAGCTTGGCGCCCAGGCGGTTGTCAGGGCCAACGAAAGGAATGTTCAGGTTCTTTTCCTTCAAGGCTTCCGGGTCCAGGCGGTTGTCGATGTTCACCACGATCACGCCCTTGTCCACCGCGCTCTTGAGCACGGGCACCAGCGCCTTGGAGTCCGCCGGGGCGATCACAATCGCGTGGGCCTTCTGGGCCACCATCTGCTCTACCATCTTGATTTGCGCGGCGGTGTCGGTTTCGTTCTTGATACCGTTGCTCACCAGCACGTAGTTCTTGTGCTCTTTGTTGTGTGCCTTGGCGCCGTCTTCCATGGTGCGGAAGAACTCATTGGCCAGCGACTTCATGACCAGCGCCACCTTGGGCTTTTCTTCGGCATGAACGGCAGGGGCAAAAGCACCAAAAACGGCCAAAGTGGCGGCGCCAATGGCGAAAAGTGTGTGACGACGTTGCTGCATGGTGGTTCTCCGAGCGCACTGTGCGCTCTATGGGTTGACACGAGCTGGTCAAAGAAAAGCGCCGCCCGCAGGCAGCGCATTGTCTTGGTCCAAGTCGCGCGATTTTAACGGGCGGTAATAAGCTTAATCACAAAGTAAGTACAAGCCAACGCGCAGGCCGCACGCTGCACCTGCGCACTTACAAGGCTTTACGCAAATTGGCAGGCGCAATTTTCAGCGCTTCGCGGTATTTGGCCACTGTGCGGCGCGCGCATTCAATGCCCTGTTCTTTGAGCATTTCGGCAATCTGGCTGTCCGACAGCGGTTTTTTGGTGCTTTCGGCCGACACAAACTGCTTGATCAAGGCCCGCACTGCTGTGCTGGAGGCATTGCCACCCGTCTCCGTGCCCAGGCCCGAGCCAAAGAAAAACTTCAGCTCATACGTGCCATGCGGGGTGGACATGTATTTGGCGGTGGTGACGCGGCTGATGGTGGACTCGTGCAGGCCCAGTTCATCAGCAATGTCGCGCAGCACCAAGGGGCGCATGGCCAGCTCGCCATGCACAAAAAAGTTCTTTTGCCGCTCCACAATCGCTTTGGACACCCGCAAGATGGTGTCAAAACGCTGCTGCACGTTCTTGATGAACCAGCGCGCTTCTTGCAGCCGCTGTTGCAGCCCGGCATGTCCTTCACTGCCCTTGTGGCCGCGCAAGGCACCCGCGTAGATGTCATGCACGCGCAGGCGCGGCATCACATCGGGGTTGAGCTGCACACTGAACTGCGCCATGCCATCAGCGCCCCGGCGTGCCATTTTTTTGACGATGACGTCTGGCACGATCACGTGGCGTTCGACATCCACAAAACGTCGCCCAGGTTTGGGCTCCAACCGGGCAATAGCCCCCAGTGCCGCGCGCACCTTGGCTTCGGGCAGGCCGCAGGCTTGCATCAGTTTGCGCACATCGCGGCGGGCCAGCAGTTCCAGCGGCTGTGCGCACAGCTGCAAAGCCATGTCGATCAGTTCGTTGTCTTCGCCCTGGTTTTGCAGGTGTAGCAACTGCAGGCGCAGGCATTCCGACAGATTGCGCGCGCCCACGCCCACGGGCTCCAGCGATTGCAGCAGGCGCAACGCCACGGTAAAGCGGTGTACCAGCTCTTCCAGTTGCTCCAGATCGTCGCCACCGGCCAGACCCAAGGCCAGTTCTTCCAGTGAATCTTCGAGGTAGCCGTCGTCGTTGAGGTTTTCAATCAAAAACCGCAGCGCATACCGGTCCAGCTCGGACAGGCGCAAGGACAGGGATTGCTGGTGCAAGAAATCGGTCAGCGACTCGTGCGCGCCGGCCAAGTCCAACGCCGTGGGCGCATCGTCATCATCGCGGGCGCCACGCGGTGGTGCATCGCCGCCCCACTCGCTGTCATCGAACGCCACATCCACGCTGCCGTCGCCCTCCCAATCGCTGGGCACGTCAGATTCGGTGCTTGCAATTTCTTGGTCTTTTTGGCCTTCAGCGCTTACTGTACTTGCGTTGTCAGCTATGGAATATTGCGCTTCGTCTGCCGCCTGGGCGTCGTACTCAGGAGCAGCATCGGCATGGGCCAAGCCAAATTCTTCGGACGCAGCCTCGTCGTTGGCCACTTCAAGAAAGGGATTGTCGTCGAGCATTTGCTCGACTTCTTGGGACAGTTCCAGCGTGGATAGCTGTAAGAGGCGAATGGATTGCTGCAGTTGCGGCGTAAGCGCTAAATGCTGTGAGACCCGCAGTGACAAACCTGGCTTCAACGCTATACCCCTCTTTCGACCCTTGTTGTTTTTTCTGAAACCTGCCGGAGAGGACTACATCCTGAAATGTTCGCCGAGGTACACCCGCCGGACATCAGGGTTCTCAACAATTTCTTGCGGCGTGCCCTGCGCCAGCACGGTGCCATCACTGATGATGAACGCGTGGTCACAAATACCCAGTGTTTCGCGCACATTGTGGTCGGTGATCAGCACACCAATACCGCGTTCCTTGAGGAAGCCAATGATGCGCTGAATCTCGATCACCGCGATCGGGTCGATACCGGCAAAGGGCTCATCCAGCAAGATGAAGCGTGGGTTGGTCGCCAATGCACGGGCAATTTCCACGCGGCGGCGCTCACCACCGGACAGTGCCAGCGAGGGCGACTTGCGCAAATGATCGACGCGCAACTCTTGCAGCAGCGAGGTCAGCTGTTTTTCAATCTCGTCACTCGACAGCGATTGGCCAGCCGCGTCTTTTTGCAGCTCCAGCACCGCGCGCACATTGTCTTCCACGTTCAATTTGCGAAAGATCGAGGCTTCTTGCGGCAGATACGACAAACCCAGGCGCGAGCGCTGGTGAATGGGCATGCTGCCCACCGACTGGCCGTCAATGAACACATCGCCGCCGTCGCTGCGTACCAAACCCACAATCATGTAAAACGAGGTGGTCTTGCCTGCACCATTGGGGCCCAGCAACCCCACAACTTCGCCTTTTTGCACGGTCATGGACACGTCCTTGACCACCTTGCGGCTGCCATAGGACTTGGCCAGATGGCGCGCTTCCAGCTTGCTGGTAGCTGCCGTGTCTTGGGTGTTCTCGGCCATCACTTGCCTTGCAGGTTCAAATCACCGGAAGGCTGCAGCGGCTGTGCAGGCACGGCAGGCGATGGATTGGCGCCGGGCGTGGCCTTGGGGGCCAAAATGGCGCGCACGCGGCCACCAGAACCTGCAGGCGCAGACGATGGCTGGTTGCTGCGCTTTTCACCATCCACGGTGAACACATCCGTCAGATTGTTATAGGTGATGACACTGCCCATGATGTCGTCACTGAGCTTGCCACCCGTATAGCGACGCAGCTGACCGCGCCGGATCAGCTTCACATCATCGGTTTTGCCGTTGTACTCAATGATTTCGCCTTCGCCTTCGACCACTTCGTCCGGGGCACCGGGAGGCGTGTCGCGCTTTTGACGGAAATAGGCGCGTTTGCCCGTCTCTGCCTTCACCACACCATGCTGGTAGCCCTGCGCGTCCTGGCTCACATCCAGCTGCGCACCGCGCAGCACGATGGTTCCCTTGGTCATGACCACATTGCCCGTGAAGACACTGGTCTGTGTCAGTTCATCGTGGCGCAGGGCGTCCGACTCAATGTTCATGGGCTTGTCGCGGTCCGCACGCTCAGCGTGGGCCACGCCTGCAGCCCCCGCAAGGGCCGTCAACAAGAGGCAGGTGATGAATTTAGATGTCATGGGCAGGGCACGTTTCTTGCAGCACATTGTAGTCACGCATCCTGGTTTTCCATGAAAAAAGCCCGCACAAGGCGGGCTGTCTGAATGGTGACAGGCCAAAAACCTGTCTTGGCACTCAGGCCTTGGCGCTTTGCGCCACCAAATGATCGACCACGCGCAGCACATTCGGCATGCTGCCAGCACGGGGGCCATCGGTGTAGAAACGGCCCGCCACACCCATGGAAGGCACGCCCTCCACATCATAGGCTTGCTGCTGCTGTGTGGCCTTACGCACTTGGCTGGAGACGTTGAAGGAGTTGTAGACCTCCTTGAACTTGTTCACATCCACACCTTGCTTGGCTACCCAATTGAAGATGTCTTCATCCTTGGCCAGCTTGTTGCGCTCAACGTGGATAGCGTGGAACACCTTCACATGCATGGCATCAAAGTTGTCCATGGCCTGCAGCGCGTAATACAGCTTTTGCTGCGGCACAAAGCTGGCATTGAACGCCACGGGCACACGGCGCACCACCACGTTGGCAGGCGCTTTTTGCTTCCACGCAGCGAACGTGGGTTCAAACGCATTGCAATGGGGGCAGCTGTACCAGAAGAACTCCACCACTTCGACCTTGCCAGCAGGCGCATCGGTGGGAGCGGGCTTGGACAAGCGCAGGTATTCCTTGCCTTCCTGGGGCGCAGCTTGCTGTGCCAGTGCGGAGTTGGCTCCAAAAGCCATGGAGGTGGCTGCAGTGGCTGCAGCCAAAGAGAACTGGCGGCGTTGCATCAAAACGACTCCTTAACGAAAGATGGTGTGTCAGAGCCGAGACGGCTCAAAAAGTTCATTGCTGCACGCGCACCAGTGCGGAATCCACGCCAGCGCCATCAAGCTTTTGCTTGAGTTGCTCGGCATCGCCACGCTTGGAGAATGGCCCTACGCGCACCCGAAACACGGGGCGTCCATTCTGTTCACGCTCGCTGATGCGTGCCTCCCAACCCAGCATGGCCAATTTGGCACGCTGTGCATCGGCATCGGCTTGCGTGCGAAAGGCCCCGGCCTGCACAAAGTAGCTGAAACCATCTGTGGTGGCAGCGGCCGCTGCGCTTGCAGCCTTGGCCTCTGCAGCCGCTTTGGCTTCTGAAGCCTTGATCTGCGCCTTGGCCAGATCACCCAGCGGGTCAGCAGAAGCCGCTGGTGGCTGGGCTACCGCATCGGGGGGGGTGGCCGCTGGCGTGGCAGGGGCTTCGGGTGCCGGTGCAGCCGGCGTCGGGCGTGCGGACGAGCCTGCAGACAGCGGCGAATTGGGGTCCCAATTGCGGTTGCGCTCACTCTCTCGGGCTTCGGAGTTGCGCTGATCGCCCTTGTTCAGGAAAGGCACGGGCACCTTGGTCACGTACACCGCGACGCCCAGCGCAATCCCCAGCCCCAGGATCAAACCAATGATGAGTCCGAGGATTGTTCCGCCTCGCTGCTGCTTAACCATAAAACCGCCTGTCACGTTGCTTGTTGTACCGCTCACATGCGCTCAGGTGCACTCACACCCAGCACAGCCAAGCCATTGTGCAGCACCTGCGCCGTGGCGGCGACCAGTGCCAAACGGGCCAGCTTGACGGCCTCGTCATCCACCAGAATACGCTCGGCGTCGTAGTAGCTGTGGTAGGCAGAAGCCAAATCACGCAGGTAGAAAGTCACGTCATGCGGTGCGTTGCCATTGGCTGCCGCAGTCAGCATTTCGGGGTACTTGGCCAGCAGCAGCATCAACGCCTGGGCTTGCGGGCCTTGCAGCGCCGACAGATCCACGCGGTTGAGCGCTGCCACGCCTGCGCCGCCTTGTTCTTGCCAGCTGCGCAGCACGGATTGGATGCGGGCATGCGCATACTGCACGTAGTACACCGGGTTGTCGTTGTTCTGTGCCACGGCCAGATCGACGTCAAAGGTGTACTCCGTGTCGGGCTTGCGGCTCAGCAGGAAGAAGCGCACCGCATCCTTGCTGGTCCACTCAATCAGATCGCGCAGGGTCACGTACGAGCCTGCACGCTTGCTGATTTTGACCTCTTCACCGCCCTTGACCACGCGCACCATGGTGTGCAGCACGTAGTCGGGGTAGCCCTGAGGAATGCCCACATTGACGGCTTGCAAACCGGCGCGCACGCGGGCAATGGTGCCGTGGTGGTCCGTGCCCTGGATGTTCACGGCCTTGCCGTAGCCACGCAGGAACTTTTGCGTGTGATAAGCCACATCGGGCAGGAAGTAGGTGTAGGTGCCATCGGACTTGCGCATCACGCGGTCCTTGTCATCCCCAAAATCGGTGGTGCGCAGCCACAGCGCGCCATCCAGTTCATAGGTATGGCCGCTGGCAATCAGGCGCTGAACGGTTTCGTCCACATGGCCGTTTTCGTACAGGCTGGATTCCAGGTAGTACTCGTCAAACTTCAGGTTGAAGGCCAGCAAGTCCTTGTCCTGCTCGTTGCGCAGGTAGGCCACCGCAAAGTTGCGGATGTTGTCGTAGTCCTCGACATCGCCATTCGCGGTGAACGCGCGGTCATCGGCCTTGACGGTTTCCTTGTTCAGGAAGGCCTGGGCAATGTCGGCGATGTAATCGCCGTTGTAGAAATTCTTGGCCAGCGGATTTTCGCTGTCGGTAGGCCAGCACTCGTCGCCTGGCTTAAAGCCTTTGGCGCGCAACTGCGTGCTCTTGGTCAGCGTATCAATCTGCACGCCCGCGTCGTTGTAGTAGTACTCGCGGTGCACCTTCCAGCCTTGGGTGCTGTACAGGTTGCTGATGGCATCGCCAATCGCCGCCTGACGGCCATGACCGACGTGCAGCGGCCCCGTTGGGTTGGCGGACACAAACTCCACCACGATCTGGGCGCCACGGTCGGCCTGGTGGCCGAACTGCAGGCCCTGGGCCAGCACCTCGCGTACCACTTCCTGCTTGGCGGCGGGCTTGAGGCGAATGTTCAAAAAGCCGGGGCCGGCGATTTCAACGGCATCGACCCACTTCTGGAAACCTGGCGTGGCCTCCAGCGCGGTCTTGAGCTGCTCGCCCAAGGCACGGGGGTTGGCCTTCAGGGGCTTGGCCAACTGCATGGCTGCCGTGCAGGCGAAGTCGCCATGGGCTGCCACCTTGGGGTTTTCAAACGCAGCGCGCGCACCAGCGCCGGGCGACAATTTTTCGAGCTCAGCAGCCAGAGCTGCGAGCAAATCCTGTTTGACGGAAAGCATCGGGCGATTTTACGTGCCACACCGCTTTGTGCCGAAAGACCGGCATCGCAATGCCGTGGCCGTGGCCGTACCCGTGCTGCAACTCGCAAGCAAGCAGCACACCGAATATTCAGCCAAATCGTCCTTAGCGCCCGTCGAATATAAGCATACCGCTCTTGTTTTTTATGCATCCTGTGCGTTGCTGCGCCTGACTATGCCCCCACGGCGGCGATCCACCGTGTGCATGAAGGCATTCACGCACCCCACAATAATGACAACCATTCTCATTTACACCTAAAATCCTCCGGATGCCCGCCCCGCCCCCGTCTTTTGACCCCATACAGCAAGTTCAGCAATTGTTTGCTGGCCACCATGCGTGGCTGCTGTCGCGTTTGAAAGCCAGGCTGCGCAATACGGCGGAAGCACAAGATGTGGCCAGCGAAACCTTTCTGCGCATGGTGGCAGCGCCACACCCTGTGCGGATTGGAGAGCCCCGCGCCTTTCTCACCACCATTGCCAAACGGCTGCTGTGCTCTTTGTGGCGCCGCCGTGAGCTGGAACACGCTTACCTGGAAATGCTGGCCCAGTGCCCGCCTGAGCTGGCGGCATCGCCCGAGGAACGGGCGGTGCTGCTGGAAACGCTGGAGCACATTGCCCACGCACTGGAAGGTCTGCCGCCCCAGGTGCAGCAAACCTTTGTGCTCAGCCAGATGGATGGCATGGGCTATGTGGCGATTGCCGAGCAACTGGGCATCTCGCACAGCACGGTGCGCCGCCACATGGCCGAAGGTTTTCGCCGGATTGCGCTGGCCGTCACACGGCAAAACGCAGGCATTGGACTGCCACGCCCATGAGCGACAGTACGCTGAACCCGACCTACGAAGCGGCGATTGACTGGATGGTGACACTGCACTCCGGCGCGGTCACCGATACCGAGCGCAGCCACTTTCAAACGTGGCTGGCCCACCCCAGCCACCGCGCCACGTGGGAGGCGCTGGCAGGCCCAATGGACGCCGCGCTGGCCCCGGCACGCGCAGCGGCCACCCGCATGCCGGGCACGCTCAGCGCAACCTTGGCCCGCGCCGAATCCCGCACCCGTGCACGCCGCCAGCTGCTGCGTGGCGCACTGGCGGTGGGTGGCATGGCCAGCGCCGCCGCCCTGCTGGTGGCCGAGCGCCATGCGCCTTTGGCGCAACTGGCCGCTGATCTGCGCACCGGCACCGGGGAGCGGCGCGACTTTGCGTTGTCCGATGGCAGCGTGGTCACACTGGATGCACGCTCGGCGGCAAACATCGACTTCAGCGCCCACCGCCGTACCGTCACGCTGCGCCAAGGCGCGCTGATTGCCAAGGTGGCAGCGCAGTCTGCGCCATTCATCGTGCACACACCGCACGGACAGGTACGTGCGCTGGGTACCCGCTTTGTGGTGCAACTGGAGGCCACCCGCAGCTACGTGGGCATGCTGGAGCACAGCACCGAGGTGACGGCCCGCAACGGCCAGCAATGGCAGGTTGCAGAAGGTGAGAGCACCCGCTTTGGCGTGCAAGGCATGGAGCCCGATGCGCCCCTGCCCCACACCGCCAGCGCGTGGCAGCACGGCTTGCTGCAAGCGCACGACCAGCCGCTGGGCGAGGTCATCCGCGCACTGCGCGCCTGGCGCACAGGTTTTATCCGCATCTCGCCGCGCGCAGCCGCGCTGCGGGTGTATGGCAGCTATGCATTGGACGATACCGATCGTGCGCTGGCTGCACTGGCGGAGACACTGCCGATCCGCGTGCACACCTACCAAGGTGGCTGGCTGGTCGTAATTGAATAAAACCATAGCTGCTAGCGCATATGCGTTCTACAAAAAAGATCCATTCATCTTTCAAACTACCGCTAGATCAGCGCTGACAGCTATAAAAAATATTTTGCGAAAAAAATGAACACTTTTCGGTGTTCAAGCGACAAGCCTCTCGGAAACCTATTCACCCATCCCCTTTTTCCGAGGACTCCCGTGCCCGCTACTTTCAACGCACACCCGCTGCGCGCGCTGGCCGCCGCAGCGCTTTTGACCTGCGCTATCTCCGTACAGGCGCAAGCACCGCAAACGTTCAACCTGCCTGCCCAACCGCTGGGCAGCGCACTGGCCAGCATTGCCGCAGGCAGCGGCCAGCAAATCAGCATTGACGCCGAACTGGTACGCGGCCACAGCGCCCCAGCCATCCAAGGCAACTACACCCCAGAACAAGCCGCACGCGCCGCACTGGCAGGCAGCGGCCTAGAGCTGGTGCGCACCAGCAGCGGCAACTGGACGCTGAAAGCCATCGCCGCGCAACCCGCCACAGGCACGGCATTGAACCGCGCGCCCACGCTGGGCGAAGTGCGTGTGACGGCGGAAGCTGCGCGCAGCGCCGCCACCGATGGCACCGGCAGCTACACCGCACGCGCCGTCACCATCGGCAAGAGCGAACAGCCGTTGAAAGACATTCCCCAGTCCATCAGCGTGGTCACGCGCCAACTGATGGATGAGCAGAACGCCACCTCGGTTTACGACGCACTGGCCACCACCACGGGCATCACGCTGCTGCAAAGCCCGCAAGGCGGCAAATACATTTACTCGCGCGGCTTCGCTGTTGCTACGCTGCAGTACGACGGCGTCAATGTGCAGCGCCTGTATGGCCGTGCCAGCAACTACTCGGGCAGCACCGCCATTTATGACCGCGCCGAAATCCTGCGCGGCTCGGCCGGACTGCTGCAAGGCGGTGGTGACCCCAGCGGCGCTGTCAATCTGGCACGCAAGCGGCCGCTGAAGGAAGGTGGCGTCAGCGTAACCGCCAAGGCCGGTTCGTGGGACCGCTATGCCACCCAGGTGGACGGCAGCGGTGCCCTCAACGCCGAAGGCACGCTGCGTGGCCGTGGCGTGATTGACGTGGAAGACGAACACTCTTTCATCGACTCGGTCAACCGTCGCAACACCACGCTGTACGGCACGCTGGAATACGACATTTCGGCACAGACCCAGGTCAGCGTCGGTGCCAGCCACGAAACCTTCAAGGGCAGACCCTTTATCTCCGGCCTGCCGCGCTACAGCGATGGCCGCGACATCGGCCTTTCGCGCTCCACCTACCTCGGTGCCGCTTGGAACTACCAAGACAACACCACCCAGACCGTGTATGCCGACCTGTCGCACCAGATCAACGACCGTTGGCGCGCGAAAGTCTCAGCCATTCACGTGCAGGAGGAGCTGGACATGAAATACGCGTCCTCGCAACGCGCCGTTGCACCAACGACCGGCTTAGGGGGCACAGTAGCCAACCTCACACAGGCCGATCAGAAAGCCTCTGGCATTGATGCCAGCCTGAACGGTGAATTTGATGCCTTTGGCCGCCAGCACGAGCTCGTCCTAGGTAGCAGCTACAACCAGTCCCGAGTGACGAGCGACTACAGCTCCATGAATCCGCCTACGGCCATTGACGTGTTCAACCCGAACCCCTTCAGGACGGAGCCCAGCAACGCCGCGCTGCGCTTCGCCAATACCGAAAGAAGTCTAGGCAAGGCGCGTCAATTGGGTGCGTACGGAGCCTTGCGCCTGCAAATCACGGATCCCCTCAAACTGGTTATAGGTGGCCGCATCGGCTCTTACAAAACCGACTGGGACACCATCACCTCCACGACAGGCACCGTCACCGCCTCTGCCACACACCAAGACGACACACGCTTCATGCCGTTTGCAGGGCTGATCTATGCGCTCAACCCCAACTGGTCGGTCTATGCCAGTTACGCCGACATCTTCAACCCCCAGTGGTCACTGAACGCTGCGGGGCAGAACCTCAAGCCAATCGTCGGCTCCACCTATGAGCTGGGCCTCAAGGGCGAACTCTTGAACGGACGGGCCAACACCTCGTTCGCCCTGTACCGCGTCGATCAAAAGAACCGTGCCACCGAAGATGTGGCGTCAGGCCCCAACTGCCGCGACGGCTATTACTGCTACACCGATGAGGGCCGCGTGCGCAGCCAAGGCTTTGATGCCGAAATCAGCGGTGAGCTGGCACGTGGCTGGAATCTGTTTGCGGGCTATACCTTCAACCGCAACACCTACGAACGCGACATCAACAACCAGGGACTGGATTTCAACACCTACACGCCCAAGCACATGCTGCGTGCCTGGACCACCTACCAGTTGCCCGGCGCCTGGAGCGCCATCACCATCGGCGGTGGTGTGAATGCTCAGAGCGCGTCTTACCGCAAAATTGGTGCGGTGAAACTTGAAGCCCCAGGCCGTGCAGTGTGGAGCAGCTATGTGCGCTACCAGTTGAACAAGCAGTGGCAAGCATCGTTGAACTTCAACAACATGTTCGACAAGCACTACTACACATCGATCGGCAATCTGGTCAACAGCAGCCACTACGGTGATCCGCGCAATGTGATGCTGACCCTGCGCGGTACGTTCTAAACACGGCCGCCACGCTGGCGTTCTGGGGCGGACTTTCAGAACGCCCGAGGAGGCCGAGCGAAAAAAAATGGCACCCACTGAGCGCCCCTCTCCTCACACACCCAGCCGGCACATGCTGCCGGCTTTTTCTTTACATGCCACGCGCCCAGTACACGGCAACCACGGCAATCACCGGAATGATGTGCGCCTGCACCATGATCCACTGGCGCGCCGTGCGGATGGCGCTTTCAGCGGGCAACGCACCCGTGGTGTTCAGGGTTTTGAGCCAGCGGCGGATGGTGAAGGTGGGACGCAGCGAAATCAGCGCGGTGACCAGAAACAGCGTCATCTTGACGTGAAACAGCGGCTGCGAGACATACCATGTCAGCCCCTTGGCGCCCCAGACGATGCGCGCAATGCCGGTGAGCAGCAGCACCAGCGCGGTGATGCCATAAATCATGTCCAGCCGCGCCAAGCGGCGTACCACGGCCTCGCTCATCCACTCGGCGCGGCACAGCGCGGCCTCGCTCGACAGGAACACCACCAGGGTCAAGATGGCCACTATGTGCAGACTGGCCAGAAATGCTTCGAGAGTCATCGTGCGATACCTTTGCTCCAAAATTCGGGGCGTTCGTACTGCCCCTTGAGATAGTCCATCCACAAACGCAGTCGCAGTGTCATGTGCTTGCGCTGTGGAAACACCAAGTAAATACCGTTGGGCGGTGCAGCAAAGTCAGCCAACACCTCTACCAAACGGCCTGCGGCAATTTCAGCTTCCACCTCCCAGGTGCTGCGCCAGGCAATGCCCCAGCCGCCCAGGCACCAGTCGTGCAGCACTTGCCCATCCGAGCAATCGAGCGGCCCGGCAGGCTTGAAGTGCACCACCTCCGTGCCGCCGTCGCGGCTGGGCAGGCGAAAGGCCCAGCCCCGGGTTTGAGAGGCATCGCTGGACAGCGTCAGGCAGCGGTGCTGTGCCAATTCAGACGGGTGTTTGGGCGTGCCGTGGCTTTGCAGGTACGCAGGGGTGGCCACGCACAAGCGGCGGTTGTCGGCCATGCGCACGCTGATCAGCGATGAATCGGGCAAGTCCCCCACGCGCACCGCACAGTCATAGCCCTCCCCGGCCAAGTCCACCACGCGGTCACTCAGGTTCAGGGAGATGGTGACGTCTGGGTGCAGGTCGTGAAACAACGGCACCAGCGGGGCCACATGGCGGCGGCCAAAGCCTGCCGGTGCGGTCAGGCGCAAATGGCCGGTGGCCTTGACGCCCCCGGCGGACACACTGGCCTCGGCATTCGAGACATCAGCCAGCAAGCGCTGGCAATCTTCCAGAAAGGCGCTGCCCTCGTGCGTCAGGCTGATACGGCGCGTGGTGCGCACCATGAGCTTGACGCCCAGGTGCTCTTCCAGCGCATCCAGCCTGCGCCCCATGATGGCCGGGGCCACGCCCTCGGCCTTGGCTGCGGCCGTCAAACTGCCCCGGGTGGCGACGGAAACAAATGACTCGAAGGCTTTGAGTTTGTCCATGGTCCCAAAGAAATATTCATCGAATTAGCCAAAAACGCTTATGCAGAAAGCACCAGCAGCTATGTTTTTATACGACACCGCAGCGTTGCCATGTCGCTGACAGTGTTGCCCACTTTTGCATAAAAGTCATCAGTTTTGAGCTTTTTGCGCGATTTATTAACCTCCAGCTTTGCAATACAGTGGTGTGCAAGGCTGCATCACTTTGCGATGCCTCGATTTTTCAATGATCCAAGGGGACCCCACCATGACCGCACGCACCCAAGTCCATGGCCTGCAAGTTGCCAATGAGCTGCACACCTTCATCAACGAACAGGTTCTGCCCGGCACGGGCGTGGACGCTGCCACGTTCTGGAAGGGTTTTGATGCACTGGTGGCCGATCTGGCCCCCAAGAACGCTGCCCTGCTGGCCGAACGCGATCGCCTGCAGACCGAGCTGGACACTTGGCACCAAGCCAACCCCGGTCCCATCACCAACATGGCGGGCTACCAGCAGTTTCTGACGCAAATTGGCTATCTGGTGGAGCAGCCCAAAGATGCCAAGGCCACCACCGAAAACGTCGATGCCGAGCTGGCCACCATGGCGGGCCCGCAGCTGGTGGTGCCCATCTTGAACGCCCGCTATGCACTGAACGCCGCCAACGCACGCTGGGGCAGCCTGTACGACGCGCTGTACGGCACCGATGCCATCCCCGAAGACGGTGGCGCTGAAAAGGGCAAGGGCTACAACCCCGTGCGCGGTGCCAAAGTGATTGCATTTGCACGCAACTTCCTGGACCAGGCTGCGCCACTGGCGGCAGGCTCGCACAAAGATTCCACGGACTACAAGGTCGAAGGCGGCAAGCTGCTGGTCACCTTGAAAGACGGCAGCACCACGGGCCTGAAAGATGCGGACAAATTCATCGGCTACCAGGGCGATGCCACGGCACCCACTTCGGTCCTGCTAAAGAACCACGGTTTGCACATTGACATCATCGTTAATCCAGCCACGCCCATCGGCCAGACCGATGCCGCAGGCGTGGCCGACGTGGTGGTGGAAGCCGCTGTCTCGACCATTCTGGATCTGGAAGATTCCGTTGCCGCTGTCGATGCCGAAGACAAGGTGCTGGGCTATAGCAACTGGCTCGGCATTTTGAAAGGCACGCTGACCGAATCCTTCGACAAGGGTGGCAAGACGCTGACCCGTGGCCTGAATGGCGACCGCAGCTACACCGGCGCCAATGGCCAGCCCGTCAAGCTGCATGGCCGCTCGCTGATGTTCCTGCGCAATGTGGGCCACCTGATGACCAACCCGGCCATTCTGTGGGGCGCGGAAGGCAAAGAGATTCCGGAAGGCATTCTGGATGCCATGGTCACCACCACCATCGCCATCCATGACCTCAAGGGTCTGGGTGCCAACGGCATCAAAAACAGCCGCACGGGCAGCGTTTACATCGTCAAGCCCAAGATGCATGGCCCTGCCGAAGTGGGTTTTGCCAATGAGCTGTTTGGCCGTGTCGAGCAAGTGCTGGGACTGAAGGAAAACACCGTCAAGCTGGGCATCATGGACGAAGAGCGCCGCACGTCCGTCAACCTGAAGGCCGCGATTGCCGCCGCCCCTGCTCGCGTGGCCTTCATCAACACCGGTTTCCTGGACCGTACCGGCGACGAAATGCACACCGCCATGCACGCTGGCCCCATGGTGCGCAAGGGTGACATGAAGACCAGCGCCTGGCTGCAAGCCTACGAAAAGAGCAACGTCCTGGTCGGTTTGACCATGGGCCTGCGTGGCCGTGCACAGATCGGCAAGGGCATGTGGGCCATGCCCGACCTGATGAAGGCCATGCTGGAACAAAAGATTGGCCACCCCAAATCCGGTGCCAACACCGCCTGGGTGCCCTCGCCCACCGGTGCCACGCTGCACGCCCTGCACTACCACCAGATCAATGTGGCCGATGTGCAAAAGGAACTGGAAAAAACCAACGCCGACACCGAGCGCGCCAACATCCTGGCGGACTTGCTGCAAATTCCTGTAGCCAAAGACCCCAAGTGGACGGACGCCGAGAAGCAGCAAGAGCTGGACAACAACGTGCAAGGCATCTTGGGCTATGTGGTGCGCTGGGTCGATGCGGGTGTGGGCTGCTCCAAGGTGCCCGACATTCACAACGTGGGCCTGATGGAAGACCGCGCCACGCTGCGCATCTCCAGCCAGCACATTGCCAACTGGCTGCTGCACAGCATCGTCACCGAGCAGCAGGTGCGCGACACCTTCGCCCGCATGGCCAAGGTGGTGGACGGCCAGAACGCAGGCGATGCCAGCTACAAGAGTCTGGCCGCCAACCCCAACGGTGCTGCCATGCAAGCTGCGCTGGAGTTGGTGTTCAAGGGCAAAGAGCAGCCTTCGGGCTACACCGAGCCCCTGCTGCACGCCTGGCGCCTGAAGGTCAAAGCCGGCGCACGCTAGCCCGTAACCACAGCGCATGCCCTATGAAGGGGCTGCTCTGGGCATCCACACAAAGCGCCCTCGGGGCGCTTTTTTCATGCTGCTTATGCCTCGCAGATATTGCTACGAAAAGTAAGGTTGCCGCTGTCAGCGCCCCCCGGCCTTTTGGATTGCCCCGGAGAATCGGCGCAACCAAGGGTTTTTACTTAGTTTATGCAGTTACATCATTTTTCTATCGGCAAGCGCCTGGCACTGGCTTTTGCGGCGCTGATCTTGTTTATCGTCACCATGCTGGTGGTCGGCGTATTTCGCCTGCAGGCCGTGGCAGAGTCCACGGCCGACATGATGGCCCGCCCGCTGTCCAAAGAGCGTGTGATCTCTGACTGGTACCGCACGGTTTACAGCAACGTGAACCGCCACTCTGTCGTGGCCCGCAGCAGCGATACCGACTTGGCGCGCCAGTTTGTGGCGGACAACGCCGAGGCTTCCAAGACGTCCTCACGCCAGCAGGCTGAGCTGGAAAAACTGATCAATACGGCAGAAGAGCGGGCCCTGTTCGACCAAGTCAGCGTACTGCGTACCCGTTTCGTGAAGGCCCGCGACACCATTTACCAAGCCAAGGCCGAAGGCCGCGCTGACGAAGCAAACCGCCTGATGCAATCGGACTTCAATCCTGCTGCGGAAGCCTATCTGCAAACCTTGCAAGCCCTGCTCGATCACCAGCGCAAACGCATCGGTGAAGCGGCCGTTCAGGTGCAAAACGAATTTGAGCGCGGACGCCTTCAATTGGCCGTACTGGGCAGCTTGGCCGTACTGATCGCCATTGCGCTGGCGGTAGCGATTACGCGCAGCATCGTCAACCCCTTGAACAAGGCCGTGCTGGCGGTGGAAACTGTGGCTTCTGGCAATTTGACCCACCGTGTGCAGAGCAACGCCAAGGACGAAACAGGCCAGTTGCTGCGTGCGCTGGACAGCATGGGTGAGCAGTTGCGCAGCGTAGTGGGCCAAGTGCGCACGGGGGCGGAAGGCGTGGCCACGGCGTCCACCCAGATTGCCAGCGGCAACACCGATCTGTCCAGCCGCACCGAAGAGCAAGCCAGCGCCCTGCAGCAAACGGCAGCGTCCATGGAACAAATGACGGCCACCGTCCGCCAAAACGCCGACAACGCACGCGCAGCCAATCAACTGGCGGTCTCTGCATCGGACATGGCAGCACGTGGCGGCCAAGTGGTGGACCAAGTGGTCGGCACCATGGGCGAGATTCACGATGCCTCGCGCAAAATCTCCGACATCATTGGCGTGATCGATGCCATCGCGTTCCAGACCAACATCCTGGCGCTGAATGCGGCCGTGGAAGCGGCCCGCGCCGGTGAACAAGGCCGTGGTTTTGCCGTGGTCGCCAGCGAGGTGCGCTCACTGGCTGGGCGCTCTGCCGATGCAGCCAAGCAGATCAAGGGGTTGATCACGGACAGCGTAGAACGTGTGGACGCAGGCCACGCCCTGGTCGAAGAAGCCGGCACGGTGATGCGCGATGTGGTGGCCGGTGTGCGCCGTGTGACGGACATCGTCGGCGAAATCAGTGCCGCCAGCCAAGAGCAGACACAAGGGCTGGAGCAGGTGCAGTACGCCATCACCCAGATGGACTCGGTCACCCAGCAAAACGCCGCCTTGGTCGAAGAAGCCGCCGCCGCCACGCGCGCGCTTGAAGCCCAGTCCACCCAGCTGGTGCAGGCCATGGCCCATTTCCATGTCGGCCAGGAACAGACCACCTTCTTGCGCCTTGGCGCCTGATGGGCTTCGCCATCCATTGCAGCGCTGGGTCGCACCAGCGGCCTGCAGTGGTGGTGTGCAGCATGCAGAACGCGGCATCAGCCACAACAGCCGTAAAAAAGCATAGCTGGCAACGCTTTCTGACATTGCGCTGAAAGCCGATTTAACCCAAAGCAAAAGACACCTTCGGGTGTCTTTTTTTGTTGAGAATCGCTTTTATTTGGCTTGAATTCACAGCGTTGTTTGCTACAGTTCCTGCCATCTATTTCACTGGTTCTGATCTGTCATGCGCCTCTTTGCTTCTGCCTCCACCCTGGTTCTCGCGGTCCCCTTGCTGCTGTCTGGCTGCGCCACCGAAAGCTCGCAATCGCTGACCGTGGCTCAGACGCAAAGCGCCACGCGCAGCTACCAAGGCCCGCGCACCCCGATTGCCGTGGGCAAGTTTGACAACCGTTCCAGTTATTTGCGTGGTGCGTTTTCTGACGGTATTGACCGCCTGGGCAGCCAAGCCAAAACCATTTTGATGGCCCACCTGCAGCAAACCAACCGTTTCTCCGTGCTCGACCGCGACAACATGGCGGAGATCAAGCAAGAAGCCAGCATCCAAGGCACTGCGCAGCAGCTCAAAGGTGCGGACTACGTGGTGACTGGCGATGTGACCGAATTTGGCCGTAAAGAAACCGGTGACAAGCAATTGTTTGGTGTGCTGGGTCGCGGGAAGACCCAAACGGCCTATGCCAAAGTGACGCTGAACATCGTCAACATTCGCACCTCGGAAGTGGTGCGCTCGGTGCAAGGTGCGGGCGAATATCAGCTCTCCAACCGCGAAATCATCGGCTTTGGCGGCACCGCCAGCTATGACTCCACGCTCAACGGCAAAGTGCTGGATCTGGCGATCCGTGAGGCCGTGGATCGCCTGGGCGAAGCGGTCGACGCTGGCGCCCTGGGCAACCGTTAAGGAGCGCCGCCATGTCTTCTCTTTGGATGCGCTGCAGTGCAGCCTTGGCGCTGGCCAGCGCACTGACCGCCTGCGCCACTGCACCCTCCTCGCTGTACAGCTGGAATGGCTACAGCAACCACGTGTACAGCTACCTGAAAAGCGAAGCCTCACCGGAAGAACAGGTGCTGGCCATGGAAAAAGGCGTGCAGGAAGCCGGCGCCCGCGGCCGTGCGCTGCCGCCAGGTTACTACGCCCACCTGGGATTGATGTACCTGAACTCCGGGCGCACTGACCAGGCACTCAATGCCTGGGCGCATGAAAAGGCCAGCTTTCCGGAGTCCACGCCTTACATCGACTACCTAATCAACAACATGAAGAAGAACAAGGGCTGATATGGCACGCTTACCCTTTTCCGCAGCCCTGCGCTGGCTGTTGCTGGGCGTGGCTGCCGCTTGGCTGACTGGCTGCGCCACCACCGCTGCACCTGGCAAAGACTATTCCGCCTTTCGCGCAGCCAACCCACAGTCCATTTTGGTACTGCCCCCGCTGAACGACTCGCCAGAGATTCAGGCCACCGCCAGCGTGCTTTCGCACACCACCGTGCCACTGGCCGAAGCCGGTTACTACGTGATGCCCGTGACGCTGGTGACCGAAACCTTCCGTCAGAACGGCCTGGAAATGGCCAGTGACATCCATGAAGTGCCGCCTGCCAAGCTGCATGACATCTTTGGTGCCGATACCGCGCTGTACATCAAGATTGTCAAATACGGCGTCAGCTACCAGGTCATCAACAGCGTGGCCGTCGTCAGCGCGCAGGCGCGTCTGGTGGATCTGCGCAGCGGCGCTGAACTGTGGACAGGCCAAGCCTCGGCTTCCAGCGACGAAGGCGGCAACAACTCGGGCGGTGGTCTGGCAGGCATGCTGATTACGGCCTTGATCAAACAGGTGGTCAACTCGGTCTCCGATGCTTCGCACCCCGTGGCAGGCGTTGCCACCAACCGTCTCTTGGCCGCTGGGCAGCGCAACGGTTTGCTGTACGGCCCACGCTCACCCAAGTACCTCAAAAACTAGCCCCCTTGAGCAAACAGGCACCTTTGGGTGCCTTTTTCATGCCCCTTTGGGCTCTGCCCTACCAGCACGGCCATCACTGCCATTCCCCATCGAACCCATACGCTGCGGCACACCTGATCTAGCATAGCCACCCATGCGCACTTCTTTCCTTTTTCGCAGCCTGATCGTTGCAGGCCTGACCAGCGTGGCCGTCGGCTGTGCCAGCCTGCCGTCCACCCCCATGATCGAGGCCAGCCAATGGCCCGCCGTGCTGCAGCGCAACGCACCGCCACAGGCGCTGCTGCTGGGTGAACAGCACGATGCGCCCGAACACCAACAATGGCAGCACGCCACGGTGCAAGCCTTGATTGCCCGCCAGCAGCTGGCGGCCCTTGTGCTGGAAATGGCCGACCAAGGCGGTGACACCCGCAGCCTGCCGCACAACGCCAGTGAGGCCGCCGTGCAAGCGGCGCTGCAGTGGAATGACAAAGGCTGGCCGTGGCAAGCCTATGGCCCTGCTGTCATGGCGGCGGTGCGCGCCGGCATTCCTGTTTTCGGCGGCAATCTGCCACGCGCCGGCATGCGCCAGGTGATGCAAGACAGCGCCTGGGACGGCCATTTGCCCGCCACCGCCTGGGAGCAGCAACGCCAGGCCATTCGCAGCGGCCATTGCGATCTGTTGCCCGAGGGGCAAATCACGCCCATGGCGCGCATTCAACTGGCCAAAGATGCGCGCATGGCCCACACCATGGCGCAGCAGGTGCAAAGCGGCAAAACCGTGGTGTTGATTGCCGGGCGCGGCCATGTGCTGCGCAGCATCGGCGTCCCCACCTGGCTGCCTGCGGACATCACGCGCACGATTGCCATCGGCCAAGCAGGTGACAAGGCACAGGCAGAGCCAGGGGACAGCGACTACGTGGTGCGCACGCCAGCGCTGCCTGACAAAGACCACTGCGCAGGCCTGCGTGCCCAGTGGGGCCAGCCAGCCACAAAATAAATAGCTATCGGTGCTTTCTGGATAAGGGCTAGAAGCACTTTTCATTCAAATTCAGAAAAGGGGCTGCCAGCACCGGCTTTGCGGCAGGCCTCTACACTGCGGCCATGTCTGCCGAGATCGATCCGTCCACCTGCCCGCTGTGCGGGCAGGCCAACCAATGCGCCGTGGCTGCGGGCTTGCCGCCTGAGCACTGCTGGTGCATGCAAGCCCGCATCGCGCCCCAGGTGCTGGAGCGCATTCCGCCCGAGCAACGCCGCCTGCGCTGCGTGTGTCCTTCTTGCGGCCAAGACCTGTCACCCACAGGCACGCCAAGCTGAAGGCAAGGGCGTAGGCTGCAAACCTCTTGCGCCCCCATTCACCTGACTGGCCCTCCATGCACTTGTTTGCCCCCTCACCCGCCAACGTGCTCAAAGACCGCTACGGCGAGCGTTACCGCTGGCTGCTGCTGATGGCCGTGATGGTGGGCACGATTGCCTCCATCATTCCGTCCACCAGCGTGAACGTGGCCATTCCCGCCATGAGCGCCTACTTTGGCCTGGGGCAAGAGCGTGCGCAGTGGATCACCTCGGCCTTCATGGTGGCCTCCACCGTCGCCATGCTGGTCACGCCATGGCTACTGGCACGTTTTGGCTACCGCGCCACCTACGCGGGCGCCCTCAGCCTACTGATTGTGGGCGGCGTAGTGGGCGGCTTGGCCCAGCAGTTTGAGCTGCTCCTGTTCTCGCGCATGGCAGAAGGGGTCGCTGCCGGCATCATCCAGCCCATTCCAGCAGTCATCATCCTGCACGCCTTCATGGCGCATGAGCAGGGCCGTGCTGGCGGCGTATTTGGCATGGGCGTGGTGCTGGCACCAGCGCTGGCGCCGGCACTGGGCGGCTTGTTGGTTGACTGGATGGGCTGGCGCAGTACGTTTTTCATGGTGGTGCCGCCCTGCCTGCTGTCACTATGGCTGGCGTGGAAATACGTGCCCACCTCTGCGCCTGGCGGTGGCACCAGCGGCGCAGACAGCGGCAAGCTGGACCTGTGGGGGCTGGCGCTGGTCAGCGCGGGCACGCTCAGCCTGCTCAATGCGCTGGTCGCCTTCCATCACAACCACACCCAGGCCGCCCTGCTGCTGGGGGTAGCCGTGGCCGCGCTGACCGGTTTTGTGCTGTGGCAACAGCATTTGCTGCGCACCGGGCGCAAGCCGCTGATGGATTTGCGCCTGTTCAGCTACCGCCCGTTTGTCATGGGCTGCATCGTGGCCTTTATCTACGGCACGGCCATGTTTGGCTCCACCTATTTGCTGCCGGTGTTCATGCAGATGGGGCTGGGGCTTTCCGCCAGCTATGCGGGCAACCTGCTGCTGCCTGCCGGACTGGTGCTGGCCATCACCATTCCGCTGGTGGGGCGCATGGCAGACACCCAGCCCACGCACTGGCTGGTGAGCATTGGCATGCTGCTGCTGGCCGCTTCGTTTGCGCTGATGCTGTGGACAGGCCCCGGCATGGCGCTGTGGGTGCTGGCGGCCTTCATCATCGTGGGCCGCATTGGCTTGGGCTTTATCTTGCCCAGCCTGAACTTGGGGGCACTGCGGCCGCTGAACAAAACGCTGATCGCCCAAGGATCCAGCACCATCAGTTTCATTCGCATGCTGGGCGGTGCGATTGGCGTGGGGCTGTGCGGCATCGTGCTGGAATGGCGACTGGCCGTGCAGGCTGCGCAACCTGACATCACGCCGCTGCAAGGGCGCATCACGGCGTTCCATGAAAGCTTTGTCATGCTCACCCTGCTGTGCTTGCTGGCCTTTGTGGCGGCAACGCAGTTGCGCTCCCCGGCGCACAAACCCGCTGCTTAAACTGCAGCATTGCACACAAGCGGCGCAAGGCGCGTTAGGCTCTCAGTCTTTGACAGCTTGAGACGGAACCCGCGCCCATGTGCCAGCTTTTAGGAATGAACTGCAACACGCCCACCGATGTGCGCTTTAGCTTCAGTGGGTTTGCACAGCGCGCGGGCAATACCGGTGATCACACCGATGGCTGGGGCATTGCATTCTTTGAAGACAAAGGCCTGCGCCATTTTGTGGACCACGAGCGGGCCGTTGACTCGCCCGTGGCACAGCTGATTCGCCAGTACCCAATCAAAAGCAAACACGTCATTGCCCACATCCGCAAAGCCACGCAAGGCGTAGTCAGCCTGCAGAACTGCCACCCCTTTGTGCGCGAGCTGTGGGGCCGCAACTGGGTGTTTGCGCACAACGGTGACCTGAAAAACTTCGCCCCCAAGCTGCACACACACTTTCGCCCGATTGGCACCACCGACAGTGAGCTGGCCTTTTGCTGGATCATGCAAGAGCTGTGGAAATCGCACGCCGGGGTGCCCAGCATTGAAGAACTCACCCTCACCCTGCAAGAGCTGGCCCGGCGCATTTCACCGCATGGCACGTTCAACTTTCTGCTCTCCAACGGCGAGGCGCTGTGGTCGCACGCCACCACCAACCTGTTCTTTACCGAGCGCTGCCACCCCTTTGCGGCAGCGCATCTGGCCGATGAAGACCTGAGCGTGGACTTTTCCAGCGAAACCACGCCCGACGACAAAGTCGCCGTGATCGTGACCGCACCGCTGACCAAAAACGAATGCTGGACGCAGTTTGAGCCAGGTGTCGTCAACGTCTTTGTGAATGGCCGTTTGCATCTGGGCCAAACACCAAGATTCGCCTAAAAGAGAGCAACTTGCGACCGCTGCATAAGAGTTGAGTGGCCTTTTTACGCACAATTCAATGCGTAATCTTGGACGAAACGCCCAACCCCAGAACACCTTCGCGTTACGGGAGTCTTTGCTGGAGTACCCCAGGCAAGCGGTGCGCGTCATCTGCACCACTTTGAAGCCAGCAGCCACTACATGCGCACCCCATCGCCGCCTTTTTAGAACGCCAATGCCGCCGCAACAGCGGCTTGCGCCTGCGCGCGGCCACTCTCCAGCGCAGCGTCACCCAAGGCGGTGCCTTCCACGCTGAAGAACTGCACATCGTGCAAACCCATGGTGGCCAGCGCCACGCGCAGGTAAGGCTGCAAAAAATCGGGCTGGCGAGCGCGTTCACCGGTAATGAAGCCGCCTGAAGACACGGCCACATACACGGGCCGGTCGCGCAGCGTGCCAATTTTCCCTTGGGGCGTGATGGCAAAGGTAGCGCGCACGCGCACGATGTGGTCTACCCAGGCCTTGAGCGCAGAGGGTACGGTAAAGTTGTGCATGGGCGTGGCAATGACCACCACATCGGCCGCATCCAGCTGGGCAATCAGCGCATCCGAACGATGGAGCGCGCTGCCGGACGCTGGGGGCGTGACCGAGTCTGCACGCGCCGCCAAGGCAGCGGCATAGGCCGCATCCACTGGGGCCAACTGGTTGGTATCCAGCTCGGTCAGCGCTATGGGTGGGCCCACATGCTGGGCACTGCGGGCAGCCAGCGCCTCCAATATCTGCTGCGACAGCCGCAGGCTTTCAGACTGTGCGCCACGTGGACTGGCGCTGATGCGCAGCACCTGCAGCGCTGGGGAAGCAGTGGGGCCAATAGAGGACGAGGCAAAAGCGGTAGGGGTCATGGTGAAAAGATCGGAAGAGAGAAGTCAGAAAGATGCCGGTGCAAGTCCACCGTCAGCGGCGCAGACCGTCCAAGCTTGTCTGGTAACGCTGCGCACCATGCACCAGGCCTTCGCGCACATAAAAGCGCTGGGCCTGCAGGTTGGTCACCCCGGTGTCCAGCACCAAACGCGCACAGCCTTCGGCACTGGCCAGCCGTTGCAGTGCCTGCAGCAAGCGGGCACCCCAGCGGCTACCGCGCTGTGCGGGCGCAGTGACCAGGTCGTCCACATACAGAAAGCGCCCGTACACCAGGTTCTCCTGCAGGCGATAGCCCGCCAAAGCCACCAGCGTACCGGCATCGAATGCGCCCAGCAGGTGGTAGCCCTGGGGCCGCATGGCCGCCACGCGCGTGGCCAGATCGGTCACATCCACCAAGTGGGGGCGCAGCAACTGCATGAGCTCAAAGGCCAGGGCCACATCGCCCGGCCCGTCCAGCGGGCGCAGTGCAGGGTCGGCCAAGTCCAGCACACTGGGCTGGTGGGCATGCAAAAGGATGGGAGTGATCGTCATGGCACCCATGCTAAAACGCTCATGCCACAATGCCTTGAACCATGAATTGTCATTTTGACTAGGCCATCGCCACTGCCATGCCTTTGCCCACCACCGATGCTTTTGCACCTCTGGCCCTGCAGGGCCAAGGTCCCATCTACCGCCAGTTGTACGAGCGGGTGCGCGCAGCCATTGCGGCGGGTACGCTGCAACCGGGCGCACGCATTCCTTCGGCCCGCGCCCTGGCCAAAGAGCTGGGCGTGGCACGCGGCACCATCGAAGTGGCCTACGAGCTGCTGGCCGCTGAAGGCTATCTGCTGGCACGGGGGCAGGCAGGTACCGTGGTGAACCCGGCGCTGCAGCCGTCCGCCAGCGTAGCGAATGCCTCAACGCCTACTGCGCCAGGAAATGCGCCGAGCGTCGAAACTACGACCCCCCTTGCTAGCGCAGCCCACCCAACCACCGCGCTGCCTGCACCCAGCCCGCCGCGCGACACACTGTGGCGCCCACCGCAGTTGCTACCGTTTCAGATGGGGCTGCCCGCGCTGGATGCCTTCCCGCGCAAGATCTGGGCACGACTGGGCGCACGCTATCTGCGCGGCATGCAGGCGGCGGACCTGGACTACCCGGCACCGCACGGCCTGCCAGCGCTGCGCAGTGCCATCGCCTCTTACCTGCAGATGGCGCGTGGCATCGATTGCTGAGCGCACCAAGTGTTTGTCACCACGGGCTGGCGCCACAGCCTGCAACTGGCAGTGTTGGCCCTGCTGCAACCGGGCGATCAAGCCTGGGTGGAAGACCCCGGCTACCCGCCCACGCGCCAATTGCTGCGCGAGTCGGGGCTGAACATCGTTCCCGTGCCGGTAGATGCCGATGGCATGGACGTCGCCCATGGCATTGCGCTGGCACCGCACGCGCGTCTGGCCGCCGTCACACCTGCGCACCAAAGCCCGCTGTCCATGTCACTGTCCTTGCCCCGCCGTCAGGCACTGCTGGACTGGGCTGCGGCAAGCGGTGCCTGGGTAATGGAAGATGACTACGACGGCGAGTACCGCTACGCCAGCCGCCCGCTGCCAGCCTTGGCCAGCCTGGGTCAACACGGCCGTGTGCTGTATGGCGGCAGCTTCAGCAAGGTACTGTTCCCCGGCATCCGCTTGGCTTATCTGGTGGTGCCCTCCGCCCAAGTGGCGGCATTCGAGCGCGCGGGTCGCGTATTCTTTGCCGCGGCCACACCGGCCATCACCCAGGCCGTGGTAGCCAGCTTCATGGCAGAAGGGCACTTTTCGCGCCACATCCAGCGCATGCGCAAACTCTATGCCGAGCGCCGCAGTGCCACACTGGCCGCGCTGGAAAAAGGCCTGGGTGGGCAGTTGCGGGCCGAGCCCCAACCCGGTGGCATGCATCTGATCGTGCGCTTGCCCATGCCAGGCAGCGACCGCCCCTTGGCCGAACGCCTGCTGGCCCACGGCATGGCCGTGCAGCCGCTGTCGCCCTGGTGGGCCTCAGAGCGCAACGATGCCGCCATTCTGCTCAGCTTCACCAACTGCACCACCACGGCGCAGGCCGAGCAATTGGGGCGGCTGATTCGCGAATCGCTCTAGGCCACTGCCCCTGCTTGCTCCGCACCCCCTGCAAACACCACGGGAGCACACGCCAACGCAACGTGCAGGATAGTGCGGCTATCTCAGTGTTGCGGCGCGGCAGGGCATTTCGCAGAGATTGCTACACCCCCTCAGTCATCAAACCAAGCCCGACTTGTCCAGCCCATACAGCTTGTCTGCAGAACCTGGCACCGCCTGAAACGCCACACCCAAGCGGTTCCAGCCGTTGATGGCAATCACCAAGAAAGACAAGTCCGCCAGTTCTTCGTCAGACAGCTGGGCACGCACGCGTTGAAAAATGTCGTCCGATACACCATGTGGAGCCAGATGCGTCAGCGCTTCGGTCCACTCCAGCACAGCACGCTCACGGTCGGTGAACAGGGTAGACTCGCGCCAGACAATCACATGATGCAGACGCAGCTCACGTTCGCCGTGAATCTTGGCTTCCTTCACATGCATGTCTACGCAAAAGGCACAGCCGTTCATCTGCGAGGCACGCAGCGTAACCAGATGCCCCACTTCCGCCAAGAAAGGCTTCTTGTGCAGCAGGGTGTTGAATTCCAGATACTTGCGGGCGGCGTCTGGGGAGGACTTGAAGTAGTCGAGGCGTTGGCTCATGGTCGGCATCCTTGGTAGTTGAAAGCTCCGAAGCACTGGAAGCAGGTCAGGTTCGTTCGTACTGCCCGTGCGTTTCGGTTGCCATGATTGTGCAAAAACGTGGCCCAGCCCCACAGAGCCAAGACATGTGATTGGACATAGGCCATGATGTAGCTTGGGTGCGTTGCAAGCTGCCTATGGCTTCTCAAAAAATCACCATCAAATTGCCATTCAACCCTTGTCTGACAAGCGCTAGCTGCTATGAATTGCGCAGGCATGAAAAACCATCGCGCAGCAAAAAGCCCCGGCAACGCTGAACACTGCGGGGGCTTTTTGATTCGGGGCGAAGCGATGGTATCTGGCTTACCGCAGCAACACCCTGCTTGGCCACACCCAGAGGCTGTGGTCAGCTGGCAAGCGACTTACTTTTTGCTGTCCACAGGCTGGGCTGCAGCAGCGCTTTCGGCCTTGGCAGCCTTCGCTTCGGCCAAATGCTTTTGCGCAATCGCTTGCAGTTGTGGCATCAGGCGGGCCAGGCTTTGCTGGGTGGCAGCCATAGTGGCCTGCATCACGACGGGCATCTTGTCCACCACGGCCGCACCCACAGGCGTGCGGTAGAAGGCCGTCTGCCCATCAACCTCTTCCTGCGTGAACGTGCTTTGGTAGATCTGCACCATCATGGGCTGCATGGTGGCCCAGCTCAGCTCTTGGCGGATCAGCGCAGCACTTTCACGGGTCATTTTTTGGATCACCTGCTGCTCGCGCTCCGAAGGCTGGCGCCCCTGCAAACTGGCTTTGATCGTGTCTTGCATGTTGCGCTCAATATCTGCGCTGGTTTTTTCAACCAATGCTTCACTCTTGGTGACCGCAAGCAACGTCTCAATAGAAGCCACCGTGGGTGCTGCACTCCAGGCAGAGCCAGCCAAGCCCAGCAAAGTGATCGCAACCCAAGCCGCGGGCCGGCCAGCACTGCGCTGCGCAGCTGTAGCCAAAGGAGAAAAATAGGAGTCTTTCAATCGCATGTCGAACCTAAGGTGTGCGGTGTGACAGCCAGCGCGGCATGCCATAACGCACCATCAAAGAAAGCAGCAACCAACGTGTAGCACGCGCCCTCTTGCCGTATGCACGATCTATGAAGAAAGCGAGCAGCAGGTACAAACTGGGCAGCAACGCACCCGTTTTCGCTGCACTGCAGCGGTCACCGCGTGACAGTCAACAGCCAAAGCTGTGAACCGGAGCCACAGGGCAATGCATACGAAGTCAACAGGCTTGTCCGGCGTGGGGAAGCGCTCTGCGATGGAGGGACAAGATCACCCTGTACGATGCATTTCGCGCAAGTGGCAGCGAGCGAAAGCCTACCATCCCTTGGCTGGCAAATATTGCAAACGATGCGCTCTTAATCATTGCCTTCGCACTGCGGGTGCCAAACCTCATACAGCGGCGGATCATGCTGGCGCATGTGGTGCGAGTGAAAAACGATGTCGGCCTATGACGACTGCGAAAGCCGCTAGCAATTTCTGCACGAGCATCTACATGGGCTACAACTATCTGCGGTAGAAACTGATCTGCTTTATGCACAAGCAGATTCGCCTCACTGCTTGCCTTGAGCATGGCTTACGACGGGAACTACAGAAGCGAAACGGAGCAGATGCCATCCATGCTCCGGCGGAGAGTAAATAAAAAAGGAGCATCTTAATGTGCTCCTTGATTTGGCTTTAGCAGGCCTTGGATTGCAATAAGAGCGCACACAGTGCGCTCTTATTTTTTGTCTTCTGATTTTTAGCATCCTTGGCTTTGTGACTTGCGATCACACCACCTTTTGCTTAGCTCCAAAGACAAAACCCCCTGCCTTTTTCAAGGTCAGGGGGTGTTGCAGCTGTAAGAGCCTAGCGATGACCTACTTTCACACGGGAACCCGCACTATCATCGGCGCAAAGTCGTTTCACGGTCCTGTTCGGGATGGGAAGGAGTGGTACCAA